>Ga0075421_100001774_pt1 | contig 25401 bp, 25 predicted proteins | sample SoiMetdeltSBSDD5_FD_75292 | JGI IMG/M metagenome (GOLD analysis project Ga0075421, IMG submission 75292) | Bulk soil microbial communities from a Populus tree surrounding site in Tennessee, USA - Soil MetaG P. deltoides SBSDD5 | ecosystem: Environmental > Terrestrial > Soil > Tree plantation... | reverse complement strand
GCGAGGGATGTGGGAGTGGCGCTCCGGCGGGCCATGCGCGGCGATTGTAGAGGGGGAGTGGGCCGGTGATGGGAGCGGTCGTGCGCCATCGCCTCGGCCGCGTGGAATCGCTTCGTCACCGGACCGTAACTCGCGCCCTCCTCCGAAGATCGGGCCCATGCGCTACCTTTGCGCCCGTGGAGAACGGCAAGCGTGACGAGACCGGCGAAGGGCGCGGTCTGCTCTTCCTCTGCGTCGCCAACTCGGCGCGGAGCCAGATCGCCGAGGGGTACGCACGCGCCTTCGCTCCTCCCGGGATCGAGGTGTGGAGCGCGGGCAGCGAGCCCCGGCACCTCAACCCGATGGCGGTGGCGGTGATGGCCGAGGAGGGGATCGACCTGGCTGGACAGCGCAGCAAGGGCCTCACCGAGATCCCGACCGAGCGCATCGGCACGGTCGTCACGCTCTGCGCCGACGAGGTCTGCCCGACCTTCCCCGGCGCCGTGCGCCGGCTGCACTGGCCGCTCCCCGACCCCGCCGCCGCCGACGGCAACGAGGACGAACGCCGCGCCGCCTTCCGCGCGGTACGGGACGAGATCCGCGGCCGCGTGGCCGGGCTCTTCGGCTAGCATCCTCGCCACAGAACGCGAGGCACCATGGAACACCGTCACCTTCACACTCACCTCGACGACATCCGCCTGCGCCTCATCGAGATGGGCGCCCAGGTCGAGTCGATGATCGGCGCCGCCACCCGTGCCCTGATCGAGCGGGACGAAGAGCTCGTCACCCGTGTCATCGAGCAGGACTCGAGCGTCGACCGGATGGAAGTCGAGATCGACGACGAATGCCACCAGGTGCTGGCCCGCAACCAGCCCACCGCGGTGGACATGCGCTTCCTCGTGGCGGTGATGAAGATCACCGCCGACCTCGAGCGCATGGCCGACTCGGCAGTGAACATCGCCCAGGCCGCGCGGCAGCTCAACCAGGAGCCGCCGCTCAAGTCCTACATCGACGTGCCGCGGATGTCGGCACGGGTCCAGGTGATGGTGCGCGAGAGCCTGGACGCCTTCGTCGGCCGCGACGCCGCGCTCGCCAACCGCGTCCCGCACGAGGACGACGAGATCGACCAGATCTACCGGCGCCTCTTCGCCGAGCTCGTCGAGCTGATGCGCACGGACAACACCAGCGTGCCGCGCGCCCTCCACCTGCTTCTCGTGGCGCGCAACTTCGAGCGCATCGCCGACCACGCCACGAACATCGCCGAGGACGTCGTCTACTACGTCGAGGGGCGGGACATCCGCCACTCCTCCGCCAAGGCCAGCGCCCCCTCCGTCGGCTGACCCGCAAACGGCGGGCGCCGGCGCCTTCACCCCCTCCAGGGAGGAACGCCATGCGCAACGCCGTCGCCCGCTCCTCGCTCGTGACCCTCTCGCTCGTCGCACTCTCTCTCGTCACCGCCGCCTGCAAGCGCGAGCCGATCGCGGCCGGCGACAACGCCCCGCCGGCCGGCGGCGGCGGCGGTCGCGACGTCATCCGCATCGTCGGCTCCTCCACGGTCTACCCCTTCGCCACCGCCGTGGCCGAGCGCTTCGCCCGCGCCGGCAACAAGGCGCCGATCATCGAGAGCACCGGCACCGGCGGCGGCCTCAAGCTCTTCTGCGCCGGCTCCGGCATCGACACCCCCGACGTCGCCAACGCGTCGCGGCGGATCAAGGACAGCGAGATCGAGCTCTGCGCCGGCAACGGCGTCACCGAGATCGTCGAGGTGCCGATCGGCTACGACGGCATCGTCATCGCCAACACCAAGACGGCCACGCGCTTCCGGCTCACCCGCCGGCAGCTCTTCCTCGCCCTCGCCAAGCAGGTCCCCGGCGAGGACGGTCAGCTCCGCGACAACCCCAACCAGACCTGGGCGCAGATCGACGCCTCCCTGCCGAAGCAGAAGATCGAGGTCCTGGGGCCGCCCCCGACCTCGGGCACGCGCGACGCGTTTACCGAGCTGGTGCTCGAGGAGGGGTGCTCGAGCTTCGAATGGGTCAAGGCGCTCAAGGCGAGCGACGAGTCGCGCTTCAAGGCGATCTGCGACGCGGTCCGCGAGGACGGCGCCTATGTCGACGCCGGCGAAAACGACAACCTCATCGTTCAGAAGCTCGAAGCCAACCCCAAGGCCCTCGGCGTCTTCGGCTACAGCTTCCTCGACCAGAATCGCGACCGCCTGCAGGGATCGCTCGTCGAGGGAGTGGAGCCGACCTTCGACGCGATCGCCGCACGCGACTATCCGGTGTCGCGCGAGCTCTACATCTACGTCAAGCGGGCGCACGCCGACGTCGTACCCGGGCTGCGCGAGCTGGTGGCCGCCTTCGTCGACCCCCAGGCGATCGGACCCGACGGCTACCTGAGCCAGCAGGGTTTGATTCCGCTTCCCGAGGCGGAGCTCGCCGAGGCCCGCCGCATTGCTGCCGCGATGGAGCCCAACGTGAAATCAAGCGGCGCGGCGCCGGCAGCGGCGGCGTCGCCGGCGCCCACGGCAACGCCTTGAGGGTTTTTCCTGGCGACGATCCCCGGTGTCACAGGGCTGTCACCAAATGCCTGCAGGCGCGCGCGCGAGCGCTCACTAAGATCCGCTTCCGGGCCACGGTGACGCCCGGAGGAGGACCGATTTGGAGGCCACGATGACCACCAGCGAGCCCCGGCTCGCTCCCGCAGCGCCCAAGGCCCCCACGGCCCCGCCACCGGCGGAGGACCCGTTCGCCGATCCCGTCTTCGACGTGCGCGACCTGTCGCTCTACTACGGCGAGAAGCGGGCGCTCAACGACATCTCGCTCAAGATCCCGCAGAAGCGCATCACCGCCTTCATCGGTCCCTCGGGCTGTGGCAAGTCGACGCTCATCCGCTGCCTCAACCGCCTCAACGACCTCGTCGAGGGCGTGCGCATCGACGGCGAGGTGCTCTTCGAGGGCGAGAGCATCTTCGACCCCAAGCTCGACGTGAACCTGCTCCGCAAGCGCATCGGCATGGTCTTCCAGAAGTCCAACCCGTTCCCCAAGTCGATCTGGGAGAACGTCGCCTACGGCTGCAAGCTGCAGGGCATCACCAAGCGCGGCGAGCTCGACGACATCGTCGAGAAGAGCCTACGCGGCGCGGCGCTCTGGGACGAGGTCAACGACCGCCTCCACGAGAGCGCCCTCGGTCTCTCGGGCGGCCAGCAGCAGCGCCTCTGCATCGCCCGCGCGATCGCCGTCGAGCCCGAGGTGATCCTCCTCGACGAGCCCTGCTCGGCCCTCGACCCCATCGCCACCGCCAAGGTCGAGGAGCTGATGCAGAACCTGAAAGACGAATACACGCAAGTCATCGTCACCCACAACATGCAGCAGGCCTCGCGCGTGTCGGACTACACCGCGTTCCTCTACCTGGGCGAGCTCGTCGAGTTCGGCGAGACCGAGAAGCTCTTCATCAAGCCCGAGAAGCAGCAGACCGAGGACTACATCACCGGCCGCTTCGGCTAGGGGGCCCTGCGGCGTTACGCCGCGCCCGGCGGGAGCGCCCCCCGCCTCGGTCACCCTTCTCGCCGGCCGCCCGCGTGCCTGACGCGGCCTGGCTCTGCCGCGACGAGCCTTCGAGGCGAGCGCGGATGTGTGGCGCCCTGGCGGCCACTCGGGACGGCGTGCGCCTGGTCGCGAAACCGGCAGCTAACGCGACCCGCCACCCGTCGTCTAATGGGACGGATGGATGGAGAGCTCGAGGTCGTGGCGAAGGCGGCCGCCGGTGACGAGGACGCCTTCGGGATGCTGGTGGAGCGCCATGGCCGCGGGGTCTACACCCTGGCCTACCGCATCACCGGCAACCCCTCGACCGCCGAAGACGTCGTGCAGGAGACCTTCATGAGAGCCTACAAAGCCCTACATCGCTTCGACGGACGCGCCCGGTTCTCGACCTGGGTCCACCGCATCGCCGTCAACGCAGCGCTGGACGTCACCCGCCAGCGCAAGGTCCGCGCCGAGGTTGCCTACGAAAGCGAGGAGGTCCTCGATCCGTCGCCCTCCCCCGCGCCGGGGCCCGAGCGACTCGCCGCCAGCGCTGACATGCGGCGCGTCCTCGCCAAGGCGATGAGAAGCCTCTCGCCGCTCGAGCGGACGGCCTTCGTGCTCCGTCACCACGAGGGTCGCACCACCGAGGAGATCGGCGAGCAACTGGGATTGGAATCCGGCGCCACGCGCCAGGCCGTCTTCCGCGCCGTGCGCAAGCTGCGCGAGGCGCTCGCGCCGCTCGTGGGAGCGACGTCATGAGCCACCCCTTCGACGAGCTCGGCGACGAGGACCTGATCCTCTACCACTACGGCGAGGCCGCCGACGCCGAGGCCATCGCCGCGCTCCTCGCCTCCTCGCCCGAGGCACGGAAGCGCTACGAGGAGCTCCGCCGCGTGCTCGACGCCGCCGGCGAGTGGGGCCCGCCCGAGCTGCCGGAGAGCTACGGCGCCGACCTCTGGCAACGGCTCCGGCCGCGGCTCCGCCAGTCGCGCGTGCTGCCCGCGGCCGGCCGCTTCGGCGCCACTCCCCGGCGCTGGCTGCCCGCCGCGGCGGCAGCCGCGGCGCTACTCACGGTCGGCTACCTCGCGGGCCGACTCGGCCACCAGGTGACGGCGCCCGGACCTGCCCAGGCATTCACCGCCGAGGCGCGCCAGCGCATCCTGGCCGAGACGCTCGCCGAGCACCTCGAGCGCTCGCAGCGGCTCTTCACCGAGCTCGACAACACGGCGGCCGGCGAAGGCGCGGCGCTGGCGTCGGACCAGGCCCGCGATCTGCTCTCCGCGAACCGTCTCTACCGCACCGCCGCCGAGCGCGGCGGCCGCGACGGCGTCGCCGCCCTCCTCGCCGACATCGAACCGGTGCTCGTCGAGCTCGCGCACCTGCCCGCCGAGCCCGACGCCGCCGCGCTCGATCACCTGCGCCAGCGCATCGAGTCCAACGGCCTGCTCTTCAAGACCAGGGTCGCCTCCGACCTGCTCACCCGTTCCCTCGACGTCAAACCGAAACACGCGACCATCTGACCCGCGGAGATCGACATGAAGACCCTCATGAAGACCCTCACTCTCGTCTTTTGCATCACGGCTGCCGCGCTCTCCGGCACTCCGGTCTCGGCGATGGGCCTCCTGGCCGGCTGGGGACCCGGCGTGCGCACCGGGTTCGACTCGAATTGGCTCGAGTCCAACGGCGAAGGCGGCGGCGGCGCGCGCAGCACCGCCTACCGCGACGGCCAGCAGGCGCTCGACGCCGGCCGCTGGAAGGAGGCCGCCGACATCTTCGACAAGCTCGCCGCCGAGAAAGGCAGCGAGGCCGACGCCGCGCTCTACTGGCAGGCGTACGCGCTCGCCAAGGACGGGCGCCAGGCGGCGGGGCTGGCGACGCTGCGCGAGCTCCAGTCGACCTACCCCAAGAGCACCTGGCTCGACGACGCCCAGGCCCTCGAGCTCGAGATGCGCGGACCGCAGGCCCCCGTGCCCACCGGCGACGGCGCCGAGGCCGAGGAGCTCAAGCTGTACGCCCTGAATGGCCTCATGCAGGTCGACTCGGCGCGGGCGATTCCCATCCTGCAGCGTTTCCTGCAAGGCAACGCCTCGCCGCGGCTCAAGAAGCAGGCGCTCTTCGTGCTCAGCCAGAGCGACTCGGCCGACGCGCGCCGCATCCTCGGCGACGTCGCGCGGGGCCGCACCTCGCCCGGCCTCCAGCGCGAGGCGATCGAGCAGCTCGGCGTCGCCGGCGGCAAGCAGTCGATCGCCACCCTCGGCGAGATCTTCCGCGAGACGCAGGACGCGGCGGTCAAGCGCTCGGTGCTCAACGCCTACCTCGTCGCCGGCGCCGATGAGGAAGTCGCCGCCATCGCCCGCGGCGACAAGGACCCGCAGGTGCGGCGCGCGGCGATCCAGCAGCTCGGGCCGATGAACGCCAACTCCCAGCTCCGCGAGCTCTACACGCGCGAGGCCGACGCCGACGTGCGGCGGACGATCCTCGAGGCGATGGGCGTCGCGGGCGACGTCGAAGCCCTCGCGCAGGTGGCGCGCTCGGAACAGGACGCACGCCTCAAGCGCGCCGCCATCCAGGGGCTCGGCATCTCGGGCGGCCGGGTGGCCTCGGACGCGCTACGGCAGATCTACGGCTCGAGCGCCGACACCGGCACCAAGAGGGCGGTGATCGACGCCCTCTTCATCCAGGACAACGCCAAGGTCCTCATCGAGCTCTTCCGCGCCGAGCGCGACCGCGAGATCAAGCGCGAGATCGTGCAGAAGCTCTCCCTGATGGACAACCCGGAAGCCACCGAGCTGCTGATGAAGTTGCTCGACGAGTGAGGAGCCACGTCATGACGAGACACACACACACGATTGGCGCGCTCCTGGTGCTCGCGGCGCTGGGCACCGCCACCGGCCGCTGCGCCACGCCTTCGACCGTCGACCGGGCCGACGTGCGCCAAGAGGCGGCGACCGGCGGGCTCGCCGCCACGGTGGGCCGCCTCGGCGCCGCCAACGGCGGGCCGATCTGGATCGCCTGGGAGGTCGCCGCGACCCCGGCTCTCCGCGCCGCCTGTTGCTTCGACCGCAGCTTCCGCGGCGCGGTCTGCCACCTCGAAGGGCGCGACCACAACTGGGGCTCGAACGGCAGGGAGCGCGGCACCGGACGCATGCAGGTCCTCGCCCGCTGGTCTGACGGCAAGATCGGCCGCGTGCGGGCGTTCGACGCTGGCTGCGACGTCGACCCGAGCCCGGTGCCGCTCGTGCGCCTCACCGGCGTCGCCCCGGCGGAGAGCGTCGCGCTCGTCGCCGGCCTCGTCGGCCGCGGCGGCCGCAAGCACGACGTCGACGACCCGCTCGCCGCGCTCGCCTACCAGGCGGACCCGTCGGCGGAGGGGGCGCTCGAGCGCTTCGCCGCCGCCGGCCAGCCCGAGGAGCAGCGCGAGCAGGCGCTCTTCTGGATCGGCCAGGCGCGCGGCGAGGAGGGGGCGCGCTTCCTCGCCACCGTCGTCCGCAACGACCCGGACGGCGACATCCGCAAGAAGGCGGTCTTCTCGCTGTCGCAGAGCGAGGCGCCGAGCGCGGTGCCCACCATCGTCACCGTCGCGAAGCACGACACGGATCCCGACGTCCGGGCCGACGCCCTCTTCTGGCTCGCCCAGACGGGCGACGACGGAGCGCCGCAGGTGCTCCTCGAGGCGCTCGACCACGACCCGTCGCACGAGGTGCGGCAGAAGGCGATCTTCGCCATGAGCCAGCTCGAGCACCACCAGGGAGTCCCACTCCTGGTGCGCGTCGTCCGCGAGCGCCGCGACCCCGAGCTCCGCAGGGAGGCGCTCTTCTGGCTCGGCCAGAGCGAGGATCCGCGAGCGCTCGACTTCCTCGAGAAGCTGCTCAGCCAATAGCGCCGGCATCACCGGCGTCGCGGGCGCGGACGCGCCGTAGCGCCACCGCGGCGACGATGCCGCCTGCGAGAAGAAGGGCCGCGCTCGCCCAGATCGACACCTCCAGCGCGTCGATGAAGGCACCGCGCGCGGCCGCGAGGAGCTCGCCGGAGAGCCGTGCGGGGAGGTGCGACGCCGCCCCCACGGCGCCGCCGAGCGTGCCGTGCGAGGCCTCGACCGCTTCCGGCGGGAGGCCGGGGACCGACGGTGCGCTCATACCCCGCCGATAGAACGCCGCGCCGAGGCTGCCGAGGATGGCGATGCCGAGCGCGCCGCCGAGCTCGGCACAGGTCTCCGAGATGGCCGACGCGGCGCCGGCGCGCTCCGGCGGAGCGGTGCTGATGATGGTGTCGTTGGCGAGCGTGAACACCGGCGCCCCGCAGAGCGAGAAGATCGACGTCCCGACGACGAGCAGCCAGAGCGGCGAGGTCTCGTCGAGCTGGCTGACCAGCGCGAGGCCGACGGCGGCGCTCGCCATCCCGAGACCCATCACCACGGCCGGCGACACGCGGCGGGCGATGGCCGGCGAGAGGATCGAGCCGGCGATGAAGCCGAGCGACCACGGCATCGTCCAGAGGCCGGCGACGAGCGGCGACAGCCCGCGCACGAGCTGCAGGTACTGGGCGATGTAAAAGAACACGCCGAAGGCGACGAAACACGCGGTGGCGTAGATCGCCAGCGAGATCGAGAACGCCGGCGCCCGGAAGAGCGCGAGGTCGATCAACGGATCGGCGAGCGACCGCTGCCTGCGGATGAAGAGCGCTCCCGCGACGACGCCGAAAACCATCGAGAGCACCGCCAGCCACGAAAGGCCGCCTTCGGCGAGCCGCTTCAAGCCGAAGATCACCGGCAGCACGGCGACGAGCGAGAGCGCCGCGCTCGGCAGGTCGAGCCGCCCGGCGGAGGGATCGCGGAACTCCGGCAGCAGGAGCGGCCCGGCGACGAGCAGCAGCGCCATCACCGGCACGCTCAGCAGGAAGACCGAGCTCCAGCCGAACCGCTCGAGCATCACCCCGCCGAGCAAGGGCCCGATGGCGCCCCCCGCCGAGTAGCTCGCCACCCACACGCCGACGGCCAGCGAGCGCTGCCGCGCGTCGAGGAACATGTTGCGGATGAGCGACAGCGTCGAGGGCGCGAGTGTCGCTCCCGCCACGCCGAGGAGGGCGCGCGAAGCGATGAGCATCGCCGCGGTGCGCGACATCGCGGCGATCACCGAGGCCCCGCCGAACGCGGCGGCACCGATGAGCAGCAGCTTCCGGCGCCCGATGCGGTCGCCCAGCGTGCCCATGGTTATGAGCGAGCCGGCGACGAGGAAGCCGTAGATGTCGACGATCCAGAGCAGCTGCGCCGCCGTCGGATGGAGCTGCGCGGAGAGCGTGGGCACCGCCAGGTTGAGGACGGTCAGGTCCATCGAATAGAGGACGCACGGCAGCGCGAGCACGGCGAGGCCCACCCAGTCACGCCGCGTGGCGCGCGGCGGGGCCTCGGTGGCGACGGGGGCGGCGGCGACGGCGGGCGAGCTCACGCGCGCTCGTCCTATCGGCACGCGGGGCGCGTGTCAAGCGGCGCACGGGTGTCCTGGGCCGAAACATCGCGGCGGGGGACAGACCGGATGGTGCGCACGGCGCACCCTACCCGGACGTCAACGGGGGGAGCGAAGCGCTCCGGTAGGGTGCGCCGTGCGCACCATCTCTTCCGCTGCGTTCGTCGCAACACGACCGTCACGCCGCGGCGGTGCCCCGGTCGCATCCGCCCTCTAAGGTCCGGTTGCCGCCGGGCAGCAGCCACTCTCCTCAATGCGTGTCGCCATGTTCACCAACACGTACCTGCCGCTGCTCGGCGGCGTCGAGCGCTCCGTCGCCTCCACGGCGACGACGCTACGGAATCTCGGTCATGCGTGCCTGGTGATCACGCCGCGGGTTCCGGCGATGCGCCGCGGGGCGCACGACGGAGCCACGGATGCCGAGACCGTCCGTCTCGCCGCCTTCCCGAGCGTCGCCGGCACGCAGTTCTCCTACCGGCTGCCGGGTGCCGGCAACCTCCGGCGGGAACTGCGCCAGTTCCTCCCCGACGTCGTCCACGCTCACCACCCGTTCATGCTCGGCGAGACCGGCGTCCGGCTCGCACGGGGCAACGGCGTGCCGGTGGTCTTCACTTGCCACACGCGCTGGGAGCGCTTCGTCCCGTCGCACCTTCCGCTGCTGCGGCGGCTCGCGCGGCGCCTGCCGGTCATCTTCGGCGGGCTCTGCGACCTGGTGATCGCGCCCACCCCGAGCATCGCGCGCCTCCTGCGTCGCAGGGGGGTCACCACGCCGATCGCCGTCGTGCCGACCGGCATCGACCTCGAGCTCTTCCGCGCCGGCAGCCGCGTGCACGCCCGCGCGCGGTGGGGGATCCGTCCCGGGGACACGGTCGTCGGACACGTCGGCCGGCTCGTCCCCGAGAAGAACGTCGCCTACCTCGCCGAGGCGGCGATCGCCTTGCTGCAGACGCGGCCCGGCCGGCTGCTGCTCGTCGGCGAAGGGCCCGCCACGGCGGAGGTCGAGGGCCGCTTTGCGGCCGCCGGGCTGGGCGGGCGCCTCGTCTGCACCGGCCGGCTCGACGGCCAGGACCTCGCTGACGCCTACTCCGCGATGGACGTCTTCGCCTTCACGGCGCTCACCGACACCCAGGGGCTCGTCATCGCCGAGGCGGCCGCCGCCGGCTGCCCGATCGTCGCCCTCGACGCGCCGGGGCCGCGCGATTTCGTCGACGGCAGCAACGGGCTGCTGGTGCCGGCCGCCGCGCCGCCGGAAGCCTTCGCGGCTGCGCTCGCGAGAGCGCTAGCCCCCGACGCGCACGCCGCGCTGTCGTCGGGGGCGCGGAAGAGCGCGGACGACTACGACCTGGCGAGCTGTGCCGAGCGCCTCGTCGCGGCCTACACGGAGGCCATCGCGCGGCTTCGCGACGGCGGCGCCTCTCCGCCCCCGGGCACGACTCTCCAGCGCGCCTGGTGGCGCCTGATCGCCGAATGGGACCTGCTCGGCCACAAGGCGGCACTGGCGCGGGTGATGCTGCGTTGAACGGTCGCCTGAGCGCTCGCCTGCGCACGACCTTCGACGAGATCGGCTACGCGCTCGCCGACCGCGTGAGCCCGCGCTTCTGGCGCGTCCGCCCCCGCGAGCTCGCCGTCTACGAGCGTCTCGGCGCGGGATGGTTCGCACGCCACTTCGTCAACGGCGGCAGCCACGGTGCCCGCAACGTACCGTTCTTCCGCCGCCAGCGCGGCACCCGCGAGCACCGGCTCGAGCTCTTCGAGCGCTTCGCCCGCGGCGTCGAGGCGAAACACCTCGCCGGCGTCGTCGCCTGCAGCTCGGTGCCCGCCACCGCCTGGGCGCTGGGCCATGACCGGGCCGCCGCGATCCTCGCCCTCGTCAACCTCGTCGGCCACGGCTACCCGATCATGAGCATGCGCTGGGCGCGGGCACGTGCCCGCGAGTTACTGCTGCGGAGCAGCCGCGTCTGACGAGCGCTTCGGAGAGATGTGGCGCACAGTGCACCTTCGTCGGACCTGCCTTCGATAGTCTCTGGTCCAAAGGCCGCGGATGACGAATCTCGAGGTTCTCCCAACTGCGCGTCTTCGCCCCTACGTCCAGCTGATCTGGTGCTTCGAGCTCGACTCCCCTACCGAGCTCTGCTCGCCGGAGCGGATCGCGCCCGATGGTGTTGTGGAGCTCGTGTTCCACTTTCGCGATCCCATGAAGATCCGATTCGCTGGTGAGGAGGCGGCAATCCAGCCGCGCAGCTCCGCAGTCACACTGACTCGCCGGTTCGTCGAGATCTGCCCGCGCGGCTCTACGGGCTTCCTGTCTGTCCGCTTCCGGCCTTGGGGGGCCCACCACTTTCTCAGCCTCCCCGTTTCCGAGCTCGCGGATCGATTGGTTCCCGCCGAAGACCTGTGGGGCGCTGCGAGTCGTGAGCTCGAGGAGCGCCTGGCTGCAGCTACCACTACAGCGAGCCGCGTGGCCCTGGTAGAGGAGTTCCTCATCGGTCGGCTGCAGATCAACCACACAGCTCAGGTCGAGCCTCTCGTCCGAGCGGTCTGGCGACGCGGTGGAGACATCCGCGTGGCCGAGCTCTGTGCCGAGCACGGCCTCACCGAGAGAACGATCGAACGCATGTTCGCCACGGCAGTCGGAATGCCGCCCAAGAGCTTCATCAGGCTGACCCGATTCCTTCATGCCTGCTCGAAACTCCGCAGTGGCGCCTGGACGAGCCTCACCAGGTTGGCGCACGACTGCGGCTACTACGACCAGGCGCACTTCGTCGCCGACGTCAAGGCCTTCTCGGGGATGACACCCCGCGAGCTCGTGGGAACGCCGGTCTTCTCGTTCCTCGAGCCAGGATAGTTGTCGGGTTTCTCCAATTCGTCCCACCATCAACGGCCCTACCCTCTCGGCGTGTCGCCTCACCGCGTGAGGGCCTGGAACGATGGCCCGATGGCTGCGAACTCACCGCGACCATGCGCTCGCGCACCTGCCACGCCACGTTCTCGGAGGCTTGCCATGAGGACAATTCTGCTCGTCTCTTTCGCGCTCGGAGCCGTGTCAGCAGCAGCCGCCTCCGCCGCGCCTGCGGCGCCCGCACCACCGACGGCCGATCCTTGGGCCCAAGTGCGGTCCCTAGAGGGCGAATGGACCGGCGTGGCCGACGGCGAGCCAGGCGTGGGCACGGTTCACCGCTCGTACCAGTTCATCCTGGGTCATCGCTTTCTCCACGAGCGCAATGTCTCGGCATATTCGCCGAAGCAACCCAACACTCCGGGCGAGGTGCACGAGCACTGGAGCTTCATCAGCTACGACAAGCAGCGAAAGCGTCTCGTGATGCGACAGTTCCACCAAGAGGGCTTCGTCAATCAGTACGTGCTCGTTGCCGAGGAGAGCAACGCTACGCGTTTCGTTTTCGCCAGCGAGGCCTTCGAGAACCTGGACGGCCGATGGCGCGCGAGAGAGACCTATGAAGTTCGCTCGCCCAACGAGCTCAGCGAGACCTTCGAGCTCGCCGAGCCCGGGAAGGAGTTTCAGGTCTACTCCAGGAACTCGTTCAAGCGAGTGACGACTCCCTAGGTGTCCCTCAAGGGCGCTGATCGCCGATCGGGGCCGACGCTGCGGGGAGCGCGTGGTTGAAGCGCCGAAGGCTCGGCCAGAAGTCGAGCATGGTTCCGAGGGGCCGACGACAGACGTAGACCGGCAGATCGGTATCCCACGGCCGGGCGAGCGGTGCATCGATTCGCGCGCGCTCGGTGCACTCGCGGTAGTGACGTTCGAGAAGATCGCGCGGCAGGCCGTACGCGATCAGCACGTCGCCCCGACCGCCGTCGGGGCCCCACAGGTAGTAGGTCATGTGGCCGCTCACCGCGCGTGGCAGCGGCACCGGGCGAAGGATGTTGAGCGCGGCCGCTTGCGCGTAGGAACCCGTGAGGACGCCCGCCTGGCTTCGTTCGTGCGCCGGAAGCGACCTGTAGAGCCGGTCGATCGTGGATGCATGCTCCTCCCACCCGATCATGCCGTGCATGTCGTGCGTGAGCGCCATCGCCGGCACCACCCACCCGAGAACTGCCTCGATGGCCCGATCGACCGTCCGAATCGGCAGGGCGGGAAGGGTGAGGACGCCGAGCGCCAGCCCGGTCGTTGCGAGCGAGCCGACGAGCGCCCGCCGCATCACCACGCGAGTCGCGAGCCAACGCTCGAGCGCGATCCCCCCCGCCGCGAGAACGGCAGGGTACGCACTCGCCAGGTAGTAGGGTTTTCCTCCCACCACCAAGAAGAACGCGAACATGGCGAGGAAGAGAACGGCGAAGGGGCGCGCCGCCCGGCCGCTGGCGGTGAAAGCGAACAGCAGCCCGACCACCCAGACCACCGCGGCTAGCGGATGGAAGTAGAGGAACTGGCCCGCGACGAATAGACCCCGTCCCTGCTCGGCAAGCACCTCGTGCCGCAAGTTGCGCATGAACTCGAGGCTGGCGAATCCGTTGTCGACCTGCCACAGGAGGTTTGGCAAGACGAGGAGGAACGCCGCGATCGCCCCCAGCCATGGCCAGCGCGTCGCGAGGACCCTCCGACTGGGGCTCGCGAGGACTCCGATCGCCAGCGCAGCACCCCAGAGCACTGAGCTGTGCTTGGCGAACACTGCGAGACCGAAGGCGCCCCCCGCGAGCACCCACGTCCATCGCTCGCCCCTCGAGAGCGCGCGTGCGACGAGGTAGGCCGTGACCGTGCAGAGGAAGACCTCCACGACGGGGATGTTGAGCATCGCGCCCACTCTTAGGTGCATGGGTGCCGCGAGAAGGCAGAGCAACGCGAGCACCTGCGCCTGCCGGCCGCCACCCCAGTCGCGGACCAGGTGCGCCGTGACGGCCATGGTGGCTGTCCCCGCCGCGATCGCCGGCAGGCGCAGGGCGAGGAGGCTGCCTCCGAGCTCGTCAGCGAGTCGCGCGATCCACGGGATCAGGGGAGGATGATCGACATAGCCGAACGCGAGGTGACGGCCGCACTCGAGGAAATAGAGCTCGTCTCCGTGATAGCCGTAGCGCGACACGAAAGCGAGGTGCAAGAGCGCCTTGAGGGTGAGAAGGCCTGCGACGACGGCGAACGCTGCACGATCCAGTCGAGTGCCGGTGTCGGGCGAGATCATGCCGTTCGCGGGTGGCTTCAGGTCATGCAGATCGGAGGGCTCCTTCGGATCGCGGGTAGGCTATTGGAGAGCGAGCGACCACGCCACCAAATGCCGAACGTCCACCTCATCACGTGCCTGGCCGGCTTCCTGCCCTTCCTCTCCTGGGAGGTGATCGCGCCGCACCACGCGCCGACCGTGCCCAAGGCGAGGCGCTGGCTCGTCGGCCTCGCGCTTCCACCTCGGGGAGGTGGAGATTCGTGCCGCCGGCGATGCACCGGATCGATGGCAGCGCGACGGGCTCGCTGGCGAGCACGTCGCTCACCGGCGGAATCGCCGGCCGATCCGTAGACGTCACCATGGGCACGTCAGCGGAACCAGCACCAGGGACAGGGGCAGATTCGTACAGCGCGATCGCAGAGGACTACGCGCGGTTTTCTGAGCCCGCCTACTTTGCCGTACCGGCGCGGGAGCTCTTGGCGCTCCTCGCAGTGACGTCGTCGACGAGACTCCTGGATGTCGGGTGCGGCACGGGTGCCCTGACGGAGCGTGCCGCGCAGGTGATTGGCGACAGCGGCCTTCTCGTGGCGGGCGACCGGAGCCCGGGAATGCTTGCGGTCTGTCGTCGCAAGGCACGCTCCGCGAGCCTCCTCGCTTGCGCTCTTCCTCGTCTCCCTCATCCAGACGGCACCTTTGATGCAGTAACCGCTTCTTTCGTCCTCAGCCACCTCGCCGAGCCGATGTCGGCGCTCGTCGAGATGGCGCGGGTGCTCAGGCCTGGCGGGGTGCTAGGCGTGAGCTCGTGGGTAGATACGGCAGTGACGACGGCGCCCGGCAGGCTTTGGCAGGAGCAGCTCGAGCGCCATGTTCGGCCCGGGGATCTCGAAGCCATCTCCGCGCGACACGTGCCCGCTGAAGCCGCGCTCGCTGATCCGCGGGCGCTGTCAGGCGTGCTCGAACGAGCCGGCCTGGCAATCCGCGAGGTCGTGGTTCGCGAGTTCCAGGTGCACATCGCGACCGAGGCATTCATTGCTTCGCGCTCGGTTTCGGCTGCAGCGCAGCACGTGCGGGCCCACCTCTCCCCGGCTGATTGGCAGCGGTGTCTGGCGGTGGCAGCCGCGGACCTCGTGGCCAGCTTCGGCCATCAACTTTCGTTTGGCCTGCGCGCGTGTTTGGCGTGCGCGCGCAACGTGCCATGATCCGGACACGTCACTCGGGACCGTCATTGCGGTCATCCGACGCGTCACCAAGCTCCGTAGGCCGAGGAATGCGGCCGACACCACTGACTCGGGAGTCTCTCCCAGGGAGCACGCCATGACCGACGTCGTCACCACTGCTGTCGATCGCGAGCAACTGCGTGCCGCCATCCGCGAGGAGTACGCTCTGGTGGCGGCGGATCCCGGCCACGGATTTCACTTTCACACGGGCCGCCCTTTGGCGACCCTACTCGGGTATCGGGAGGAGTGGATCGACGGCGTCCCGGCAGAGGCGCTGGACTCTTTCGCCGGCACGGGAAACCCGTTTCTCGCTGGGCAGCTCACGCCAGGCGAGCGGGTCGTCGACGTCGGATGCGGTGCCGGCTTCGACACTCTTCTGGCCTCTCGCATGGTCGGCCCCGGTGGTCAGGTGATCGGGATCGACATGACTCCCGCCATGCTCGAGCGTGCCCGTGCCGGATCCGAAGCTGCAGGTGCGCACAACGTCGAGCTCCGACCAGGCTACGTCGAGGAGCTGCCGGTCTCCGACGGATGGGCCGACGTGGTGATCGCCAACGGCGTCCTCAACCTCGCACCCGACAAGGCGGCGGCCTTCGCCGAGCTGGCTCGCGTGCTGCGCCCCGGCGGTCGGCTGCAGATCGGCGACCTCCTGGTCGACAGGCCGGTGCCGGAATCGGCAAAGGCCAAGATAGACCTCTGGACCGGCTGAATCGCCGGTGCTCTGCCGGAGGCAGAGCTCGCCGCCTTCCTGAGCCTCGCCGGGTTCACCGACTTCGCGATCGTCTCTCGCCTCGACGTCTACGCCGGCGCGCCGCAACACACGAGCGCCGCCAAGTTCGGGACGCTCGGAATCACCTTCCGGGCACGCAAGCTCCTCGCGGGCGAAGACGCATCCGCTCCCGAGTGTGCGCTCCCTATCGGCTGACGCGAGAGGACGGCAGACCATGAGACATCTCTCAAGACGAGCCGGCGACTGTCTCCTCGCTCTGCTGCTTCTGATTCCCACCCTCGCCCGCGCCGAGCAAGCTTTCGAGGGCTGGTCGCGCGACACCAAAGGCTGAGTCTTCATCACCCCCGCGGTCGCGGGGGCGACGCTCTACGTCGGTTCCTGCTCCGGTCGCTTCTACGCCTTCGACATCGCGACTGGCACCGAACGCTGGGTCTACGACACCTCCGCGGACGGCCCAGCGGCGCAGTTCCATGGCGATGCGCTGATCGATGAAGACCGGCTCTTCGTCGGCGCCGACGTGGAGCCTACGGGGCACCTCTACGCGTTCGATCGCGTCAGCGGGGCCGTCGCCTGGAAGCTGCCCTCCCCCGGCGGTGTATCGACACAAGTGCTGGGTCGCGATGGCCACGTCTACGCGCAGACGACTTCCGGGGAGGTCTGGGCTGTCGAGGCGTCCACGGGCCGCCGAGTGTGGCTGCACCGCGCGGTCGGTCCCGGTGCGGCGGGCTGGCGGCAAGTCGACCCTGTCCTCGCTGGGGAGCGGCTCGTCGTCGCTTGGCCTTCGGGCGACATCGAAGCGCTCGATCCGGGCTCCGGCCAGCTGGTGTGGCGCGTCACCCTCGGCAGGACCCCGAACACTTCGCTCGTGGTCGTCGGGGATCACGTCTTGGTCGGCACCATGGACGGCTCGCTCCACCGGCTCGCGCTCGTCGACGGCCGAGCACTGGCGCCCGTCGATCTGGGCGGGATGCCCTTCGGTGACCTCGTAGTCGCGGAGCGCTGCGTCCTCGTCCTCACTTCCAAGGACGGGTACTCGTTGAGTTGCGTCGACGCCACGCGAGGGACGAGCATCTGGAAGCGGACGTTTCCGTCCGAGCTCGCCACCTTCAGGCCACTCCTGCTGAGCGACGTGGTCGTCGTCGGCTACAAGGGCCAGATCGTGGGTCTGGGCCTGGCCGATGGCGTCGACGCCTGGGCGTGTCCGGTCGACGGTGTGCCTCGGGGCTTGAGCGCGGACAAGGAGCGGCTGTATGTCGGCACGCTCAGCGGGCTGGTGTCGGCGCTGCCGCTTGCCGCGTGCCAGCGCGGGCCTGGACCCACCGGGGGTTGATTCGGCTGCCAAACCCGGCGAGGGCGCTCGCGCCATCGCCAAGAACACGGAGAATTGAGATGTCACGACGCACCATCCTCGCCGCCGCAGTGCTCGCCTTCGCCGTCACCGCTCCGCTCGCCGCCGCTGAGCCGGCCGACCATGGCATCTTTCCGGCAGACGCGGTGAAGTGGCAGCCCGGCCCGCCGTCGCTGGCCCCCGGCGCCAAGTTCGCCGTCCTCGAGGGCGACCCCAGCAAGGAGGGTCTCTTCACCATGCGGCTCTGGATGCCCGACGGGTTCCGCATCATGCCGCACTCGCACCCTGCGGTGGAGCACGTGACGGTGATCTCGGGGACCTTCCACGTCGGCATGGGCGACCAGTTCGACGCCGCCAAGGCCGGGGCCCTGCCCACCGGCACCTTCGCCTTCCTGGCACCGCAGATGCACCACTTCGCCTGGGCGGAGGGGGAGACGGTCCTCCAGCTGCACGGCGTCGGCCCCTGGCAGATCAACTACGTCGACCCGGCGAACGACCCACGAAAGCCCAAGCCCTGAGACCTCGGACCTGCGCGGCGTAGCTAGGCCGGCAGCTCTTCGGGCGGCCGCACGGCTCGGAACGCGAAGAAGAGCAGCAGGTCGTGGACGATCTTGATCGTCGCGCCGAGCACGAGAGGCGCCGCGAGCGACAGGTGCTTCATCGTGGCGCCGGCGACGAGGGGAGCGACCGCCCAGCTGGCGAGCCGCACCACGTGGGTCACCCCGGAGGCGATCGTTCGCTCGGCCGGTGCAACGACCGCAACGACATAGGACTGACGGGTCGGCACGTCCATCTCCACGAGGCATTCGCGGAGCAGGAAGAGTCCCGCGGCGGCAGCGAAGGAATCGGCGAACGCCACCGCCACCAGCAGCAGGCTCGAAGGGATGTGGGTGAACACCATGGTATTCACGAGCCCGATGCGGCGAGCGATCGCCGCTGCGGCGAAGTGAGAGCCCACGTTGGCGAGGCGCGCCGCGAAGAAGAGCGCCGCGATGGCGGCGGCAGAAGCGCCGAAGCGCTCGAAAAAGAAGTAGGCGAGGAGGTCGACGCCGAGCCGACCACCGAGCGCTGTCGAGGCCCAGCTCGCCGAGGTAGAGGCCGAGGAGCACCCCGACGAGCGATGTGCCGGCAGCTCGGAGTGCCGCGGACCCAGGAGGCGCCCGCGATCCGATCCCTGAGAGCTCACCGCTTCCTGAGTTGCACGATCCGAAAGGCCCCCCCGAGCAACGCGGGCTCGTCGTGGACTATCTCGAGTGCGGTTCCGGAGGCGGCGAGCACGTCCTCCAGCACGCGATTGATCTCGGTGAACAGGAGCCCCACGGCGCGGTTGGCGAGGCGGCGCCAGAATCCAGGGCGCTTGCCCCGCGGCAGGAATTTGTCGAAGACGGCGATGCGGCCGTCGGGGCGAAGGACGCGGGCTGCCTCGCGCAGGCAGGCGACGGGGTCCGGGATGACCGCCAGGATCAGGTGGAGGATCACCGCGTCGAAGGTCTCGTCGGCTACCTCGAGCCGCTGCCCGTCCATGACCGCGAGCTCGAGGCCAGGCCGCAAGCGCGGTCGCGCCCGCTCCAGCATCGCAGGAGTCAGGTCCGTTGCCAGCCCGTGAACTTCAGCCGGGAGCAGCTCGAGGTCGGCTCCGGTGCCTGCACCGATGAGGAGCACGCGGTCGGCCGGCCGCAGCTCCAGCAACGCGATCGAGCGTCGGCGCTGGGGGCCGAAGCCCACCACCATGTCGTAGAAGGGGGCCCACAGGGTGTACCTGAGGCGGTTCCATTGGTGGCCGCGCCACTGGTCTCGGGGGTCGCCGATCGGGATGCCATGTTCTCGAACCGCGTTCACAGCGTAGCGTTCGCCGATCGTGGGCGCGCGAACCGCGCGTAGACGCTCGGCAGCACCAGCAGCGTGAACAGCGTGGAGGTGACCAGGCCGCCCACCATGACGATGGCGAGGGGTCGCTCGAGCTCGGAGCCGGCGAACCCGAACAGCATGGGGAGCAGTCCGAGGATCGCCGCGCCCGCCGTCATCAGCTTGGGCCGCACTCTGCCGACCGAGGCCTCGCGAAGCGCGACGTCGAACGGTTCGCCCGCCGCGATCAGGCCGCGCGTCTGGCTGATCAGCACGAGGCTGTTCTGCACCGCCACGCCGAAGAGCCCGATGAGGCCGACGATCGAGCTCGCGTTCCAGGTCTCGCCGGCCGCCCAGAGCGCGTACAGGCCGCCGGCAAAGGCGACGGGCAGCGTGGCGATCACGACCACGACCTCGCGGGCCGACCCGAGCGCCGCGCCGAGCAGCAGCACGACGAGGGCGAGCGCCACCGCGCTCGCCACCAGCAGTCGTCGCTGGGTCTCGCGCGCCTCCTCCACCTTTCCCGAGAGGGCGAACGTCGCGCCCGGCGGCAGCTCGAGCTCGTTCATAGCCCGCTCGATGCGACTCGCGGTGCCGCCGAGATCCCTCGCCACGCGGATGTTGAACCCGAGGCGGCGCTGGCCATTCTTGCGGCGGACCATCGACGGCGTCGGGGCCTCCTCGATGCTCGCCACCTGTCCCAGCTCGACGATCCGGCCCTCCTCCACGACTAACGGTAGCCGCGCCAGGGCCGCTGCCGTGAGGCGCCCATCATTGGGGAACCGGACCACCCGTTCGATGCGCTGGACCCCTTCGTAGCGCGGCGGCAGATCGAGACCATGGAGCGCGGCGGCGACCGTGTCGTAGAGCAACTCTCTCGGCACGTCGAGCCGGCGCAGCGCGTCGTCATCGGGCACGACGCGCCACCGCGGCAGCGGGGCTCCCGTGTCGGGGCCGACGCTCGCCACCCCTTCCACCCGACCGAGCGTGGCTCGGATCGCGCCCTCGTGGGCGGCGACCGCCGCGAGGTCGGGGTGGAAGACCTCCACCTGGATGTCGGCGGGCGTGCCACCGATCCCTTCGGCGATGCGCATCCCCATCGGAGTGGTGAGCTCCGCTCCGAAAGGCAATCCCTCGGCGATCTCGCCGATCTCTCGTGCCACGGGTTCCGGGCGAGCTCCCTTCTCGAGCACCACCAGGACGTCCGAGATGTAGTGCGGCATCGGATCCTCGGTGAGCTCGCCCCTCCCGGTGCGGCGGTACGAGGCCTTGACTCCCGGCACCGCGGCGAGCGCTTCCTCGACCTGACGGTTGGCGCGGTCGATCGCCTCGAGGCTGGTGTCCGAGGGCAGCATCGTCTGGAGCAGCACGGCACCCTCGTCGAGAGCGGGCAGGAAGTCGCTCCCGAGCCCCGCGGCAAGCAGGATCGCCGGCACAGCCAACGCCAGCGCTGCCAGCTGCACCACCGTGCCCCGCTGCAGCGCCCACCCGAGCATCGGCCGATAGACGCGCTTGATCGCCATCACCAGCCCGGGCTCTTCGAGGGAGGCGTCCGGCGGCAGGAAGCGCTCGGCAAGCACCGGGACCAGGGTGACCGAAAGCACCAACGAGATCGCCATCGTGGAGGCCACGGCAACGGCCAGCGGCGCATAGAGCCGACCGGCGACTCCACCGATCGCGAGCAGCGGAATGAACACCGCCAGGATCACCAGCACTGCGGTGGCGATCGGAGAAGCGACCTCGGCGGCGGCGGCGGCGATCGTTTTCCGGCGGGAGGCCGAGCTCCGTGTCGAGAGGCGATGGGTCACGTTCTCGACCATGATCACGCCGGCGTCGACGAGCAAGCCTACGGCGATGGCGAGGCCGCCGAGCGTCATGGCGTTGAGCCCTTCGCCCAGCGCGTGGAGCGGAAGCGCGCTGCCGAGGATCGCCAGCGGCAGCAGCAGGAGCACGATGGCTGCCGCCCGCAGGTTGCCGAGCAGCAACACCAGCACCAGGGCGACGAAGATGCTGCCGATGGCGAGCGCCTGGCCCACACCACCGAGCGCATGTCGCACCAGCTCGCCCTGGTCGTAGAAGAGGGTGAGCTTCATGCCCGAAGGGATCGCCCGCTCGATGCCCGGCAGCACGGTCCGCACCCCGCGCGCGACGCTGAGCGTGTCCGCGTTCGGCTGCTTGATGACGCGCAGCGACACGACTTCGAAGCCCTGGTAGCGCGCCAGCCCCATGCGGAACCCGGGTGCTTCCCGAACCTCGGCCACGTCGCCGAGCGCAACCAGGCCGCGAGCGGTATGCACGGGGAGGCGCCGCGCTTGCTCGGGAGTCGCCGCGAGGCTCGCGTAGGTGACGAAGGCGAGCTTGTCGTGCACCTCGAGGATGCCGGCGCCGCGCTCGCGTTCGCTTCCCTCGACTGCCGTGAGCACCTGTTCGAGGCTGGCGCCCATCAGCCGCATCCGTTCCGGCACGAGGTTGATCTGCAGCTGTCGTTCCTCGCCACCCAGCAGCTCGATCCGTGCCACGCCGGGGACCGATTGCAATCGCGGGATGACGATCCGCACTGCCGCATCGCGCAGCTTCATGGGATCCACGGCGGGACCCTCGAGCACGAGCTCCTGGATCTCCTGCAGGCGGCCCGCGGCGCTCGTCAGCAATGGTGTCGACGTCCCCTGGGGGAACTCCGGGGCCACGCTGGCGATCTTCTCGGCCACCAAGAGCCGGCTGCGGAACGGATCGGCCCGGGTTTCGAAGGCGACGACCACCTGCACCACGCCCGGCTGAACTGTGGTGACCACTCGCCGCACGTTGGGAAGGCCTTGCAGGGCCTGCTCGAGAGGTTGGGCAATCGCCAGCTCCAGCTCGGTGGCGTCGCGCCCGGCGCTCTGGATCAACACCTGCACCGCGGGAAGCGCGAGGTCGGGGAACAGATCGCGGCGGAGGTTGAGGAATGCCAGCAGACCTGCCGCCCCCAAGACCAACGACAACGCCAAGACGGCTCGTCCGCGACCCAACACCCACTCGAACGTGCGCTCGACCCGCGGTGGACGTGAGGCCGCCTCAGTGAGCATGAGCCTCGCCTTCCCCGGACTGCTTGAGGAGAAGTGCCTTGAGAAGATAGGCACCCTCGATGGCGAGCCGTTCGCCCGGCGCCAGGCCCTCGAGGACGATGACGTCGCCGCCCAGCTCCGGGCCGCGGCGGATCGGCCGGAACGTCGCCTCGTTCCCCGCGACGACGAACACTCCCCAGGTGCCCTCGATCTGCTGGACGGCGCCCTGTGGCACGACGATGCCGCGCGGCAGCGGCACGCGGACCTCGAGCGGCGTGCCCGGGTAAGGCAGGTCGCCGCCGCCCATCCGCAAGCGATAGGTCAGGCGACGCGTCTCCGCCGAGAGGCTCGTCGGGAGCCCCTCGACACGGGCCTTCCAGGTCTTTCCGTCGCTCCGACGTACGGTCGTCTCGGCACCGGGATGCCAGCTCTCCGGGCCGGGGAGCGCCAGCTCGACGCCCACCAGCGTGCCGCTGCCGACCTCGAACGTGCCGAGCTCCTGGCCGGTTTCCACTCCCTGCCCGGCGAGCACGGTGTACTTCGCGACCCGACCCCGCCGGGGCGCGCGCACGGAGATCGTGGCGCCCGCCCGACCCGGAGTCACTCCGTGCGCCTCCAGCGTCAGACGAGCAGCGTCCTCGGCGGCGTCAGCGACGGCGAGCGCAGCCCGCGCGGCCTCGAGCTCGCGGGCAGCGCCGGCGCCCGCCTTGGCGAGCCGTTCCTCGCGAGCGAGCTCGGCGGCCGCCTGCTCGCGCGTCGCGCGGCTGGCCAGCCAGCTGGCGGTCAGGTGAGCGAGCTCGGGGCTGCGGATGGTGAGCAGCGGAGCTCCCGTCCGTACCTCGCGCCCGGGCGGAACCTGGAGCGCAGCGACGACCCCGCCGATCGGCGCGGAGAGCATCGCGCGCTCGAGCTCGTCCGCCATCGCCTCGGCCGGGTACCAGACGCCCTCCTCGATCGGCTCGCCGACGACGGAAAACGCCACCCCCCGCACGCCTTCGAGGTGGACGCTGCGCGCTTCCTCGGCGTGCTCGCCTCCGGCCTCTCGCGGCTCGGCCGCCTCGTCCCGATGCTCACCCTCTCCGTGCTCATCGGCATGCTCCGGCGCCTGCCTGCACGCGATGGTGGTGACCACCAGGAGAACCATCAGGCATCGATTCCAGAAGGTCATCATCACTTCTCCCCGGCCAGGAAAAAGAGCTTCGCTTCGGCGGCAACTCGCGCCGCTCGCGACCTGAGAGCGGCGATGCGCGCTTCGAGCAGCTGGCGCCGCAGCGGCAGGATCTCCGAAGGCCGCTGCTTCCCCTCTTCGAGGCGAGCGGCGAGGGCTGCCTGGGCGGCATCGAGGGCGGAGGTTTCGAGCACCTGCCCAGCCCAGCCGAGAGTTGCTGCCGCGGCGGCGACCTGCGCTTCGACTTCGACCCGCCGTCGCTCGGCGTCGCGGTTCGCAGCCGTCTCGGCGGCGGTCTGCTCGGCCGCGATCGCCGTGCGTTCGCCGCGCAAGGGCAGTCGATAGGCGACGCCGACGTGCGCCAATCGTTCGTCCCCTTCCACGGCGACCTCGCCGGCGAGCCCCCAGCGACTGCCGGCCAGGGCCGTCTGCGCGCGGGCCACTGCGATGGCCAGGTTCCGGCGAACCTCGATCCCCGCCCGCATCACATCCCCGGGCGAGCTGGCCGTGCCGTCCGGGATCGTCGCGTAGCCAGGAAGAGCGTCGAGTGCGACAGGCTCCGGGCGCGGCGGCACCTCGGCACGCGCACGCAGCTCTCCCCAGGCGAGCTCGGCTTCCCGACGGGCCTCGATCCACTCGACGAGCGCCCGATCCCGCTCACCACCGACCAAGGTCGGCTCGTAGGGGGCATCGGCGCCGGCTTCCATCCGCCGACGAGAGGCCTCGAGCCACGCCTCGACCGCGGCGAGGTCCTGCGCACGGACCCGAGCGACCGCGTCGGCCAGCCATGCGGCCACGAACGCCTCCGCGAGCTCCGCATCGGCGGTGGCTCGCGCGAACATCCTCGCCGCGGCCGCGGCCGCCGGGAGCATCTCGCCAAGTGCCCGTCGTTCTCCGCGCGCGGCTTGCAGCGGCATCTCGATCTGGAGCGAAAGGTCGCCTTCGGAGCCGTCCCTGCCGTCACGCGGGCCGCCAGCGATCGACGTCGTCGGCCCTTCGGCCGCGAAACTTCGCGACCCCGCGGAGATCCGTTGCGCCTCCGCCAGCAGTCGCTCCACCTCGACCTCGTCTGCGGAAGGCCGGCGCTTCGACAGGACTTCACCGAAGTCGAGCTGGGCGGAGACCCTTGCCGCGCCAAGCACCGTCGACCAGAGACATGAAAGAACGCACACGACAGCGCGAAATCGCTGCATCGGACCTCCAGAGCCCACGCCGGTCGCCTCTTGCGAGACGGCGGTCTTTACGTTGGGACGCGATCGCCGGAGCCGGCGAGACGACTAGCCGCCGAGCGACAGCGGGACGTGCTCGATCGCACGCGGTGGGCTAGTGGCGGAGCGCGGCGAGAGCCAAGCGGTCGAGGCGTCCTGCAACAACCGCTCGGGCACGGTCGGGGGTGCGTCGAGATTGGCTACGGGTGCGCAGAAAGGGCAGTGCTCGCAAGAGGGCGGGCACAGGTCGCAGTCCGCCCCCTGCTGGGCCTCGACGAGCGAGAACCCTGCAGCCATCAGGAGCACCGAGAGACCCAGGACCGCGCGAGCTCGCCGACTCATGTCGCCGGCAGAGTACTTTCCACCTCGCGGTCGGTCAAGCGCGATGCCGTCGCGCACTTCGCGCTAGGCCGCGCGCCGGGTCTCTTCGTCGCCCTCGACGGCGGCAGGATCGGGGAACGGCCAGAATCAGAGTCTCCTCTCCCAGCGCCGGCGCAGGAACACCGCCACGGAGTTCATGGCGATGAGGAAGGCCAGCAGCACGAGGATGGCCGCCGAGGTCTTCTCGACGAAGCCGCGCTCCGGCGAGTCCGCCCACAGGTAGACCTGCACCGGCAGCGCGCTCGCCGGGTCGAGCGGCGTGTTCGGCGGGTCGACGACGAAGGCCACCATGCCCACCATCAGGAGCGGCGCGCTCTCCCCCACCGCGCGGGCGAGGCCGATGATGGTGCCGGTCAGGATCCCCGGCATCGCCATCGGCAGCAC
>Ga0075421_100001773_pt1 | contig 25403 bp, 24 predicted proteins | sample SoiMetdeltSBSDD5_FD_75292 | JGI IMG/M metagenome (GOLD analysis project Ga0075421, IMG submission 75292) | Bulk soil microbial communities from a Populus tree surrounding site in Tennessee, USA - Soil MetaG P. deltoides SBSDD5 | ecosystem: Environmental > Terrestrial > Soil > Tree plantation... | reverse complement strand
GTCGATGTGACCTTCACGCCGGCGGTGCCGGCGGCCCTGCCGCGTTAATCCGCGGCTAAGAGCGACGGGGGGCGCGGGCGCGCCCCTCGTCGTGCACCACTTACCCCAGCGCCTGCTCGGCCTGTCGCACGCGGCGCGAGAGCGTGGCGAGGATGCTCTGCGTGAGCTCGGGCGCCTCGCGAAGCAGCGTCGAGAAGTCGCGCCGCTTGATGACGAGCAGCCGCATCGGCGTCTCGGCGACGACCGACGCCGATCGCTCTCCGCCGTCGAGCAGGCTCATCTCGCCGAAATAGGCGCCGGGCGCCAGCCGCGAGCGCTTGCGGGCGGACACTTCCACCCGCGCGCTGCCGTCCACGATCAAATAGAACTCGTTGCCGGGCTGGCCCTGCCGCGCCAGCACGGTGCCGGCGGGGACCTCGATGACGTCGGTGATGCGGGCCACGGCTTTCAGCTGGCGCCGCGTGCACTCCTCCAGCAACGGGACGGCTTCGAGACGGGAGATCTTGTCGTCCTGGGTGACGCGGCCGCCGAAGAAGCGCGCCCCCGGGGTGGCCGAGCGGAGGCTCTCGGGAATCGAGCCGTCGAGAATGCGGCTGATCAGCTCCATCCCGACCATGCTACTACGGTTCGAGCGAGTCCACCTTGGCCCGGAGCTTGACCAGCATCTCGTCGTACGGCGTCGCCTGGAGCATCCGCGCGAACTGGGCGCGATAGCTCGAGACGAGGCTCGCGCCCATGGCGCGCACGTCCCACACGCGCCAGCGCGCGTCGCCGCTCTTGACCACGGCCAGGTCCACCGGCACCTGCGAGCCGTCGCGGAGCAGCACCTTGGTGTGCACGATGGCGCGGTCGCCGTCGACGCTGTCTCCGGCCACCACGAGCTTCTCGCCATCCCAGCGGTCGACGTGGCGGAGGAAGGCGCGGTCGAGGAGGTCCGCGAAGAGGGTCACGAAGGCCTGGCGCTCGGCTTCCGTTCTCCCGTCCCAGTGCGCGCCGAGGGTGCGGCGGCCGGTCTCGCCGAAGTCGATGGCCTCCTCGGCCACGCGTCGCACGGCCTGACGGCGCGCGCGCTCCTGGCCGGGCACCTTCAGTTGCGGGTCCGCGAGGACGGCGAGGATTCGCTCGGCCTGCACGTTGATGTCGTCGGCGGCGGACCCCGCCCGGCACGTGAGTGGCGTCGTCAGGAGCAGGCCTCCGATCAGGATCGCGTTGATCACCCGCATGATTGCTGACCTCCGCGAGCATCACGGTGCAAGCGGGGTGCCGCACCCGAATACTGGGGATTTGGCGCGATCCGGGGCAAATGATTTCCGTGTCGCTCGCCTCGGCGAGGGTGATTCGGTACCGTCGGTGAGTGAGCCTCGCGATATAGAACCAACGTCATAGGCCGGCGCGTGCGCCATGGCCCATTGACAGCGCCGCGCCTGGAGTCGATAGTCCTCGGACGCGACTGTTCTAGGGGCTCCTGCTCCCGCGACCTGTGAGGGAGACTGCCATGCGGCCGAACGTGTACCGACCCGCTGTTGCTGTCCTGATCCTCGCCACTTTCCTGCCGTCGCTGGCTTTCGGCCAAGCGTCCAGGGCGGGCGTGATCACGACGCTCGAGGGCAACGTCACTGTGGCCAGCGTGAGCGCGCCGCAGCCGCGGCCGCTCAAGTTCAGGGATGACGTGTTCGTGAACGACCGCGTCGTCACCGGTGACCGGTCCATCGCCCGGATGCTGCTGGGCGGCAAGGCCGTCGTGACCGTCCGTGAGCGGTCGGCCCTCACGATCACCGAGGTGCCCGGCAAGTCCACGATCGCCCTCGACAGCGGCAAGATCGCGGTGGCGGTCGCACGCGAGAAGATGAAGCCCGGCGAGGAGGTCGAGGTGCGGACGCCGAACGCCGTCGCCGGCGTCCGGGGGACCGTCTTCGTGGCCGAGGTGAGCCAGGCCACTGCCGCGCTCGATGCCGCCCAGGGCGCCTTCACGAGCTCGTTCTATGGATTCACGGGCACGGTGGTCGTGCGGTACGCGAACCAGGTGATCACGCTGGGCCCCGGCATGTACACGACGGGAACGGGCGTTGCCAACCCGTTCTCGGGAGTCATGAGCGAGGCCATACGCGCGGCGGCGCTCGCGGGCCTTCAGGCCAAGCTCAAGGCGGGCGGTGGCACCACGCAGCAGCTCGCGAACGAGCACGCGTACGGAACGACGATCGCCACCTTCGGCGAGGGCGTCGCGGCCGTCGGCGGTGAGGGACCGAGCACGCCGTCGGGTCAGAACCTGACCGCGCCCCTGCTGCCGGGCGGCGTCAAGACGATCCCGATAGCCCAGGCGGTGCCGCCCTCGAAATCGGGCTCGAGCGCCTTCCTGCTGTTCGGCGACCGGCCCATCGAGCGCGGCGTGCTCGGCAGCATCCTGGGCGCGGATTTTCCGAGTCGCGTCGTGATCGACGTGGCCACCCTGCCGTCGGATCTGTCCGCGTTCGGCACCATCTGGCACGTTGGAGCTTTCGCGCCGCTCACGACGCCGGAGCAGACGCGCCTCGCCGGCTTCGTGGCGAGGGGCGGAGGGCTCCATCTGACCGGCGAGCGCCCGTGCTGCGAGACGCTGAACGAGTCGATCACGACGTTCCTGCGCTCCGTTGTCGTGAACGGCTCCGGCATCGTGGCCGGCGGCCAGGGCGACATCCCCGGGCCCTTTGTGTTCAATCGGGGCGCCGCCGGCGGGATCGCGGCGAATCTCACCGAATTTCACCCCGCCGCGCCCGGCGGACTCAGCGGCGTGAGCGGCGCCAACGTGCTGGCCAGCAGCGCCAGCGGCGTGGCGGTTGGCGGCGTCTGGGATCGCGCAGACGTCCAGGGCGACGGGCGCGTCACCCTGCTGATGGACGTCAACTGGCTGGATCCGACAGCCGTCGGCGCGGACGACGTTGTCCGCGCGGTGAACGGCTTCATCGACGGACCGCCGAACACCCTGACCCTGAGTGGCCCACTCTTCCGCTCGGTCGGGGACCACCTGGGCGATGCAGGCGAGTCGCTGATCGACGTGGCCGGCTACACCATCATCGGTGCCGGCGAAGGGCCCCTGGTGAGCTTCACCGGCAGCACAGTGACCCTGCCCGGATCGCTGGCCCGCCTGACCGACAGTGGCGTGACCGCCGCCGGCAGCTTCCTGCGAGCCGAGGGCGGCAGCGCGATCGTCCAGACCGGCAGCGATCCGCTCGTATGGATGTCGGGCGGCTATCTGCACGTCGGCGTCGGCGGCACTCCCGGAAGCCTCTTCGAGCTGCTGGGGCGGCCGGGCGCGACGGGCGTCGACGACTCCGGGCTCGTCGTCGGCGTGGATCGCCCGCTACAACCCGGGCCGGGCGCGCCGGTGTTCCGCGCCGACAACGGCGCCATCATCACCGCCACCGGCTCCGCCTACCTCGTCGACACCGCGCTCCTGGCGGCGACGGCGCCCCTGCTGGAGCTGCTCCGGGGCAGCGCGCTCACCACGGGAGGCGACGTCATCTCGCTGGTGCGGCAGGCGAAGGTCGATCTTCCGGGCGACGCGGTCGCGATGACCAGCCTGCGCGGCAGCGCGCTCACCGTGGCGAATGGCCACCTGGTGAACGTGCAGGGCGGAAGCCGCCTCAACGTCGGCGGCAGCCTCCTCAGCCTGAGCGATGGCAGCGCTGTCCGCCTGCTGAATGGCGCCCTCTTGAACGTCGGCGGCGGGTCGGTGGTGACCATCGGCGGCTCGCTCGTCAGCTTCGCCGGCAGCGGGAACACGCTGAGCGTGAACAACTCGTTCGTGCCGACGGCGCTGATCGGCGGGATTCCCGTCTACGGGCCGGTCTCGAGCTTCTCCATCAGCGGGAACCAGGCGCTCGCCGGGCTGGGCTCGGCCGGGACCATCACCGTCAACGGCGTGCCGCTCACGCCGACGACGCCGCTGTCGAGCCTCAAGGGGAGCCTGATCACGGTGCAGGGCGGCGGATCGGTGAAGATCGGTCCGTAGGACTCAGTACGCCCAGGAGAGCGTGAGCGAGTACACGTTGCGCGTGTACTGAAAGATCTCGATGTTCGACCTCGCGAGCGTGTTCTGATACGACGCCGCGAGCGTCATGCGCGTCGCGTTGCCCCACAGCCTGGGCCCGGCGAACGGCAGCTCGGCTCGCATCGTGTTGTTGAACTCCTCGTCGTAGCGCGACTTCACGCCCGGCGCGTACGTCGGCAGGATCGTGTTGTGATGCAGGTAATCCCGCAGGTGCAGGTCGAAGTCGTAGATGAGCCGGATCCCCTGCCACGGAAGCGTGTACTGCGCGCCCGCCAAGATGCGATGGCCCTGATAGGAGTAGTTACGGCCGTGGGCGTCCTCGTAGTCGAACTGGTAGCCGCCCTTGATGAAGTGCCGGTCCTGCGCGAAGCGGAGTAGGTGCAGGGCCCCCACCATGTAGTTGTCGGCGTCGCGGATCTCGTCCTGGATCGGCAGCGGCTTGCTCTCGATGAACTCCTTGTTCTGGTACCGGAAGAATGCCTGCGTGAGGTGCCGGTCGCTCTCCACCACGAGGGCGGAAAGGGTCGCCGTGTTCCGTCGCAGGAACTCCTTGGCTTCGAGATAGAGCAGGTCCCAGGCGTACTGGACCCCGATCTGCGTCGGCATGTTGAGCAACGCCGTCTTGTACGTGAACGACCCGGTGGCCATGTGGTCCAGGATGTTGAACTTCGGCAGGTCGTTGTTGTACACGCCGAAGAACGAATAGCCGAACGAGGACTCCCAGGTCTCCGTCTGCAGCCAGGTGTAATTGAACTGGGCGCCGAAGAGCTCGCCGAACGATTGGTAGCGGGTGTCGCGCAGCGTCGCCACCAGCGGCTCTCGCGAGTTCCGGTCGGGGCGGACGATGACGTTGTCGTCGTAGAGGAAGCCGAACCGCAGCTCGGCGCTGAGCCGACGGCCCTGCTCGGCGGCGGCACGGATGGTGTCCCGCAGCCGCTCGGCGGGACCGGTCAGCGGCGAGCCCGGCGCGAGTCGAAGCGCCTGCTCGACCTCCGCTGAGGCCTGCGCGGGCAGCCCGAGGGCGGCCAGCGAGAGACCCGTGTAGAAGCGGGTGAGCTGCTGAAGCTGCGGGTCCACCGTGCGTCCGGCACGGAAGGCGTTCAGGGCTCCCCGGTACTCCTTCTTCCGATAGCGCATGAAGCCGACGTAGTAGCCGAGGCCGTCGATGGTCGGGTCCGTGCCGAAGACGCGCTCGAGGAGGGGCTCCGCCTGGTCGTACTGCTGCTGCGCGAAGTAGGCGAGGCCGAGCTGGAAGGCGATCGAGGTATCGTTCGGGCTCTTCTTCTGCGCGCGCAGGAGGAAGGGGACGGCGTCCCCGGGCTGGCGCATGGCCATGTTCACGACGCCCGCGTAGTAGAGGGCCTCGACGTGGTCGGGCTCCCGCTTCAGCGCCTCCTGAAGATTCTTGAGGGCCTCGTCGTAGCGCTTGTCGTCGAAGTCGATGATCGCCTGCGCAACGTACACGTCGGCTTCGGTCGTTTGAGCGTGGACGGGGGCGACGGCGAGCGGGCACAGCAAGGCAGCGATGAGCAGCCATGCGAGGGGGACACGCACGTCAGTTTTATATCAGACCGCGCGCGCGAAACCTAGTTTACGTCTGGACGCTTGCCGTACGCGGCGCGGATCTCCGTCTTGATCCCGCCGCGCACGTTGAAGTCCCCGGTGACCTCGGCCCAGCGCGGACGCACGGTGGCCACGAGGTCGTCGAGGATTCGGTTGGTGACGTCCTCGTGGAACGCACCCTCGTCGCGATAGGACCACATGTACAGCTTGAGCGACTTCAGCTCCACGAGATGCTGGTCCGGCACGTAGCGAATCCGGATCGTGGCGAAGTCCGGCTGGCCGGTCATGGGGCAGAGGCAGGTGAACTCCGGGATGGCCATGGCCACCTCGTAGTCACGATCCGGGTGCGGATTGGGCACCGCCTCCAGCGTCCGGGCCGGCCGACTCGGCATGCGTGGATTATACCGGGCCGCCGTCACCGCGTGGTGAGGCCCATGCCGACAGCGACGGCCAGTCCGGCGAGCAGGAGCTGCCACGTCAGCGGCTCGCCGGCCATGATGGCGGCGGCCACCACCCCGAACAGCGGCTGGGTGAGGAAGAACGGCACCAGGCTGCTGGGGCGGTAGCGCTGCAGCAGCCAGAGATTGACGACGAAGTTGAAGCCGGCGATGAGGACACCCTGGTAGGCGACCGACGCCGCCAGTCGCCCCGTCCACACCGTCGGCGCCGTCTCCGTCAGCGCCGAGCCAAGCATGAACAGCGCCGAGCCGATGGTCGCCTGCGAGAGCAACAGCTTCACCGGATCGAGGGTCTGGACGGCGCGCGCGAGGTAGACCGTCCGCTCGGCGAGCAGGAACGCGCTCACGAAGACGATGGCGTCGCCGAGGAGCGACGAGGCGCCGCCGAGCTGACCGGCGAAGAGCAGCACGATGCCGGCGTAGGCGACGAGGACGCCGGCGAAGCGCTTCACCGTCAACCGGTCCCCGGGAATCAGGAAGTGCGAGAGCACCACGGTGTGCACGGAGTAGAGGTTCAGGATGACGCTGGCGTGAGCGGCGCTGGTCAGGGAGGTGCCGATGTTCATGCTGCCGACCTGTCCCGTGAAGATCAGCGCCAGCACGATCAGCGGCTGCCACTCCGCGCGCGCCACGCGGAAGCCGGCGAACCGCCCGGTGGCCCAGGCCCACAGCGCGATGGCGGTGCCGCCGATGACGAAGCGCATCCACGCGAGCCGGAGCGGTGGCGCATCGGCGAGGCCGAGCTTGATGGCGACGGTGTTGGCACCCCAGAACAGCGACGTGACCAGCGCGAGGAGCGCCCCCGTGGAGTCGACCGGTCTCCGCTCGCTCACGGGGCTCCACTATAATCGAGGAATGAAGATCGGTCTCATCGGCCTCCCCAAGAGCGGCAAGACCACGCTGTTCAATCTCCTCACCGGCGCCAGCGTGGCCACCTCGCGCTACGACGCCGGTCGCGCCGAGCTGCACACCGGCGTCGCCCGCGTGCCGGACGAGCGGGTGGACCGGCTGCGCGACCTGTTCACTCCGAAGAAGACGACGTACGCCACGTTCGAGGTGGTCGACCTCGCGGGCATCGCCAAGGGCGAGCGGGCGGCGCTGGACACCAAGGAGTTCCGGAACGCCGACGCGCTGCTGCACGTGGTACGCGCGTTCGCCGACGACGCCCTCGGCGCCGCCGACCCGCGGCGCGACATCGTCGATCTCGAGACGGAGCTCATCCTCGCCGACCTGGAGGTCGTCGAGCGGCGCCTGGAGCGCCTGGACGCGTCCATCAAGAAGCAGCGCAAGGACACCGAGGTCAAGGAGCGCGAGATCCTGGCGCGGCTCAAGGCCGCCCTCGAGTCGGAGACGCCGCTGCGCGCCGTCGAGCTCGGGCCGGAGGACGCCAAGGCGGTCCGCGGCTTCACGTTCCTGTCGCAGAAGCCCATCTTCCACATCGTCAACGTCGACGAGAAGGCGATCGCCGACGGGGGACGGGTCGTCGACACCTACGGCCTGGCCGCGATCGCGGCGCGACCGTGGACCCGCGTCGGCTGGGCTTCCGCCGTCATCGAGACCGAGATCGCACGCCTGGAGGGCGAGGAGCAGCAGGCCTTCCTCGCGGACCTCGGGCTCAGCGAGCCCGCCATCCGCCGGGTGCTCCGCGAGTGCTACGCGCTCCTCGGCCTCATCTCCTTCTTCACGTGCGGGGAGGACGAGGTCCGAGCCTGGCCGATCCCGGAGGGCACGCGCGCGCAGGACGCCGCCGGCGCCGTCCACTCCGACATCGCCCGCGGCTTCATCCGGGCCGAGGTCAACGGCTACGACGAACTGGTCGCCGTGGGCGGCTCCTTCGCCGATCTGCGAGCGCGGGGCCAGCTACGCCTGGAGGGTAAGGACTATATAGTCCGGGATGGGGAAGTCTGTCACTTCAGGTTCAACGTGGCGAAGTAGCGGTCGTCACGCATCCTCCTGCTCCAGCACGTTTTTACTCGCCGGCACGACAAATGAATACAACTCGGGGCATGACGCTGACGTTCGTGATTACCGCGTGCGTGTTCGCTGCGGCGCTGGGCGCGCTGGTCGCCTGCGTTGATCGGTGGCGAGAGTCGCGCCTGAGCCTGGTTCGGCCGGCCCGGGTGCCCGTGCCGGTCTCCCGTGGCGCGGGCATCCCGGCCGCGAGGAAGCGCGCCGCCTAGGCTTCTGGCTTCAGCCCCGGGATCGGCTTGAGCGGCCCGCCGAGGGCCTTGACGACGGCCGAGACGGTGGAGTCCGGCGTGCCCGCCATGAGCACGCACCCCGGCGCGACGATGACCCCGGTGCCGCCCGTCTGCCCCACCGCCTCGCGCGCCTCCGCCGCCGACGCCTCCGGCGTGCCGTCGCGCAGCGTTCGCACCTGATCGAGTCCGCCGCACACCGCGCCGGGCACGAGCGCGCGTCCATCGGCGAGCGCGGGCCCCACGGCGCGGTCGTCCCAGTTCCAAACGTGCCCCGGCAGGCGGGCCAGCCGCTCGAACATCAGGTCGTCGCCGTGGCCGTGAACGATCGTGAGGAACGATCGGGGGTGAACGGACTCGAGCACGCGCCGGTCGTAGGGCTCGCCGAAGCGCGCGTACTGCTCCTCGGTGAGCACGCTGCGACTGGCCGTCTGGATCGAGTAGAAGATCCCCGCGACGCCCTCGCGGAGCGCAAGGTCGGCGAATCTCATCAGCGTTTCGGTGATGGCCTCGAGCGCGCCGGTGACGGCGTCGGGCCGCTCGCGCAGGTCGTGGGCGAGACGGTCGCCGGAGAGCTTTCGCGCCAGCGAGAGCGGCGAGAACAGCGTGGGCAGCACCGGGGCGTCGCCGATCCGACGGTCGAAGCCGAGCCGGATGATCGTCTCCAGCTCCTCGACCCATCCCGCCGCGCTGGCCGGATCGAGCGCGCGGATGCGCCGCCAGTCGTCGCCGCTCTTGACGGCGCACGAGGCGCATGCGCGATGGCCCGTCGGCAGCACCTGCTCGGACTCCACGCAGCCCCAGGCTTCGACGCCGTAGCCGCCGCGGGGGGTGATCTTCAAGAAATCCGAGCCGTAGTGCTCGTGAAATCGCAGCGTCGACTGCGCGAGGCCGGCCGGGGAGCGGTCGACGGCGGGAAAGTGACGCCAGACCGCGTAGGGGACCCGGTCCACGGGCTGACGGTTGATGGCCGCCTGGAGCCGCTCGCGCCGACTCATCTGCTTCACGCCGTCACCACTCCACGCGACAGCACGGCCGCGCCTGTGGCGTTCACGGCCTCGAAGCCGAGTCCGCCAGCCGCGGCGCCGCGACCCCGCACTGCGAGCGCGGATGGCAGCGTGACCATGCCGGTGAAGTCGGCGGAGACGCCGCGGACGCGCGTCGGATCGCCGTCGAGGTCGCGCGCGACCACGCGGGAGACGGCGAGGGCCAGGGTGGCGGTGCCGTGAAGGATCAGTCCGGGGAGCCCGGCCGCGCGCGCCACCGCGAGGTCGGTGTGGATGGGGTTCCAGATCCGCGCACACTCCGTGTAGACGTGGGCGGCCTGCGCGGCCACGGGCACGCGCTCCTCCCAGCGCACGGCGTTCCCGTCCAGGCTGGCCGCTTCCGACGGCGGCGCTACCTCGTCGCCCCGCAGCTCGACGCCGCGATAGACCGAGCCATAGTCGGTCGTGGACACGAGGACGCCCGTGCGATCCATCGTCGTGTACCGGACCATCACCAGCGTTCCGCTCCGGCGACGCTGAACGCCGGTGACTCGCGCGGTGGTGCGGAGACTGTCCCCCGCGCGCGGCGGGCGATGGAGCACCAGCCGGTGCGTCGCGTGCACGCTGCGCGGCGCCAGCGCCCGATCCACCGCCTTGTCGCGCAGGGCGACCGCGACCGGCCATTCGTAGCAGACCGGAAAGAGCGGATGCGCGAGCGGCCCTCCGGCGCTGGTGGTGTCGTAGTAGCGTGGATCCGGCTCGCCGAGGGCGCCGGCATACGCCATCAGCCAGCGCGCGTCGATGGTGCAGGCGACCGGACCGACGGTGAGCCCGACGATGCCGGCCTCGATGGTCGGCGTGGTCATCGGCGCGGGAAGTTCATGGCGTTCACGAAGATCTCCTCGAAGTCGGGATGAGCGGCCAGGGACACGTGCTCGATGCGCGTGGCCAGCTCGCCGGCGCGCGCCCGCTCGGCCTCCGAGAGGAGGCAGAGCTGGGCGCCGAGCGAGGCGGCGTTGCCGACGTAACGGATCCGGTCGGGCGACAGGGCCGGGATGAGGCCGATGCGAACCGCGCTCGCGATCGACACGTAGTTGCCGAAGCCGCCGGCGAGCAGCAGCTCGGCGACGCGGTCGTCGGCGACGCCGGCCACGTGCTGGAGCATGGCGATGCCGGAGGCAATGGCGCCCTTCGCCAGCTGCACCTGACGCACGTCGTCCTGGGTCAACACGATCTCGCCGGGCGCGCCCGCCTCGCCCGCGCGCAGCACGACGATCTGCCGCTCCTCGCCCCGCATGACGAGGCGCTCGGCGAGCCGCGGCGGCAGGGACGCGCGCTCGTCCATGGCGATCAAGCCCGTCCAGTCGATGGCGCCGGCGGTGAGCAGCTCCGCCACGAGGTCGATGAGGCCGGAGCCGCAGATGCCGAGCGGCGGCGCCTCACCGATCGTGTGCACGCGGATGTCGTCGGTCACCGTCGCGCGATCGATGGCGCCACGCGCGCCGCGCATGCCGTGGCGGATCTGGGCGCCCTCGAGCGCGGGGCCGGCCGGCGCCGAGCACGCCATGAGCCGCGCGCGCGAGCCCAGGATGACCTCGCCGTTGGTTCCGATGTCCACCGCGATGCGGAGCGCGTCGCTTTCCGCGAGCCGCGTGGCGAGCGTCACCGCCACGGCGTCGGCGCCCACGAAGCCGGCCACGATCGGCAGCAGACACACGCGAGCATCGGGGGCGATCTTGAGGGGGATGTCGCGGGCCGCCAGCGTGGCCGCGTGGCGCATGACGGGCGCGTAGGGGGCGAGCCCGACGTGAGAGGGATCGATGCCGAGCAGCAGGTGATGCATGCACGTGTTGCCCACGATCACGACCTTGTAGATCCACTTCGCGAGCACGCCCGATTCCCGGCACACCTCGGCCACGTGCTGGTTCAGCAGTCCGACGATGCGGGTGTGCAGCTTGCGCAGGTTGCCGGGATTGAACTGCGCGAACGCGATGCGCGACATGAGATCGCCGCCGAACACGGCTTGCGGATTCAGGCTCGATACCGACGCCAGCTGCTCTCCCGAGTCCAGCTCGAGAAGCGTGGTCACGACGCTGGTGGTGCCGATGTCCACCGCGAGGCCGAACTTCATGGCCGTGGTGTCGCCGCGCTCCACGGCGACGACCTGGCGCGCGGCGCCGCCACGGCCGCCCGGCCTGAACGTCGTGACCGTCACGCCGGCCGGATCGTCGCGCAGGGCCTGCGGCAGGGTGGCCAGCACGCTGGTGGCCACCGTCTCCGGCGCCACCCCGACGGCGGCGGCCAGACACTCGAGATCGGACGTCTGGTGGTGCTCCTCGCGCGGCAGCGAGACCTTCACCAGCTCCTTGGCCACGCCGGCGTCGATCGTCAGCGCCGGCGCATTCGCGCGCACGCCAGCGCCGGCGCCGAGGATCTGGAAGGCGTGCTCCTCGAGCGGCGGCGCCACCTGCACGGCCACCCGCTCCGTCACCAGCCACTGACACGCCAGGCGATAGCCCTCGCGCACCAGGTCGTCGCCGAGCTGGACCTCGTCCATGATGGTCGGCGGCGGGACGGTACCCTCCACGAACTTCACGCGGCAGGAGGTGCAGCGGCCGCGCCCGCCGCAGGTCGCCGTGATGTCGATGCCCGCCTGGTGGGCGGCGGTGAGGATCCTGGTGCCGGCCGCGACGCTGAGCTCACGGCGGGGTCCCGGATCGCGAGCGTCGGTGAGAATCACGAGCGAAACGGCCATCCTGGCGATTGTAGCGCGGGCTAGTCCGTGATCTCGAACTCGACGCGACCAGCGCCCTCGCCTTCGACGGCGGCCGTCCCGCCGAGCGTAGGCAGGCGCGCGGCCTCGACGCCGCCGGTGCCGAGCGCGTCGCGCAGGGCCGTCACGCGTCGCTCGGCGAGCGCGGCGCTGGCGGACGTGGGGGCGGGGTCGTGCTCGGCCAGCGCGGCGATCATCTCCTCCACGTCGGCGGCGCCGCGCCGCGGAAACTTCTCGGCGTAGAGCTTGCTGAGCGCGTCCCGCATCGCCGTGGGCGTGCGCTCGCCCGCCTGCGCACGCACGCGCTCGCGGAGCGCCTGCCGCTTGAGGCGGGTGACGTCGTCGATGCTGAGGACGGGGCGGAGCTGCAGGCGCACGCCCGGCCGGTCGCGCATGAACCGCGCGAGCTTCTCGACGTGGTCGGCCATGCCCTCGGCCAGCGTGGTCGTCCCCGCCTCGAAGAGCACGGGGTTCACGTGCAGCGACTCCACGTGGGTCGCTTCGTTCACGAACAGCTTGCCGACGAGGCTGAACGGAAGCGTCACCGTCTTGACCGCGATGCCGCGCAGGGCGGTGGCGATGGCGTCGCCGAGCTCGAACTGCGGCGACGAGAGCGTGCCGTGGATGGGAACGGAGAGCTGCATGTCGCCGTCGCGATTCTTGAGCAGCGCAACGAAGGTGTCGAGCGGCAGGCCGATCGGCCACTTCGGCGGAGAGCCGCCCGGGGCGCGGTCCACGATCAGGTCCGTGGCGCCCACGTCGTTGGTCGCCTCCAGCTCGTCACCATTGACGGTGTAGTGGGCGGCGAGGGTGATCCGGCCTTGCCGGGCGCTCCAGCCGAACAGCGTCTGGAGGTACGCGTTGAGACGCGGTCCGGGATAGTCGGCGAGCGTGACCAGCATGTCGAGGCGCCGCGGCCCGATCGGTGGCGTCAGCTCGCCGCTCAGGGCCAGCGCAGACGTCGGACCGAGGGTGGCGCGCATGGTCATATGCGCCAGCGTGCCGGGCGCGGTGCTGGCGCCCGCGACGGTCAAGTTCACCGCGGACAGCTCCTCGGCGAAATCCGGCTCGGGCACCCGATCGACGAAGCGTCCGAACCCGTCCGTGACAGTCAGCGTGCCGACGTCGACCCGGATCGGCGTCGCGCCCTTGGCCATGCTATCCGCCGGTCGCGCAGGTGCCGCCGCCCACGCGCGCGGAGTCAGCAGCGCCACGAGCGGAAAGCGGCCGGACGTCTCGCGCTCGAACAGCACCCACGGCTTGTCCACCTCGATCGTGTCCACCCGTACGCGGCCCGGCCACTCGAGATTGACGCCCTGCACGCGTGTGCGGCCGGCCGTCACCAGCGAGCGGTGCTCGTCTCCGACGGCGAGGTTGGCCAGCGTGGCGTTGCCGCGGACGGTGAGGGCCAGCGGCTCGAAGCTCGCGGTGATGCGAGCAGTGCCGTCGACGGTGCCGCTCACGCGCGCGTCGAATGGCAGATAAGCCTGCCCGGGCGCGAGGGCGACGCCGGCGAGCGTCGCGCTCAGGTCGAGCCGCAGCGGATCCACCTGGAACGTTCCGCGACTTTCGAGCCGGCCCCCGCCCGGCATCGGCGTGGCCAGCGCCACTTCGGCGGGGATCTTGACCGGGTAGGTGATGTTCCGCGCGTCCACACGGGTGCCGCGAATCTCGAACCGCGCCGCCGGCTCGACGGAGTCGTCGATCACGGAGGTGGCCGCCTCCTCGACGATGGCCCGCTTGATCGTGATCTCCGGCGTCACCGGCGGACCGCCCGCCTCCGGTGTGGCCGGCTCGACCCGGCCCGGACGAGGCCGCGCGACCAGCGCGGCGCGCAGCGTCAGCTCGCCGCTCTCGTTCCGGTCGATCTTGGCCCACGGCCGCCGCACGGTCACTTGCTCGATGGCGAGCCGCAGGGGCCACGCGAAGTCGACGCCCGACGCCTCCACCCGCTCGACGGCGAGGAGCGGCTGATCGCGATCCTCGAGACCGGCCTCGTTCACGGTCACGTCACCGCGGATGCGGAGCCGGACCGGGTCGAGCCGACCGCGCACGTCGAGCTCGGCGTCGGCGCGGCCGCTCACGCGACCGCGGATCGGCAGGTACGGCTGGGCCGAGGCGAGGTCGACGTTCTTCAGCGTGACCTTTCCCCGCCCGCGCTGCTGGTCGAGCTCGGCCTGCCCGGCCACGCTCACGAGACCGCCGCCGGGCAGCCCGGCCGCGAGCTCGATATTCGTGATCCCTCGCGCCGGCCAGCTCACGTCCTTGAGGCCAAGCCCGACGGCGGTGAGCTCCACGCGAGCCGGGGGCGTGGCCGCGTTGTCGACGAGCACCACCGTCCCGCCGTCGACGCGCACGGTTTCTATGGCGACCTCGGGGCTGACCCCGCCCCCGGTCGGCGTGGTGGCGGGATCGGCGCCTGCCTGGCGCTGGAAGAGATCGCGCAACGTGATGGCGCCGGCGGAGTCGCGCTCCAGGCGGACCGCGGGCCTGCGCACTCGAAGTGCCGTGAGGGTGACGCGAGCCGGCCACTCGTAGTCGAGGCCGGCGACCTCGACGCGCTCCGCCGTGAGGGCGGGCGGCGCGGACGGAGCGCGCGGATCGGTGACGGTCACGCGACTGGCGCCGAGCGCGCCGGTCACGGTGAGCCGCAGCGCCTGGTCCCAGGTGGCCACCACCCGCGCGTCGACGTCGGCGACGCCGGCCACCTCGCCGGTCAGGGCGGCGTAGCGGTTGGCGTGACGGAGGTCGCCGCCCGTCAGCTTCACGCGCAGGTCGGCGCGCGCGGGGCCCGATTGCACGGTCCCGCGCACGTCGAGGGCGCCGCCGTCCGGCAGCCCGCTGGTGAAGCTCACACGGCCGGGCCGGGACGCCGGCCAGGTCACGTTCTCCGCGACCAGCTGGGTGGCCTTGAAGCCGTACGTCACCGGCGGCCCCACCACGGCCTCGGTGACGTTCAGATCGCCCTCCACCTCGGCGCGCGCGAACTCGAAGCCGCCGGCGCCCGTGAGATGCAGATCGTTCAGCGTGATCAGAACCTCGGGGGATGTCGCGATCGCATCGGACTGACCTCGGCGCTCGAGGGCCAGCCGATGAACCCGGGCACCGGCGGAGATGCGCGTGCCGTCGCGGGCGTCGTGCTCGATGGTGACGCCGGCGGCGAGGACACCGCTCTCGGGCAGGATGATCGCGTTGCCCGGCAGATAGAGCCGCAGCAGCGCCAGATCCACGTTGCCCACGCTGACGTGTGCGCGCAGGTGGATCGGGACCAGGCGCAGATCCTCCACACGCACGTGCACGGGCGCCCCCGCCACGATGGTGTTGCCGATGGCGGTGCCGTCCCCCCGCGCGGTGGAGAGGTTCTGGCCCTCGATCGTGATGTGCTCGGACTTCCACGTGCGGGCGGGGCGCAGCGTGCGGTCTTCGAGCAGGACGGTGCCGTCGGTCACGCGCAGACGGTCGACGGTGACGCCGATGCGGCCCGTCGGCGTCGGCGGCCGATCGAGCAGGTCCGAGATGTTGAAGCGGTTCGCGGCCAGCCGGACGATGCGCACCGACGAGCGCTCCACCGAGAGATCCTCGATCCGGACGTGGAGCTGCAGCAGGGCGCGGCGCCGTATGCGACCCGCGATCCGGTCCACGCGCACGAGCGGCCCCGGCTCGTCGCGGTCGTCGATCTGCAGCCCGTGGATCGCCACCGCGCCCGTGAGCACGTTGACGTCGACGCGGTCGATGAGGACGCGGCGGTTGGTGAGGCTCTCGAGCCGCCACACGGCGGCGCGCCGGACGAGGTCCGGCAGCATCGCGATCGTGGCCGCGCCGAGCAGAACGAGGGCGACGATGGCAACCAGCGCGGACAGCCAGACGGCGCGGCGAGAGATCACGGCTGCGGTCTCGGCTCCAGCATAAGACCGCTGCGCGGTCCGATGCTAGACTGCCCCGCATGAACGACCCTCTCGACCTCGACTCGCTGCGCCGCTACGCACGTCTGGCGGGCTTCGACTGGACCGACGCCGAGCTGGAGACCATCCGGCCCATGGTCGAGGCGTCCCTGCGCCAGCTCGCCAGCCTGGAGACGCTGCCGCTGGACGGCACCGAGCCCACCACGCAGTACCGGATCCTCTGACATGACCGATCTCACGTTCGCCACGGCGACCGAGCTCAGCCGGCTGATCACCGGCAAGGAGGTCTCGCCGGTCGAGGTGGTTCGCGCGCATCTCCAGCGCATCACGGCGTTAGACGGCTCACTGCGGTCTTTCATCACGGTCACCGCCGACGGAGCGCTGGCCGCTGCCGCCGAGGCGGAGAAGGCGCTGGTGGCGGGCCGGCCGGTCGGACCCCTCCACGGCGTGCCCCTCGGCCTCAAGGACCTGTACGACACCGCGGGCGTCCGCACGACGGGCGGCTCGAAGATCCTGGCCGAGCGCGTGCCGACTGCCGACGCCACCGTGGTCCGCAAGCTGCGCGAGGCCGGGATGATCGTGCTCGGCAAGCTCAACATGGTCGAGTTCGCCTATGGTCCCGAGGGCCTGAACAAGCACTACGGCCACGTGCGCAACCCCTGGGACGCGGCTACGCACCGGATGGCGGGAGGGTCGTCGTCCGGCTCGGGTGCGTCGGTGGCGGCGGGCCTGGCCACGGTCGCGCTCGGCTCGGACACCGGCGGCTCCATTCGCATTCCCTGCTCGCTGTGCGGGCTCACCGGGATCAAGCCCACGTATGGGCGCGTAAGCCGGGCCGGCGTCCTGCCGCTCTCGTGGTCGATGGATCACGTCGGGCCGATGACCCGCACCGCCGCGGATTGCGCGCTGGTGCTGCGCGCCATGGCCGGCTACGACCCCGCGGACCCGACCACGAGCGTGCTGCCGGTGCCCGACTACATGGCCGCGCTCACCGGCGACGTGCGCGGCCTTCGCGTGGGTCTGCTGCGCGCCTTCTTCCTCGAGTCGGCGACGCCGGAGGTGCGCACCGCCGTCGAGGCCGCCGCGCGAGCGCTCGAGAAGGCCGGCGCCGTCGTGGACGAGGTGACGCTGCCGAGCGTCCGCTACGCGGGGGCGGGAGCGCTGGCCGTGGTCGGCACGGAGGCGCTCGCGTATCACGCCGCGTGGCTCCGCACGCGCCTGGCCGACTACGACCCCGAGGTCGGCACGCGCCTGATGCTCGGGGCCTTCGTCACCGGAGTTCACTACGTCCGAGGCCAGCAGGCACGCGCGCTGATCCGTCGCGAGGTCGACGAGGCGCTTGCCCGTCACGACGTGCTGCTGGCGCCCGCCACGCCGGTCACAGCCCCCGCCATCACGGAGCGCCAGACGACGCTCGGTGACGGCCCGTCGGACGTGCGCTCGGCGCTGATCCGTCTCACGCGCCCGTTCAACTTCTCGGGCCATCCGGCTTGCTCGGTGCCCTGCGGCTTTGCGAGCGGCGGCCTGCCCATCGGCATGCAGATCGTGGGCCGGCCGTTCGACGAGGCCACCGTGCTTCGCGTGGCGGACGCGTATCAGCGCGTCTCGGATTGGCACACGAGGCGCCCTGTGCTAGCGTGACCGCCATGAACGATCTCGACGCGCGGCTCGCCGCGCTGGAATCGCGTCTCGGCCGGCTCGAGAGCCTGCTCGGGACGCTCGCGGACAAGCTCGACGGATCCGCCGGCCACGTGGCTGACGCCAAGAGCTCGATCCAGGCGTGGGTCACGGAGTACGTCTCCATGCGATTGCAGCAGCTCGTGCCCGAGACGTGCGAGCACCCGGAAGGCGAGGCGCCCGTGCTCGTGGCGGAGGGTCCCGTGCTGCCCGGCACGCGCGTGCGTTGCACCGACGAGGTGTTGCATCGTCTCGGCCGGATTCCGATCCCGTTCGTCAGGCAGATGGTCACCCAGAAGGTCGCCGACACCGCGCGGGCCGAGCACGTCGGCGTCGTCGACGTCACCTTCTTCGAGCGCGCCGCCACGTTCTGACAGTGCAAGCTCTCAGGGGAGGATCTCCTGACGTTCCAGCACTGGCAGACGCACGTCATGGCCGGCCCGCGCCTGTAGGCGGCTGAGCTCCGAGGAACCCGTCGAGCTGCCGATCGAGGATAGCCTCGATCTCCACTCGTTCCTGCCGCGTGACGTGCCGACCGTCGTCGACGACTATCTTCGAGCGGCGCAGGCGCGCGGGTTCCGCGAGGTCCGTCTGATCCACGGTCGCGGCGTCGGCGTGCAGCGGGCCATCGTGCAGTCTCTCCTCCGCGAGCATCCGCTGGTGGCCGCCTTCGCCGACGCGCCGCCCGAGCGCGGCGGGTGGGGCGCGACGGTGGTCACGCTCCGCTGAGCGCTTAGTCCCGCTCGGCGCGCACCAGCAGCATCCGGTCGGTGAAGGCCTCGATGGCGACCGCGTCGAGCCGGATGTCGAGCGCGCTGCGGACGCGCTCCGGCGCCGCGCGCATCATGCGCTCGGCGTCCAGCTTCGTCTCGGGCGTCAGGCCGCCGGCCCAGTCTCGCCAGGCCCGTACGGCCATCACCGCCGTCTGCTCCATGACGGTGAGACCGGCCGCGCGGAGGAAGGCGTTCCACTCCGACGTCCGGTACGCGCGCACGTAGCCGGGATCGCGCCGCGCGGCCAGCCCCCGCATGAACGCGTTGGCCTCGGCGTCGTCGTGGCCGAGCAGGTCTTGGAGCAGCAGGGTGCCGGCCGGCCGCAGCACGCGTCGCATCTCGCGCAGCGTCGCCGCCGGTTCGGCAAAGCGGTGGGCGGCGAGGCGACAGGTGACGAGATCGAAGGTGTCGTCCCCGAACGGTAGGGTGGCGGCGTCGCCCGCCACGTAGCGGACATTGGAGGCGTCGCGGGCGGCGAGCCGGTCGCGCGCCGCGGTCAGGCTCGGCAGGGCGTCGTACGTCGTGAGCGTCCGCGCGACCGCGGCGAAGGCCAGCGCCGTCTGGCCGTCACCGGTGCCGACGTCGAGCACGCGCGCGGGGCGACGCGCGCGGCCCCACCCCACGAGCGTGTCGAGCGCCTCGCTCACGTGGTCTTGCGCGCGCGCTCCGCGAGATGGCGGGAGAGGAAGTCGGCGTCGAGCGGCGACAGGTCGAAGCGCCGCGACGCCTCCTCGATCAGCGTGATGCGGTCCGCGCCCGGGCGATCGTGCAGCTGATCGTCGATCCACTTCACCGCTTGCTTGATGGGTGCCTCGCCTGCGCTCACCGGGTTCCCCCGCGCGCGACCGCCGCGATTTCCTTCATGTCTTCGACCATATGCGTGGCCTCCTCCCGCCGGCTCCTGGCAGTATACGCGGGCCTGGAAATGGCCGGTGGTCGGATGGGCCAATTGGCGCTTGACGAGGCCGAGAATCGCCCGAAAATGGCTCACATGCAGATCCCGCTCGACCGCGACAAGGCGGTGCCGCTGGCGCGGCAGATCCAGGCCCATCTCGAGCGCCTCATCGCCGAGCGCCTGCTCGCGCCCGGCGTGAAGCTCCCGGCCACCCGTGAGCTCGCCCACTCGCTGGGCGTGAATCGCGCGACGGTGGCGCTGGCGTACGAGGAGCTCGTCGCGGCCGGCTGGGCACGCGCCCACGTCGGGCAGGGGACCTTCGTGGCGGGACCGCCCGACGGCGTCACCGCGCCGCCGGCGCCGGCGGCGGCGCCACCCATCAACTGGTCCGGGCTTCTCTCGCGCAGCGCGCGTATCGTCGAGGCCGACACGGAGCGGGCGCGCGCGGTGGCGCCGCGCGTGGGCGGTGACACGCTGATCTCGTTCGCGGGCGGCATGCCGGACAGCGGTCTCTTTCCCACCGATGCGTTCCGGCGCGTGCTGAACGAGGTGGTGCGGGACGAGGGCGCGTCGCTCCTTCAGTACTATCCCGTGGGCGGCTACCCGCCCCTGCGCCGTTATCTCGCGACGTACCTCCTGCGCTTCGGCCTCGAAGCGCGCGCCGAGGACATTCTGATCGTGAACGGCTCGCAGCAGGGCTTCGATCTCATCGCGCGCACGCTGCTCGATCCCGGCGACACGGTGGCCATCGAGCAGCCGACCTATCCGCGCGCGATGCAGGTCTTCCGCTCGTTCGGCGCGCAGCTCGTGCCGGTCGACCGGGACGAGGCCGGTCCGCGGGTCGAGCTGTTCGAGCGGGTGCTCGAGCGCCACGCACCGAAGATGTTCTACTGCCAGCCGAGCGCCCACAATCCGACGGGGCTCACCATGCGGCGCGACGTCGGCGTGCGCCTGCTCGCGGCCGCTGCGCGCCATCAGGTGCCGATCGTCGAGGACGGCTTCGATGGCAGCCTGTACTACGGCGAGCGCCCGCCCGGCCCGCTCAAGGCGCTCGACCGCGACGGCGTCGTGATCTACATCGGAACCTTCTCGAAGATTTTGTTCCCGGGCCTGCGGCTGGGCTGGCTGGTGGCGCCCCCCGGCGTGGCCGAGCGCCTGCAGGCCGCCAAGCAACTGGCCGACCTGCACACGAGCGCGCTCATCCAGGCCGCCGTCCACCGGTTCTGCGAGCGCAAGCTCCTCGACCGTCACGTCGCTCGCGTGGCCGCCGAGTACGCGCGCCGGCGCGCCGTGCTCCTCGCCGCGCTGAAGCGCCGGATGCCCGAGGACGTGAGCTGGACGGAACCACACGGCGGCTTCTCGCTGCTCCTCACGCTTCCGTCCGGACTCGACGCGGCGGGACTCCTGCCGCAGGCCATCGAGCGAGGCGTGGCCTTCACGCCCGGAGCGGCGTTCTGGGTGGATGGCGCGGGCGAGCGGACGCTGCGCCTGTCGTTCTCGTCGGTGACGACGGTGCAGATCGAGGACGGCGTCAAGCGGCTGGCGGACGTGATCAGGAGCGCGCGGCGACAGCCGGCGCGCCAGGACGGACTGGAACGAGTGGCCGCACCACTGGTATAGCGCACGGCGCACAAAGGAGAGGACACATGACGGAGCTGAACGGACTGCGGGTGGCGGATCGCAAGCACATCGGACTGGCGGAGATGCTCAAGGGCGGCGTCATCATGGACGTCACCAACGCCGAGCAGGCGAAGATCGCCGAGGACGCGGGGGCCGCCTCGGTCATGGCGCTCGAGCGGGTGCCCTCGGACATTCGCAAGGACGGCGGCGTGGCCCGCATGTCGCCCGTGAAGAAGATCCAGGAGATCCAGAAGGCCGTCACCATTCCGGTCATGGCCAAGGCGCGCATCGGCCACTTCGTGGAGGCACAGATCCTCGAGGCGCTCGGGATCGACTTCATCGACGAGTCCGAGGTGCTGACGCCCGCCGACGAGCACTTCCACATCGACAAGTTCGCCTTCCGCGTGCCGTTCGTCTGCGGCTGCCGCGACCTGGGCGAGGCGCTGCGCCGCATCGGCGAGGGCGCGGCCATGATCCGCACCAAGGGCGAGGCGGGCTCCGGCAACATCGTCGAGGCCGTGCGCCACATGCGGGCCATCGTGAGCGGGATCCGCCGGCTCACCGTGCTGTCGCCGGAGGAGCTGATGACGGAGGCGAAGAATCTCGGGGCGCCCTACGACCTGGTGCGCTGGGTGGCGCAGGCCGGCAAGCTGCCGGTGCCGAACTTCTCCGCGGGCGGCATCGCGACGCCTGCCGACGCCGCCCTGATGATGCAGCTGGGCGCCGAGGCGGTGTTCGTCGGCTCCGGCATCTTCAAGTCGTCCGATCCGGCCAAGCGGGCCAAGGCCATCGTGCAGGCGACGACGCATTTCAAGGATCCCGACGTGCTGGTGCGGGTGAGCGAGGACCTCGGGGACGCGATGGTCGGCATCGAGACGTCGAAGCTCGCGGAGAAGGACCTGATGCAGACGCGAGGCTGGTAGAGGGCGACCGGCCATGAAGATCGGCGTGCTGGCGCTCCAGGGCGATTTCTCGCGGCACGCCGCGGCGCTCGCGCGCTGCGGCGCGGAGGCCGTGGAGATCCGCAAGCCGGAGCAGCTGGACGACGTCGACGGGCTGATCATGCCGGGTGGCGAGAGCACCACGCTGCTGAAGCTGATGCACGAGTGGGGGTTCGTGCCGGCCCTCCGGGCGTTCCACCACTCGGGCAAGCCCATCTTCGGCACGTGCGCGGGGCTCATCTTGCTCGCGCGCGAGGTCGAGAATCCCCGGCAGTTCTCGCTCGGCCTCATCGACGTCGGGGTCGAGCGCAACGCGTACGGACGTCAGCGGGAATCGTTCGAGGCGTTCGGTACCGCCGCGCTGAACGGCCACGAGGCGCCGGTCGAGATGGTCTTCATCCGAGCGCCACGGATCCGGCGGCTGGGTCAGGGGGTGGAAACGCTCGCGCGGCACGGCGACGAGGCGGTGATGGCCCGCCAGGGCACCGTGCTCGTGGCGACGTTTCATCCCGAGCTCACCGACGATCCGACCGTGCACGCCTACTTCTGTGAGATGGTGAAGCGCGCGCGCGACGGCGTGGCCGCGTGATCTTCCACGACGAGTACACGAACGTCCCTGCGGACGTCCTCGACCGCTTCGTCGAGTCCCAGGAGCTCGGCCGGCTCATCAGCGTCGGCGAGGACGGCACGCCGCACATCGGTCTCTATCCCTTCGTGCGTGGCGAGGGGACCGTCGATCTCCATCTGGTGCGTCACGACGAGGTCACCGCCGACCTCCGCGTGCGGCCGCGCTGCGTCTTCGAGGTGGACGAGGTCCTCGGCGTGATTCCGTCGTACTGGGTGCATCCCGAGTACGCGGGCTCGGCCACGGCGTATCACCGCACCGTGATCTTCGACTGCGTGGCCACCGTCCTCGACGATCCGACCGCGGTGGCCGCCCAGCAGGAGCGGCTGCTGGCGCGCTACCAGCCGGAAGGGAAGTTTCGCGCCGTGCGGCCCGACGATCCGCTCTACCGCGGCGCGCTCGCTCAGCTGTCCGCCGTTCGGCTGGCCGTCCAGAGGGTGCGGGCCAAGTTCAAGCTGGCTCAGAACCGACCACCTGAAACACGGCGTAAACTCATTCAGTTCTTGCGTGAGCGCGGCCGTCCGAACGACGTGCGGGCGGCCGAGGCTCTGGAGTCCACACTCTCATGAAGATCCGCGTCAACGACATCGACGTCCGTTACGTTCTCGAGGGGCCGTCGTCCGCGCCGGTCGTCACCCTCAGCCACTCGCTCGCCACCGACCTGTCGATGTGGGATCCGCAGGCGGCGTCACTGGCGAAGCGCTATCGCGTGCTGCGCTACGACACCCGCGGCCACGGCGGCACGGACGCGCCGGCCGGCGCCTACTCGCTGTCCCAGCTGGCGGACGACGCGCGCGGACTCTTGAAGGCGCTCGGCATTGCCCGGACGCACTGGGTGGGGCTGTCGATGGGAGGAATGATCGGTCAGACGCTCGCGGTGTCGACGCCCGAGATCTTGCAGAGCCTCAGCCTCTGCGACACGTCGAGTCGCGTCCCACCGGAGGCGAAGCCGCTCTGGGACGAGCGCATCACCACCGCCGAGACGAAGGGGATGGATCCGCACGTCGAGCCCACGATCGCGCGGTGGTTCACGCCGAAGTTCGTCGAGTCCCGAGCGGACGTGGTCGAGCCGGTGCGCGAGATGATCCGCCGGACGAACCCCCGCGGCTACGCCGGATGCTGTCAGGCCATCCGTGCGCTCGATCTGACCGATCGTCTCGGCGCCGTCACGCTGCCCACGCTCATCATCGTCGGCGCTCAGGACGTCGGGGCGCCGGTCGCCGCGTCACAGGCGATCGCGCAGCGTATCAAGGGCTCGGAGCTGGTCGTTCTGGACCCCGCGTCACACCTCTCGAATCTCGAGCAGCCCGAGGCATTCACGTCCGCCCTGGAGACATTCCTCCGGCGCGTGGCCTGAGAGCCGGCGACCCGCCGGGTCCGGCCTTCTGGCGGCCGATCTCTTGACAGCCCTGCGTGGCCGAGCGTATCGTCTGCGGTCAGACCAGCCTACCAGGGGAATCGCAGGAGGACCGTATGTCAGCGCTGATCGTCGAGGTCGTCTACCGTGGCATCTTCCAGAAGAACCTCGCCGCGCGCATCTGCCGGGGCATCGTGCTGTCGGCGCGGAAGTCCGGGCGCTGGGGCATCGCCTTCGGTCGGTACGGCGACAGCCCACAGCGGAACGGCATCCCCGCGAAGGACTTCGCCATCGTGGCCGACACCAACGAAGAGCTCGAGCAGAACATGGCGCGCTACGAGCCCAAGCACACGGACATCACGGTCGTCCTCGACGACACCCTGTCCAAGGGCGTGGAGTCGTGGGCCTGGTACGGGCTCCAGCCCATCAATCGCCTGACGGTGCCCAACGGTACCGTGCTGATGACCTCGCTGCAGAGCTTCGACAGCCTCCTCAAGGACATCCACAAGAAGGACGCGCCGTACAATCTCTCGCTCATTCGGGCCAAGGCGTCCTTCTCCGGGCTCTGGGTCCACAAGGAGGACCACACGGAGGTCCGCATCCTCGGCGCGCTCGCGAAGATCGCGCCGCACTTCCTGTCCCTCGACGGCGTCTGCCAGGCCATTCCCGAGATGGAGTGGGGCTCCGATCTCAAGGTGGCCTCCGCCCGCAAGGCGCACGATCGACTCGAGACGCGACAGGTCAACATGACCGAGGGCAATACGGAGATCCCGTACTCCTTCGAGATGCCCAAGTGGTGGGAGATGCGGGAGGGTGTCACCATCCCCGCCATTCCCATCGGCAAGCCCAAGGAAGGCGGGCAGGGCTACGTTCCCGAGCGCAACCCGTACTTCAAGAAGTACACGACCCGCACCATGCGCCCGGTCATCGACTTCGACACGTGCGTGAAGTGCAACCTGTGCTGGATTTCGTGCCCGGACTCGGTCTTCGACGTCATGCCCGACGGCACCTTCGACGCGGCCATGGAGGCCTGCTGCGGTTGTGGCGTGTGCGAGGCCGTCTGCCCCGTCGAGAACTGCATCACGATGGTGAACGAGGCGGTCTTCGAAGACAACGCCAGCCAGTGGGAGATGTGGCGGAAGGACAAGCCGGCGTACAAGACGTGGCTCCTCGGGATGATCGGCGACAAGAAGGCCACCGTGCGCTCGCACGGCTTCCGCTTCCGCGGCCAGTACGAGGAAGAGCTGAAGCGGGACCTCGATCAGGGCGGCGTGGAGATCACCGCGGGCATCCCGGGCGAAAACGCCCCGCACAAGACGGTCTAGGAGAGCGCATATGGCGACTGTGACAAAAGCGGCTCCAGCCGTCGGCGACGACAAGGAGCTCCTGATCTCGGGCAGCGAAGCGGTGGCGGAAGCCCTGGCCCTCGCCGACCTCGACGTGGTGACGGCCTATCCGATCCGGCCGTACGACACCGTCATGCAGGCCATCGCCAAGAAGATCGCCAACGGCCAGCTGGTGGCCGAGTACATCGTGGCCGAGGGCGAGCACAGCCAGTTCGAGATCGTGAAGCACGCCTCCACCGTCGGCGCCCGCGTGTTCTGCGGC
>Ga0075421_100001771_pt1 | contig 25410 bp, 19 predicted proteins | sample SoiMetdeltSBSDD5_FD_75292 | JGI IMG/M metagenome (GOLD analysis project Ga0075421, IMG submission 75292) | Bulk soil microbial communities from a Populus tree surrounding site in Tennessee, USA - Soil MetaG P. deltoides SBSDD5 | ecosystem: Environmental > Terrestrial > Soil > Tree plantation... | reverse complement strand
TCGTAGGGCGTCGCCGACGCCGGTGAGCCGCCCTGCACGCGCCCGCACCTTGGGTACTCCGCATGCCATCGGATGGCCGGACCGTTACGGCGATCGACGCGTCTCCAGCGCCGGTACGAGTGCTCGTCGCGGAGGACGACACCGCGTTGCGCGGATCCCTGGCCAGGGACCTCGGCGCAGCCGGGCACGTCGTGGTCGACGAGGTTGGGACGATCGGTGACGTCCTCGAGCGCACGCGGGCGCTGACGCCCGACGTCGTGCTGCTCGACGCGCACCTCGGCCCGAGCAAGCTGATCGAGGTGGCCCAAACGCTCGCTCGTGAGGCGCCGAACGTTGCCGTGGTGTTCCTGTGCGGTGAAACGACCTTCGCGCTCGAAGGCGACGATGCGGGCACGGCGGCGATCTCCGTGCTGCCGAGCAGCAGCCCCGCGCAGGTGATCGATTCCTCCGTCCGACTTGCGGCGCACCGCGCGCGCGAGCTCTGTGTGGCGCGCGCCGAGCTCGCCGAAGTGCGTCAGCAACTCGAGAATCGGAAAACGATCGAGCGGGCGAAGGGTATCCTCATGCGTCGCACAGGGCTGTCGGAGCAGGAGGCGTATCGCATCCTCCAGCGGACGAGCCAGGATCGGTCGGTTCCGATGGTCGACGTTGCGCGGGAGGTCCTCGAGAGCGAGCCGGGACGACAGGAAGCACGCTAGCCTCGACTGCGAGAGCAGCGCTCGTTGCTGTGAGCTGGAGCTGGTTGCTGAAGGGTGAAAACCAGGACACCCTCGCGACGGCCCTCGGTAGGCAGAACGGCAGGACGCTGATGACGCAGAGCGCGCGTGCTGCGCACGCGCGGCGCAGATGACGCAGAACGGACAGTTGATGGCGTAATCAGGAAAGAATGAGGGGAGCGGCTCTTGGGGACGGTGGCGTCCCAAGCGGCCGTTCCCCTCTTCTCATTCTCTTGCTTTGCAGCGACGGTGGCCTGCGACCGCGAAGCTTGGGTCAGCGTCCTCTGCGCAGGCGCGCGCAGCGCGCCGCTCCGCGTCCGCAGCGGTCTGCGCTATCGGCGCGAGCGGCGTCCCGGGGTGTTCTAGCAGCATTCAGCACCCGCTCACAGCAAACATGTCAGTTCAATCAGGCTGGTACTAGGAGCTAACAGCCGGCTCCCGCCTAACGTATTGCTCGAGGCCAACCCCAAGAAGCAGGGTGCCCAGGACGACCGCTGCCGATGTGAAGAATGGGACACCCGTCCCGAGATGGTCGTAGGCGAACCCCGCCCAGAGCGGGGCGATGATTCGGGCCACGCCGCCGAAGGTCTGTTGCACACCCATGTACAGCCCACGCTCGCGTGGCGAGATGACGCGCGAGAGGAGCGCCGTGACGCATGGGAACAGGAACGCCGTGCCCAGCGGGATGAACGCCACCGCGAGTGCCAGCACCGGGAGCGTGCGCGCAAGCGGCATCGCACCCAATCCCACGGCGAGCAGCAGGGCGCCGATACGCGACAGGCGTGGCTCGCCGAACCGGTCCACCGCCTTGCCGAGCAGGAGCACACGCGTGAAGACCGAGATCGAGCCGATGTACATGAAGAAGTAGCCGATCGTCTGCTCGGTGACCTGGAATCGATCGGCGAGGAAGAGGGCGAGGATGGCCGTCACGCCCTGGAACGCGCCCATCGCGATCGCGTAGATCCAGATCAACCGCGACGCAGGTTCACCCGAGTGCTCTATTACCCGCCTCACCGCCTCACGCGACGAGCGCGGCTTGTGCGTCGCGTGGTGCGCGTCGCCGACCTGGTGCGACTCGCGCAGATAGCGCCACGCGAACGCCATGTTCACGAGGCACAGCACGGCCGCGAACAGCCCGGGCATGGCATGCCCCACCGAATGCAGCGTCGGACTCTCGCCGCCCTGGAGGTTGCACACGCGGTTGCCCAGCGTGATCGCGAACGACCCGAGCACGGGACCCAGCGCGACACCGAGGTTCGTCGCAGCCGACAACCAACCGAGACCACGCGCCCGTTGCTCGGGCTCTACCGAGTCGGCCACGTACGCCTGAATGACGCCGACGGTTCCGCCGCCAGCCCCCTGTACGATGCGCGAGATGAACAGCAGAGCGAGCGAGTTCGCGAAGCCGAAGATCACGTACGCGATGGCCGACGCGCCGAGTGCCACGAGTAGCGCCGGGCGGCGGCCGAAGCGATCGGAGAATCGACCCCACACCGGCGCGCTGAGGAGCTGCGCCACCGTGAACGTGGAAACGAGGAGCGCGACGACCGTCCCGATGCCGAGATGGACCGAGCCAATGTTGAACCCATCCCCACCGAGCCGCCGCGCGTAGAACGGCAGGATGGGGATGACGATCAGCAGCCCTACCATGTCGAGAAACGCCGTCGCCATGAGCACCATGAGCTTCGCCGGAATTTTCCGAAGCTCACGCGCCAACGTGTAGAGGAGCGCCGCCCCGAGCGCGATCAGCAGGACGCGCACGACGGGCGACTCGAGCGAGGACCCGATGTCGAAAGTCATGCGGCGACGCCTAACGCGCCATCAGTCGGTGGCCTTCCCGAGCGCCGCCGGCGGCACCGCCCGGCCCACCACGCCAGCGAGTGCGACGATGGTGAGGACGTACGGGATCATCTCGACGAACTGTGATGGCACGAGCTGCAAGGCTTGGAGCCGGATCTGCATCGTCTCCGCGGCGGCGAAGAGCAAGCAGGCGATCGTAACGCGCGTTGGATCCCATTTGCCAAAGATCACGGCTGCAAGCGCGATGAATCCGCGCCCGGCCGTCATTCCGTCAGTGAATTGATGTTGGTCGAGCGCGAGGTACACGCCGGCCAGCGACGCGCAAATCCCGGAGAGCGCCACCGCCGCCCAGCGCACGCGCCGAACCGGGACACCCACCGAGAGCGCGGCCTCCGGTTTCTCGCCCGCGGCCCGCACTCGCAAGCCGAATGGTGTGCGGTAAAGCAACCAGCCCACGGCCGCCATCGTCAGGATGCCCAGCCACACCAGTGGATTCGCGAGCGTCGCGAGCACGCCGCCGCTGGCGACCTCCGCCCCGCCGAAGCCTGGCACGCGAGGTGAGTTTGAAGAACTGTCGAAGGCAAGCCGGAGGAAGAATCGCGTGACGCCGACGGCAAGCAAGTTCATCGCGATGCCGACGACGACCTGATCCGCGCGGTAGCGAATTGTGGCCAACGCGTGGAGCAGGGCGGCAAGCAGGCCACCGCCCACGCCGGCAATGATGCCCACCCACGGCGACCCCGAGTAGAAGCTGCCGAGCACCGCGCAGAATGCGCCCGTGAGCATGAACCCTTCGAGCGTGAGCGCGATGATGCCGGCGCGCTCCGACACAATGCCCCCGGCCGCCGCGAACAGGTACGGCACGGCAATCCGGAGCGTCTGAACCAGGAACCCGATCAAAGCAGGGAACCGGGAGCGGGGAACAGGGAACTGGGGCTCATTGCTGCGAGGTGGGGACTGGGAACTGCGAGCTGGGTCCTGGGCTCACAATGACCGGTTCCCGGTTCCCCGTTCCCGGTTCCCGTCGCCGCCGCGAGGCGGCGAGCGCGCGTCGCACCTCGGGCACCGCGGTTGCCACCGCGATGATCACGATGGCCGTGAGAACGTCCACCATCTGCTTCGGCACGAGCGCGTTCACCGCCAGCCCACCCTGCGACAGCGTGGCGAACAACAGCGCCGCGATCACGACGCCCACCGGATGATTGCGCCCGACAAGTGCGACGGCGATGCCCAGGAAGCCGCTGCCGGCCCCGAAGCCTTCTTCGTAGTAGTGTTTGTACCCGAGGACGTAGTTCACGCCGCCGAGTCCCGCGAGCGCTCCGCTCAGCATCATCGTCTTTGCCCAGACGCTGCCGACGCGGACGCCGCCATACTCGGCCGCATCCGGCTGAAGGCCGACGGCGCGCAGCTCGTAACCCCCGCGCGTCCGGAACAGGTACCACCACACGATCCCGGCCGTGAGGAGCGCGAGCAGCACGGTCATGTTCGCCGCCGAGCCGGCGAACATCGGCGACATGTCGGCAAGTCGCGCCAAACGCCCCGCCGGGATCTCCGATGTGTGCAACGTCTCGGCGACGGCCAGGTGCGCGGCGACGACGTAATTCAGCAACGCGAGCACGATGAAGTTGAGCATGATCGTCACGATCACCTCACTCGCCCCGAACCGCGCCCGCAGCACACCGGGCACAGAGCCGACGACGCCACCGCCGGCGCCGGCCGCGACGATGCAAATGATTGCGGCGAGCAAGCCCGGCGTCCCTGCAGGAAGCGCCAGACCGATCACGGCGGCGGCAAAACCGCCGGCCGCCAGCTGACTCTCCGCGCCGATGTTGAACAGCCCGGCGCGGATCCCCAGCGCGACTGCGAGGCCGGTGAAGGTGAGGGTCGTGGCCTTGTAGATCACCTGCCCGAAGCCGTATGCGTTGCCCCACGTGCCTTCGAGCAGCTGGCGATATACCTCGCCTGGCGCCTGGCCGAACGTGATGATGAGGACGTCGCCGACGACTGCGGCGATCGCGAGCGCGACGAGTGGCGGGAGAATCGATTCCTCGATACGCTCGCGCCACCGTTGGCGTCGCTCTGCGGTGGCGGCGTCCACGCTCATACCGGTCACGCGGCCGTCCCGTGCGCGCCGGTCATGTACGGCCCGAGCGTCTCCGGCGTTGCCTCCGCACTCGGCAAGGTGATGACGATACGGCCGCCGTACATCACAGCCACCCGGTCGGACAGCGCAAGGATCTCGACGAGATCGGCCGACACGAGGAGGATCGCCTTGCCTTCGTCACGGGCCCGCCTGAGCTGTGCGTGAATGAACTCGATCGCGCCAACGTCGACGCCGCGCGTCGGCTGGGCCGCAATGAGCACGACGAATTCGCGTCCCATCTCGCGGGCGATCACGATCTTCTGCTGGTTGCCGCCCGACAGCGCACGAGACGCGAGTGCCGCGTCGGGCGGGCGGATGTCGAACGTTGCGATGCGCGACGCAGCGTTCGTCTCGACGCGCGACCGATCGATGGTGCCACCGCTGGCCGTGAACCGATGCTGTAGGCCGAGGATGAGGTTGTCGGCGATCGAGTAGTCCAGCACGAGCCCGCGACGGTGGCGATCCTCCGGGATGTGCGACAGCCCTGCGTCGGCGCGCCGACGGACGTCGCGCGCGGTGACGTCCTGCAGGGTGCCTGACGAGTCGGCGACGTGGATGCTCCCGGAGCTCACCGGGCGGAGCCCGGTGATGGCTTCAATGAGCTCGGTCTGCCCGTTGCCTTCGACACCGGCGATCCCGAAGATCTCCCCAGGTGCGACCGAGAACGACAGGCCATCGACCTCGTTAGGCTTCCGGCTGGAGGCGACGGTGAGATGGGAAACCTCAAGTGCCTTGATAGCGGGAACAGGGAACGGGGAACCGGGACCGGGGGCTGCTTGCTGCTCGCTGCTTGCGGCCCCCGGTTCCCGGTTCCCCGTTCCCTGTTCCCGCTCTGCGCGCCCATCAAGAGCCAACACGACATCTCGGCCAACCATCATCCTCGCGATAGATCGCGCAGACGCCTCCGTGGTCTTCATCCGCCCAACCGTCCGCCCGGCACGCATGACGGTGATCGTTTCCGAGATCTCGATCACCTCGTCGAGCTTGTGCGTGATGAGGATGACCGTCCCGCCGTCGTCCCGGAGTCGACGCAGCACCTTCCAGAGCTCGCGCACCTCGGGCGGAGACAGCACCGCCGTCGGCTCATCGAGGATGAGAACCGTCGCTCCTCGATACAGCGTCTTCAGAATCTCCACCCGCTGCGCCTCGCCCACGGAGAGATCCGACACGAGACGCGACGGCTCGACGCGCAGCCCGGTCCGGTCACTCAACGCACGCACCTCGCGCTCTGCGCCCGCACGATCGAGCGACCAGCCGCGCCGAGGCTCGCGACCAAGCACGAGGTTTTCCGCGACCGTCAGCGTGGGGACGAGCATGAAGTGCTGATGCACCATGCCAACGCCGGCGTCGATCGCCTCGCGCGTGGACCATCCGGTGACGTCGCGAAGGTCGCCCGATGCGTTGACCTCGACGTGCCCGCCGTCCGGCGAATACATCCCCGCCAGCACGCGCATGAGCGTCGATTTCCCGGCGCCATTTTCGCCAACGAGTGCGTGAATCTCGCCGAGGGCGACCTCGATATCGGCGCCAGCATTTGCGACCAACGGGCCGAACTGCTTCACCACCGATGACATCCGAACGGCGATGGGTTGCGTCATCGCGTGCTCGGCACGTCGATCTTTCCGGCAACGATCTCGCGCTGCAACTCGTCGAGGCGTAGCCGGACCGAGTCGGGGATCAGCGCCTTGTTGTTCGCGTCGTACACGTAACCGACGCCACCCTCGGCGAGCCCGAACTGATAGATGCCGCCCTTGAACGAGCCGTCCTTGGCGCGGCGGATCGCGTCGTACACGGCGGCGTCGACGCCCTTCACCATCGATGTGAGGATGAATCCGGGCGCCTCGGCGTACTGATCGGCGTCCACGCCGATCGCGAGCTTGCGCGACGAACGCGCCGCCTCGAACACACCCAGCCCGGTCGAACCTGACGCGTGGAAGATGATGTTGACGCCCGACTGATACTGGCTGAGTGCCAGTTCCTTCCCACGGCCGGGATTGCGAAATGCCTCGGGCGTGACCCCGGCATATTGCGCGATGACCCTACAATCAGGGCAAACGTGCTTCACGCCCGCCCGAAAGCCGGCCTCGAACTTGTGAATGAGCGGGATGTCCATTCCGCCGATGAAGCCGATGCGCTTCGATCCTCCTACAAGCGCTGAGAGCGCGCCGACGAGAAAAGAGCCCTGCTCCTCACGAAACTTCAGGGCCGCGAGGTTCGCCGGCGGGAGGACCGGATTGCCCTGGGCGTCGGTCTGCACGGCGTAGTCGACGCCGGCGAACTTGACGTTCGGGTACTCCTTCGCGAGCGGCGTGAGGTCGTCGGTGAAGATGAAGCCGACGCCGATGACGATGTCCATCCCCTCGGCGGCGAGCAGCCGGAGCCCTGCTTCCCGGTCGGAGCCCTCACCAGGCTCGATGAACCGCACCCGCGCGCCCAGGTCGCGCTCGGCCCGTGCGGCTCCGAGGTAGGCGCCATCGTTGAACGACTTGTCGCCCCGGCCGCCGACGTCGAAGACGATTCCGACGTCGACCGCATCGCCCTCGGGCGCCGTCGCGGCCCCGCTCGGGCGTACGAACAACAATGCGGCGTGCGCTGCCAGCAGCACGCCGAGCAGGATGAGTAACCGTTTCATGGCGCGGATAGAATCGTGCGACGGGGCATCCCAGGCAAGGGAAATTGGGGTCAGACTCGAATTAGCGATTCCTTGCCGGCCGGCAAGGAATCGCTAATTCGAGTCTGACCCCAATTCCCCAATTTCCTAGTCGCGGTCGGCCGCCTCCAGCTTCCAGAGCCCGTTGAGCATGTCCGAGGCGTAGACGAAGCTGCCGTTGTAGTGCACGCCCCAGACGTAAACCGGCGACCCGCCCTGGAGGCCCGCGGCCAACTCACGGCCCATCTTCTTCAGGTCGCAGCGACCGTCCGACGACTTCTGTTGGGCGGTACAGTTCGACAGGTTGCCCCGCACGTCGAGCGCGCGCACGCCACCGTTGTAATACGCGGCGTAAAGAATCCCGCGCTGCTCATCCACCGAGAAGTTGTGTGTGCCCGCGCCGTCAATGTGGTAGAACGCGACCTCGCGCGGCGCGCTCATATCCGAGATGTCCACGACATGGATGTCGCCGTTCGACATCGCGCCTGTGCTTGCGGGCCCTTCCTCGCCGACGAACGCATAACGCTTTGCGTTCGCGCCACCCGCGGCGTCGTGAAACCACCAGATGTTGTGCGCTTCGCTCCCAGTTACCGATGGGGAGAACGTCGCGGTGCGCACGTTGCCGATCTGCACCGGGTTCGATGGCGAGCCGCCCTTGCCGCCCCCACCCAGGTCCCAGATCGTCATTCCGTCATTCCAGAGGGCCGTGAACAGAAGGCCATCGCGAACGAACACGTCGTGCACGAACGGCGCGCCCATGGCCCGGACGAACACTTCTCGCGGATTCGCGGGGTCGCTCAAGTCCACGATCACGAGCCGCGCGTCCGGGGGGTCGATGGATAGGAAGCCGTAGAGTGTTCCATTGACGCGTGCGACCTCGGCGGTGTGGACGCCGTTCGACGTATTGGCCGTCTGATACCGCGTCAGTCGTTGCGGCTTGAGCGGGTTCGCGAGGTCGTAGACGACGATCGACCCGTTCTGCCGCTCCGTGGCGACGACAAGGAGCCGTCCGTCGTCGGAGACCTGGAGGTCGCCCAGCGTCGTTGCGTTCTCGACGATGACCGAGTCGGCGAGCACGGGTGCCGTGCCATCGATGCGCCAGATGTGCACGGCGTTGCCAACAACGCCGTTCCGCTGGCCCCACGTGGACGTATACGCCACAGTGCCGCGCGTCCACACCTCGGCCATATGGCGCTGCGTCATATCGCCGCGGCCGAGCGCCTCGAGGGTGTCGCCGGCGAATGGCTGCGGATCACCAGGCGAATCGGAGTTGCACGCGGCGAGTGCCGAGATTACGGCAACGGATGCGAACCTAACGATGCGTCCGACAGAAAAGATCATGACATGAGTCGTTGAGTGTGAGCGGCCATCGCGACCGCCCGTCAGTAGTTCCAGTCTTCAGTCATCCGTCCCGTTTTCTGTCACAGGCTGCCGCCGTTCCGACTGATGGCTGAACTAGAAAACTGGCTCGAGGATCAATGGCCCACATGGGATCGTGCCCCTGAAACGTTAGGCACCCCGACCCCATACCGTCCCATCCGGTGAACCATCGGGCCAACCCCAATGCGAGCGCCGAGCGAGACTGACCAGATCGAGTCTGCCCCGTAGAACTCTCGTGGAACGAACGCCGTCGGCGTCAGCTCCTCTGACGGGCGGGCGTACGCCACCTCGGCGAACGGCGCCACATCGAAACGGCCGATCGCGCGAGGCACACTCACTGCCGCCGTGCCGATCTGCCAGCGCGTGATGCCGATGATGCCGAGGTCCGTCGGATTGCGTGACGTCCGAAACGGATCGAGGAGCCGCTGTTCCTCCGGCCGCGTCGTGTTCTCGTAGCGTCCGGAAACCGTGAACGACTTGATGGCGAGTGATGCCTCGCCGAGCACCGACGTAAACGAGTTCGTGCGGAGGTCGCCTAACCGCGCATCTGTACGCGCCCATTCGATCAGCGCATACGGGATGCGTCCTGCCGCTCGATCGAACCGTGCCGCCGCGCTCCACTTCCGCTGATCGAGACCGGACCCCTCCGCGATCTCGGGCGAGGTCACGAACGCATAGCTGCCCTGGAACTCGAGGTCGTGCCTGGCCGCGACCGTCGCGCGCGTCGCCCAGGAATCACTAAACCGATCGGCGTTGGGCGGCGCGCCGGCGCTCTGCGGCTCGTCCCCGTTGAACAGCCCGGCCTCGATGGAGAATCGGCTCCGCCGAACGGCACCGATCGCGACGTACCGCTCGAGAATCTGGGCGAGGTGGTGGTTCACGGGGTACGCCGCGAAGGGCCTCATCATCGGGTCGTCCGTCCCAAAGGGAACGAATCCCTTGCCAACGGCCAGTGATACCCCGGTGCCGCGAAAGGCTCCGCTGCCGATCAGGAGCGCTTCATGGAGGTACGTGTGTGGATGACGCCGGTCCGCATAGCCTTCGCCGTATGTGCCTGGTGTGAGTTGCCCGCGGTCCAGCGTGAGCCCCTCGAAGTCGAGTGTGAGGACGCCAGCAACCGCGCCGCGGAAGGCCTTCCCGTGCGCCATGATGACCGGCTGCGCGAGATACCCCTCGGTGTATGCCTCCCCGGCCATCGCCGGGTCGACACGAGTGACCAGCACAACCCCCTGGGCGCGAACCGAACCCGAAACCGGCGGCGCGGGCGTGGAATCGATCGACTGCGCAGCGGCCGGCGCGACGCGGGTCGCGAGCGCCGCGGTAAACGCGACGCGCCGGAGGACGCCGAGCACTGCTATCGGCTTGCCCTACGCGACCCGAGCCACCGCTCGCGGAACCCGCGGACCTCGGCCGTCACTGTCTCGTTCGTCTGCTCGAAGGGGACGAGCTCGAGCGCCGGGCTCTCCACGAGCGTCAGCGACTCCGTGCGCGTGCCTCCGCGCGTGGCGAACTCGATCCGTACAACGTCACCCGGCTTGTGCGCCGACGTCACGGCATCGATGTCCGCACTGGCGTTGATCGCACGACCGTCAATCGCGAGGATGCGATCGCCACGATCGAGACCCGCGACGTACAGCGGAGAACCAATGAACGTCCCCTCCGTGATCGTCGCCCCCGCGCTATCGAACCGCACGGCACCCTGAATCTCATCGCCAATCCATGCGGCGCCGGGTCGCGCCTTCCGCAATCGGAATCCGACACGCGCCAACAGCCGCGCGTAGTCGGGGACCTCGCGCCCTTCGATGTACCGGCGGACGTAATCGTCCGCCCACGCCTGATCGCCGGCCACGCGGCCGAGAACGCGCCGGACGTCGGCAAGCGTATACGGCTTTGCAGGCGCGTAGCCGGTCTGATGGCGGCCGAACTCCTGCCACATGCCCTGCATGAAGTCGTCGAGCGAGACGTTGCCTGGACGCTCGCGCAGCGACAGGTCGAGGCCTAACGCGACGACCTGCCCCCAGATGTAGTACGAGATGAAGGTGTTCTGCTTGTTCTGCGGGTCGATGGACGTCGCGGCATCCACGAACGGCGCCTGCATGCTCATGCCGACGGGCGAGAAGAACTTTCGCCCGCCACCGTTCACTACCGCGTTCACCGCGCCGCCTTGCCCGCGCGCGAACGCCGCGTCGTCGAGCAGCCCGGCTCGGCGCATGATCAGCGGTCCGTAGTAGTTCGTGAACCCTTCGGCCAGCCAGAGGAGGCGCGACATGTCCGCGTCCTCGAACTCGAACGGCTCGAGGTCGCGCGGGCGGAGGCGTTCGACGTTCCACGCGTGGAAGAACTCGTGCGACGCTGTACTGAGCGACTGCACGGCGGACCTCGAACCCGCGACGACGGTCGAGTTGCGATGCTCCATCCCGTCGCCGTTCGCCCACGGGAGATAGTCCGCGAGGAACGTGTAGCTCCCGAAGTCGAACGCCGGATATTCCCCGAACACACCGGGTGCCTCGTGGACGATGCGCTTCACGGCATCGACGTAGTGCGCCTCATCCTCGTCGGTGCCGGCATGATGTAGCGCGATACGGAACGTCAGGCCGCGGCCGGCGAGCGAGTCGCGCCACGTGATGAGCTCGTGGGCGCTGATCTCTGTCGGGCTATCCATGAAATACTGCAGATGCGGGGCGGTGAACGTCGCGCTCGTCGCGGTCGAGTCGCTGGTCGGCACGAGTTGCGTGGCGACCCGCCACTTCTGGTCCGCCCACTTGAACGTCACCCGGACCGGACGGGCGTCGAGGCCTCGGGCCCACATGAACGTCGCCGGAATGTTCAGGTGCGCGTGTGTGCGGTCGATGGCGCTGTACGTTCCGTCCGCGCGATCGCCGAACAATGTGTACGTCACGCGGACGGTCCCATCGTGACCGCTCACATTCCACTGGTGCGGGTTCGGCTGCTCCGCTGTAAGGGACCGGCCGCGCGAGTCGAACGCCTTCACGTTGTATACGTTCTTGGCGAACTCGTGCACGGCGTACCGCCCAGGTGAGCTTCGGCTCATGCGGAGCTCCAGCGGCCGCAGCGGTAGCGCCGAGAAGGTCGCCGACACCTCGGCCTCGTGGTGGGCCGCGTTCGGGAACGAGATCTCGTAGACGACCGGCGTCGGGCGCTGTTGCGGGGCCGGCCGGGCTGCAGCGCCGGCCCCCGGTGTGATCAAGGGCACGATGGCGAAAGCGGCGATGACCGACGGATTTGTCTGCATGAGTCTGGCGGGAGTGAGCTGAACCGGAAAGCTCACCCACGAGCGGCCGAAGGGAAAGGCTGGCCTGCTACTCGTTCAGTTCCCCCTTGTCGCCTGTCATGCGATCGGAACCCTCCTCGCGGCGGTTTTCCCGCTTCGACTCCTCCGATTTGGCGAACTCCTGCTTCTCACGATCGAGCAGCCCGGACTTTTCCTGACGCTCGTCTCGATCCGTGCCGCCACTCTCGGGGCGATTGCTCGGTATGGCGTGCGATGGCTTCGAGCCCATGAACACCTCTCTCGGCTGAGTGTGCCGGTCTCATGGTCACGAACCATGCCGAGTCGCGTGAGCAGGCGCTGGAAGTAACCACCGTTAGGCCGAACACGACTCGCCCACTCCGGCATCGGGACACAGCACTCGATCATCGAGACGGTCGCCTCGTCCCACAACGTTTGCCGTCGATCGTTGCACCGGTTCATCTCCGACGATCCGCGCCAATCGCGTGTGTTCGGGACGGCGGACAAGCGTCACGAGCGATGGGCGCACGTCACGAGGAGTAGGGAGGCACGATGCATCGAAGGCTTCGTCAGACTCTCTTTGCCCTGGCGGCTACGGCGATTCCCATGGCCGGCGCGCTCGCGCAAGGGACTGGCACCATCACCGGGAGGGTGACAGACCGCGCCACCCAGCAACCGATCCCGGATGCGCAGGTGCTCATCGTTGGGACGACGCGCGGCACTCGCACGAACGATCAGGGGCAGTATCGACTCGTCTCCATCGCTCAGGGCCAGGTACGTGTTCGCGTCATTCGACTCGGCTACGAGGCCGAGTCGCGTTCCCTCAACGTCGGCGCGAACGAGAACGTCACCGCGGACTTCGCCCTTGGCGCGACTGCGACGCGCCTCGATCAGGTCGTCGTGAGCGCAACCGGAGAGTCGGAGCTGCGGCGCGAGTCGGGGAACAACATTGCGACCATCGCCGTCGACTCGATTCCGAGGACGGTGGTCAACGGCGTGAGCGACCTCTTGTCGTCGCGAGCGGCGAACGTCGTGGTGACACAGACGAGCGGCACGACCGGCGGCGGCTCGCGCGTTCGTATCCGCGGATCGAACAGCCTGTCGCTCTCGAACGAGCCGCTCGTGATCATCGACGGCGTGCGCGCCATCAGCGACGTGACGGGTGCGACCATCGACATCGGAGGACAGAATCCGAGCCGTCTCGATGATCTGAACACCGAGGACATCGAGGACATCGAGATCATCAAAGGCCCGGCCGCGGCGGCCCTGTATGGCACGGCAGCGGCGAACGGAGTCATCCAGATCACGACGAAGCGCGGTCGCGCAGGAAAGACGCGGTGGCAGGCGTACGCCGACGGCGGGACCGTCCGCGAGGTGACGGCGTTTCCGGCCAACTTCGGCAGCGTCGGCCTAACGCCGAGCGGACGCCGCACGACGTTCTGCTCGATCGAGAACGAGCTCTTCGGGTTCTGCACGCCGAAGGCGGACTCGCTCCTGAGCTTCAACCCGCTGGAGCAGGCTGGCCCGTTCGTGAACGGGTGGCGATCCCAGTACGGCCTGAGCGCGTCGGGCGGCACGGAGGTGGTGCAGTATTACCTCTCCGGTGATGTCGACCGCGAGCAGGGCGTGTACCCGAACAACGAAGTACGGCGTCGCGGCCTCCGGGCCAACCTAACGGGGCAGCTCAGCCCGACGCTCGATGTCGGTATCCGTGGCGGCTACAACCAGGGGCGCCTCAAGCTGCCGCAGAACGACAACAACGATCTGAGCCCGATTGCGAACGGCATTTTCGGCAGCGCCGAGGACGACCCGGATCTGCGGGGCTACCTGTTCTATCCGGTCTCCACGCTGAATGCGATCTACACGGCGCAGAACGTGGATCGTATGACCTCCTCCGCGAACGCGAACTGGCGCCCGTTGTCGTGGCTGAGCGTCATGGGCGTGGGCGGGCTGGATTACGCGGGCCGAACGGATCTCCAGGTAATACAGCCGGGACTCATTCCGGAACCGGATCGCCGCGCACAAGGGAACGCGACCTCCAACCCGTACAGCTTCTGGACGTACACCGGGAATGTGAACGCGACGGCGTCATACAACCTCTCGCCATCATTCATCGGCGCGACATCCCTCGGTGGTCAGTACAATAAGGAAACGGTGAACGGCACGCAGGCTGCTGGCGAGGGCCTCGCGGCCGGCACAGGATCCGTGGCCGGCGCCACGTTCGGCTTCGCCGCGACGCAGCAGAACACCGAGATCGTCACGCTCGGCGCCTACGTACAGCAGAAGCTTGCCTGGCGCGATCGGCTCTTCCTCACGGCCGCCGTGCGCGGCGACGACAACAGTGCCTTCGGCGAAGACTTCGAGCTCGTCACGTACCCGGCGCTGAGCGTGTCGTGGGTCCTTGGCGACGAAGATTGGTTCCCGCGCGTTCCGGGCTTGAGTGCGCTGCGACTCCGTGGGTCGTTCGGGCAGTCGGGGCAGCGCCCGGGCTTCCGGAATGCCGTGTCGTTCTTCCAGCCCGTGGGCGTTAGGCGTGACGCGGGTGATGTCGGCGCGGTCGAGCTGGGCGCGAACGTCGGAAACGCGGAGCTCAAGCCGGAGCTCTCGACCGAGTTCGAGGGCGGACTCGACATCGGGCTCTTCGACAGCCGCCTCTCGCTCGAGCTCACCTACTACAACAAGTCCACGAAGGACGCGCTGATTCAGCGCCAGCTCGCTCCGTCCACCGGCGCGCAGACGCGGTTCGAGAACCTCGGTGAGGTGACGAACAAGGGCGTCGAAGGCACGCTCAACGCGCTGGTGCTGGACCTCCCGGAAGTGAAGTGGAACGTCACGGTCAATGGGTCGGTCAACAGCAACCGTCTCGTGACGCTCGGCGCGGGTGTGGACACGATCTTCTTCGGCCTTGGCGCCGTCGATGGCAACTCGAGCCAGCGGTTCGTGGAAGGGCACCCGGTCGGCGGCTACTGGCAGCGCCCGATCCTCTCGTGGGCCGACAAGAACAACGACGGCATCGTCAGCCCGCTCGGCTGTGGCCCGACGGCCGCCGACGACACGGCTGACTGCGAGGTGTCGCTCGGCGACAACTCCGTGTACCTCGGCAATCCGCTGCCGAAGCGCGAGATCACGCTCAACACGAGCGTCACGCTGTTCAAGTACGTGCGCGTCGGTGGGGTCATTGACCATCGTGGCGGCTACAAGCTCTACAACTCCACCGAGCAGTTCCGTTGCGTGATCTTCGTGACGTGTCAGGCGGCGTTCGACAAGACGACACCGCTCGAGCTGCAGGCCAAGCGCATGGCGTCCGTGATGGGCACCGACGCCGGCTACATGGAGGACGCGTCGTTCGTGAAGCTGCGTGAAGTGTCAGTGACGCTGCTCGCGCCTAACGAATGGGCGCGCCGGGTTCGGACGACGGGGCTCTCGCTGACGCTCGCCGGCCGCAACCTCGCGACCTGGACCGATTACACCGGGTTCGATCCGGAGCTGAACTTCAACGGAACGTCGAACTACAGCACCGCCGACTTCCTCACGCAGCCGCCGGTGCGGTACTTCACGGCCCGTCTGTCGGTGAACTGGTAACCCGATCGTCCCTTCGATTTCGAACTCGAGGATCTACATAGATGACTCGCTTTCAGACTTCCCGCACGCGACTGGTCGTGGCACAGGCGGCGCTGTTTGGTGCCGTCCTCGCGGCGGTCGCGTGTGATCCGAGCAGGGCGCTGGACGTCGACGACGTGGATGTCGTCTCGCCCGGCCAGCTCAACGACAAGTCCGCGCTGCCCACGCTGCGGAACGGTGTGCTCTCCACGTTCCAGGTCGCGTTCAGCGGCGGCGCCGATCTCTCGAACGGCGGCCACGAAGGCCAGATCACCATCTCGGGGTTGCTCGGCGACGAGTTCCTCAACGCGGAAAGCTTCCCGGATCGGATCGCCGTCGACCGCCGGGACATCCTGCCGTCGAACGGATCGCTGCTCGCGCTCTTCCTCGACCTGAGTCGCGCCCGCTCGATGGCGGATTTCGCGTCGGGGCAGTACAACAAGCTCGACGCCGGCGCCGAAGGTCAGTCGGAGGTGCTCAGCATCGGCGCGTTCGCCTACACGCTCTTCGCCGAGAACTACTGCTCCGGCGTGCCGTTCAGTCGTCTGACCGATTCGGGTGCCATCGAGTACGGCGACCCGCAAACGCGCGACCAGGTCCTGACGATCAGCGTGGCGAAATTCGATTCCGCGATCAACATCGCCACCGAGGCCGAGAACGACGACCTCGGGGATCTCGCGCGCGTCGGAAAGGCCCGTGCGCTGCTCAACCTCGGCCGATTCGCCGAGGCGGCAGCCGCCGCGGCGGATGTACCGACGTCGTTCGAGTACCTGGTTCGCAGCTCCGCGAACAGCCTGCGCCAGAACAACGGCATCTGGAACTACACCGCAAATACGTTCGCTTTCAGTGTCCCGAACCGTGAGGGCGACAACGGGCTGCCGTTCCTGACTGCCAACGACCCGCGGGTCGAAGTGGTGGCGACAGGGCAGCTGGGCTTCGATCGCGCGACGCCATTCAACCTGCAGCTCAAGTATCCGGACCTCGAAGCCGATGTCGTGCTCGCGTCAGGCATCGAAGCGCGACTCATCGAGGCGGAGGCCGCCTACCGATCCGGCTCGCCGGGTCAGGGCCTAACGATCCTCAATGCGCTACGCGCGCTCGTGGGCCTCGGCTCGCTCACCGACCCCGGGACGCAGGCCGCCCGGGTCGACCAGCTGTTCCGCGAGCGCGCATTCTGGCTGTGGGGCACCTCGCACCGTCTCGGCGACATGCGGCGGCTCATCCGTCAGTACGGCCGCGCCGCGAGCAGCGTGTTCCCTACGGGTGAGTACCACAAGGGCGGCAACTACGGCACCGACGTGAACATTCCCATCTCGAGCGACGAACGGAACAATCCGAAGTTCACAGGCTGTTTGGATCGAAACGCATAGGATTACTGAACCACTCTGTTTGCTTCCGCTGGAACTGGTTGCCGCAGGGTAAGGGCAGAAACCCTCGGGACGGGCCTCGGTAGGCAAAACGGCAGGACGCTGATTACGCAGACCGCGCGGGCTGCGCCCGCGCGGCGCAGATGACGCAGAGCGGACAGTTGGTAGTAGGACTAGGAAGAGAAGAGGGGAACGGCTTTCAGGGACGGTGGCGTCCCGAGCGGTCCTTCCCCTCTTCTTCTTTCATCTGTCCTGCGACGGAGGCCGCCGGCGAGTGCCAACCGTCATTAGCGTCCTCTGCGTGCCGCGCGTGCAATGCACGCGCGGCCTGCGTCCTCAGCGGTCTGCTCATCGGCGTGAGGGGCCTCCCGGGGTGTTCGCCAGCAGCACTCCGTACCAGCTCACAGCGAACAGCGCTTTTCTGGTGGTTCTGGTTCCACCCTACCCCGCGACGATGTTGATTACTGCGGCATGACTGACCGAATTCGTACTCGCTTCCTCATTGTCGGAAGCGGCGTCGCGGGATTGCATACGGCGTGGCGCGCGTCGCAGACCGACGACGTCCTCGTCGTCACGAAGCGGTCGCTCTTCGACAGCGCGACGTCCTACGCGCAGGGCGGCATCGCGGCCGCGCTCGGGGCGGGAGACTCGCCGGAGCTGCATCGCAAGGATACGCTAGCCGCCGGAGCCGCGCTGTGCGACGCGGCAGCCGTCGAGGTCCTCGTCGAGGAGGGACCGGCGCGCGTCCGCGAGTTGCAGACCGCCGGCGCGCGGTTCGACCTCGGCGCTGACGGAAAGCTCAAGCTCGGCAAGGAAGCGGCGCACTCGCGACATCGCATCGTGCACGCCCACGGCGACCAGACCGGCGCCGAAGTGGCGAGGACGTTGAGTGCGCGCGTGCAGGAGAGCGAACGGGTGGCGGTGTTCGAGAAGACGCGTGTCCTGGATCTCATCGTCGACGCCGATCGCTGCTGCGGCGTCCGTGCGAGCGTCGCGGGGCGGGCCGTCGAGATCATCGCCGATGCGACCGTGATCGCCACCGGCGGATGTGGTCAGGTATACCGCTACACGACGAACCCCGTCGTATCCACCGGGGATGGCTTCGCCATCGCGCACCGCGCCGGCGCCAAGCTCGCCGACATGGAGTTCGTGCAGTTTCATCCGACGGCGCTCGACACGCCCGAGAACCCGCTGCAACTCATTTCCGAGGCCGTGCGGGGCGAGGGCGCGATTCTGCTCAACGCCGACGGCGAGCGGTTCATGCCCGAGCGCCACCGGCTCGCGGAGCTCGCGCCGCGTGACGTCGTCGCGCGCGAGATCTTCCGCGAGCAGGCCGGTGGTCGGAAGGTCTACCTCGACGCGCGAAAGCTCGGCGCCGGGTTCAAGAAACGGTTCCCCGGCATCTACGCGATCTGCAAGGCACGCGGCATCGACCCGTCGCGGCAGCTCATCCCGGTGACGCCGGCCGCCCACTACATGATGGGTGGCGTCGTCGTGGATCTCGCAGGTCGATCGTCGCTCTCACGCCTCTACGCCTGCGGGGAGGTGTCACGCACGGGCGTACACGGTGCGAACCGGCTCGCGTCGAACTCGCTGCTCGAGGGGCTCGTCTTCGCGGAGCGGGTCGCCCGCGACCTCGTTCAGACACCGAAGCTCACATCGGTGCCGCGCAAGGCGAGCTGGCGCGTGCCACCCCTCCTTGACCGCGGAGCCGCACAGGTGGCCGCGGACGAGATCCGACTCGTGATGTGGGAGTACGCCGGCATCGCGCGCACGGCGAAGGGGCTCAGAAAGTGCATCAGCCGGCTCGACGATATCGTCTCTCGGCTGCCCGAAGGTGCAACCGAGGAGGCGAACATGGCCGACACGGCTCGACTCATCGTCGAGGCGGCGCTCATGCGCAAGGAGTCGCGTGGCGGCCACTATCGCAGCGACTTCCCACGGACCAAGCGGAAGTGGACGGGAAGACACATCGAGTGGTAATTGGGGTCGGACTCACATTCGCCCGTCCTGACCGTGCAGCCGGCCTTTCGAGCGAAATTCGAGTCTGACCCCGATTACCGCAGTTTCTGAGCGACTAAATTCCGACATGGCTCTTCCCGTCCAAACTCGGCCCGATCCGGAGCTGCACGAGAGGATCCGAGAGCTCGCGGCCGAGCGCAACGCGGTGATTCTCGCACACAACTACGAGCGCCCAGAAGTGCAGGATGTCGCCGATTTCGTCGGCGATTCGCTCGGGCTGAGTCGTGAGGCCGCGAAGACCGACGCCGAGACCATCGTCTTCTGTGGCGTCCACTTCATGGCCGAGACGGCGGCTATCCTCTCACCCACGAAGCGCGTCCTGCTGCCGGACCTCGCCGCTGGCTGCTCTCTGGCCGCCACGATCGATGCGGACCAGCTACTGGCCTGGAAAGCCGAGCACCCCGGCGCGGTCGTCGTCTCGTATGTCAACACAACGGCCGAGGTGAAAGCCGAGAGCGATTATTGCTGCACCTCCGGGAACGCCATCGAGGTCGTAAACTCGATTCCGGCGGACAAGGACATCCTCTTCCTCCCCGACATGTTTCTGGGCGCGCACGTGCGGCGCATGACCGGGCGCGAAAACATCCACGTCTGGATGGGCGAATGCCACGTGCACGCCGGCATCGATCCTGAGCACATCGCGTTGCAGCGCGCGGCGCATCCCGGTGCGGAATTCCTGATCCATCCCGAGTGCGGCTGCGCCACGAACGTCGTGGAAGCGGTTTCCGCCGGGGACGTCGATCCGACGGGCGTCCAAATCCTGTCGACGGAGGGGATGATCAAGCGCCCGGCTCAGTCCGATGCCGACACCTTCATCGTCGCCACGGAAGTCGGGATCCTGCACCGCTTGCGAAAAGCGAACCCTACGAAGAGGTTCATCCCGGCCAATGACCGGGCGCAGTGTGCCTACATGAAGGTCACGACGCTTCCCAAGGTGCTCCGGTCGTTGAAGAACCTCGAGCACCACATCACCGTCCGGGGCGATGTAGCCGCACGGGCGCGGCGGGCAATCGAGCGAATGGTGGCAATCGGCGGGCAGACGCCACTGTCGCCGGGGCCCGCCTCCACGCTGGACCCGGGTGAATGATCGGCCGGGCATAGGAGCAGGAGATGACGACGCCAACCCCCAACCCGTCCTCATCGGGCGAGCCCTTCCGCGTCCCGCGGACCGTGACCCCGATGTCGGTGCCCGCGCTGAACTACGACCGACTCCGTTTTCCCCTGACGCACGACCAACTGTCGTCGCTCGTTAGGGCTGGTCTCGAGGAAGACCAAGCATTCAATGATGTCACCACCATTGCGACGGTCCTCTCGTCGCGGCGAGCGCGCGCGTCGCTGGTGGCCCGGCAGACGGGCTGCATCGCCGGCGTGCCCCTCGCGCTCGAGGCGTTTCGGATGCTCGACCCGAAGATCTCAATGCGCGTCGACGCCGAGGATGGCACGCGGCTCGAGAAAGGCGATACCGTCATCTACATGACGGGCCATGCGCGCGCGTTGCTCTCCGCCGAGCGGACCGCGTTGAACTTCATGCAGCGCTTGTCCGGCATCGCGACGCTCACGGCGAAGTTCGTCGACGCGGTGAAGGGGACGAAGGCGAAGATCCTCGACACGCGGAAGACGACCCCGGGCTGGCGGAAGCTCGAGAAGTACGCGGTGCGTGCCGGCGGTGGCGTCAATCACCGACTCGACCTCGCTCGGGCCGTCCTGATCAAGGACAACCACCTGAAGGCCGTCGATGGCGACGTGAACGTGGCGGTTCGTCGCGTCCGTGAGCTGGCGCCGCCCGGGGCGAAGATCGAGGTCGAGTGCGACTCGATCGATCAGGTTCGCGCTGCGGTGGAAGCGGGCGCCGAACAAGTGCTCGTCGATAACATGCCGGTGGATCAGATTCGCGAGGCGGTGACGATTGCGCGCGGCCGCGCGACCGTGGAGGCGTCGGGCGGCGTGACGCTCGACAACGTCCGAGCCATTGCGGAGACCGGCGTCGACTTCATCTCGGTCGGAGCGCTCACGCACTCCCCCCCAGCCATGAATTTGGCGCTCGACTTCGACTAGAACCGCTAAACCCTCGGGACGCCCCTCGCGCTGATAGAGCAGACCGCAGAGGACGCAGGCCGCGTGTGCGGAGCACGCGCGGCACGCAGAGGACGCTGATGGACGGTTGGCACTCGCCGCGCCCGCCGTCGCAGGGGCAGATGAAAAGGAGAAGAGGGGACCGGCCGCTCGGGACGCCACCGTCCCGGAGACCCGTTCCCCTCATTCTTTCCTGATTTACCCACCAACTGTCCCTTCGGCGTCATCCGCGCCGCGCGGGCTTCGCCCGCGTTAGGGCTTGCCGGTCCACTCCATTCTCCACTGCTTGACCACCCATCCGGAGTCGGACCGCTCGAGCGAGAAGGTGTAGCCCCCGGCGCTGAAGCCGTCGTAGTTGTAGCCCGCGGCCGCCTCCGCGCGCGATTCATCGATGGCGATGGCGCCGACGGTGTACAGGAGTGCGCGCCCGGGAACGCCGCGATTCGGCGTGTTCCCGGAGAACGTACAGCCGGACGCCCTGCGGGCAGGCGTGCGCGGCGTCTGCACTCGCCGCACGATCGATTCTGGCGCGTCCACCCGATCCGTGGAGCCGCGCGCGCTTTTGAAGCTCTCGTTCGAGAGGGCCAGGCAGAACGCCGACGCGAGCGTGGAGAAACCGGCGCGATCGCGCTCGAGCAGCGTACGGAAAACGGCGCCACGAATCGAGTCCAACACCGGCGACTGCGGGACCGCAATTGGGACCCCGTTCGTTGCCGGTGCGCCCGCAGCCGTCCCCGGTCGGGACCGCGCAACGGTGTCCGCCGGCTTGGGCGGCGTCAGCACCTTCGAACCGGTTTGAGCCACGAGGGATGCCGGCCAGGACGCCAGGAGGGCCGTGGAAAAGGCCACGGCACGCCTCACGGGCGCAAACGATCTCTCGCGATCCCGGTGGTCCGGCAACGATACCTCGGCCGCCAAACGAGGATGAACAAGATCCGGGGGGCGGAAGGTCTTTCCGCCCCCCGGAATGATGATGCAGAATGGCACGACGGCTGGCCGCATACAAGGGATTCGGTCACAAAGGTTGCGGCTGAACCTGCCTCTCGCGTGTCCCCCTCGCGCGCGTATCTTCGGCGCGTGGAGCCGCCAGCCAAGGGGACGCCTGCACCGCACCAGAAGGGGCCAGGGACGCCGAAGCGCCCACCCAGCCGGGTCGCAGGTACCGACACCTGCGACGTATGCGGATCGGACCGCCTCGAATGGCGCCTCTGCAAGCTCATCTGCGGCAATTGCCGCGCGATCGTGAAGAGCTGCGCCGACCTCTGATCGGGGATTAGACCCCAACGATGTCGCGCGGGGTCTGACCCCACCGCTGCGAGGCTGATCATCGGGATGGATTACCGCGAGCTATCTCCAAGTCCGGCGCTCCGCCCCTACGTCCGCTGCTACTGGACGCTGCGTGCGAATGCGGACCTTTGCGCAGCACCGCAGCGCGTGCTGCCCGATGGGTGTGTGGAGATGGTCATCAATCTCGGAGCGCAGTTCGTGAGACATGCCGCGGATGGCGACGTCGAGCTCCAGCCGCGCAGGCTCCTCGTGGGGCCAACGACGCGCCAGATGTCGATCGCGCCCACGGGCGACGTCCATCTGGTGGGGATTCGCTTCGCTCCCGGCGGCGCTCTGCCATTTCTCGCGGCGTCCCCTGGTGAGCTTCGCGATCGCGCTCCGTCGCTCGACGACGCGGCACTTCGTCTCGCGCCGGAGCTCTCGGAGCGCCTGTTCGCTGCGTTTCCAGGCGCCGAAGGCACACTGCTCGACACCGCCCTGCTCGAGCGCCTCTCTCGTGCGCGACGCCATCCTGATGCAAGGGTGCGCGCGTGTGTGAGCGCGACGTTCGCGTCGCGAGGCACAATGCGTGTCGATGCGATGGTGGCGCTCACCGGACTCGGCGCGCGCCAGTTGGAGCGGCGCTTTCGAGAAGACGTGGGCTTTGGCCCCAAGACACTCTGCCGGCTCGCTCGCTTCCAGCGCGTCGTACAAGCGCTACAGATAACCAACGTGCCGAGCTGGGCGCGCCTGGCCGCACGGTCGGGGTACGCGGACCAGGCGCACATGGCGCGCGAGTTTCGCGAGTTCGCGGGAACGACGCTCACCGCCTACTCACGCGAGCTGCACCCGATGTCCGACGTATTCCACGGCGCTTCCGTGATCGACGCGTAACCGCTCACCCGAGTCGCAGTCGGACGGATGTCGGATTCGTTCAAGACCGACGCGCCGCTCGCCCACTAGTCTAGCGTGACGCGGCCCTTCGACCGGCCGCGTGCCGTTTGACGACCAACGACCTGAGACCCCAGACATGCGCTTCCCGATCACCGCCCTCGCCGTCGCCGCTGGAATTGCCGCCGCTGCTCACGCCCAGTCAGCCGCGAAGGCACCGACGCCGCCCCTGTCGGCCATCTCGTTCATGTCGGGGTGCTGGCGCGGGCCTTCGTCCAACGGCGCCACCATCGAGGAGCAATACACCGCATCGGCCGACAACCTGATGATCGGGATGACGCGGTACGTCCGAGGAAGCCGCGTGGTGATGTTCGAGTTCACGACGATCGAGCGGACCGACAGCACCTTCGTCATGATCCCGCGGCCGCGGGGCAACAAGTCGGACTCGTTCCCGCTCAAGGAGATCACCGACGGGCGCGCGGTGTGGGAGAACCTCGCGCACGACTTCCCTCAGCGGATCATCTACGCCCGGGGTGCGGACGGCTCGCTCGTGGCGCGGATCGAAGGCAACACGCCGCAAGGTCCACGACACTCCGAGTGGACCATGCGGCGCTGTGCGTAGTCGTTAGGCTCGAGCCGGCGCGGCTATGGGGTCACGGTGACGACGGTGAACGCCGTCTTGCCGTCCACGGTCACCGTGATCGTCGCGCTCCCGAGCGACAGGCCGCTCACGACGCCGTCCTGGACGGTCGCCACGGGTCGGTTCGAGCTATCCCAGGACACGGTCCGCCCGGTCGTCGTCAGCTGGTTGCCGTTCGCGTCGCGGAGATCGAGGGACATCTGCAACGCGGTGCCGACCTTCACGGATGCGGGGTTTGGCGTTAGGGCCATGGTTGCGATCGGACGGGGCGCCACCGTGACCGACACCGAGGCCGTGCGACCTTCGCATTCCGCCGTGATCTGAGCCGTACCGAGCGTCACGCCCGTCACGAGGCCGCTTCCGGACACGCTGGCGACGGCTGCGTTCGACGTCGTCCAGCTCACGGGCCGTCCCGTCAGAATGGTGTTGTTCTGGTCGCGTAGCGTCGCCGAGAGCTGCAGCGTCAGCGTTTCGAAGACGGTCTGCCCCCCGGCCGGCGAGATCGTCACGCTCGCGACCGGGACCTGCACCACGTCGATCACCGCCGTGCCGGACACGCGGTCGAGCACCGCTTCGGCCGTGATCGTAGCCCGCCCCTGCGTGACGCCCACCACCGTGCCTGACGCGTTCACCGTCGCGATGCTCGGGCTCGAGCTCGAATAGGTGATGAGACGTCCGGCAATCGACTGACCGTCCCGGTCGTTGAGCGCGACGGTGAGCGTGCGGCTGGTGCCGATCGGCACCGTCGCGGACGCCGGCAGCAGGACAAGCGATGCCGCGACCGGCTGCACCGTCATGTTCGTCTGCGCCGTGGCACCATCGGCACGGGCGGTGATGATCGAGCTTCCGGTCGCGAGACCGGTCGCGACGCCGTTCGCGTCGACAGAGACCACCGTCGGGTTGAGACTCGACCACAATGGCTTGCGGCCGGTGACGCGGTTACCCGACGCATCGCGCATCTCGATCTCGAACGTCCGCGTCTGACCGAGGCGGACGGAGTCAACGGGATTGAGCCCGACGATCGACTCGACTTCGGGCGGGTCAGCCGACTCCTTGCACCCGCCGAGTGCCAGGCCGAACAGAAGCAACGGCAAAGCGGCGCGACTCGCGCAGCGTACACACCCCAAGTCGCGCGCAGCCGTACCGCTGGCGACGCGCGAGTAACGCGACACGTCCATTGATTTCCTCTGCAAGTACGCCGGTTGTGCGAGACCCTGCAGCCAGTGGGCGCTCGGCACGTCACAACTTAGGGACACCATCCATTGCGCAGCAACGGGCCCCGACGTGGCGCCACGAAGACACATGTGTCGCGCGCGCCACGCTGAGGATCACTAACGGAGCGCTGACGTAACGAACCGGCCCCGCCTGGCACCCGCAGCGAGCTGTTCGACACGCTGCCGGCGACGAGCTGAGCAATAAGCGTTCCGACCTTCAAGCGCTAAGCGCCCACCCCAAGCGGCGAGCGTGCCGCGCGCCGGAGCTGCGAAGGTAGGGCCGCCGGGTCACTGGTGGGCTCCTCGCAGAGGTATTGGCGACACACGTAGGCCGTCGCCCGGTCATCTCGTGCAGGTTTGTCGGCGAGCAGCGCGATCGGGACGGCTGCGTCGTCACG
>Ga0075421_100001770_pt1 | contig 25410 bp, 21 predicted proteins | sample SoiMetdeltSBSDD5_FD_75292 | JGI IMG/M metagenome (GOLD analysis project Ga0075421, IMG submission 75292) | Bulk soil microbial communities from a Populus tree surrounding site in Tennessee, USA - Soil MetaG P. deltoides SBSDD5 | ecosystem: Environmental > Terrestrial > Soil > Tree plantation... | reverse complement strand
CTCCTCGGGTGGCGGCGCCGCCTGACCGGTCGTAAGGTTGCCCGCGGTCGCCTGGTTGATGAGCCACAGCATGTTGGTGGACGAATCGGCGTTCGCCATCGCTTCGTCCTGCGTGATGTGGCCGTCCATGAACAGCTTGAACAGCGCCTGCTCGAACGTCTGCGAGCCGGGCACGAGGCTCTTCTCCATCGCGTCCTTGATCTCGTTGACCTCGCCCTTCTCGATCAGCTCGGCGATGTGCCGCGTGTTCATCATGACCTCCACCGCGGGCTTGCGGGTGCCGATCTTGGTACGCACCAGCCGCTGCGAGATGATCGCCTGCAGGCTGGCGGACATGTCGAGCAGCAGCGTGGGGCGGTTCTCCAGCGGGTAGAAGCTGATGATGCGGTTGAGCGCGTGGTAGCTGTTGTTCGCGTGCAGCGTCGCAAGGCACAGGTGGCCCGATTGCGCGTACTGCAGCGACGACGTCATGGTGTCGCGGTCGCGGATCTCGCCGATCAGGATGCAATCGGGTGCCTGGCGCAGCGCATTCTTCAGCGCGTTCTGGAAGACCTTCGTGTCCGTGCCGACCTCGCGCTGGTTGACGATCGATTTCTTGCTCTTGAAGACGAACTCGATCGGGTCCTCGAGCGTCAGGATGTGGCCGGACTTCTCACTGTTGCGATGGTCGAGCATGGCTGCGATCGACGTCGTCTTGCCCGAGCCGGTCGCCCCGACCACCAGCACCAGGCCGCGCTTGCGCATGATGATGCCCTTCAGCGCCTCGGGCAGGTCGAGCGTGTCGATCGGCGGGATCAACGACGGGATGTAGCGCACGACGACCGCCGGGGTGCCCTTCTGCTGGAACGCGCTGATCCGGTAGTTGCCGACGCCCTCGAAAATGTAGCCGGTGTTGAGCTCCCACTCGTCCTCGAATTGCCGGACCTGCTTTTCGGTGAGCAGCTCGTAGAGCAGTTGCCTCACCGCGTCGGCATTCAGGATCGTCTGGTTGACCGGCACGGCGTTGCCGCTGATCTTGATGTTGATCGGCGCGCCGACGGAGAGATAGATATCCGAGGCGTTCTTTTCAGCCATCAGCTGCAACAGGCGTTTCATCGCAGACATGCGTGTGCCCCTCGCTGGAATCCTATGCCGCTAGTGTAGCCCAACGGCGGAGAATCACTCCCCGCGCAGCAATTCGTTCAGGCTGGTCTTGGCCCGGGTTTTGGCGTCCACCTTCTTGACGATGACGGCGCAGTACAGCGCGCAGCTGCGATCCCCGGACGGCAGCGTGCCGGGAACGACGACCGAACCGGACGGGACCCGCCCGTACAGGACTTCGCCCGTCTCGCGGTCGAAGATGCGCGTGCTCTGGCCGATATAGACGCCCATCGACAGCACGCTGTTCTCCTCGACGATCACGCCCTCGACGATCTCGGAGCGGGCGCCGATGAAGCAGTTGTCCTCGATGATCACCGGATTGCCCTGCAGCGGCTCGAGGACGCCGCCGATCCCCACCCCGCCCGACAAATGAACGTTCCTGCCGATCTGGGCGCACGATCCGACCGTCGCCCAGGTATCGACCATCGTTCCTTCGTCCACGTAAGCGCCGATGTTCACGTACGAAGGCATCAGCACTACGTTCCTGCCGATATGCGCGCCACGCCGCACCATGGCCGGGGGGACGACCCTGAAACCGGCCGCGGCGAACGCCTGCGCATCCCAGGCATCGAACTTTCCCGCGACCTTGTCGTAGTAGCGGGTCGAAGCGCCCTCGAGCACGCGGTTCTCGTCGATGCGGAACGAAAGCAGCACCGCCATTTTCAGCCATTGGTGGGTCACCCAGCCGCCCGCTGTCTTCTCGGCGACCCGCAGCCGGCCCGCATCCAGCCCTGCGAGCGCATGCTCGACTGCCGAGCGCACCTCGGCCGAGGCCGTGGCGGCGCTCAGCTGCGCGCGGCTTTCCCACGCCCGTTCGATGATGGTTCGTGCGTTTTCCATGGATCAGAGCGTAGAAGCAAATCGCGCGATGCGGTTGAACGCCTCGACGCATTCGGCAAGCGGCGCCACCAGGGCGACCCGCACGTAGCCTTTGCCGGGATTCTCGCCCTGCGCCTCTCGCGCAAGATAACTTCCCGGCAGGACGAGCACATTATAGTCGCGGTGCAACGCGCGGGTGAACTCGCACTCGTCGATCGGCGTGCGCAACCAAAGGTAGAACCCGCCCTGGGGGAGATAGGTTTCGAGCGGCGGCTTCACGAGCGGCAGCACCGCGCGGTACTTCTCTGCGTACGCCCTGCGGTTCTCGCGCACATGGGTCTCGTCGCCCCACGCCGCGATCGAGGCCCGCTGCACGGCCACGCTCATCGCCGAGCCGTGATAGGTCCGGTACAGCAGAAAGCTCTTCAGCAGCGCCGCGTTCCCCGCGACGAACCCCGAGCGCATCCCCGGCGCGCTCGAGCGCTTCGACAGGCTGGAGAACACGGCAAGCCGCGGGAAACCGTCGCGCCCCAGCTGGCGGGCCGCCTGCAGAGCGCCCAGCGGCGGATTGGATTCGTCACAGTAAAGCTCGGAATAGCACTCGTCGGAAGCGATCACGAAGCCGTGCCGGTCTGCCAGATCGAACAGGCGTTGCCAGTCCGGGAGCGACAGCACGGTCCCGGTCGGGTTGCCGGGCGAGCAGACATAGAGCAGCCGGATATCGCGCCAGGTCGCCTGCGGCAGCGATTCCGGGTCGGGGCGAAAGCCGTTCGACGCGCTCGCATTGAGATGGACCGGCGAAGCGCCGGCGAGCAGCGTCGCGCCCTCGTAGATCTGGTAGAACGGATTGGGGCACGCAACGAGCGCGCGGCTGTCCATCGGATCGATCACCGTCTGCGCAAAGGCGAACAGTGCCTCGCGCGACCCGTTCACCGGCAGCACCTCGGTCGCCGGGTCGATCCGTCCCAGCGAATAGCGCCGCGCAAGCCACGCGCCGATCGCTTCGCGCAGCTCCGGGAGTCCGGCCGTGGCCGGGTAGCCAGCGAGGCCGTCCAGCGCACCCGCGAGCGCGGCGCGGACGATTTCCGGCGTGCGATGCTTGGGCTCGCCGATCGACAGATTGATCGCAGCGAGCGGGTTCGGCGGCGCGTCCGCGGTCAGCGCGCGCAGCTTCTCGAAGGGATAGGGTTGGAGCTTGGCGAGCCTGGGGTTCATTCTGCGCGCCGTGGCTTCGCCGGCGGCAGCGCATCGAGCGCAACCGCCGGGGCCGGGCGCCAGCCGCGTTTGCGATGCTCGGCGACGATCGTCGTGAAGATCCCGCCGCGCACGTTGAAGCGCGCGGTCAGCCGCAGGAAACGCGGCCGCACCGCGCGCACCAGGTCGTCGGCGATCCGGTTCGTCACCGCCTCGTGGAAAGCGCCCTCGCCGCGGAACGACCAGACGTAGAGCTTCAGCGCCTTCAGCTCGATGCACAGCCGATCCGGGACGTAGTCCACCTCGAGCGTTGCGAAGTCGGGCTGTCCCGTCAGCGGACACAGGCACGTGAACTCCGGAATTTCCATGTGGATCCGGTAATCGCGGCTGCGCGCCGGATTCGCGAACGTTTGCAGCCGTGGACCGGGTCGCGCAGGCATCGGATGGAGAAGGAAAATGCGACGGGAAGCGAGCGCTGCGATGTTATCATAGCGCGCATTTTTTCAGCGGTGATCCATTGCGACTCACGCAGCTCCGCCTCGCCGGCTTCAAATCGTTCGTCGATCCCACGATGATCCGCGTGCCGGGTCAGCTGGTGGGCGTCGTCGGTCCGAACGGCTGCGGCAAGTCGAACGTGATCGACGCCGTGCGCTGGGTGCTGGGCGAGTCGCGCGCCTCCGCGCTGCGCGGCGATTCGATGCAGGACGTCATCTTCAACGGCTCGGCGCAGCGCAAGCCGCTCGGGCGCGCCTCGGTCGAGCTTTTCTTCGACAACTCGCTCGGCCGCGCCACCGGGCAGTGGTCGCAATATGCCGAGCTCTCGGTGAAGCGCATCCTGCAGCGCGACGGCGAATCGTCGTACTACATCAACAACACGCACGTGCGCCGGCGCGACGTGACCGACATGTTCCTCGGCACCGGCCTCGGACCGCGCGCGTACGCCATCGTCGAGCAGGGAATGATCTCGCGCGTCATCGAGGCCAAGCCCGAGGAGCTGCGCGTGTTCCTCGAGGAAGCCGCGGGCGTGTCGCGCTACAAGGAGCGCCGCAAGGAGACCGAAACGCGGCTCGCCGAGACGCGCGAGAACATGGCACGCGTCAACGACATCCGCCACGAGCTGGGCATGCAGATCGAAAAGCTCGAGGCGCAGGCGACGGTGGCGTCGCAGTACAAGGAGCACCAGCAGAGCATGCAGTTGCGCCAGCAGCTGCTGTGGTTCGTGCGGCGGCGCGAAGCGGCCGCAGAGCGCGAGCGCCACGGGCAGGAGATCGGCCGCGTGACGAACGAGATGGAGGCGGACACGGCACGCCTGCGGCAGATCGAGAGCCAGCTGGAGACCGCGCGCGCCGCGCACTACGAAGCGGGCGATACGCTGAACGCCGCGCAGGCGGGGCTGTACGCGGCGAACGCCGAGGTGGCGCGGCACGAATCGGAGCTGCGCTACGTCGAGGAGACCAGGCAGCGCGTCGAGAACGAGGAGACGGAGCGGCGCGCGCAGCTTGCGGCGTGGCGGGAGCAGCGCTCGCAGTTCACGCAATCGCTGCACACGTGGGCAGCGCGCTCGGCCGGAACCCGGGCGCGGGTGCTCGAAATGCAGCAGGCGCTGGCGGGCGAAGCGGCGCGCACTCCGGCTGCCGAGCAGGCGCACCGCATCGCGCAGGAACGGTACAACGCCGCGCGCGACGCATTGGTGCAGACGGAAAGCAGGCTCCAGGTGGAGAGCGCGAATCTCGCTCACCTGGATCAGCAGCGACTCTCGCTGCAGCAGCGGCGCGACCGGCTGGACGCGGAGCTGCGTTCCCTCGAGAAACCGCAAGCACAGCAGACGACGCAGATCGAGCAGCGCCTGGCCAGCCTGACGGCTGCGCTCGATGGGGCGCTCGCGGATCAGGAACATCTGCAGCGGGAGGCCGCCGGCCTGGACGCACGCCGCAGCGCCGCCGCCGAGCGCGTCGCGGCGGCAGAGCGCGAGCAGACGTCCGCAGAAGCGCAGCTGGCGACGCTCGTCCAGGTACAGGCTGCCGCAGACGAGAATGCACCGCTCGACGCATGGCTGGCACGGCGCCTGCTCGGCACGGCGCCGCGTTTGTGGCAGAAGGTTCGAATCGAGCCAGGCTGGGAGACGGCGATCGAAGCCGTGCTGCGGGAGCGCCTGCACGCGCTCGAGATCGGTGGCGCCGAGGCGCTCAGTGCGCTCGACGCCGACCGCCCGCCGGTCAAGGCGAGCGCGTTCGCCCCCGCGGCTGCGTCCGCGCCAGCGCCGCTCTCGGGGTACACGCCGCTCGCACAGAAAGTGCACGTCGCCGACGCGGCGATTGCCGGTGCGCTGGGAGACTGGTTGCACCGCGTCTACGCGGTCGATCGCACGCCGAGCGCTCAGGAACGCGAGGCCTTGCCGGCGAGCGCGGTGCTCGTCGGCCGCAACGGCGACCAGTTCACGCGCTGCACGGTGAGCTATTACGCGCCGGACCCGGCGGACGCCGGGATTCTTGCCCGGCAGGCCGAGATCGAAGCGCTGCGCGAGCGCTGCAAGCATCTCGCGGCGCAGACTGAAACGGCGCGTGCCGCGGCGTCCGGGACCGAATCGGAGCTGGAGGCGCGCGAAGCATCGCTCGAGGCTGCACGCGAGCAGATCGGCGCGCTGCAGGGCGACAAGCATGCCGCGGAGATCGAGCGGCTCAAGCTGGAACAGGCGTTGCAGCGCTTCGCCGAGCGCGCAGCGCAGATCGGCGCCGAGCTCGAGGAGATCCAGCGGGAGGTGACGCTGGGGGGCGAGCGCCTCGAGCAGTGCCGGGCGGCGATCGCGCGCATCGGCGCCGAAATCGAAGCGGCGCGCACGACCCTTGGCACCGTTCAGACCGAATACGCTGCTGCGGAGACCGGGCTTGCCGAGCGCCGCCAGGCGCTGCAACGAGCCGAGCGCGACGCGCAGGATGCGGTCTTCGAGGAGCGGGAATGCGCATCCAAGATCTCCGAGCTCGACAACTCGGTGCGCATGGTCGACGTGCAGATCGGCCGCGCCGAGGAGGAGGTCGGCAAGCTCGTGAAGGAGCTCTCGATCGACCCGGTGCCGGCGGTGCGGCAAGCGCTCGACGCCGCGGTCGAGGCACGCATCGACTGCGAGCGCGCGCTCGCGCGCACGCGCGAATCGGTCGAAGCGGCGGCCGGCGTGCTGCGCGGATTCGAAGAGGAGCGCCTGCAGACCGAGACGCGCATCGCTCCGCTGCGCGAGCGCGTCGTCGACCTGCGGATGAAGGAGCAGGCCGCGCAGATCAATCACGACCAGTTCGACGGGCAGCTGCGCGAGGCGAATGCCGACGAAGAAAAGCTCGCCGCCGAATCCGAGCGCGCGCCTCGCCCGTCTGCCCTTCAGGGCGAGATCACGCGACTTGCGCAGGCGATCCAGGAGCTCGGCGCGGTGAATCTTGCGGCGCTGGAGGAGCTCGGCACGAGCAGCGAACGCAAGAAATTCCTCGACGCGCAGGCGGCCGACCTCGAGGAAGCGGTGACGACGCTCGAAGACGCGATCCGCCGCATCGATCGCGACACGCGCGAGCTGCTGCGTGGCACTTTCGAGAGCGTCAACCGCAACTTCGGGGCGCTGTTCCCGGTCCTCTTCGGCGGCGGCGAAGCCGGCCTGCGAATGACCGGAGAGGAAGTGCTCGACGCGGGCGTGCACGTGATGGCGCAGCCGCCGGGCAAGCGCAACACGAGCATCCACCTGCTGTCGGGAGGGGAGAAGGCGCTTACGGCGATCGCGCTGGTCTTCGCGCTGTTCCAGTTGAATCCGGCTCCGTTCTGCCTGCTCGACGAGGTCGACGCGCCGCTCGACGACACCAACACCGACCGCTTCTGCGCCCTGGTACGCAAGATGTCGTCGCAGACGCAGTTCCTGTTCATCAGCCACAACAAGATCACGATGGAGATGGCTGAGCAGCTGATCGGAGTCACCATGCCGGAATCCGGGGTATCGCGCGTCGTCGCCGTGGACATCGAGGAAGCGCTGCGGCTGCGCGAGGAGCTGGCGGCGTAGGCGGGGATGAGCGAGCTTCAGCTCGGGCTCCTCGCGATCGGCGTCCTGCTCGTCGTCGGTGTGTTCGCCTACAACAGGTGGCAGGAGCGAGTCGCGCGCCGCACCGCGGAGGGCGGCTTTCGCGGCGGTCCTGCGGAGGACGCGCTGCTGCGATCCGAACCGACTCGCAGCGCGGCCGTGCCGCCCGAAAGGCCGCTGCATGCCACGACGCGGGTCCCGGCCGGCCCCGCGGCAGCACTGCCCGATCCGAACGTCGACTACATCGTAGAGCTCTCCTTTGCGTCGGTGCTTGCAGCCAGCGAGCTCGTGCAGCAGTGGAAGGCCAGCGAGCATCGCTACGCGACCCGCGCAATCTTCGCTTGTGACGGTGGCGGCGCAGGCTGGCGGCGCTTGTCGGTCGATGACCTGGCCCCGGTCGAGTCGCTGCGCGCCGGGCTGCAGCTTGTTACGCGCGAAGGCCCCGTCAGCGAGGCCGAGCTGATCGAATTTCGCGCGGCGGTCGAGACGCTCGCCGCGGCGAACGGCGCAACGGTGAGCGCCCCTGAAATCCGGCACGCCGCCGACACCGCGCGTGCGCTCGACCGCTTCTGCGAAGAGTCCGATATCCAGGTGGTCGTTCACGTCGTCGGCACCGGGGAGGGCGGGCTGCAGGGCGCCCGGATCCGCGCTGCTGCCGAAGCGTCCGGCCTGGCACTCGAAGAGGACGGGCGCCTGGCGCTGCGCGATGGCGACGATCGCCTGCTGTATGCGCTGAGCCCGCGCGAAGACGCAAGGTTCGAAGCCGCAACGCTCGACGCCGCGCAACTTGCCGGCGTTTCGCTGACGCTCGATGTGCCGCGCGTTCCGGACCTGTCGCGCACTTTCCAGTCGATGGCGCGGTTCGCCACGCACCTCGCCGCCGCGCTCGACGGCAGGCTGGTCGACGATAACGGCAATCCGCTCGACGAGCGCTCGCTCGCGGCGATCGGGGCGCAGCTCGACGCGGTCCGGGGAGGATTCGAGGCGAAAGGAATCGCGACCGGCAGCGTCTCGGCGCTGCGGTTGTTCTCCTGAGGCATGCCGGCCCCGCAGCGCGAACGCGAGCGAGCCGAGCGGCTGCGGCGCGAGATCGAGCGCCACAACGAGCTCTACCATGTCCAGGACGCACCGGAAATCCCGGACGCGGACTACGACAAGATGTTCCGCGAGCTTGCCGACCTCGAGGCATGCTACCCGGAGCTTGCGGCGCCCGACTCGCCGACGCAGCGCGTGGGCGCGAAGCCGGCGCGCGCGTTCGGCGCAGTCCGTCACCGGGTCGCGATGACCTCGATCGACAACGCGTTCAGCGAAGAGCAGGTGCGCGAGTGGGACCGGCGGTGCAGGCAGGGGCTCGAGCGCGAGACGATCGGCTACACGGCAGAACCGAAGTTCGACGGTGCATCGGTCAGCCTGCGCTATGAGCGCGGGGTGTTGGTGCAGGCAGGCACGCGCGGCGACGGGACGACCGGGGAAGACGTCACCGCGAACGTACGCACCATCGGCACCGTCCCGCAGCGGCTTGCAGGCAAGGACTGGCCGGAGATCGTCGAAGTTCGCGGCGAGGTGGTGATCCCGAAAAAGGATTTCGCGCGGCTCAACGCCGAGCAGCTCGAGCGCGGCCAGAAGCTCTTCGCCAATCCGCGCAATGCCGCGGCGGGCGGCCTGCGCCAGCTCGACCCGCGCGTCAGCGCGGCGCGTCCGCTCGCCTTCTTTCCGTGGGGATTGGGCGAAGTTTCGAAACCGATCGGCGCGCGCCATACCCAGGTCGCCGAGCGCTTGGGCAAGTGGGGGTTCCATCCGAGCGAATATTTCCGCTCGCTGAGGGGAGTCGACGAGTGTCTGCAGTACTACGCGCAAATGCTCGAGCAGCGCGACGAGTTGCCGTTCGAGATCGACGGCGTGGTCTACAAGGTGGACGACCTGCGCGCGCGCGATCAGCTCGGCTACACCGCCCGCGCTCCACGCTGGGCGATCGCCCACAAGCTGCCGGCGCAGGAAGGCACGACGGTGATCGAGAACATCTTCGCTTCGGTCGGTCGTACCGGGGTGGTCACGCCGGTCGCCCTGTTGCACCCGGTGCAGCTGAGCGGCGCGACCGTAACGCACGCGACGCTGCACAACCAGGACGAAGTCGAGCGCAAGGACGTGCGGGTGGGCGATACCGTGATCGTGCGCCGCGCGGGCGACGTAATCCCGGAGATCGTCAGCGTGGTGCCGGGAAAGCGCCCGCAGGGAGCAAAGCCCTGGCGCATGCCGGCGCGATGCCCGCAGTGCGACAGCGAAGTCGCGCGCGAGGAAGGAGAAGTCGCGCACCGCTGCATGGGCGGGCTCTTCTGCCCCGCGCAGCGAATGGGCGCAATCCTTCATTTTGCTTCGCGCCATGCGATGGACATCAACGGCCTCGGGGACAAGCTGGTCGAGCAGTTGATCGGCACGAAGCTGGTGCGCACCGTCGCCGACCTGTACCGGCTCGACCGGGAGCAGCTGGTGGCGCTCGAGCGAATGGCCGAGAAATCGGCCGACAACGTCCTCGCGCAGATCGAGCGCAGCAAGCAGACCACGCTCGAGCGGTTCCTGTACGCGCTCGGCATTCCCCAGGTCGGCAGCGCGAGCGCGGAGCTGTTGGCCGGGCACTTCGGCTCGCTGGAGGCGATCATGGAGGCCGACCCCGAGACGCTGCAGCAGGTCCACGGGATCGGTCCGCGGATGGCGGACGACGTCCACCGTTTTTTCCGGCAGCAGCACAACCAGGAAGTGATCGGCGCGCTGCGCAAGGCGGGAGTACGATGGCAGACTGCTGCGCCTCGCACCCGGGCACCGCAGATTCTCGCGGGCAAGGTTTTCGTGCTGACCGGCAGCCTCGGCTCGATGTCGCGCGATGAGGCCAAGCGCTCGCTCAAGGCGCTTGGCGCGAAGGTCAGCGAGAGCGTGTCGAAAAAGACCGACTACGTCGTGGCGGGTGAAGACCCCGGCAGCAAGCTCGACAAGGCGCGCGAGCTGGGGATCGACGTGATCGACGAAGACGGGTTGAAGCAACTCCTGGAGCATCATTGACGCCTATGACGAACCCACTGCGCAAGGCAGTCTTCCCCGTCGCGGGCCTCGGCAGCCGCTTTTTGCCGGCCACCAAGGCGAGTCCCAAGGAGATGCTGCCGATCGTCGACAAGCCTCTGATCCAGTACGCGGTGGAAGAGGCCGCCGCTGCCGGGATCACGGACCTGATCTTCGTGACGGGGCGCAACAAGCGCGCCATCGAGGACCACTTCGACAGCGTGCACGAGCTCGAAAGCGAGCTCGCGGCCAAGGGCAAGCACGAGCTGCTCGATCTTGCGCAAAGCGTGCTCCCGCCCGGCTGCCGCTGCATGTACATCCGTCAATCGGAGCCGCTGGGGCTCGGACACGCGGTGCTCTGCGCGCAGCCGATCGTCGGCAACGAGCCGTTCGCGGTTCTGCTCGCGGACGACCTGATCGCAGCCGATCCGCCGGTGATGCGCTCGATGGCCGAGCTCTACGCAGCCGAGCAATGCAGCGTGCTCGGCGTGCTCGACGTGCCGCGCGAGCAGACGGGCAGCTACGGAATCGTCGAGGCGAAGAAGCCGAAGGAGCGGGTGACCGAGATCGTGGGGCTGGTCGAAAAACCCGAGCCCGCGAATGCGCCTTCTACGTTAGCGGTCGTCGGCCGTTATGTGCTGACGCCGGCGGTATTCGAATCGCTGGCCAACGCGAAGCCGGGCCGGGGCGGAGAAATCCAGCTTACCGACGGCATTGCGGGAGTGCTGGGGCGCGAGCGGGTTCTTGCCATGCGGCTGCACGGCCGCCGCTACGACTGCGGCTCGAAGCTTGGTTATCTCGAGGCGACCGTCGAGCTCGGCCTCAACCATCCTGAAGTCGGGGCGGATTTTCGACGGTATCTGGGAAGCCTCAAGAGTCAGACCTAGTCGTCTCTGCCCTTGCCGTGCCCCTTTCCATGGCCTTTGCCAGCCCCTTTGTCATGGCCTTTCGCCCAGCCTTTGCCTGGATGCGCTTTCTGGTAGTGCGGCACGTAGACGTCGTTGTACCAGCGCGATTGCACGAAGTAGACCGGCTGGTTGCAGGCGTTGTATCTCCCGCAATAGCTGCCCCAGTCTCTGGAATGCTCCGCCGGCACATGCAGATAGATCGGCGGGACGGCCGCTGCCGCGGGCCGGATCACGACGGGCGATGCGTTGATGAGCTGGGGTCTTGGCGCGTCGCCGATGTCGATCCGCCCGTAAAAACCGGGCTGCCCGACGCTGACGGAAACCTGCCCGAACCCGGGCACGGCGACCGCGCACAACGTCACTGCGATCAGGAAACGTCTCATGCCGGCCTCCTTTTGAGTTCCGCTTTGAGAGCATAGCAGGCTTCATGCCGGATCTCGCTGCCGCCTGGCGCGTTCTCGAGGATTCCGACCCCGTCGCGAGCGCGGAGGAGGTGGAGGCAGCGGTCGCGCGTCTGGCAACGGAAATCACCGAGCAGTTGCGCAAGACCTATCCCGTGATCCTCGTGGTCATGGGCGGGGCGGTGGTGTTCGCCGGCCAGTTGCTGCCGCGACTGCGCTTCCCGCTGGATTTCGACTACGTGCACGTCACCCGCTATGGTGCAGCGGTCGAAGGATCGAAAGTGGAATGGCGGGTGGCGCCGCCGCTGGGCGTGCGTGGCCGCACCGTGCTCGTGCTCGACGACATTCTCGACGGCGGGCACACGATGCTCGCCGTCCGTGAAAAGTTGCGCGCGCTCGGCGCGGCGAGCTTCCAATGCGCGGTGCTCGTAGAAAAGACCTTGTCGCGCCCCAAGCCGATCGGCGCGGATTTCGTCGGGTTGAGGATTCCGGACCGTTTCGTGTTCGGCTGCGGCATGGACGCCAGAGGGTACTGGCGTAATTTGCCCGAGATCCGTGCGATGAAGGGGACCTGAGTGCTCGCGCTGATCGGCGGCAGCGGCTGGTCGCAGTTCACAGGGCTGGAAGGCTCCCGTGAGGTCATCGTACATACACCGTACGGCGATCCGTCGGGCCCGCTCACGCTCGGCGCAATTCGCGGTCACGCGATCGTGTTCCTCGCCCGTCATGGCAGTGAGCATCGCATCGCGCCGCACGAGATCAATTACCGTGCGAATCTGTGGGCGCTGAAGGAGCAGCAGCCTGCCGGCGTGGTCGCGATCGCCACGGTCGGCGGCATCCGCAACGACCTGCGCCCGGGCACGCTGTTGCTGCCCGATCAGATCCTCGATTACACCTGGGGTCGCCGCTCGACCTTTTTCGAAGGCGAGGGCGCCAACGTGACGCATATCGATTTCACCGAGCCGTATTCCATGACGCTGCGCAAGCGGATCGCGGCCGCCGCGGCGGCGTGCGGCGAGCCGATCGTCGACGGCGGAGTCTACGCGGCGACCCAGGGCCCACGCCTCGAGTCCGCAGCCGAGATCGACCGCCTTGAGCGCGACGGCGCAGACGTCGTCGGCATGACCGGAATGCCGGAGGCGGGCCTGGCGCGCGAGCTGGGGCTCGAGTACGCTGCGGTCGCAGTCGTCGTCAATCCCGCTGCCGGTCGCGCCGAGAGTCGCCGCGCGATTTCCGTGGATCAGATCGAGGTTGTGCTGAAGCAGACGATGCAGCGCGTCAGAACTCTCATCGAAACCCTGGTGACGCAATGATCCGCGACGTGCTGAGGATGGGCGATCCGCGGCTGCTCGAACGTTCGCGCCCGGTCGAGCGCTTCGATAGCCCGGAGCTGCACGCGCTGATCGCCGACATGCGCGACACGATGGCGCATCAGAACGGCGCAGGACTCGCTGCTCCGCAGATCGGCGTCGGGCTGCGGGTGGTGATTTTCGGCGTGCGCGCGAACCCGCGCTACCCGCAGGCGGAGGAGGTCCCGGACACGGTGCTGATCAATCCCGTGCTGGAGCCGCTGGGCAGCGAGTTGGACGAAGACTGGGAAGGCTGTCTCTCGGTGCCGGGCATGCGCGGCTGGGTGCCGCGCCACCGCAGCATCCGCTACGCCGGCTTTGACGAGCGCGGCCGGCCGTTCGAGCGCACGGTCGAGGGATTCCACGCGCGCGTCGTGCAGCACGAGTGCGATCACCTGGACGGCATTCTCTACCCGAGGCGGATCGTCGACCTGACCCGCTTCGGCTTCATCGACGCGCTGTTTCCCGGAGCAGACCTGCCGCCGGAAGACTAGCCGCTCAGACCTGCAGCACGCCGAGCAGCTCCTGCTCGATCCGCAGCACCGCTTTCGGATCCGCAAGCGGCTCGCCGGAGATCAGGAACACGTCTTCGGCGCGATCGCCCAAAGTGTTGATGCGCGCCGAGTGCAGGTTGATTTGATGGTCCGCCAGCACGCGCGCCATCGCGTACAGCAGGCCGGCGCGATCGGCGCCGACGATCGAGAGCACGTGATAGGCGCCGCGTTCGTCGGGACGGATGTCGACGACCGGCGAGATCGGGTAGTACCGCACGCGGCGGGAAATCCGCGTGGTGCGCGGCGCGGCGAGCGGCGGGCGCGTTTCCAGCTCCTCGGCCAGGCCGAGCTCGATCAGCGTGATCAGGTCGCGATAGTGCACGCCGCCGCCGTGCCCCATCACGAGGAACGTATCGAGCGCGTAGCGCTTGCGCGTCGTATGGATCTTCGCTTCGACGATGTTGAAGCCGGAGCGGCCGAAATAGCCGCAAATCCGTGCAAACAGGCCCTCGCGGTCCGGCGTATAGATCAGCACCTGCAGCCCTTCGCCGATCGGCGCCAGGCGCGCCTTCACCACCGGCTTGGCAGTGTCCAGCCGGTAGTACAGGTTGCGCGTCTGCCACGCGATCTCCTGCGGGTCGTGGCGCAGAAAGTAGGTGGTGTCGAGTTGCGCCCAGAAGCGGTCCTGCACGTGTTCGGAGAGCGCGTAGAGGCGCAGCAGCCGCGCGGCCTCGGCCTGGTTGTCGGCGACCGCAGATTCGGGGAGCGGCGCTTCGCCCGCGAGCACGCGGCGCGTGGCGCGGTACAGGTCTTCCAGCAGCTTCGCCTTCCACGCGTTCCAGACCTTGGGACTCGTACCGCGGATATCGGCCACCGTAAGCAGGTAGAGTGCCGTCAGGCGGCGCTCGCTGCCCACCTGCTCGGCGAACCCCTGCACGATCGCGGGATCGTACACGTCCTGCTTCTGCGCCACGCGCGACAGCGTCAGGTGATGCTCGACGAGAAAAGCGACGAGTTCCTCGTCGTCGCGCGGCAACCCGTGCCGCTTGCAGAAGCGCCGGGCGTCGCGCATGCCCAGCTCGGAATGGTCGCCGCCTCGTCCTTTGGCGATATCGTGGTAGAGCGCCGCGATATAAAGCAGCCACCTGCGCTCGAACCCGCTCATCAACTGGCTGCAGAGCGGGAATTCGTGCGCCAGCTCCGGCATGGTGAAGCGACGCAGGTTGCGCAGCACCATCAGGATGTGCTGGTCCACGGTGTAGACGTGGAAGAGGTCGTGCTGCATCTGGCCGACGATGCGGCCGAACTCCGGCAGGTAGCGGCCGAGCACGTCGTACTGGTTCATGCGCCGGGTCTCGTGCACGATGCCGCGCGGCTGCTGCAGGATGCCGAGGAACAATCGCTGCGCGACCGGGTCTCGCCGGACCCTGGCATCGACGCGGCCACGCTTGCGCCACAGCGCGCGCAGCGTCGCCGCGGTCATGCCGCGCAGCTCGCGGTGCTGCATCATCAGCAGAAAGCTCTCCAGGATCGTGCGCGGATCGCGATCGAACAACGACTCGTCGGCGACCTCGAGCAGCTCGCCGCGCGCCTGGAAGCGTTCGTTCAGCGCGCGCGGCGGCGCGCCCGGGCCGGGCGCGAGCAGCGCCTCGAAGTTCTGCAGCAGGATGGCATTGAGCTGGGTGATCGCTTTGGCGGTGCGGTAGTAGCGCTGCATCAAGCGTTCGCCGGCGCGCCGCTCCTCGCTGTCGCGCAGCCCGCATTGCTCGGCGAGCGCGTTCTGGTGATCGAACGCGACGCGATCTTCGCGCCGGCCCGCCAGGTAGTGCAGGCGGATGCGCAGGTCCTGCAGCATCGCTTCGTGCCGCGCGAGCGCGCGCGCTTCGTCGCGCACGATGAGGCCCTTCCTCTCGAGATCGGACCAGCGCCAGCCGATGCCGAGCGCGCGCGCGATCCAGCGGATCACCTGCAGGTCGCGCATTCCGCCCGGCGCTTCCTTGAGGTTCGGCTCGAGCGAGTAGGGCGTGTCCTGGTGCTTCGCGTGGCGCTGCTCCTGCTCGAGGCGCTTCGCCTTGAAGAATGCAGCCGGCTCGAGCGTCTCGCGCATCGCCTCCGCCAGCCGCTCGAACAGCGCCTTGCTGCCCGCGAGGTGGCGAGCTTCGAGCAGCGTCGTCTCGACCGTGATGTCGGCCGCCGCCGACTCGACGCAGGTCTCGACGGTGCGCACGCTGTGGCCGGCTTCGAGGCCGATGTCCCACAGCACGCCCACCAGCCGCTCGATGCGCGCCGCGTCCTGCGGCGACGGATCGTGCGCGAGCAGGATCAGCACGTCGATGTCCGACGACGGGAAGAGCTCGCCGCGCCCGTAGCCGCCGGTCGCGACGAGCGCCGCTTCGACCGACGGCGCGGCCGAGCGCCAGATCTCCTTCAGCGTGCGGTCGATCAGGCGCGCGTGCTCGCGCAGCAGAGTGCCGGGCGATACGCCGCCGGCAAGGAACCGTTCGCGCAGCGCGCTGCGGCCGTCGCGCAGCAGCCCGCGCCAGCGCTCCTCGGAAACGAACGGCAGCTCGTCCTGGGCGAGCGTCAGCACTACACGGCGACGGGCGGCGGCGCGCCGGCCGAAAGCGTCAGGACCTCGGCTGCATTCTCGGTGACGAGGATCGTGTGCTCCCACTGCGCCGAGAGGCTGTGGTCCTTGGTCACGATCGTCCATCCGTCGGCAAGCTCGCGGATGGCTGGCTTGCCTGCATTGATCATCGGCTCGATCGTGAACGTCATGCCCGGCTCGAGCTGCAGCCCGGTGCCGGCGCGGCCGTAATGAAGAATCTGCGGCTCCTCGTGGAACTTGCGCCCGATCCCGTGGCCGCAGAACTCGCGCACGATCGAGAACCCGTGCTGCTCGGCGTGTGCCTGGATCGCAGCGCCGATGTCGCCCAGCCGCGCGCCGGGCCGCACCTGCGCGATGCCGCGCCACATGCATTCGTAAGTGACTTCCACCAGCCGCCGCGCCTGGATGCTCGGTGGGCCGACGTAGAACATGCGGCTGGAATCGCCGTGGAATCCGTCCTTGATGACGGTCACGTCGATGTTCAGGATGTCGCCCGCCTTGAGGACGCGATCGCCGGGGATGCCATGACAGACCTGGTGATTCACCGAAGTACAGATCGACTTGGGAAACGGCTTGTACCCGGGCGGCGCATAGTTGAGCGGCGCGGGCGTGCTGCGCTGCGTTTCGACCATGTACGCATGGCACAAGTCGTTCAGCTCGCCCGTAGTGACCCCGGGGCGCACATGAGCGGAGACATAATCGAGCACCTCGCCCGCGAGGCGCCCGGCGACGCGCATGCGTGCGATGTCTTCGCTCGACTTGATCAGGACAGCCATGGGGACGTCGCGTTCGGCCTTCATGCCTGATTATGCTAGAATTTCGGGCTGGTTTCGACAGATTCGGAAGCCAAAATATCCCGCCCGGCCAGCAAGGGTGTTCCCGCGACGCGGGAATCGATCGGTAGGCCGGCGCGGCAGTCACTAACCCTGCACAGGAGCACCAGATGTCGGTAACGATGCGTCAAATGCTGGAGGCTGGGGTGCATTTCGGCCACCAGACGCGGTACTGGAACCCGAAGATGGCACCGTACATCTTCGGCCATCGCAACAAGATCCATATCATCAACCTGGAACGCACCCTGGAGCTCTACCAGGGCGCCGTCAAGTTCGTCAGCAAGCTCGCTGCCAACAAAGGCACGATCCTGTTCGTCGGCACCAAGCGCCAGGCACGCGAGATCATCCACGAGGAAGCCGTGCGCTGCGCGATGCCGTTCGTCGATTACCGCTGGCTGGGCGGCATGCTGACCAATTTCAAGACCGTCAAGCAGTCGATCAAGCGGCTCAAGGAAATGGCGCAGATGCAGGAGGACGGCTCGCTCGAGCGCATGTCGAAGAAGGAAGGGCTCGGCATCCAGCGCGAGCTGGCGAAGCTGCAGCGCTCGCTCGGCGGGATCAAGGACCTCGCGAGCCTTCCCGACGCGATGTTCGTCATCGACGTCGGCTATCAGAAGGGCGCGATTGCCGAAGCGCGCAAGCTCTCGATCCCCGTGGTCGGCGTAGTCGACACGAACCATTCGCCCGAGGGCATCGACTATGTGATTCCGGGCAATGACGATTCGAGCCGCGCGATCCGCCTGTACGCTCGTGGAATGGCCGACGCGGTGCTCGAGGGCCGCAACCAGGCGGTCGAGGAGATCGTCAGCGCTTCGCGCGACGAGTTCGTCGAGGTCAACGAGGAAGGCCACGGCGGATGACGGCGATCAGCGCGAACCTGGTCAAGGAGCTGCGCGAGAAGACCGGGGCCGGAATGATGGAGTGCAAGAGCGCTCTGACCGAGTCCGGCGGCGATCTCAACAAGGCGGAAGACATCCTGCGGATCAAGGGTGGCGTCAAGGCGAGCAAGGCGGCCGCGCGCGTCGCGGCCGAAGGTGTGATCGGAGCCTGGCTCGCCGAGGACTCAAAGGTCGGGGCGCTGGTAGAGCTCAATTGCGAGACCGACTTCGTCGCCAAGAACGAGGCGTTCCTGGCGTTTGCGCGCCAGCTGGCCGATCTCGTGGCCAACTCGAACCCCCGCGACGTGACGGCGCTGGCGGCGCTCAGCGCCGACGGCGCGAGCGTGGAAGCCAAGCGCCAGGCGCTGGTGCAGAAAATCGGCGAGAACATCTCGATCCGCCGCTTCGAGCGCATCCAGGCGTCCGGCCGGATCGCGCTCTACGTTCATGGCAACCGCAAGACTGCAGTGCTCGTCGACTTCGAGGGCGAGGACGAGACCGGCAAGGACGTGGCGATGCACGTCGCGTTCCACAAGCCCGCGTACCTGTCCAAGGCGGAGGTTGCGCCGGACGTGATTGCGCGCGAACGCGAGATTCTGGCGGCACGCGCGAACGAGAGCGGCAAGCCGCCGGAAATCGTGGCGAAGATGGTGGAGGGCGGGTTGAACAAGTTTCTCGCCGAGATCACGCTGCTCGGCCAGCCTTTCGTCAAGGACGACAAGCAGACGGTCGAAAAGGTGCTCAACGCGAGAAAGGCGAAAGTCCTCGGCTACCGGTTCCTCGTCGTCGGCGCGGGAATCGAGAAGAAGACGGCGGATTGAAGCCCAAGTACAAGCGCGTCCTGCTCAAGCTGTCGGGCGAAGCCCTGATGGGCGAGGACCCCTATGGCATCAACCGCGCGACCATCGAGAGCATCGTCGCCGAGATCGCCCCGGTGGTGCAAATGGGGATCGAGATGGGCATCGTCATCGGCGGCGGGAACATCTTTCGCGGCGTGGCACCGGGCGCTGCGGGCATGGATCGCGCGACCGCCGACTACATGGGGATGCTGGCGACCGTGATGAACGCGCTCGCGCTGCAGGATGCGATGCGCCAGGCCGGCGTGGCTGGACGCGTCCAGTCCGCGCTCAACATCGAGCAGGTCGTCGAGCCGTATATCCGCGGCAAGGCGATTCGCTATCTCGAGGAGGGCAAGGTCGTCATCTTTGCCGCAGGCACCGGGAATCCGTTCTTCACGACCGACACGGCGGCTGCGCTGCGCGGCAGCGAAATAGGCGCCGAGATCGTCATCAAGGCCACGAAGGTCGACGGCGTCTATACGGCCGACCCGAAGAAGGACCCGTCGGCCACGCGCTATGCGCGGCTGAGCTTCGACGAGGCGATTACGCGCAACCTGAAGGTCATGGATGCAACCGCGCTCACCCTGTGCCGCGATCAGAAGCTGCCGGTCAACGTGTTCAGCATCTTCCGCAAAGGCGCGCTGCAGCGGGTTGTCCTGGGCGAAGACGAGGGCACACTGGTCCACATCTAAGGAGGGAGGTCATGCCGATCGCCGAGCTGAAGAAGACCACCGATGCCAAGATGAACAAGACCATCGAGGCGTTCAAGACGGACCTCGCGAAGGTGCGCACCGGCCGCGCGCATCCCGGGCTGCTCGACCACGTGATGGTCGACTACTACGGCGCGCAGACGCCGATCAACCAGGTGGCGAAGATCACGCTGATCGATGCGCGCACCATCGGGGTCGTGCCGTTCGACAAGAAGATGATCCAGCCGGTCGACAAGGCGATTCGCAGCTCCGATCTCGGGCTGAATCCTGCGACTGCGGGCGAGACGATCCGGGTGCCGATGCCGCTGCTCACCGAGGAGCGGCGCAAGGAGCTCACCAAGATCGTGCGCCACGAAGCCGAGAATGCGCGCGTAGCGATCCGCAACCTGCGGCGCGATGCCAACCATTCGCTGAAGGAATGGCTGAAGAAGAAGGAGGTCTCGGAAAACGACGAGCGCCGCGCGCAAGAAGACGTGCAGAAGCTCACCGATCAGCACATCGCGATGGTCGACAAGCTGCTGCAGCAAAAAGAAGCGGAATTGATGGCGGTATGACCCGGGAGGGCCGCACGCTTGAGCTCGACACTCGAGATTCCTGAGACCGGCGAAATACCGCGCCACGTCGCCATCATCCTCGATGGCAACGGGCGCTGGGCGCGGCGCCGCCATCTGCCGCGCTTTGCAGGGCACAAGCGCGGGGTCGAGGCGGTGCGGCGCGTAGTGCGTGCGTGCGCCGAGCGGGGCGTGGGCTTTCTCACGCTGTTCGCGTTCAGCTCCGAGAACTGGCGCCGGCCGCCGGACGAAGTCGCGCTGCTGATGCAGCTCTTCGTCGCGGCGCTGACGCGCGAGGTCCGCAAGCTGCACCGCAACGAGATTCGCCTCAAGGTGGTCGGCGACACGAGCGCCTTCGATCTCAAGATCCGGGCGCTGATCGAGGCGGGAGAGCGACTGACCGAGGGCAACCGCGGACTGACGCTGACGATCGCGGCGAACTACGGCGGCCGCTGGGACATTCTCCAGGCGTTGACGCGCTTGGCGCGCGAGCAGCCGGTGGCGATCGCGAACGGCGTGACCGAGGAGCACATCGCTCCGTATCTCTCGATGGCGTATGCGCCCGAGCCGGACCTGTTCATCCGCACCGGCGGCGAGCAGCGGGTCAGCAATTTCCTCCTCTGGCAGCTCGCCTACACGGAGCTCTTTTTCACCGAGCGCCTGTGGCCGGATTTCGACGCCGATGCGCTCGACGAGGCAATCGACTGGTATCGCGGGCGCGAGCGGCGCTTCGGCCGCACCAGCGAGCAGGTGGAGGACGCGAAGAATCCCGGGGTGCAGCAGCCGGTTTCGGCAATCGGCGGCGGCAGCTAGCCTCTTGCTCGCGGTTCGCACACTGACCGCCGTTGCGCTGCTGGCGGCATTCCTCGCGGCACTGTTTTTCCTGGAGCGCGCTCTGTTTGCACTGCTCATTGGCGCGATCGTCGCCTGCGCTGCTCACGAATGGGCCGCACTGAGCCGCTTGCGTGGGTCCGCTGCAATTGCCTACGTGGCCGGGTGCACCGCGCTCTACGGTGCACTCGCCGCCTGGGCGTGGCCGATGGACACGTCTGCGATGCCGGTCATCGCGATCCTGATCGGCGCGGCGGCATTCTGGGGACTGATCGTGCCGCTCTGGCTGGCGCGCGGCATGCAGTCGTCCTCGCAGGTGCTGATGGCGGCGGCGGGGCTTGCGGTGCTGGTGCCGGCCGCTGTTGCGATGGCCGCGCTGCCGGCCTGGCAATTGCTCGCCATCCTCTGTCTGATATGGATCTCGGATACGGCGGCCTACCTGGTTGGGCGCCGGTTCGGCCGGCACAAGCTGGCGCCGACCGTGAGCCCCGGCAAGACGATCGAGGGCGCAGCGGGCGCGATTCTCGCTAGCCTTGCCTACGCTGTTATCCTCGCGCTGACGATGCCGGCCATCGGTTCACATGTAAAGGGATTCGCCTGGGTGGCGTACGCGGCCGCGGCGATGCTTCTCTGCGCCTCCGGCATCTTCGGCGACCTGTTCGAATCCGGCGCCAAGCGCTATGCGGGCGTCAAGGACAGCGGCAAGCTCCTTCCCGGACACGGCGGCGTGCTCGACCGCGTCGACTCCGTGTGTGCCGCGCTGCCCGTCGGTGCGCTGCTCGTTGCGTGGGCCGGAATTCGATGAGCGCCGCGATGCGGAGCATCACGCTGCTCGGCGCCACCGGCTCGATCGGAGCGAGCACGCTGGATGTCGTCTCCAGACACCCGGACCGCTACCGCATCTTCGCACTGAGCGCGCGCAACTCGATCGAGCCGCTTCTCGAGCAGTGCCGGAAATACCGGCCGCGGATCGCGGTGCTCTCCGGAGTGGCGGAGGATCGATCGCTGCGGCGGCGCTTTGCGGATCTAGCGGGTTGCGACCTGCGCTTCGGCGCACCTGCGCTGGAGGAGGTCGCGTCGCACCCGGATTGCGACAGCGTGATGGCCGCGATCGTTGGCGCCGCCGGGCTGGCCGCTGCAATCGCAGCGGCGCGGTCGGGCAAGCGCGTGCTGCTCGCCAACAAGGAGGCGCTGGTGATGGCGGGCGCGGTGTTCATGAGCACGGTTCGCGAGTCGGGCGCGCTGCTGCTGCCGGTGGACAGCGAGCACAACGCGGTCTTCCAGTGCATGGCTCAGCAGGGATCCGCGCGCGGGTCGTCCTTGGTCCGCCGCGTGCTGCTGACTGCGTCCGGCGGCCCTTTTCGCACCGCTCCGCTGGAGCGACTCGATCGAGTCACGCCGGACGAGGCGTGCGCGCATCCGAATTGGGTGATGGGCCGCAAGATCTCGGTCGACTCGGCGACGATGATGAACAAGGGACTCGAAGTGATCGAGGCGCGCTGGCTGTTCGATGTCCCGCCCGAGCGGATCCAGGTGCTGATCCATCCGCAGAGCATCGTGCATTCGCTCGTCGAATACGTCGACGGATCGGTCATCGCGCAGTTGTCGAACCCGGATATGCGCGTGCCGATCGCGCACGCGCTCGCATACCCGGAACGGATCGAGTCCGGCGTGCGCCCGCTGGAGCTCGGTGCAGTCGCGCCGCTCGCGTTCCAGGATCCCGACCCGGTGCGCTTTCCGTGCCTCGGTCTCGCCTACGCGGCGCTTCGCGCCGGCGGGGGCGCGCCCGCCGTGCTCAACGCTGCGAACGAAATCGCGGTCGAGGCGTTTCTCGGCGGGCACCTGCGCTTTACCGCGATCGCGCAGGTGATCGACGAGACGCTGCAGCGCGTGAGCGGCGGCACCGGCGACACGCTCGAGGCGGTGCTCGACGCGGACCGCCGCGCGCGGCGCACGGCTGCCGACTGCGCGGCCGCATTGATCGGCAACGCGGCGTGAACCTGCTGCATACGCTTGCGTCGTTCGTGGTGGCGCTCGGCATCCTGATCGTGGTGCACGAGTACGGCCACTACCTTGCGGCCCGCCTCTGCAACGTGAAAGTACTGCGCTTTTCGGTAGGGTTCGGCAAGACGCTGCTCGTCTGGCGGCGGGGTCCCGACGCGACCGAATGGATCCTCGCGGCGATTCCGTTCGGCGGGTACGTGAAGATGCTGGACGAGCGCGAAGGGCCGGTCGCGCCCGTGGAGCGCGAGCGGGCGTTCAACCGGCAGAACGTCTGGCGGCGCATCTTCATCGTCGTTGCGGGGCCGGTGTTCAATCTGCTTTTCGCCATCGCGGTCTACACGGGGCTATTCCTGTACGGCCTGCCCGAACCGCGGCCGATCGTCGGCGAGCCCGCGGCAGGCACGTTCGCGCACGCTGCCGGGCTGCGTGCCGGCGACACCGTGCGGTCGGTCGGCGGGGAGCCGATTGCGACCTGGCAGGAGCTGCGCTGGCGCGTGATCCAGGGAGCGCTGCAGCGCGAATCGCTGCTGCTCGAAGTGAGCAATGAGCGCGAGGCGATCGCGCAGCGCAAGCTCGATCTCAGCGCGTTTCCCGCGGCGGATTTCGAGGGTGACGCACTCGAGCGCATCGGGCTGCGCCTCTACCGTCCGCCGCTGCCGCCGGTGTTCGGCACGATCGTCTCGGGCAGCCCGGCGGAGCGCGCCGGGCTCAAGGCGGGTGATCGTGTGGTCGAAGCAGGCGGCAAGGCGATCGCCTATTGGGAGGAGCTGGTGCTGGCGATTCGCGCGCGGCCGGGCGCGACGCTGCGTCTCTCGATCGAGCGCAACGGCGAGCGCGTCGCTACCGAAGTGGTCCCTGAAACCGCGAACGTCGGCAACGTGCAGATCGGCCGGATCGGCGCCGCCCCGCGCGTGCCGGAATCACACGCCGATCGAATCCTGGTGAAGGTGAACTACGGCCCGCTCGGGGCACTCGCCAAGGCGTGCGCCAAGACCGCCGACATCGCGCTCTTCAGCCTGAAGATGCTGGGCCGGATGCTGATCGGCGAAGTGTCCTGGAAGCATCTTTCCGGGCCGGTCACGATCGCCGACTACGCCGGCCAGTCCGCGCAGATGGGCTGGCTTTCCTACGTGACGTTCCTCGCACTGATCAGCATCAGCCTCGCAGTGCTGAATCTCCTTCCGATCCCGCTGCTCGACGGTGGGCACTTGCTGTATTATGCGGTGGAAGTAATCAGAGGCAGCCCCGTGTCCGAGCGTGTAATGGAACTCGGACAGCGCGTGGGCCTCGCGCTGCTGCTGCTCATGATGGCCTTTGCCTTCTACAACGACCTGAACCGTCTGTTCTCCGGCTGAGCGATGCGCTGGCTAGCGATTGTGCTGTGCCTGCTCGCCGCGACCTGCGCGTGGGCGCAGACGTTCCAGCCGTTCGTGGTGCGCGACATCCGCGTCGAAGGGCTGCAGCGAACCGAGCCGGGTACCGTCTTCAGCTACCTGCCGGTCAAGGTCGGCGAGACCATGACCGAAGAAAAGGCGCAGCAGGCGCTGCGCGCGCTGTTCGCGACCGGGTTCTTCAAGGATGTGCGGCTCGACGTCGAAAACGAGGTGCTGATCGTCTATGTCGAGGAGCGGCCGGCGATCGCCCAGGTCGACTTCTCCGGCGTCAAGGAGTTCGAGCCGGACAACCTGCGCAAGGTGCTGCGCGAGATGGGAATCGCGGAAGGGCGCGTCTTCGACCGCTCCGTTCTCGAGGGCGCCGAGCAGGAGCTGAAGCGCCAATACCTGTCGCGCGGCCGCTATTCGGCCGAGGTCCAGACGACGGTGACGCCGCTCGAGCGCAACCGCGTCGGCATCAACTTCTCGGTGACCGAAGGCGACGTGGCGAAGATCCGCGCGATCAACCTCGTCGGCGTGCAGTCCTTCCCGCAAAAGGCGCTGCTCGATGAATTCGCGCTGCGCACGCCGGGCTGGCTGACCTGGTACACCAAGCAGGATCAGTACTCCAGGCAGAAGCTTTCCGCGGACCTCGAGACGCTGCGCTCCTACTACCTCAACCGGGGCTATCTCGACTTCACCGTCGATTCGACCCAGGTCTCGATCACTCCCGACAAGCAGGACATCTACATCACGATCAACGTGACCGAGGGCGACAAGTACACGGTCTCCGAGATCCTGCTCACCGGCCAGCTGCTGCTGCCGGTCGAGCAGCTGGAGAAGCTGATCCGCGTGAAGCCCGGCGACGTCTATTCGCGCGAGAAGCTCGTCGAGAGCATGAAGGCGATCAACGACCGTCTCGGCAATGACGGGTATGCGTTCGCCAACGCCAATCCGGTGCCGCGAGTCGACAAGGAGAAGCGCACCGTCGCGTTCACGGTCGTGGTCGACCCGGGACGGCGCGTCTACGTGCGGCGCATCAACATCGGCGGCAACACCAAGACTCGCGACGAAGTGGTGCGCCGGGAGATGCGCCAGCTCGAGGGCGCGTTCTTCGATGCATCGAAAGTCCAGCTCTCGAAGACGCGCATCGACCGCACCCAGTACTTCAAGGACGTCACCGTCGAGACGACGCCGGTCGCGGGCACGACCGACCAGGTCGACGTAGCGTACACGGTGGAGGAAAAGCCAACCGGCGCAGTACTGCTCGGTGCCGGGTTCTCTTCGGTGGAAAAGCTGATCGTCTCCGGCTCGGTCGCGCAGCAGAACGTGTTCGGCAGCGGCAAGTCGATTTCGGTCAACGTCAACAGCGGGCG
>Ga0075421_100001763_pt1 | contig 25492 bp, 34 predicted proteins | sample SoiMetdeltSBSDD5_FD_75292 | JGI IMG/M metagenome (GOLD analysis project Ga0075421, IMG submission 75292) | Bulk soil microbial communities from a Populus tree surrounding site in Tennessee, USA - Soil MetaG P. deltoides SBSDD5 | ecosystem: Environmental > Terrestrial > Soil > Tree plantation... | reverse complement strand
CACGCGAACACGATGCAGCCCGGGGACCGCAGCGGGGCCGCGCAGCGGCCCCGCTGCCGAGACCCCGGCAGCGAATCTGTTCGCGTGAGGAGCCCTCGCCGCGAAGGGCCGGAACCCTCATGGTGTCGCCGGCTCGGCCGGCTCGGCGAGCGGCGTGGCTTCGGCGGTCTCGTAGTCATCGGACATGAAGTCGACGCCGAAGATGCCCAGGATGAAGTCACCGAGCTCCACCGGCCGCAGGCCGACGCGCAGGCCGACGAAGCCCAGGAAGAGGTCGGCCTCGAACAGGTCCCAGGCCTGGGGGACCGACGGGCCGTCGCGCGAGACCTCCCAGAGCGTGGCGTGCCCCGGGCTGCTGAGCGTGGGCAGCGGCTCGGGGTCGCCCTGCGCGTAGCGCAGGTCGTGCCAGCCCAGCTCGTTCCGGGACTCGGGCACGAGGAGGGCGCCGCACGACTCGCGCGAGAGCGGCGGATGGCGGCCCCACTGGCGCAGCTGCGGCTCCCAGCCGCCGGGATACTCGCCCTCGCCGGAGGGCGCCTCGCGCCGGATCTGCCAGCGGTACACCAGGGGCAGGGGCTCCGCGTACCAGGCGCGCTCGGTGCCCCGCGGCCGCGGCGGCACGGGGCTGATGTCCGTGAGCCAGAAGGACCACGGCATGCAGGCCGAGAACTCGTACCACTTGCCGCGGAAGGTGCGGTCCATGTAGCCGTAGCGCACGCACACCACCGGCGAGAGGCCGAGGCCGACGTGGAGGAGCGGCGTGGCCTTCACCGAGGCCGAGATGCCCCAGCCCAGCGCACCCGAGACGGGCACGGCGTCGCCGAGGTCGGCGAGCCGGCTGCGCACGTAGATCGGCATGTGCGAGCAGCCCGCCGTGACCAGCAGCAGCAGCGCGGCCGCCGGCGCGCGCTTCACGGGGCCGCCTTCGCCGCCTTCTCCGCCGGATTCTTGGCGGCGGCCGCGTCGGCCTCCTTGGCCTTGTGCACCGGCACGTGGTTCACGAGCTCGAGGAAGCAGGTCTGGCCCTTGTCGCCCAGGCGCTTGCCGGGCAGCTTCACGATGCGCGTGTAGCCGCCGGGACGGTCCTTGAAGGCCGGGCCGATGTGGTCGAAGAGGCGCGACACGATGTCGCGGCGGTGCAGCCTCGCCTGCGCCTGGCGGATGCGCGGCAGCGTCTTGACCTTGCCCAGCGTGACCAGCTTCTCGGCCAGCGCGCGGTACTCCTTGGCCTTGGGCAGCGTGGTCGTGATGCGGCCGTGCTCGAAGAGCGCGGCCACCAGGTTGCTGCCGAGGGCGCGGCGGTGCTTGGTGCTGCGCCCCAGCCGGCGGCCCTTCATGCGGTGTCTCATGTCCCGTCCTTTCGCGTCGCCGGGAGGCGGCTCAGCTGCCGGAGCCCGACAGCTCGGCCGACAGCGTCATGCCCAGCGACAGGTTCATCGAGGCCAGCTTCTTCTTGATCTCGTTCAGCGACGTCTTGCCGAAGTTGCGCACGCGCAGCAGCTCGGCCTCGGTGCGCTGCACCAGGTCGCCCACGCTGCGGATGTTCTCGCTGTCCAGGCAGTGGCGGCTGCGCACCGAGAGGTCCAGGTCCTCGATCGGGGTGGCCAGCACGCCCTTGAGCTTGTCCAGCTCGCCGCTGCCCACGCCCACCGAGCCCGGGCGCGCCTCGTCGGCGGGCACGGCCTTGTCGGTGTCGTAGTAGTGCACGAAGGCGTTCAGGTGCTTCCTGTAGATGCGCGAGGCCTCCACCAGGGCGTCCTCGGGCGACACGGTGCCGTCAGTCCAGATCTCCAGCACGAGGCGGTCGTAGTTGGTGATCTTGCCCACGCGCGTCTCCTCGATGCGGTAGCGCACGCGCGTCACCGGCGAGAAGTTGCTGTCGATGGAGATGACCCCGATGACGCGCTCCTCGGACTCGTGCTCCTCGGCCGTCACGTAGCCGCGGCCGCGGGCCACGGTGATCGTGAGGCCCACGGTCACGTCCTCGGTCAGCGTGCACAGCACGTGGTCGGGGTTCAGGATGCGCACGCCGGCCACGGGCTCGATGCCGGAGGCCTTCAGCTCGCCCTTCTTGCCGCGCACGGCGCGCAGCTCGACGCGGTCGGAGGACTCCAGCTCGACCAGCAGGCCCTTCAGGTTGAGGACGACGTCGGTCACGTCCTCCATCACGCCCTTGATCGTGCTGAACTCGTGCTGCACGCCGTCGATCTGCACGGACGTCACGGCGAAGCCCTCGATGGACGAGAGCAGCACGCGCCGCAGGCCGTTGCCGATGGTGTGGCCGAAGCCCTTCTCGAAGGGCTCGATGGTGAACTTGCCGAAGGCGTCGGTCAGCGACTCGCGCTCGACGACGACCGTGGACGGCAGCTCGAAGTTGCGCCAGCGGATCCTCATGGTTGCTCCTGTGGCTTCGCCGCGCGGGGGCACGACGGAAATTGTTCCTGATCATGCGGCCGCTCAGCGGCCGGCCGGTGACTTCGATGAGCGAGCGCGGCCGGGCCGGTCCGCTGCAGCGGCGACTCGAACGCTTCCGAAGCGCTGCCCTTCTGGATCTTCATGGACGCCGCCACCTACTTGGACATGAGCTCGATGATGAGCTGCTCGCGCACGTCGAAGGTGACGTCGGTGCGCGCCGGGATGGCGGTGACGCGGCCCTCGAGGGCCGTGCCGTCGCGCTCCAGCCAGGCGGGCATGGGATAGCTGCTGCGCTGCTCGAGCGCCTCCTTGACGTGCTTGCGGATGGACTCGCGCGCGCTGACGGACACGCGGTCGCCGGGGCGCAGCTGGGCCGAGGGCACGTCGCAGCGCCGGCCGTTCACGTGCACGTTGCCGTGCGCGACCAGCTGGCGCGCGCCGCGGCGGCTGGTGGCCAGCCCCAGCGCGAAGACCACGTTGTCGAGCCGGCGCTCGAGGAGCACCAGCAGGTTCTCGCCGGTGTTGCCGGCCATGCGCGAGGCCCACGCGAAGTACTTGGCGAACTGGCGGTCGGGCACGCCGTAGAAGCGCTTGAGGCGCTGCTTCTCGCGCAGCTGCACGCGGTACTCGCTGTGCCGCGTGCGCGCCCAGGGGTGCTGGCCGGGCGGGAAGTTGCGCTTGGTGACGGCGCACTTGCTGGTCTCGCAGCGGCTGGCCTTGAGGAAGAGCTTCACGCCCTCCCGGCGGCACAGCTTGCAGGCGCTGGTCTTGCTGGACATGGTCGCTGGTTCTCCCGATCAGACGCGGCGCCGCTTGCGCGGGCGGCAGCCGTTGTGCGGGACCGGCGTGCGGTCCTCGATGGCCTTGACCTTCAGTCCGGCCTGCGCCAGGGCGCGCACGGCGGACTCGCGGCCGGAGCCGGGCCCGCGCACGCGGACCTCGACGTCCTTGATGCCCAGCTTGAGCGCCTTGCCGGCGGCGCGCTCGGCCGCCTTCTGCGCGGCGAAGGGCGTGCTCTTGCGGCTGCCCTTGTAGCCGGCGCTGCCGGCGCTGTCCCATACCAGGATCTCGCCGTTGTGCGGGTCGCTGAAGCTGACGATGGTGTTGTTGAACGTCGCCTTGATGTTGACGACGGCGCGCGACAGGCTGCGGCGCATCTTCTTGGGTCCGGTGGCCACGTGAATCGGTCTCCTAACCGAGCGCCTTGACCGACTTCTTGCCGGCCACGGTCTTGCGCGGGCCCTTGCGGGTGCGCGCGTTGCTCTGTGTGTTCTGGCCGCGCACGGGCAGGCCCTTCATGTGGCGGATGCCGCGGTAGCAGCGGATGTCCTTGAGGCGCTGGATGTTCTGGCTGGTCTGGCGGCGCAGGCCGCCCTCGACCACGTAGTTCTTCTCGAGCAGGTGCGCGATGTGCTGCACGTCCTCCTCGGTCAGGTCCTTGGCGCGCAGCTCGGGGCTGATCTTGAGCTGCCCGCAGATGGCCTGCGAGGTGGACTTGCCCACTCCGTAGATGTAGGTCAGCGCGATCTCCACCCGCTTGTTGGCCGGCACGTCGACGCCCACGATTCTTGGCATGTTGCTCCTGCTCCTACCGGCCCTGACGCTGCTTGTGGCGCGGGTTGGTGCAGACCACCCGCACCACGCCGAAGCGCTTCACGACCTTGCAATTCTCGCAGATCCTGCGGACCGACGCCCTGACCTTCATGTTGGTTCCATCCCGCTCACGTGGACGCCCCGCGGTAGACGATGCGCCCCTTGGACAGGTCGTAGGGGCTGACCTCCACCGTCACCGTGTCGCCGGGCAGGATGCGGATGTAGTGCATGCGCATCTTGCCCGACACGTGCGCCATGAGCTCGTGTCCGTTGTCCAGCTTCACGCGGAAGACCGCGTTGGGCAGCGCCTCGACCACCTTGGCCGTGACGCGCAATGAGGCCGGCTTGGTCATCTTCACGCCTGCCTCCCGGCGCCCGCGGCGGCGCCCTGCAGGCAGGCCAGCAGGTCGCGCTGCACGGCCTCCACGTCGCGGTCGCCGTTCACGCGCGCGAGCAGGCCGCGCGAGGCGTAGTGCGCGACGAGCGGCTCGGTCTGCCGGTGGTAGACGGCCAGGCGCTCGGTCACCACCTCGGGCCTGTCGTCGTCGCGCTGCTGCAGCGCGCGGCCGCAGTCGTCGCAGGTGCCGGCCTTGCGCGGCGGCAGGGCCTCAACGTGGTAGTTGCGGCCGCAGCCGGGGCAGGCGCGCCGGCCGGCGAGCCGCGCGACCAGCCGCGCGTCCGGCACGTCGATGTCCACCACCGCCTCGAGCGGCAGCCGCAGCGCCGCGAGGCGACGGTCCAGCTCCGCGGCCTGCGCCATGTTGCGCGGGAAGCCGTCCAGCACGAAGGCGGTCGTGCGGGCGTCGAGGCGCTCGAAGAGCACGCCGAAGACCGCGTCGTCGGGCACGAGGCGCCCCGCGTCCATGTGGCCCTTCGCCGCGCGGCCCGCGGGCGTGCCCGCGGCCACGGCCGCGCGCAGCAGGTCGCCCGTCGAGAGATGCGCGAGGCCCTGGCGCGCGGCCAGGAGCCGCGCCTGGGTGCCCTTGCCCGCGCCGGGCGCGCCGAGAAGCACGACGCGGCGCTTCATGCGGCCCCCTTGCCCGAGGACCGCGCCCAGCCTGCGCCGCCGCCGCCCAGGCCCTCGTAGCGGCGCATGACCAGCATGGAGTTCACCTTGTCCACCAGGTCGAGCACCACGCCCACCACGATGAGGATGGACGTGCCGCCCAGGAAGACGGCCATCTCGATGGGCATGTTCGGCACGTTGCTGGCCAGGAGCTGCGGCAGCACCGCGATGAAGACCAGGAAGGCGCCGCCCGCCAGCGTGACGCGGAACATGACCTGCTCGAGGTACTCGGCCGTGCGCGCGCCCGGCCGCAGGCCCGGCACGAAGCCGCCGTACTCCTTGAGGTTGTCCGCGATCTCCTTGGGCTGGAACATCAGCGACGTCCAGAAGAAGGAGAACAGGAAGACCAGGGCCGAGTAGAAGAGGATGTACCAGAAGCCGCCCCAGCGGAAGGCGGAGGCGAAGAAGCTGGTGCCGAAGATCTTGTCCATCACCGTGGGCACGATGAACAGGAACGAGGCGAAGATGATGGGCATCACGCCGGCCTGGTTCACCTTGAGCGGCAGGTAGTGGCGCTGGCCGCCGTACACGCGCCGGCCGCGCATCTGGCGGCCCTGCTGGATGGGGATGCGCCTCTGGGCCCGCGTGACGAAGACGATCCCGGCGGTGATGGCGACGTAGAGCAGCACGAGCTCGACGATCGGCTGCACCCAGGCGTTGCCGCTCAGGTTCTCGGCGGCGGTGGCCGTGGCCACGTGCGAGAGCATGGTCGGCAGGCGCGCCACGATGCCGGCCATGATGATGAGCGACACGCCGTTGCCCACGCCGTACTCGGTGATCTGCTCGCCGATCCACATGACGATGAGCGTGCCCGTCGTCATGGTGAGGACCACGCCGGCCTTGTAGTACCAGGCGTCGTAGAGCGCGCGGTCGATCACGCCCTCGGCCGCCGCCTGCCCGAGCATGCCATACACCAGGAACAGCGCCTGGACGATGCAGATGGGCACCGTGGCATAGCGCGTGTAGCGGTTGATGATGCGCTGCCCGGCCTGGCCCTCCTTGGCCAGCGCCTCGAGCTGCGGCACCACCTTGACCAGCAGCGAGAAGATGATCGACGCGCTGATGTAGGGCATGACGCCCAGCGTGAACAGCATGCACGATCCGATGGCGCCGCCCGACAGGGCGTTCATGATCCCGAAGGCGAAGCCGCCGGTGAACTGCTCCTGGTAGCGCTCCAGCACGGCGTAATTCACGCCCGGGATCGGCACGTGGAAGCCGATGCGGTAGGCCAGCAGCAGGCCCAGCGTGAACAGGACCTTCTTCCTGATCTCCGGCACGCGGAAGAGATTGAGGAAGCCGGCGATCATGCCGTCGTCTCGACGCTCCCGCCGGCGGCCTCGATCTTGGTGCGCGCCGAGGCCGACACGCGGCTGCACTTCACCTGCAGGGCCACCTTCAGCTCGCCGTCGCCCAGCACCTTGAGCAGCACGGCGTTCTTCTTGATGAGCTGCTTGGCCTTGACGGCCTGCAGGTCGATCGGCCCGCCGTCGGGGAAGGCGCGCGCGAGGTCGCCGACGTTCACGATGGTGTAGGCCTGGCGGAAGGTGGCGTTGGTGAAGCCGCGCTTCGGCAGGCGCCGGTAGAGCGGCATCTGGCCGCCTTCGTGGCCCAGCCCGCCGCCCGTGCCCGAGCGGCTGCCCTGGCCCTTGTTGCCCTTGCCGGCCGTGCAGCCGCGGCCGCTGCCCGGCCCGCGCCCGACGCGCCGGGGCTTCCGGAGCGCGCTGCCCGCGGTCTTGACGTCCTGCAGGTTCATGAGAGCTTCACTCCGCGCAGGTTCTCCACCTGCTTGAGCGGCCGCACCTGCTGCAGGCCCGCGAGCGTCGCGCGCAGCAGGTTGACCGGGTTGGCCGAGCCGAGGCTCTTGGTGAGGATGTCGCGCACGCCGGCCAGCTCGAGCACCGCGCGCACCGTGGCGCCCGCGATGATGCCCGTGCCCGGCGCGGCCGGCAGCAGCCGCACGCTCGCCGCGCCGTAGCGCCCGGAGACGGCATGCTCGATCGAGCCCTTCTTGAGCTGAACGCGCACGAGGTTCTTGTGCGCGTCCTTGACGGCCTTCTCCACCGCCGAGGGCACTTCCTTGGCCTTGCCGAAGCCGATGCCGACGCTGCCGTGGCGGTCCCCCACCACGACCAGCGCCGAGAAGCTGAAACGCCGGCCGCCCTTGACGACCTTGGCGCAGCGGTTGACCTTGACCACGGCCTCCTCGTAGAGGCCGGGGCTGTGCACCTGGAGCTCTTCCTTGACCTCGACCATGCGTCCTTTCCTAGAAGCTCAGGCCGCCCGCGCGGGCGCCCTCGGCCAGGGCCTTCACGCGCCCGTGGTAGCGGTACCAGCCGCGGTCGAAGACCGCCTTGCCCACGCCCCGGGCCAGGAGGCGCTTCGCGATGTCCTCGCCCACGACCTTGGCCGACGCAGTCTTGGTGCCCGTGAGCGCCTTCTTGAGCTCCGGGTCGAGCGTCGAGCTCGCGGCGAGGGTGACGCCCAGGCTGTCGTCGATGGCCTGGACGTAGATCTGCTTGCTCGAGCGGCGCACGGTGAGGCGCGGGCGCTCGGACGTGCCGCGCACGCGCGAGCGCACGGAGGCGGTCTTGCGGGCGCGGCGGATGGTGCGGAGTTTGGAGGCGCGTTCCATGGCTGTCAGGCTGCTGTGGTTCCGAGCGACTTGCCGACCTTGCGGCGGACGTACTCGCCCTCGTAGCGCACGCCCTTGCCCTTGTAGGGTTCGGGCGGGCGGATGGCGCGCACCTCGGCGGCGAACTGGCCGACGAGCTGCTTGCCGGGGCCCTTGATGATGACGAGCGTCGGCGTCGGCAGCTCGATCAGCAGGCCGGCCGGGATGGGCAGCGAGCGCGGCTTGCTGAAGCCCAGCGCCAGCACCAGGTTCCCGCCCTCGACCTTGGCGTTGTAGCCGACGCCCTGGATGTCGAGCCGCTTCTCGTAGCCCTTCTCGACGCCCTGGACCATGCCCGCGCACAGCGAGCGGTACAGGCCGTGCAGCGAGCGATCGCGGCGGCCCTCGGAGGAGCGCGCGAAGGTGGCGCTGCGGCCCTTCTCGTCGATGACGACCGAGATGGCCGGGTCGACCTCCTGCGTGAGGCTGCTCTTGCCCGCCTCGACCTTGAGGACGCGGCCCGAGAAGGACACGCGGGTCCCCTCCTTCCACGTCACCGGCTTGTTTCCGACTCTCGACATGGCTGTCCTCCGCTCACCACACCGTGGCCAGGCGCTCGCCGCCCACGCGGCGGGCGCGGCACTCACGGTCGGACAGCAGGCCGGCGGGCGTGCTGTAGATGGCGATGCCCGTGCCGTTGAGCACGCGGCCCACCTCGTCGACGCCCGCGTAGAGCCGCCGGCCCGGCTTGCTGTCGCGGCGGATCGTGTTGATGACCTGCTCGCCGTCCGGTCCGTACTTGAGCTTGATGGTCAGGCGCCCCTGCACGTCGCCGGGCACCAGCGACCAGTCCTGGATGAAGCCCTCGCGCTTCAGCACCTCGGCCAGGTCGCGCTTCATGCGCGAGGCCGGCATGCTGACCTCCGAGCGCCGCACGTGGAGCGCGTTGCGCATGCGCGTCAGCATGTCGGCGATGGGGTCGGTCATGGTCATGGTCGGTTCCTCCGGCTCACCAGCTGGCCTTGCGCACGCCGGGGATCTCCCCGGCCAGCGCCAGCGACCGGAAGCAGATGCGGCAGATGCCGAACTTGCGCAGGTAGGCGTGGCTGCGGCCGCACAGGTTGCAGCGCGACTTGCGCCGCGTGCTGAACTTGGGCGTCATCTTGGTCTTGGCGATCCAGCTCGTCTTGCCCACTCAGTGGTCCCTCGGTCGGCGCGTCGGCGTGCCGCTCACGTGCGCTTGCCCTTCCTGTCCTTGGCTTCCTTCTCTGCCTCCACGGTGCGGAAGGGCATGCCCAGCCGCTCCAGCAGCTCCAGGCCCAGCCGGTCGTCGCCGGCGGTTGTCACGATGGTGATGTTCATGCCCTGGAAGTGCTTGATCTTGTCCAGCTCGATCTCGGGGAAGACCGTCTGGTCCGGAAGGCCCATGTTGTAGTTGCCGCGGCCGTCGAAGCCCGCCCGCGGAAGGCCGCGGAAGTCCTTGATGCGCGGGATCACGATGGCCACGAGCCGGTCGAGGAACTCCCACATGCGCGCGCCGCGCAGGGTGACCATGCAGCCGATGGGCATGCCCTCGCGCAGGTGGAAGTTGGACACGGCCTTGCGCGCCTTGCGCTGCGCGGCCTTCTGCCCGGCGATGACGGTCAGGTCCGCGGCGGCGGCGTCGATGAGCGCCTTGTTCTCGCGCGCGGCGCCCACGCCCATGTTGAGCACGATCTTGCGCAGGCGCGGCGCGGCGTTGGCGTTGTCGATGCCGTGCGCCTGCATGAAGGCGGGGCCGATCTCCTCGCGGTAGCGCTTGCGCAGACGCGGCTCCGGCGGCGGGGCGGCCGGGGTGGCCGGGGCGGCGGCGGGTGCGGCGGCCTTGCTCATGCGGCCTCCACCGGCTTGCCGGACGGGCGCTGGACGCGCAGCTTCCGGCCGCCCTCCAGCTTCGCGCCGAGGCGCACGCCCTTGCCGCTGGCGGCGTCGTGCCAGGCCACGTTGCTGGCGTCGATGGGCGCCTCGCGCTGGTTGCGGCCGCCCTGCGGGTTGTCCTGGCTCTTGCGCACGTGCTTCCAGCGCATGTTGACGCCCTCGACCACGACGCGCCCGGTCTTGCCGTCCAGGCGCAGGATGCGGCCGGTCTTGCCGCGGTCCGCGCCGGTGATGACGATGACCATGTCGCCCCTCTTGAGCCGCGTCATCAGACCACCTCGCTCGCCAGGCTGATGATCTTCATGAAGTTCCGGTTGCGCAGCTCGCGCGCCACGGCGCCGAAGATGCGCGTGCCCACGGGGTTGCCGTCCTTGTCGATGATGACCAGCGCGTTGCGGTCGAAGCGCACGCGGCTGCCGTCGCGGCGGCGGATGTCCTTGCGCGTGCGCACCACGACGGCCCGCACGACCTGGCCCTTCTTGACCGTGGCCGTGGGGATGGACTTCTTGACCGAGCCGATGATCACGTCGCCCACCGAGGCGTAGCGGCGCTTGCTGCCGCCCAGCACCTTGAAGCACATGACGGTCTTGGCGCCGGTGTTGTCGGCCACGTCGAGCATCGTCTGCTGCTGGATCACGGCGCGCCTCCCGGGGCGCCGACGCTCGCCGCGCGCGCCACGCGCTCGAGCCGCCAGCGCTTCAGGCGCGAGAGCGGGCGGCAGGCCACCACGTCCACCGTGTCGCCCGTGCGGGCCTGGTTCTTCTCGTCGTGCGCGTACAGCTTGGTGAAGCGGCGCACGTACTTCTTGTAGACGGGATGCATGACGCGGCGCTCGATGCGCACCACGATGGTCTTGTCCATCGCGTGGCTCTGCACCACGCCCGTCCGGCGCACCACGCGCCGCGTCGCCGGTCCGCCGTCCTGTTGCCTGTCGTCGCTCATTGTCTGGCTCACGTCCTGGTGCCGCCGCCGCGCAGCTGGCGCTCGCGGAGCAGGGTCTTCATGCGGGCGATGTCGCGGCGCAGCGCCGCGATGCGGCTCGGGTTGGCCAGCCCTTCCGAGCTGGACTTGAAGCGCAGGTCGAACAGCTCCCGATCCTTCTGGCCGATGTCGAACTGCAGCTCCGTGTCCTGCTTCTCGCGCAGCTCCTTCAGGTGGCTGATCTTCTTCACCGCGACCTCCGCTTCACCAGCCGCACGCGCAGCGGCAGCTTGTGCGCCACGCGGTTGAGGGCCAGGCGCGCCTGCTCGGCGGTCGTGCCGCCCACCTCGAAGACCACCGTGCCGGGCTTGACGGCCGCGACCCAGTACTCCGGCTCGCCCTTGCCCTTGCCCATGCGCGTCTCGGCCGGGATGGACGTGACGGGCTTGTGCGGGAACACGCGGCAGGTGACGCGCGCCGTCGGCGCCGCGCGGGCGGCCGCCACGCGGCTGGCCTCGAGCACGCGCGCCGAGAGCCAGCCTGCCTCGAGCGACTGGAGCCCGAACTCGCCGAACGCCACGGTGTGCCCGCGCGTCGCGTTGCCGGACATCTTGCCGCGCTGCGTCTTGCGCCAGCGGGTGCGCTTGGGCATCTGCTTCATGAGGCGTGCGCTCCGCTCCCGCGCGACTCCCGCTGGCGGAAGTCGGCGTACTTGCCGCGGTAGACCCAGGCCTTCACGCCGATGACGCCGTGCGGCGTGCGCGCGATGGCGTAGCCGTAATCGACCCAGCAGTCCAGCGTGGAGAGCGGGACGCTGCCGATGGCCAGCTTCTCGGTGCGAGCGATCTCGGCCCCGCCGAGGCGGCCGGCCACGTTCATCTTCACGCCCAGCGCGCCGGCCTGCATGGTGAGCTGCGCGGCCTTCTTCATGGCGCGCCGGAAGCTGGCGCGGCGCACGAGCTGCTCGCACATGCTCTCGGCCACCAGCTGGGCCGACAGCTCGGGCTTGCTGATCTCCACCGTGCGGATGGCCACGGGCTTGTTGCAGATGGACGTGAGCTGCTCGTTGAGCTTGTCCACCTGCGCCCCGCGGCGGCCGATGAGCAGGCCCGGCCGCGCGGTGTGGATGATGACCGTCACCCGCTCGCGGGTGCGCTCGATGTCGATGCGCGGCACCGCGGCCGAGTGGTACTCCTTCTTGACGAAGCGCCGGATGCGCTGGTCCTCGAGGAGCAGCGCGGCGTAGTCCTTCTTGCCGGCGTACCAGCGGCTGCGCCACGGCTCGGTGATGCCGATGCGGAAGCCGATCGGTGAGACCTTCTGGCCCATCTCTCAGTCGTCCTTCTTCTTCTTCTTGGGCTTGGTGGCCGGCCCCTCGGCCTTGGGGCCGGAGGTCTTGCCGGTGGCCGGCTTGCGCGCCGGCTTGCCGCGGGTTCCGGCCGCGGCCGGCTTGCCGGCCTTGGCAGCCTTGGCGGCCCCGGTGCTCCCGGCCGCCTCTGCAGCCGGCGCCTCGCCGGCGGCCGCGGGCTCCGCGGCCCGCGCGACCACGCCGGCCGGCTGCAGCAGCACGTGGATGTGGCTGGTGCGCTTCCGGATGGGCATGGACCGCCCGCGGCTGCCGGCCTTCCAGCGCACGAAGCCGCCGAGCAGCGGGCCCTCGTCCACGCGCGCCTCGAGCACCACGAGCTTGTTGGGGTCGATGTTTCCGTCCTGCTCGGCGTTGGCGACGGCCGAGCGCACGACCTTGCCCAGCAGCACGGCGGCGCGCTTGTCGCTGCGGTCCAGCGCGCGGAGCGCGGCATTCACGGGCAGGCCGCGGATGAGGTCCGCCACGAGCCGCGCCTTGCGCGCCGTGGTCTTGGCGTAGCGATGGCTGGCGCGGAAAGGGGCGGCGGTGGTCACTTGGCGGCCCTCGCGGGCCCGGCGGCCGGGGCGGCCGGCGCCTCGGTCTTGGCGGCTTCCTTCTTGTTGGTGTGGCCGCGGAACAGGCGCGTCGGCGCGAACTCGCCCAGCTTGTGCCCGACCATGTCCTCGACCACGTACACCTTCACGTGCTGGCGGCCGTTGTGGACCATGAAGGTGTGGCCGACGAAGTCGGGCGTGATGGTGCTCGACCGCGCCCACGTGGTGATGGGGTCGCGCTTGTTCGTGCGCGCCATCGCCGCCACCTTCTTTTCCAGGTTCGCGTCGACGAACGGTCCCTTCTTGAGGCTGCGGCTCATGGCTCCTACTTCTTGCGCTTGCGCACGATGAGGCGGCCGGACGACTTGCGCGGGTTGCGCGTGTGCGTGCCCTTGCTGGGCTTGCCCCACGGCGAGCACGGCTCGCGGCCCGCGCCCATGCGGCCCTCGCCGCCGCCCAGCGGGTGGGCGTAGGGGCTCATGGCCGAGCCGCGCACGCTCGGGCGGCGGCCCTTGTGCCGGTTGCGGCCGGCCTTGCCGATGCTCTCCAGCGCGTGGTCGAGGTTGCCGACCTGGCCGTAGGTGCCGCGGCAGTCGACGTGCACCTTGCGCATCTCGCCGCTGGGCATGATGAGCGTGGCGTAGTCGCCCTCGCGCGAGGCCAGCGTGATGTTCGCGCCGGCCGCGCGGCCGTAGCGCGCGCCCTGGCCGGGAACGGCCTCAACGCAGTGGATCGGGCTGCCCAGCGGCATGCGCGAGAGCGGCAGGCAGTTGCCCGTGCGCGGCTCGGCGCCCGGGCCCGAGACCACCGTGTCGCCCGACCTCAGGCCGAGCGGCGCGAGGATGTAGCTCTTGCGGCCGTCGGCGTAGTGCAGCAGCGCCACGTTGGCCGAGCGGTACGGGTCGTGCTCGAGCGAGGCCACGCGGGCCGGCACGCCGTCGTGGCGGCGCCGCCAGTCGACGAGGCGGTACATCTTCTTCGCGCCGCCGTCGCGTCGGCGCGAGGTGATGCGGCCGTAGCTGTTGCGCCCCGCGAGGCGCCGCAGCTTGACCGTCAGAGACTTCTCGGGGCCGCCCTTCTTGAGGTCGGCGTCGCGCACCACCGTCATGCCGCGGCGGCCGGCGGACGTGGGCTTGTAGTTGACGATGGGCATGGGCTAGAGGAACTCCACCGCGTCGCCGGCCTTGAGCGTGACGACCGCGCGCTTCCAGTCGGGCATGCGGCGCTTCATGCGCCCGCGGCCCTTGAGCTTGCCGCTGCGCAGCATGGTGCGCACGCCCAGCACCTTGACCTTGAAGAGCTGCTCGACCGCCTGCCGGATCTCGGCCTTGTTGGCGTCGGGCGCCACCAGGAAGGTGTAGCCGTTGTGCGTGGTCGTGATGTCGGTGCCCTTCTCGGTGATGAGCGGGCGCCGGACGATGTCGTGCGCGTCCTTCTTCATGAGGCCGCTCCTGCGAGCCGCTGCATCAGGACGTCCCACGCGTCCTCGACGAAGACCACGTGCCGGTTGGCCAGGACATCCAGCGCGTTGAGGTCGCCCGCGCGCGTGACCGAGCAGCGCGCGAGGTTGCGGAAGGACTTCCACAGCGTCTCGTCCTGCTTCGGCAGCACCACGCACACCGAGCCGTCGCAGCCCAGCGCGGCCAGCGCCGTGGCGGCGGTCTTCGTGCTGGGCTTGCCGAAGTCGGCCGCCTTGAGCGTGCCGACCTCGCCGTCGCGCAGCTTGCCCGCCAGCGCCGAGCGCAGCGCCTCGCGCAGCGCCTTGCGCGGCATGCCCCAGCCGTAGTCGCGCGGCCGGGGGCCAAAGATCACGCCGCCCTTCTTGAGCAGCGGCGAGTTGAAGTCGCCGCGCCGGGCGTTGCCCGTGCCCTTCTGCTTGTAGGGCTTGCGCTCGCTGAAGTTGGTCTCGCCGCGCGTCTTGGTGCTGTGCGTGCCCTGGCGCCGGTTGGCCTCGTACATGCGCACGGCCTCGCGCAGCAGCCTCACCTTCACCTTGTCGCCCAGCGGGGCGCCGTCCAGCGTGGCGCTGCCGGCCTTGCCGCCCGACCAGGTCTTCACCGGCGTGCCGGCCGGGGCCGCTGCCTTGGCCCTCTGCGCCCTCGGCTTGCTGCCCTTCGCGGTGGCCATCACTTCACCGCCTTCGGCTGGCGCTTGCTCCGGCGCACGAGCAGCAGGCCGCCCGTGTTGCCCGGCACGGCGCCCTGCACGAGGAGCAGGTTCTTCTCCGCATCCACCGAGACCACCGCCAGGTTGCGCAGCGTGACGCGCTCGCAGCCCATGCGCGCCGCCATGCGCTTGCCCTTGAGCGTTCGGCCCGGGTGCGTGTGCATGCCGATGGACCCGGGCTTGCGGACGTTGTCGCTGCCGTGCGCCTCGGGGCCGCGGCTGAAGTGGTGCAGCTTGATCGTGCCCTGGAAGCCCTTGCCCTTGCTGGTGCCGATGACGTCCACGAGGGTGCCGGGCGCGAAGATGGCGCAGGTGACGGCCTCGCCCACCTTGGCCTCGCCCACCTCGCCGCGGACCTCGCGCAGGTGGCGCTGCGGCGCGACGCCGGCCTTGGCGAAGTGGCCGGTCTGCGGCTTGCGGACCAGCTTGGGACGGATGGCGCCGAAGCCGAGCTGGACGGCCTCGTAGCCGTCCTTGTCCTTGCTGCGCAGCGCGACCACCGTGTTGGGCCCCGCGTCGATGACCGTGACCGGCACGCGCTGGCCGTCGGCCAGCCACATCTGGGTCATGCCGCGCTTGGTGCCGAGGAGCGTGTTCAGCGTCATGGGCTCAGGCCTTCACGCGGATGTCCACGCCCGCGGGAAGCGTCAGCTTGCTGATCGCGTCGACCGTCTTGGACGTGGGCTCGAGGATGTGGATGAGCCGCTTGTGCGTGCGGATCTCGAACTGCTCGCGCGACTTCTTGTCGATGTGCGGCGAGCGCAGCACGGTGTAGCGCTCCACGCGCGTGGGCAGCGGGATGGGCCCCGCGACGCGCGCGCCGGTGCGCCGCGCGCCGTCGGCGATGTCCGCGGCCGACTGGTCGAGCGTCTCGTGGTCGTACGCCTCGAGCCGGATGATGATCTTCTTGGCCTGCATCGTCGTCCGTGTGATCCGAGGTCGGTCCTGCCGGGCGGAGACGACTCCCCCCTGCGCTGCGGTTCATTCGGGACGGCTGTCCCGCGCCGGCCGCCACGTCGAGGCCGCGCGCGTCGGCGGCGCCGTCCCGGCTCCGCCGATCCGGCCCGCGCCAGACACCCCGTGGCCGCGCTGGCGGGCTTGCCGCCCCCCGCACCGCCTCGGGATTTCCCGCACGAGCCGAAAACCGAACGATTTTAGGAAGGGCGCCTTCCGAGTCAAAGGGATTCCGGCCGGGATGGGGCCCTGCGGGGGCGTCCAGGCCCGCGGAGACGGCTGGCGGATTCCGCTCCGCGCCCTGCGCCGGACCCCCTATTTCCCGCGCAGGATCGCCGGGTCCGGGCGGCCGGAGCCGCCCCTACCGCAGGTTCCGCGCCACGTGCTCCGGCACCGGCTCGTAGGCCCGCGGCTCGACCGAGAAGGTGGCCCGGCCCTGCGTCAGCGAGCGCAACGCCGTGCTGTAGCCGAAGATCTCGGACAGCGGAACGGCGCCGCGCACGACGGCCTCGCTGCCCTCGGCTGTCACGGAGCTCACCTGCGCACGGCGTCCGTTGAGGTCGGCATTCACGCCGGCCAGCAGGTCCTGGGGGGCGCGGATCTCGAACTCCATGATGGGCTCGAGCAGCACCGGGCCGGCCGCCGCCAGGGCCTTCTCGAAGGCCATGTGCGCCGCGTGCCCGAAGGCGACTTCGCTGCTGCCCTGCTCGCGCGCGCTGCCGCCGAGCAGCGTGACGCGCACGCCCGTGAGCGGGTAGCCGAGCTGCCCGCCCCCGCCGGCCGCGCCGCGCGCCGAGGCCTCGACGGCCCCGTGGAATTGCGGCGGCACCTCGGCCTTCGGCATGGCGTTGACCAGCACGAGGGGCGACGCCGCCGGGTCGGGCTCGACCCGCAGCCGCACGCCGGCGTACATGCTGCGGCCCGGCAGCACCTTGTCGAACACGGCCTCGGCCTCCGCCGTCTCCGTGACCGTCTGGCGGTAGGCCACGCGCGGCTCGCCCACGCGCACCGACATGCGGAATTCGCGCTCGATGCGGTGGCGCAGGATCTCGAGGTGCAGCTCCCCCATGCCCGAGATGATCATCTGCCCGGTCTCGGCGTTCTGCGACCAGCCGAAGGACGGGTCGTCGCGCGCCAGCAGCGAGAGCACGCGCACGAGCTCGTCCTTGTCCTTCAGGCTGAAGGGCTCGATGGACATGGACAGCACGGGCTCGGGGAAGCTCATGCCCTCGAGCACGATGGGCGCGGCCTTGTCGCACAGCGTGTCGCCGGTGGCCGAGTGCTTGAGGCCCACGATGCCCACGATGTCGCCGGCCTCGGCGGCGGGCACGGCCTCCTTCTCGTCGGCGTGCAGGATGAACAGGCGGTTCACGCGCTCGGCCTTGTCCAGCCGCGGGTTCCAGAGGCTGTCGCCCAGCGCGAGGCGGCCGCTGTAGAGCCGCACGTAGGCCAGGTCGCCGCGGCTGTCCCAGGCGGTCTTGAAGATGAGCGCGCACAGCGGCTCGGCGGCGTCGGGCCGGCGCTCGAGCAGCCGGCCGTCCTTCGGGTGCCGGCCGCGCGCGGGCGGCGCCTCGTGGGGACCGGGCAGGAGCTCGGCCACGGCGTCGAGCACGGGCTGCACGCCCACGTTGCGGAAGGCGGCGCCGCACAGCACAGGCACGCAGCGGCCCGCCAGCGTGGCCGCGCGCAGCGCCGCGACCACCGCCTCGCGCGGCGCGCGCTCCTCGTGCTCCAGGTACACGGGCGTGAAGTCGTCCACCAGGTCGGCCAGCGTCTCGAGCAGCTCGTGCCGCGCATGCCGCGCCTCGTCGACGAGCTCGGGCGGCACCTCGCCCGACACGATCTCGCGCCCGAGGCTGGCCTCGTCCCAGCGCAGAGAGCGCCAGCCCAGCAGGTCAATGACGCCGCGGAAGTCCTTCTCCCGGCCCCACGGCAGCTGCAGCGGCAAGAGGCGCGCGCCGAGGCGCCGCCCGGCGTCCTGCACCACCCGCTGCAGGTCCGCGCCCGTGCGGTCGAGCTTGTTCACGAACACGAGGCGCGGCACGTGGTAGCGGTCGGCCTGGCGCCAGACCGTCTCGCTCTGGGCCTGCACGCCCGCCACGCCGCACAGCACCACCACCGCGCCGTCCAGCACGCGCAGGCTGCGCTCCACCTCCACGGTGAAGTCCACGTGGCCCGGCGTGTCGATGATGTTGATGCGGTGGCCCTTCCAGCCCACCGTGGTGGCGGCGCTGGTGATGGTGATGCCGCGCTCGCGCTCCTCGGGCAGGTAGTCCATCTTGGCCGTGCCCTCGTGCACCTCGCCCAGGCGGTGCGCGCGCTCGGTGTAGAAGAGGATGCGCTCGGTGAGCGTGGTCTTGCCCGCGTCGATGTGGGCGATGATCCCGATGTTGCGGACGAGGTCGCGCTTCACGACGCGGCCCCGCGGGCGGACCTCGGGGCGCGGGCGGCGGTGCGGCAGGATCCCGGCGGCGGGCCGGGCATGGCCGCTACCAGGCGAAGTGCGCGTAGGCCTTGTTGGCCTCGGCCATCTTGTGCGTGTTCTCGCGCGTGGTCCACGCGCTGCCCTGGCGGTTGTAGGCGTCGAACAGCTCCTCGGCCAGACGCCGCCCCATGGGCTTGCCCTTCTTGGCGCGCGCGGCGTCGATGATCCAGCGGATGGCCAGCGCCTGCTGGCGCTCGCGCTTGATCTCGTGCGGCACCTGCAGCGTGGCGCCGCCGACGCGGCGGCTGCGCACCTCGACCACGGGCTTCACGTTGTTCAGCGCGTCGCTGAAGACCTCGAGCGGCTCCTTGCCGGGCACCTTGGTGGCCACGCTCTCGATGGCGTCGTAGAACACCTTGCGCGCCGCGGTCTTCCGGCCCTGGTGCATGAGGCAGTTGATGAACTTGGACGCCAGCTTGGACTGGAAGCGCGGGTCGGCTTCCAGGAAGCGCGAGGTCGAGACGTACTTGCGGGGCATGGTGTCCTGTCAGCTCACGTCTTGGGCCGCTTGGCGCCGTACTTGCTGCGCTGCTGCTTCCTGTCGGCCACGCCGGCGGCATCCAGCGTGCCGCGGATGATGTGGTAGCGCACGCCCGGCAGGTCGCGCACGCGGCCACCGCGGATGAGCACGATGGCGTGCTCCTGCAGCGTGTGCTTCTCGCCCGGGATGTAGGCCGTGATCTCCTTGCCGTTGCTCAGCTTGACGCGCGCGATCTTGCGCAGCGCGGAGTTGGGCTTCTTGGGCGTCTGGATCTTGACCTGCAGGCATACGCCGCGCTTGAACGGGCACTTCTCCAGCACGGGCGACTTGCTGCGCCCCCGGTTGGGGCGGCGTCCCTGGCGAACGAGCTGGTTGATCGTGGGCATGAGGGTTCCGGGCAGCGAAACGAGCGGAGCATTCGAACATGCGCGGCAGCACGACGTCAAGGCGCTCCGGCCCATTCGGGCGAGGGGCACGGGCGGGGGACCGATTCGCCAACCCGCGGGATGCATGCGCGGGCTGCCCGCCCAGGCTCATAGGCCCCCGCCCGTGCCCCTCGCCCGAATGGGCCTCCGCTTCAGGCACGCCACGTTCCAGCCGGCTCGCGTCGGCGCCGCGAGTTCGCTGCGGCGGGCCGCTGGCTCCGGGGCCGAGTACCCCATCGCCTCGCGCCCCGCCGCAGCTCCCGCGTCTCGCGATCACGAGCCCCCTGGAGTCGGTCATCAGGCGGCGGCGCCGCTGCGCGGCACCGACAGCAGCAGATCGTGCCGTGATTCACGCATGCGAGCTGCCTCGCGCGGCGCCCGTCGCGCCGCAAACTCCTTGATCAGCGTGCCGCAGCCATCGAGTTGTCGGCGCGCTCCGGTGGGCGCCGCGAAGCGGCGCCTCTTCCGACCATCTCCACCTGGCACGCTTCCCGCCAGACGCGGGAGCCCCACCGGGGTGCACTGCGCGCGCCCGCAGGCGGCGCCTCGCCGCCGAGGACGCGTGCAGCAGATGTGGAGCGAGGCCGCGTCAAATCGTGTCGGGCGAGGCAGGGCGAAGCGGGACACCGGAGGCGGGGCCCCAACCAAGGACGACCCCGAATGGGTCGTCCGACTTGGGGTCTCGAGGCCGCTGCGGATGTCACGCTCCGCCCTAACGAAGCCCGGCGCGATTTGTCGCGGCCGCAGCCTCCTCAGACGGCTCCCTCGAGAGACTGAACCGCGGCAGCGATGTCGGTCAGCGCGGACTGCTGCACGGGCGCCTCGACCTTGTGGCGCACGCGCGTGCGCTGCAGCGGGCGGAAGCCGGTGCCCGTGGGCACCAGGTTGCCGAGGATCACGTTCTCCTTGAGGCCCAGAAGCGGGTCGCGGCGGCCGGCGATGGCGGCCTCGGTGAGCACCTTGGTGGTCTCCTGAAAGGACGCGGCGGAGATCATCGAGTCGCTCTGCAGGGCGGCCTTGGTGATGCCGAGCAGGATGGGCTCGGCGGTGGCCGGGCGCTTCTTCTGCTTGACCATGTCCTGGTTCACCCTGCGGAAGCGGAACTTGTCCACCACCGCGTCGGGCAGGAACTCGGTGTCGCCCGGGTCGACCACCTGCACCTTGCGCAGCATCTGGCTGACGATGACCTCGATGTGCTTGTCGTCGATGGTCACGTTCTGGCTGCGGTACACGCCCTGCACCTCGCGCAGCAGGTACTGCTGCAGCGCGTCCTCGCCGCTGATGCGCAGGATGTCGTGCGGGATGAGCGGGCCCTCGGTGAGGGGCTGGCCGGCGCGCACGCGGTCGCCCGACTGCACCTTGAGGTGCTTGCCGTGCGGCACCAGGTGCTCCTGCACGATGCCCGACTCGTCGTTCTTCACGAGGATGGTGCGCTTGCCGCGTTTCATCTCGCGCACCAGCTCCACCGTGCCGTCGATCTCGGCCATGATGGCCGGCTCCTTCGGGCGGCGGGCCTCGAAGATCTCCGTCACGCGCGGCAGGCCGCCGGTGATGTCCTGCGTGCCCTCCGACTCGCGCGGCGTCTTGGCCACCAGCGTGCCGGCCTTCACCTTGACCTTGTCGTCGATCTCGATGTAGGCCTTCTCGGGGATCGGGTAGTAGATGAGCGGCGTGCCGTTGTCGTCCTCGATGACGATCTGCGGGTGCAGGTCGCCCTTGTGCTCGATGATGTACTTGCGCTCGATGCCCGCGGCGTCGCGCTCGAGCTTCATCGTCTTGCCCTCGACGATGTCCTCGAAGCGCACCCGGCCGGCGCGGTCCGCCAGGATGGGGATGCTGTGCGGGTCCCAGTTGGCCAGCACGTCGCCGGCCTTCACCTTGGCGCCGTCGGGCTGCATGAGCGTGGCGCCCAGCGGCACGGCGTAGCGGTCCAGCTCGCGGCCCTTGTCGTCCACCACGATGAACAGGCCGTTGCGGTCCAGGCTGACGCGCTGCGCCTCCTGGTTCTCGCCCAGCTTGATGTCCTTGTAGCGCAGCTCGCCCTTGCGGGCGGCCTTGATCTGGCTCTCGGTCAGCGCGCGGCTGGCCGTGCCGCCGATGTGGAAGGTGCGCATGGTGAGCTGCGTGCCCGGCTCGCCGATGGACTGCGCGCCGATGATGCCGATGGCCAGGCCCAGCTCCGCCAGGCGGCCGCGCGACAGGTCCATGCCGTAGCACATGGCGCAGATGCCGTCGCCGGCCTCGCAGGTCAGCGGGCTGCGCACGCGCACCTTCTCGTAGCCCAGCGCCTCGATGCGCCGCGCCACCTCCATGGTGATGAGCTGGTCCTCCTTGACGATGACCTCGTCCGTCACCACGTCCACGATCGTGTCGCGCGCGACGCGGCCGCGGATCTGCTGGGCCAGCGAGACGTCGACCTTGTCGCCCTTCATGACCGCCTGCTTGGACACGCCGTTGATGGTGCCGCAGGCAGTCTTGCTGACCACGATGTTCTGGGCCACGTCGGCCAGCTTGCGCGTGAGGTAGCCCGAGTCGGCCGTCTTGAGCGCCGTGTCGGCCAGGCCCTTGCGCGCGCCGTGCGTGGAGCTGAAGTACTCCAGCACGCGCAGGCCCTCGCGGAAGTTGCTCTTGATGGGCGTCTCGATGATCTTGCCCGAGGGCTTGGCCATGAGGCCGCGCATGCCCGCCAGCTGGCGGATCTGCTCGATCGTGCCGCGCGCGCCGGAGCGCTCCATGATGAAGACGGGGTTCAGGTAGGGCTGCCCGTCGCGCATCTCGCTGCGCCACTCCTTCATCATCTCCTCGCCCACCCGCTCGCGCGCGTGGGTCCAGAGGTCGATGACCTGGTTGTAGCGCTCGCCCTCGGTGATGACGCCCTTGCTGTACTGCTTGTTGACCTCCAGCACCTTGCGGTCGGAGTCGTCGAGGATGGACTCCTTCTGGCGCGGGGTCACGAGGTCGCTGGCCGCGAAGGACAGGCCCGCGCGCGTGGCCGACTTGAAGCCCAGCTCCTTGAGTGCGTCGAGCAGCTCGACCGTGCGCTCCTTGCCGATGACCTCGTAGGCCTCGCTGATGACCTTCTTGATGTTGCCCTTGTCGAGCTCCATGTTCCAGAAGGGGCACTCGATGGGCAGGATGTCGTTGAAGATCACGCGCCCCACGGTGGTCTCGATGGGCTTGCCGGCGGAGACCGCGGCGCCCTCGCGCGAGACCATGCGGCGGCCCGGCGGGATCTTGACCTTGATGCGCGCGTGCACGCCCACCTTGCCGTCGGCGTAGGCGCGGAAGACCTCGTCGGTGCCCGAGAAGCACATGCCCTCGCCCGTCTCGCCGTCGCGGTTGGTGGTCAGGTAGAAGCAGCCGAGCACGATGTCCTGGCTCGGGCTGATGATCGGGCTGCCGTTGGCGGGCGTGAAGATGTTGTTGGTGGACATCATCAGCGCCGTGGCCTCGATCTGCGCCTCGTAGGAGAGCGGCAGGTGCACGGCCATCTGGTCGCCGTCAAAGTCGGCGTTGAAGCCGGCGCACACCAGCGGGTGCAGGCGGATGGCGTTGCCCTCCACGAGCACGGGCTGGAAGGCCTGGATGCCCATGCGGTGCAGCGTGGGCGCGCGGTTCAGGAGCACGGGGTGCTCCTTGATGACCTCCTCGAGGATGTCCCAGACCTCCTCATCCTTGCGCTCCAGCATCTTCTTGGCGGACTTGATCGTGTCCGCGTACCCCAGCTCCTTGAGGCGCCGGATGATGAAGGGCTGGTACAGCTCCAGCGCGATGACCTTGGGCAGGCCGCACTGGTGCAGGTTCAGCTCGGGGCCCACCACGATGACCGAGCGCGCGCTGTAGTCCACGCGCTTGCCCAGCAGGTTCTCGCGGAAGCGGCCCTGCTTGCCCTTGATCATGTCCGTGAGCGACTTGAGCGGGCGGTTGCTGCTGCCCAGCACGGGCCGGCGGCAGCGCCCGTTGTCGAACAGGGCGTCCACCGACTGCTGCAGCATGCGCTTCTCGTTCCGGATGATGACTTCCGGAGCGTTCAGGTCGAGCAGCTTCTTGAGGCGGTTGTTGCGGTTGATGAGCCGGCGGTACAGGTCGTTCAGGTCGCTCGTCGCGAAGTTGCCGCTGTCCAGCAGCACCAGCGGACGCAGGTCGGGCGGGATGACCGGGATGACGTCCAGGATCATCCAGTGCGGCTTGTTGGGGCTGTCGCGCAGCATCTCCACCGTGCGCAGGCGCTTCACGATCTCGGCCTTGCGCTGCTTGCTGCGCGTGCTCTTGAGCTCCTCGCGCAGCTGCTCGGACAGCGCCGGCAGGTCCAGCGCCAGCAGCAGCTTCTTGACCGCCTCGGCGCCCATGTCGGCCTCGAAGCCGGCGCCGAACTTCTGGCGCGCGTCGCGCAGGCTCTCCTCCGTCAGCAGCTGGCCCAGCTTGAGCGGCGAGTCACCCGCGTCGGTGACGATGTACTCCTGGAAGTAGATGACCTTGTCCAGGTCCGACAGCTTGACCGCCAGCAGGTTGCCGATGCGCGAGGGCGTGGCCTTGAAGAACCAGATGTGCGCCACCGGCGCGGCCAGGTTGATGTGGCCCATGCGCGAGCGGCGCACCTTGCTGTGTGTCACCTGCACGCCGCAGCGGTCGCAGATGATGTTCTTGTGCTTGATGCCCTTGTACTTGCCGCAGAAGCACTCCCAGTCCTTGGTCGGGCCGAAGATCTTCTCGCAGAAGAGGCCGTCCTTCTCGGGCCGGTACGTGCGGTAGTTGATGGTCTCGGGCTTGCGCACCTCGCCGAAGGACCAGCTGCGGATGTCCTCGTGGCTGGCCAGGCGGATGGTCACGTAGGCCGTCTCGACGGCCCGCGTGCGCATCAGTGTGGTGGGCGGCTGCGTGGTGATCATGTGGGGGCTCCCCGGGTGGTCCGCAATCACTTGCGACCCCGATGCAGTTCCATGTTGAGGCACAGGCCGCGGATCTCGTTGGTCAGCACGTCGAAGCTGATGGGCGTCCCGGGCTCGAGCACGTTGGTGCCCTTGACCATGGACTCGTAGATGCGCGTGCGGCCCTCGACGTCGTCGCTCTTCACGGTGAGCAGCTCCTGCAGGATGCTGGCCGCTCCATAGGCCTCCAGCGCCCACACTTCCATTTCCCCGAAGCGCTGCCCGCCGAAGCGCGCCTTGCCGCCCAGGGGCTGCTGCGTGATGAGCGAGTAGGGCCCGGTGGCGCGCGCGTGCACCTTGTCCGCGACCAGGTGGTGCAGCTTGAGCATGTACAGGAAGCCCACGGTGACCTTCTGGTCGAAGGGCTGGCCCGTGCGGCCGTCGTAGAGCACGGTCTTGCCGTCCTCGGGCAGGCCCGCGTCGTGGAGCACCTCGCGGATGAGCTCCTCGCCCGCCCCGTCGAAGACCGGCGTGATGGCCTGGAAGCCCAGCTTGCTGGCCGCCCAGCCGAGGTGCGTCTCCAGGATCTGCCCGACGTTCATGCGCGACGGCACGCCCAGCGGGTTGAGCAGGATCTGCAGCGACGTGCCGTCGGCCAGGAACGGCATGTCCTCGATGGGCAGGATGACCGAGATGACGCCCTTGTTGCCGTGCCGCCCGGCCATCTTGTCGCCCACCTCGAGCGTGCGCTTGGTGGCCACGAAGACCTTGACCAGCTCAAGCACGCCGGTGGGCAGCTCGTCGCCGCGCGACAGGCGGTTCACGATCTTGTTCTTCTCGTTCTCGCGCTCCTCGATGTGGTCGGCGTATTCGCGGAAGGCGCGGTACAGCTTCTCGCCCGTGCCGCGCTTGTAGGTCTCCATGCAGCGCTTGCGCAGCAGCTCGAACACTCGCCGCAGCTCGTTCTGGTCGGATTCCTCGTCCACCCCCAGGTTCTTGCCGTCATCGTCCTTGACGGCCGTGGGCGAGATCTCCTTGAGGTCGGCGATGAGGCGCGTCACCAGGTCGCGCATCGCGTCGTTGAACTCGCGCTCGGCCTTGCGGATGAGGCGCAGGTTCTTGGCGGACTGCTCCTCGCTCGTGTCCACGTTGCGCGTGAAGCGCCGCGTGCCGATGACCGTGCCGTACACGCCCGGCGGCACCTCGAGGCTGTCGTTCTTCACGTCCTCGCCGGCGCGGCCGAAGATGGCGTGCAGCAGCTTCTCCTCGGGCGTGAGCTCGGACTTGCTCTTGGGCGAGACCTTGCCCACCAGGATGTCGCCCGGGCCCACCTTGGTGCCCACCATGACCACGCCGCTCTCGTCCAGCCGCGACAGCGCGCCCTCCGAGACGTTGGGGATGTCGCGCGTGAACTCCTCGCGCCCCAGCTTGGTCTCGCGGATCTCCACGTCGAAGTGCTGGATGTGGATGGAGGTGAAGGTGTCTTCGCGGATCAGCTCCTCGGACACGATGATCGCGTCCTCGAAGTTGTAGCCGTCCCACACCATGAACCCGACCAGGATGTTGCGGCCCAGCGCGAGCTCGCCGTCCTTGGTGCTGGCGCCGTCCGCGATGACCTGGCCCTTCTCCACCTTCTGGCCCGGCTTCACGATGGGCTTCTGGTTGAGGCAGGTCTTCTCGTTCAGGCC
>Ga0075421_100001758_pt1 | contig 25508 bp, 26 predicted proteins | sample SoiMetdeltSBSDD5_FD_75292 | JGI IMG/M metagenome (GOLD analysis project Ga0075421, IMG submission 75292) | Bulk soil microbial communities from a Populus tree surrounding site in Tennessee, USA - Soil MetaG P. deltoides SBSDD5 | ecosystem: Environmental > Terrestrial > Soil > Tree plantation... | reverse complement strand
ACGATCTCGGTTACATCGACTTGGAGCAGAGAACCTTGCAACCCCTCGACAACCCGTTCGGTCCGAGGTTGTCACCCATGTCTTAGGTACAATCCGTTACCCATGTCTCCGGGCCGGACAGTTTCTTGTTGGTAGCGGAGGAGGGACTCGAACCCCCGACACACGGATTATGATTCCGCTGCTCTAACCAGCTGAGCTACTCCGCCTCAACCAATGCGCGGTCCTCTCGGTTCCGCGCGGGCTTGCGCGGCTCGGATATAGGCAAACTCGGCGCGCCCGTCCACCATCCCGCCCTGTGCACGGGCGCCCCTTGATGGCGGGCCATCATCGCGAGGCGCGGCAGCGACGAAGCATCCCTGGTGCTGCGCCCGGCACGCCCTACGCGGCCGCCGGCACCGGCCGCGCGGCGGCAGGGCGCTTGACCAGGCGCACCAGCGTGAAGAACCCGAACGGCGGAATCGGCCGACGCTCGACCAGGTCGACGTCCGGGCGCGCCGCGCACCAGTCGGTGATGCGCGCCCAGGGGAATTCCGGGCGCCAGCCGAGGTGACGCGTCTGCCGCGCAAGCCAGCGCTCGAATGCCGCGCGCGGCCCGTTCTCGGCGCTGACGTGGTTGACCAGGACCACCTCGCCGCCGGGCCGCACCACCCGCACCAGCTCGTCGAGCGTCGCCTCCGGGTTCGGCACCGTGGTGATCACGTAAGGGGCGACCGCCGCGTCGAAGCACGCGTCGGCAAAGCCCAGGCGCATCGCATCCATCACGCTCAAGCCGGCGACTTGCCGGAGCGCGCGCTCGCGCGCGCGCTCCTGCGCCTTGCGCAGCATCGGCTCGGAGAGATCGACGCCGACCACGCTTGCGTCGCCAGCGAAATACGGCAGCTCGAGCCCGGTGCCGACGCCGACATCGAGGATGCGCGAGCCGGCGCGGCCCGCCGCCGCGACCGCGGCCCGCCGGCCAGGCGCCATCACCCGGTCGAATACGAGGTCGTAGACCGGCGCCCAGCGCGCATAGGCACGTTCGACGCTGTGATTGTCGAGATCCATGCGCGCCGACGACCGTCGGACTAGCCGCGCGCCGCGGCGGCGACGCGCGCGCCCGCGTCCGCCCAGGTCGCATGCGCCGCGCCCGTGCTGGCGATGAAGCCGCCGCCCAGCACGCGCGCCTCGCCGGCGAGCGCGTCGTAGAACACACAGGCCTGTCCCGGCGAGACGCCGTCCTCGCCGTCGATCAGCTCGACCTCGACCGCGCCGCCGCTGCGCTCGAGCCAGGCCGGCTGCGGCGGCCGCGTCGAGCGCACCTTCACGAACACCTCGCGGCGCGCACCGGCGAGCACTTCGTCGAGCGTGCCGTCGCCGAGCCAGTTGACGTCGCGCAGCGCGATGCGGCGCGTACGCAAGGCCGCGCGCGGGCCAACGATCACCCGGCGCCGCGCGGCGTCGAGCGCGACCACGTAGAGCGGGACGCCGGCCGCGACGCCGAGGCCCTTCCGCTGGCCGACCGTGAAGCTGATGATGCCCGCGTGGCGGCCGAGCACGCGGCCTTCGAGGTCGACGATGTCGCCCGGCTCGGCGGCGCCGGGCTTGAGCCGCTCGATCACGTCGGTATAGCGGCCGGTCGGCACGAAGCAGATGTCCTGGCTGTCGTGCTTGTCGGCGACCGTGAGCCCGAAGCGCCGCGCGGCCGCGCGCGTCTCCGCCTTGGTCATGGCGCCGAGCGGAAAGCGCAGGTGCGCGAGCTGCTCGGGCGTGGTCGCGAACAGGAAATAGCTCTGGTCGCGGTCGGCCTCGCGCGCGCGGTAGAGCGCGAAGCGGCCGTCGGGTAGCCGGCGGCTGGCGACGTAGTGGCCGGTCGCCAACACGGCCGCGCCGAGCTCGCGCGCGGTCGCCAACAGGTCGCGAAACTTGATCGAGATGTTGCAGTCGACGCACGGCACCGGCGTCTCGCCGGCAAGGTAGCTGTCGGCGAAGCGGTCGATCACCGCCTCTTTGAAGCGCGCCTCGTAGTCGAGCACGTAATGCGGAATTCCGATCTCGGCCGCCACCGCGCGCGCGTCGTGCACGTCCTGGCCGGCGCAGCAGGCGCCCTTGCGGTGGGTGGCGGCGCCGTGGTCGTAGAGCTGCAGCGTCACCCCGATGACGTCGAACCCCTCGGCCTTGAGCAGCGCGGCGGTGACCGAGGAATCGACGCCGCCCGACATCGCGACGACGACCCGCGTGTCCTGCGGCCGGCCTTCGATGTCGAGACTGTTGCGCATCGGTTCCTTGGATCCGCGCCGCCCCCGGGCGGCGTCGGAGCTTACTATAGGAACGGTCCCGGTGGGCGCAACGGCGGTTGTGCCGCGGCGCCTCAGGCCGGCCCGTCAAGTCCCTGATTTCACGGATTATTCGGACGCCGCGGCGATCGCTCGGTGTCCGGCTACGCGGTGCCCGCCATCCGGGGCCGGCGAGCCGCACACGGCCGGCCGGTCGGTCGCGATCTCGACCGAGGCCGCGGGGCGCGGTCGACCGCGTCGACGTCCACCAGCAGCCGCTGCTGCCCGGCGAGCGGATTTTCCCGATCGACAAGCTCGAGCCGATCCGGCGGTGATCGCTCTCGCGCGAAGCGGAGGAGGGAATCGAGGCCGCGGTCGCGTGCAGCAACGAACGGATACTCGACGAGGCTCACGTCAGCATTAATTCCTCCTCAACACAGCTTAACGAATCCGCAACGCGATTCGCTCGACGCGCGGCGCGAAAACGCCCGGTATTCATGGCTCAATCGAAGCGACGGCTTAGGCAAATTTTAAGCCGCAGCCGCTACGCTCGCGTCGAGTTTGGTCGGTTTGCGTTCCGTGAGAGTATCGATGACCGAGCCCATTCGGCCGAGGGTCAAGTACGTAATCGGGCCCGACGGCAGTCCGCTGACGATCGCCGACCTGCCGGCACCGGGAACGAAACGCTGGGTGATCCGCCGCAAGGCGGAAGTCGTCGCCGCCGTGCGCGGCGGCCTGCTGTCGCTGGAAGAGGCCTGCAGCCGCTATACGCTGACGGTCGAAGAGTTCCTGTCGTGGCAGTACTCGATCGACCGCCACGGGCTTGCGGGCCTGCGCACCACCCGCATCCAGCAGTACCGGCAATAATCGCCCGCGCCCGCTCACAGCGGCCCAAGCTTCCGATCGCGACGCCCGGCGGCCATTCGGCCGGCCCGGCGTTTTGCGTCATGCCGGGAGCGAAAGCGACATCGCAAGCCGGCACGGTGTCGCAGCCTGGATTGCTTGGCCTGCGGCTTGCAATCAAGGCAACGCGCCAATCCCGGCGTCCACGGGCCGCCGGTTAACCAATCGGAAACCATGAGCCGGCCAAGTATTGCCGCGCGGCCCGTCGCGCAGCCGGCAGGCGGGGGCTTTTTCGTGCAGGGTCCGTTCGATGTCGGCAACACCATCGAGCCTGCGCAACTCGCCACGGGAGGCAGCGACGGCGGCGCTGATCGCGGTCCTCGCCTTCATCATCCTGCCGATGGCGGCGCCGGCGGGCGTGGCGCCGAGCTCCGGATGAGGCACGTCGCACATGCCTGAGTTCGAGAACACCATCCATCGCGCCGTGCGGCTCGCCGGCGGCCCCGAGATCGGCACCGATGCGATCTGCGCCCCTGAGCGCGCCAGACTCGAGGACGCGCGCAGCGCATCGCCGCCTGCGGCCGGTGCGGCGCTCGCAGCCGATGAGGTCACGCGCGCACTGGTCGGGCGCACCGTCGCCGACGTCGAGCGCGACCTCATCCTCGAGACGCTCAAGCACTGCCGCGGCAACCGCACGCACGCCTCCAGCGTCCTCGGCATCTCGATCCGCACGCTGCGCAACAAGCTCAACGAGTATGCCGGCGAGGGCGTGGCGGTGCCGCCGCCCGGCTCGGACGAGGCCCGCGAGGTAGCGTGAGCCTTATCGTTGCTCCCGCCGCGTCGGCGGCGAACCGCGATCGTCGCGCGCCCGCGGGCTGTAGTAGGCATCGCGCCGGCAGAAGCCGCCGACACCGCTGACGGTCGCCAGGCACTGGTTGAACGAAACGAAGCCGCAGGTGTAGGTGTACGCGTCGTAATACGCACACCACTGCGCCGCCGCCTCGCGTCGCGCGTCGAGGGCGAATACGGCGAGCAGGAGCCCGAGGGCAAGCAGGATGCGCATCGCAGTCTCCTTTGTTGGCGAATAGCGAATAGCGAATAGCGAATAGTGAATAGTGAATAGTGAATAGTGAATAGTGACGCGTGAAGCAGGTGGTCGCCACTCGCTATTCGCTATTCGCTACTCACTACTCACTACTCACTACTCACTCCCCCACTACTGCAACCCGTTCACGCGGGCAACGAAGGCGCGCACCGTCGGCATCACCTCGGGCAGGAGCGCGCGCACCTGCGCGCGCGTCATGCCGGCGCGGATGCGGGAATCGTAGAGGATGTTGAGCAGATACTGGTCATAGACGTCGAAGAACCCCATCTGCACGTTGTCATTGAACATCGTCCAGGGCACCGTGGGATCGTCGCGGATCGGTCCGAGCCCCTGCAACAGCTCCTCGTAGGCGCAGTCGTAGAAGATGAAGTCGCTGACGTCGGCGACCAGGATCACGTCGGAGCGCAGGATCCGGTAGCTCGGGTCCCGCCGCAGCCCCGACAGGCACTGCGGCTCGAGCGAGCGCAGGATCAGCCGGCTTCTGTTGCCGTAGAGCTCGCGGACGGTGCGGGGGAAATCGCGCTCGCGCACCAGCCGCACCACATAATTCGCATCCTCGCGCCGCTCGGTGACCGCGATGTCGAGATTGGCGATGCGCGCGCCGATGTCGGCGATGACCTGCGTGACCGCGCCACTGCGATCCGGGGTCGCGCGGTTCTCGATGAAGACGCGCACCGGCTGATCGTATTTGCGGATGCGGTCGGAGGGACCGCTCAGGCCCAGCTCGGCGCCGAAGGCGACCTTGAAGAAGCCGTCGAAGATCTGCGCGTCCGTGAAGGTCTTGCGCTCGGCGGCGCGGCGCTTGCCGATCTCCGGATGCTCCGGCTGCGCCAGCGCGGCAACGGCGCACGCGAGCAGCAACCCGGCGATGGACGCGAAGCCGAACGAACGTCGCCGGAACGAGCTCATGGCGAGGGGCGCTGGGGGGAGACCAGCCAAGTCCTTCGGTGATGTGGCGTCGTCGACAAATTTTTCGAGCCGTTTCCACCCTTGACCGACTGACGTCAAGCCTAAATGAGGGCGCGGCCAATGGCTATTGAATCGCGGTTCCCGGCTGGTTGGAATGCTTGTTCGGCAGGCGCCCAAGCACGATCACCTGCGGGCGAACTTGACCTTCTTGCCGGTGCTCTTGGCGGCAACTGCCGGCTTCTTGCCCTTGGCGAGCGACTTGGCGAGCCGCTTCTTCGCCTCCAGCCGCTTCTTGGCCGCAGCCTCGGCGGCGCGCTTCTTGGCGGCCTCGATCGCCTCGGCGTAGCGCTTGCACTCGATCGGCTCGCTGGCCTTGAGCTCGGCGCGCTCCGCCGCGGTCGGCTCGCGGAAGAACTCGTGCCGACCGGCCTGCAGCACCGGTACGAACTCCTTGCGGAACCGGCAGGCGTTGCGGTCGGAGGTGAGCGCGGGGTTCATGTAGTAGCGGATCAAGCGCTCCTGCACCTCGCTGCGCTGCGCGAGCTCGTCCTGCGCGATCGCCACCGAATAGCGCCAGGCCGGGCCGCCCCGCGGCGTGCGCCGCGCCGCCGGCAGGCAGGTGAACGAGAACTGGCAGACGCCGGCGCGCATGTAGAACACGACGTCGCAGATGTCGGCGCCGCCCCATATGCGCCGGTTGGCCTTGGCGCGCTCGAACACCACACGGGCGATGTGCCGCTGTCCCTCTTCGCTTTCGACCGTCGAGCCGCCTTCGAAAAAGACCGCAAGCGCCAGGCAATAGAGGCGCGACTCGGCGACGATGTCGCGCATCGCGGCCCCGGACAGGCTGGCTTCAGCCTCCGGCAAGAGCGAGGCGCCGGCCAGACCGGCCTGGCTCGAGGTGGTGCCCCCACCAGCGACCGCGAGCAGCGTGGCTGCGGCAAGAATCGTCGACCGCGCGGATCTGCGCAGCATGCGGTGCCCCCCTTTGCGGACCACCGCCAGGGCCGTTGGGTCGGCCCGCGTCCGATGAATCCGCCGGATTCAGATATCGAACGGGACCGCGCAGGTTTTGGTCCCGTTTACATTTCAGAATCACATCGCCCGCACAGGGTAGAGAAGAATGCAGCCGATCGCTGTCGCGCCGAAGCCACAGCGTTCGAAAATCGGGCGGCTGCGGCCAGAAGCTTCACAAGGCGCCGCCGGGTGGCGTCGTTGCGAGGAGCTTCAGCGACGCAGGCGATCCAGAAGCGGCACGGCAGCCTGGATTTGCTTCGCCTCGCTAGGAAGAAACGGGAGGGAAACGACCCGCAATGACGGAGGCAAGCGGCGGATCGGTTTCTGGCGCCCCCCACCTCCTCCTGCTGAGAGCCTGCCCCGGACCTGATCCCATAGGCGCTAACATGACCCACCTCGTGTCATCCCGGCCGAGCGAAGCGAGAGCCGGGAACAATGTATCCCTGTCTGCAGATTGTGGGTCACATATGGGTCCCGGCTCGCGCTCGCTTCGCTCGCTTGGCCGGGATGACACTGAGGGAGCCAATTAGTTACTGAGGAGCGCCGCGCAGCGACGCGTCTCGAAGGGTCCTGCGGACCGCTCCTCAGGATCAGGCATTTGCCCAAGTCATCCAGGTGGATCGGCCGTCGGGCCGGTAGGCAACTCGCAATCAAGCCTTCGGGCACTGCGCCGCTGTGGGATGCTTCGCTGCGCGCAATGACCAGCGTGTCCCGGTGGAGTCGCGTCTGCCGCGGCGCGGAAACGGCCTGCGGTCGCTGCTCGGCGCGTTCATCCCACATTGCGTTGCGGCGCCTTGGGTGCGGTGCCGGCTGCGGCGGCCGCGCGCTGATTGAGCGGGAACGAGATCACGCAGCGCACGCCGGTCGCCCGGAACTTCAGCTCGATCCGGCCGTCGAGCTCCGCCGGCAGTGCCTGCTCGATGAACCGTGTGCCGAACCCACGCCGCTCCGGCCGCGCGACCTCGGGGCCGCCGTGCTCCTGCCAGGTCAAGGTCAGCGACAGGTCGTCTCCGAGCTCCTCGATCGTCCATGCGATGTCCACCCGTCCGGAGGACGCTGACAGCGCGCCGTACTTGACCGAGTTGGTCGCAAGCTCGTGCACGCCGGCGGTCAGTCCGAGCGCCTGCTTGGGCCGCAGATAGACGTTGCGGCCGTCGATCCGGATGCGCTCCCCCTGCAGGTAGGGAGCGAGCGTCGTCTGCAGGACGTCGGCGAGATCCGCGCTTTGCCAGCGATAGCGCGTCAACAGGTCGTAGGCGTGGGAAAGCGCGACGAGCCGCGCTTGAAATCCGATCACGAACTCCTCGAACGACGTGGCGGTGCGCGAAGAAAGCCGCGCAATCGCCTGGATCGTCGCCATCGCGTTCTTGGTCCGGTGGTTGATCTCGTCGAGCAAAAGCTTCTGGCGCTCCATCGCCTGCTTGCGATCGGTGATGTCGAAGATCGCGGCGACCGCGGCCACGACCTTGCCGCTTGCATCCTTCACCGGTGCGGTATTGACCAGGATGGTGCCGCGCTTGCCGCTCGGATTCTCCCAGGTGATCTCCTCATCGGTGACCGACACGCCCTGGAGCAGGGTGCGGGCGATGGGCAGGTCGCTCGGATCGTACGGTCGCCCGTCCGGATAGAAGCGCCGGTCGCGCTGGTGGTCGGCGAGCTCGTCGAGGCTCCGCCAGTCGCCTTCCCACAGCCGGCGCATCTCGTCGTTGGCCATGAGAAACTGGCCCGACGGCGCCTGCGCGACGATCACTCCGACCGGCATGCTGCGCACCACCGCCTCGAGCAGCGCGCGCTCGGCGCGCAGGGCCTCTTCGGCCGCTCCGCGCTGGCTGGCGGCCTGCTGCAAGGCCTTGTGCACGTTCTCGATCTCGCGCACGCCGGTCGCCGCGGGTTCGCGCCAGCTGGTTCCGTGGCCGAGCGCCGCGGCCGCCCGTTCCAGTTCCACCAGCGGCCGCACGATCGGCCGCGACGCGAAGATCGCGATCAGGAGACCGAGCGCAATGACGCTCGCCGCAACGGTGCCGACGGTGGCGACGGTCCGCCAATACGGCATGTCGACCGCGGCGCGCGGCACGCCCAAGGCCACTGTCCAGCCGGTCAGGGTGGAGCGCCAGTAGGTTCCGTAGACCTCGACGCCGTCCGACGTCTCGCTCTTGACCCAGCGGGCGCCGCCGCGCCCGGGCTGGGTGCCGAGCATCCCGCCCGCCGGGCGTCCGATGAATATCTCCGGGTCCGGGATGCGGCTGATGAGAATGCCCTTGCGATCGACCACGCCGGCGCGCCAGGCGTCGGGGAAGCGCTGCTCTTGCAGGATCTGGGTGATGCGCTCCGACGCGAATCCCGATGCCAGCACGTAGCGCACCTCGCCGCCGACCTCGACCGGAACCTCGACGGTGACGATCGGCTGGGCCAGCAGCGCGCCGATGATCAGGTTCGAGACCTGCGACCTGCCGGTCTCGAAGACGCGATCCTGGGTTTCAAGGTCGCTGCGCTGACCAAGTGGCGCGCCGAACTCGCGCGCGGTGTGGACGAGCTGGCGGCCGGAGCGGTCCAGGAGCACGGTGGCCAGCGCGTGGCTCAGGCGGGTCACCTCGACGGCATGGTCATAGAACGTGCGCAGGTCGCCCGCGCCGATCAACGGCGAAGCGGCGAGCGTCTTCAGGTTGCCATCGATGTCGGCAACCTGTTGATCGACCGCTTCCGACAGCAGCCGGGCGCGCTCGAGCACGCTCTTCTGGATGGCGGCGTATTCCCGCTCGACGAACCGGTAGGTCATGAACGCCGCAAACCCGGCAAGCGGCAGGCTTGACGCCAGCGCCACCAGGATGAGCCGCGTCCGGATCCCTAAGTGTCTTTTGATCCGCGCAAGCATGGAGGCGGCCGCATCCGTCGTTGGACGGGGGTTGAGCGTGAATTGAGCGATCCTATTGGGTCCGGAGGCGGGTGTCGACGCAACATGCCGGGCGTTAGCGCCGACGCACGAACCGCGTGCAAGCCGCATGCCTCGATGCAGTCGAAGCGCGACGCCGGAATTTTCAGCAAACGTCAGTCGCGCAGCGAACTTAGCGGGCTATTTTGCGTCGGCGCCCGCCATGCGCGAGGCGCGGCTCTGCAGCGCGCGGATGCGGTCGGCGAGGCTGGCCTTGTCGGCGGGTGCCGCCTCGCCGGCGGCGGCGCCGGCGCCGTTGGTCGGCCGGCCGATGGCGTCTGCCGCCAGGATGGTCTCGATCGGCGAGCCGGGCCCCTCGAGCGCGATCGCAAGCTGCGCCACCTGCGCGGCGACATCGTTGATGCGCTCGCGCATCGTCACGTTCTCCGCCTCGGTCTCTTGCTTGTAGGCGGAAAAATCACGCTGCAGCCGCATGCGCTCGTCGCGCACGCGCTCGGCGTCGGTGCGCTCGCGCGTCAGCGTCGCTTCGGTCTGCTGCACCTGCTGCTCGAAATCGGCGACCCGGTCCTTGAGCGTGGCGACCTGAGTCTGGAACGTCACCGCCTCGATGCGTTGGCTTTCGTAGGTGACCGAACGCTCCGCCAGGTCCGTTCTCACCTTGTCGAGCTCGGCCACGGTATCGGCGAGCTTGCGCTCGGCTTCGCGCAGGGCCTCGGTCCTGGTGCCGAGCTCCGCTTCGGCCGTCTTCAGCTTCTCGAGCAGGGTCTGATCGCGCGTGTCGAGAGTGTCGAATGCCGCCGTCTTCTCGGCGAGCTCGGCCTGGAGCGCGTTGAGCGCCTCGGTTTTCTTGCCGAGCTCGGCGAGTTGGGCGGCGCTCTTGGCCCTGAGCTGATCGACGCTCATTTCCAGCCGGCGGGTCGACATCGCGAATTCGGCCCGCAGCTGATCCTTGTCGGCCTGGATCTCCGTGACCGAGACCGGGATCGAGGCCTCCAGACGCCGCTTGGTGAGCCGGATCGCGCGCGCATGCACCAGCGGAATGATCACCAGCGCGAGCAGGCTGGCGGCCAGAAAGCCGAGCCCGACGAACATGATGGGTTCGATCATGAAAAAACGCGCCTCCCGCCTGCGCGGCAACCGGCGCGCCACCTTGCCACGGCCCCGCTTCGGGTTCCAGGTTAACCAGCAGTTAACCCAAATTGCGGCGGCAGCGTCGGCGCGCAACGGCGCGCCGCGCGGGCGCCCTCCGAATGTCGAAGCACGAAAGGCCGGCCAAAGGTGGGGCCGCCCGCTGCGCTCGCGCTCAGGAGACCGAGCGTCAGAACGGGTTCCAGGTCGCCTGCGGCGTGAACTTCAGATATCCGACGTTGACGCCGAGCCGGGCACCCAGGCCGGAGCGGATCGGCACCATCACGATGTTGTTCCAGGTCAAAACCGTCATGCCGAAGCCGCCGACCAGGTAGGCCGAGCCGTCCACTCCCGCGAAGCGCTGGTAGACCGCGTCGGTGGCCGGCAGGTTGTAGACCAGGATCATGGTGCGGTCGCCGTCGCCGCCGACGTCCCAACCGATCGATGGCCCCTGCCAGAACACGCGCAGGTCGCCGGCGTTCTTGGTGAACAGCGTGCCTTCGCCAAAGCGCAGGCCGCCGATGAAGGCGCCGCCACCTTCCTGGCCGAGGATGTAACCGTTGGGAAGTCCCCACTGGCTCACCGCCTTCTCGATCACGGACGCGAGACCGCGGGAGATCGTGCCGAAGAACCGGTGACCGGTGTCGATCAGCTCGTTGGAGGAATATTGGTTGGGGCTCTGGGCGGGGCCGGGCTGTGCTGGGGCGGATTGGACGGCGGCGCCGATCAGCACCAGCACGAGCGGCATGACCCGAAGGACGGCGCGCATCTTGAGGGCTCCATCGATGTTACGGCCCGGGTATTTACCCGTTGCATACGTCGATGCGGGAGAACGGTTAACAAAATCGAATCAAAGCACACTATTAGCCAAAAATATGATCGCGGCGGGGCGAAGTTTGCGGCAGGCCCTCGTTCTGCCGGCCGCGTGTACCGCCCCGTTTCGGCGGCACGAACCGGTGGCGCTGGGGCGCGGCGTGGCGACCGCGGGCAATCCGGCGGCATGGCTCGTCGCGGGCGGTCGCCGCAGCCACTGCCATGGCGCGCGGGCCGCGGCTGTGGCCCGGCCCTAGTTCTTCGCCGAAACGACCGAAGTCACCGCCGAGACCGCGGCCGGATCGGCGAGCGCGATAAATGCCGGGACGCGGAAAGACTGCTCCGCCCGGCCATGCAACAACGGCGCGCCGGCGGGCGTCACGATCGTGCCGCCGGCCGCGACCAGCAGCGCGTGGCCGGCGGCGACATCCCATTCCGACGTCGGCGCCAGCCGCGGATAGATATCGGCCGCCCCCTCCGCCAGCTCGCAGAACTTGAGCGCCGAACCGCGGGCGCGGCGGCGCAGCCGCGGAAATCGCTCGAGCAGCTCGGACGTGCCGGGATCGAGATGCGATCGGCTGACGGTCGCTACCGGATCCCGCTCCGGCCAGCGGCGCGCGCGGATCGCTCGCGCCTCGCCGACGATCCCGCCGCGCGGCGCGAGCCGCAACCTTTCCGCCCCGCGACCCTGCCCCCCGCGCCAGAGCAGGTTGCGGGCAGGCGCGCCGATCACGCCGAGCAGCGGCAGGCCGTCGACGACGAGCGCGACGTTGACGGTATATTCGTCGCGGCCTTCGAGCAGCTCGCGGGTGCCGTCGAGCGGATCGACCGACAGGAATGCCGGGCGCAGCGCGTCCGACGACAGGCGCAAGCTCTCGGCGCTTTCCTCGGAGATCACCGGGACGCCGGGCAGGATTCGCGCCAGGCCGTCGAGCAGCACGGCCTCGGCGGCCGCATCCGCGGCCGTAACCGGCGACTGATCGGGCTTCGTCCGCGCCGCCAGTTCGGCGCGGCCGAGCGCCAGGATGGCGGCGCCGGCGCGCGCGACCAGCTCGGTCAAGGCGGCGACCAGCCCTGTCTCCACGAGCGGCGCGGCGCGCTGCAAACGATCGACTCCCTGCCTTGGTGATTCCGCCACCAGCGGTGTATCACACCCGCGCCTCCGCGATCAGGCCGCCGATTCGCGGAATTTGTCTTATCTCGGAGACGCGCATGTCCGGCCCTGCCGCGATCGAAGCCCTCGACCTCGCCGCGCTGCTGTGCTCGCGGGTGTGTCACGACCTCATCAGCCCGGTGGGTGCGGTGGTCAACGGCATGGAAGTGCTGGAGGACACGAGCGACGAGAGCACCAAGACCTTCGCGCTCGACCTGATCAAGAAGAGTGCCGCCCAGGCCTCGGCGCGGCTGCAGTTCTGCCGGCTCGCGTTCGGGTCGGCCGGCTCGGCCGGAGCGGAACTCGATCTCGGCGATGCCGAAGCGGTCGCGCGCGGATTCATCGAGGACGACAAGACCACGCTCGGCTGGGAGCTGCCGCGGGTGCTGCTGCCGAAGAACCACGTCAAGCTGCTGCTCAACCTGCTGTTGCTGGCGACCCAGCTCATTCCGCGCGGCGGCAAGATCACCGCACAGGCCAGCGGCGAGGGCGCCGGCATGGCATTTCGGGTCTCGGCGGCCGGCCTCAATGCCCGCATCCCGCAGACCGTGCCCGGCCTGGTGGCGGGCGAGCCGCCGGGCGGCACGGTCGATGCTCATGCCATCCAGCCGTTCTTTACCGGCCTGCTCGCCCGCGCCTGCGGGCTGACGGTGGCGATCGAGCCCGAAGGCGACGCCATCGTCATCGCGGCCCGCTGATCGGCGTCGAGCGGGCCCGTTTGCACCACCGCGGGCCGCCGACTCTCGAGCTGAGATGGCCGCCAAGCCGACCCAGAACGCTCGTAGCCCGGATTGAGCGCAAGCGAAATCCGGGGTCGGCCGCGCGATCGAGCGCTCACGCCGGCCGAGCGCCAATCAGCCACGCCGATCTTCGGGGCGGCCATCTACGGCTCGCCAAAGCGCCCGCGATCTTCACCGAAATCTCCGGCCCAGTCGGGCGGCAACACACCGCGTCGCACGTAGTCGTGAAACGATGAGTGCGGCCAGTCGCAGACCCTTGTGACCAGCGCGTGCTTGACTGGATTGAAGTGGATGTAATCGACATGTCGTTCGAAATCACTTTCGCCACGGATGGTGTGCTCCCAGAAGCGACGCTGCCAAAGAGCGCGCTCTCCATTTGGATGGCGTGAGACGTGAACGCCTGCGCGCGTCACGGCGTCGGTGAATCGGCGCTTGATCAGGCTCAGCCGATTTGAGAAATCCGCGTCCCCCTCAGGCAAAGTCATCAAGAGATGCAGGTGATCCGGCAGCACCACTACCGCGTCGATCACGAACGGGTGCGCCTGCCGCACTGTGCGGACCGCCACACGCAGGTGCCCGATATGATCGACCAGCGCGCCTGATGTTCGATCAGCGAGCGTGACCGTGAAGAAATACGTGCCACCCGCGACGAAGTTGCGCCGGTATCGGACCATACCCAGAGGATAACCCGGATTTCGCGGTGCTCAATCCGGGCTACGCGCTGAGATGGCCGCCAAGCCGACCCAGAACGATCGTAGCCCGGATTGAGCGCAAGCGAAATCCGGGGCCGGCGGCGCGATCGAGCGCTCACGCCGGCGCGAGCCGTCTCCCGGGCCGCGCCAGCAGCCACAGCGCGACCGCGATGTTGATCAGGTTCCAGGCCAGTCCGTTGGCGAAGGCGGCGCGATAGGATCCGGTGAGGTCGAAGATCACGCCGGAGATCCAGCCGCCGAACGCCATCCCGAACAGGCTCGCCATCAGCACGATGCCGAGGCGGGTGGCGGCCTCGTGCGGCGAAAAGTACTCGCGTATGATGATGGCGTAGCTCGGCACGATCCCGCCCTGGACCAAGCCGAACAGGATCGAGATCAGGTAGAGCGAAGAGAGCCCGTTGAACAGCATGTAGAGCAGGAGCGCGGTCGCCTGCAGCACCGAGCCGATGAGCAGCGTGGCGACGCCGCCGACGCGGTCGGCAATGAAGCCGGACGCCACGCGACTGATCACCCCGAAGCCGAGCATCAGCGAGAGCATTTCGGCACCGCGCGCGACGCCATAGCCGAGGTCGCCGCAATAGGCGACGATGTGCACCTGCGGCATCGACATGGCGACGCAGCACGCGACCGCCGCGAGCGACAACAGGATCAGCAGCGCATTGGGCGACACGCCGAGCACGGCGTGGGCTTCCTTGAAGGCAGCGTTCGCTGCCGGATCCTCGTGCGCGGGCGCGCGTCGGCGCAGCATCCACGCCAGCGGCAGCATGGTGGCGGCGCAGAACAGGCCGACGCCGATATGGGTCGGCCGCCAGCCTGCGGTCGCGATGAAATGCTGCAGGATCGGCGGCCAGAATGCGCCGGCAAGGTAGTTGCCGCAGGCGCAGATCGCGACCGCGATGCCGCGCCGCCGCGTGAACCAGTGCGACACGTCGGCCACCAGCGGCCCGAACGTCGCCGAGCTGCCGATGCCGATCAACAACCCCTGCGCCACCGCGAATTGCCAGAGGCTCGCCGCAAAGCCCGAGAGCACGTATCCGAGGCCGATCAGGGCGGCCCCGCAGGCCGCCGGCAGCATGATGCCGAAACGGTCGGAGAGCCGACCCATCAGCGCGCCGCCGAGCGCAAAGCCGACCATGGTCGCGCTGAAGGGCAGCGACGCCTCGGCGCGGTCGACGCCGAACTCCGCCTGCACCGCCGGCAGCGCGACCACGACCGACCAGAGGCCGACGCCGCCGATCGTGCTGATCGCGGTCGAGATGGCGAGCCGCCACCACGCATACGAACTTTCCGCCGCGTCTGCCTGCGCGCGCGCAGCGATGCTGTGGGGAGTCAAGAGGGCGCGATTCCTTTCGAGGTGGATCGCCCGTTGCTAGCACCGGAGCCCACGCGTTTCCATGCTAGGCTCATGAAATGAGCGAATATGTGCATCGCGATTTCGAATGGAGCGCCCATGCTGCCGCCGCGGCCCTTCTTCTTCTTGCGGCACGGGCAAACCGACTGGAACGCGCAGGGCCGTATCCAGGGACATACCGACGTGCCGCTCAACGCGACCGGAGTCGCGCAGGCGCAGGCGGCGGCCGGGCGCCTGCAAGGCCGGGGGATCGATTGGATCGTGAGCAGTCCGCTGGCGCGCGCCCGCTCGACCGCCGAATTCGTCGCACGGCGGCTCGGGCTTCCCGTCCAGCTCGATGACGATCTCAAGGAACGCCGTTTCGGCGCCTTCGAGGGAATGATTGCCGATGAGGTCAAGCGCGCGCACGGGCTCGCGCCCGAGCAGCCGATCAGCCTCATCCTGCCGCCCGATGCCGAGCAATGGCCGCAGACGCTCGCGCGCTCGCGCGCGGTAGTTGGCAAATGGCTGGCCGCGCAGCCCGACAAGGTCGTGCTGTTCGTCAGTCACGACGGCCTGTTCCGCGCCCTGCATGAACAGCTCCTCGGTAGCCGGCCAGGGGCGACGCACGCGGCGCCCTATCGCTTCGCTCCCCGGGAAGAGCGATGGAGCGTGACCGAGCTGGCGTCGGCGTGATGACTTATCCCTCCCCGGCAAAGACCGGGCGCAGGAACGTGCGCTCCTCGCTCAGGATGAAGCGCGCCTCGTGCGCGAGCTGGAAGTTCGCCGCGCCCTCCGGATCGGCCTTGAGGCGTGCCCGATAGGCTTCGTAGGCCGCGAGGCTTTCGAACGAGATCAGCGCGAGCGCGATGTTGTTGGTGCCTTCGTGCGGCAAGAAGTAGCCGACGAGATCGCCGCCGCAGCGCGGGATGATCGTCGTCCACCGGCGTGCATAGGTCTCGAACTCGTCGCGCTTGAACGGATCAAGCACGTATCGGATGCAGCAGGTGATGGCCATGTGCGGCTCCTCGTTGGGCGACGAGGCCACCCTGCCACGGCGCATGCGGCCGATGTTTCGCCCACGGCCGAAGCGATTGGCCGCTACGCGGGTTGCTGCTGCCACACCATCGTCGGCTGGCGCGCGAGACGCACTGCCGGCGACACCAGGATCACCACGGCCTGGAGAACAAATCCGAAGGCCACCACGAGCAGGCAAATCTCGGCGCCGAAGAGCCCGCCGACGAGCGCGCCCATTGCGGCGCCGACCGGCCGGGCCCCATAGGCCATGATGTTGATCGCCGAGACGCGACCGAGAAGGTGGGCCGGGGTGACGGTCTGGCGCAGCGTGCCGGTGCTGATCACCCACAGGATCGGGCCGGCGCCGATCAGGGTGAAGCTCAGCGCGGCCAACGGCAACGATGGTGCCCAGATCGTGGCAACCATCAGGGCGGCGGCCGCGAGCCCGGCGATCGGGCCGATCGCGACCACGATGCCGAACGGCAGCTTGCGCATGATCGCGGGGGCGAGCAGCGCGCCCGCCACCATGCCGCCGCCGTAGGCGGCGAGGGTGGCGCCCACCTGCGCCGCCGAAAGGCCGAGATGGTGCACCGCATACGGCACATACACGGCGTGCAGCATGAAGAACGCCGTGCTGAAGATCAGCTGCGTCAGGAACACCGGCTTGAGCAGCGGATGCCGAAACACGAACGCGATGCCTTGTCGCAGCTCGTCCAGAGGGTGGCGCGCCGAGACCGTTGGCTGCTGCGGCTGCGGCGGCTCGCGCACGCCGGCCAGCAGCATGACGGCGCCGGCCGAGAGCGCGGCGGCGAGCGCGAACGCCGGCGCGCCGCCGGACCAGCCGACCAGAGCGCCGGCGAGCGCCGGCCCGGCCGCGAACGCAACCGTGCGCGCCAGCTCGATCCGCGCATTGGCGGCGGCGAGCGCGGGCGCAGGCACCAGGGAGGGCACCAGCGCCGGCGCCGCCACGCTGTAGACGACCGTGCCGCAAGCGCCGAGGAAGCCGAGCAGCGCGAGCAGCGGAAGCGTGAGCATGCCGGGCACGGCCAGCGCCACGATCGCGATCAGCGCGGCGACGCGCAGCGCCTCGGCGGCCGCCATCAGGCGGGGACGCGACATGCGGTCCGCGAGCAGGCCGGCGGGAATCGCCAGCAGCAGGAACGGCAGGGTGTGCAGGGTTTGCAGCAGGCCGGTCGCGCCCGCGCCGCTGCCGAGGGCGACGACCGCAACGAGCGGCGCGGCGGCCAAGCCGATTTGCTCGGCCGATTGCGCCGCCAGGTTGGACCAGGCCAGCCGCTTGAAGCCCACGGAGAAGCCGATTGCGGATGATGGGTGCATGTGCCGAGCCTTTCGGGTGACTGCTCGGCCCATGATTTGGCGCGGCCGGCCGTGATCGGCGCTCCGCTCCTTGCTGCGGAATTCGAAAAAGCCATGCGGCTTCTGAATCCGCCCTTGCGAGGCCTCGTGCGCCGCAGATTTCGGGTGTCGGGCGGGGCGTGAATTTGACAGCAAGCACCGGAGTGCACGGCCCGGCGGTCGGCCTAGATTGGCGGGAAGGAGACGGGCAGGCAGTGTCCGTCGTAGAATGGAGAAAACCACAATGGTGGCGTTGGCGATGACAACCCGTCGGGCGCGGCGGCCGTTCTCCGGCGATAGCGAACGCTGGGAGGCGCTCGTGCGCCGCGACCGCAGCGCGGATGGCGCGTTCTACTATTCGGTGCAAACGACCGGCGCCTATTGCCGGCCCTCGTGCGCGGCGCGCCTGCCGCGGCGGGAGAACGTGCAATTTCACGCAACCTGCGCCGACGCCGAGCGCGCCGGCTTCCGTCCCTGCAAGCGCTGCCGGCCGAACCAGGCTTCGCTCGCCGAACAGCAGGCCGCGGCGGTGGTCAAGGCCTGCCGGTTGATCGAGGACGCCGAGGAGCCGCCGAACCTGGACGCGTTGGCGAAGAGCGCCGGCATGAGCCGGTTCCACTTCCATCGCGTGTTCAAGGCGCGCACCGGACTGACCCCGAAGGCCTACGCGGATGCGCACCGGGCGGAGCGCGTGCGCCACGAGCTCACGCGGCGGCCGACCGTCACCGAGGCGATCTACGGGGCGGGCTTCAACTCCAACGGCCGCTTCTACGACGCCTCGGCCGATCTTCTGGGCATGACGCCCACCGCCTTCCGCGCCGGCGGCGACGGCGCCACCATCCGCTTCGCGGTCGGTCAGTGCTCGCTCGGCGCGATCCTGGTGGCCGCCACCGACAAGGGCGTGTGCGCGATCCAGTTCGGCGACGATCCGGAAGCTCTCGTGCGCGGCCTGGAGGACCGGTTCCCGAAGGCGCGGCTCGCCGGCGGCGACAAGACGTTCGAGCAACTGGTAGCCAAGGTGGTCGGCTTCGTCGAGGCGCCGTCGAACGGCCTCGACCTGCCGCTCGACGTGCGCGGCACCGCGTTCCAGGAGCGCGTGTGGCGTGCGTTGCGCGACATACCGGCGGGATCGACTGCGAGCTACGGCGAGATCGCCGCTCGCATCGGCACGCCCAGAGCGGTGCGCGCGGTCGCGCAGGCCTGTTCGTCGAATCCGGTCGCGGTTGCGATCCCGTGCCACCGCGTGGTGCGCACCGATGGCGCGTTGTCGGGCTACCGCTGGGGGATCGCGCGCAAGCGTGCGCTGCTCGAGCGCGAGGCCGCGGCATGACGGCGGCAAATCTCAAGCCGCGGCTGCGCAGCGCCGAGACGGCGCCGCCGGCCGCCGCGGCGCGCGTCGCGGCGCTCGATTGGCCGGCCATCGCGGCCGAGCTCGACGCCCACGGTTGCGCGATCGCCGCGTCGCTGCTCACCCCGGCAGAATGCCGGTCGCTCGCGAGCCTCTACGGCGAGGGCGAACGATTCCGCAGCCGCGTGGTGATGGCGCGGCACGGCTTCGGCCGCGGCGAGTACCAGTATTTTGCGTATCCGCTCCCGGAGTTGGTCGACGGCTTGCGTGCCGCGCTCTACCCGCCGCTCGCGACCATCGCCAACCGCTGGAGCGAGGCGATGGACGTCGCGCTGCGATATCCCGCGACTCACCAAGCTTATCTCGAGCGCTGCCACGCCGCCGGGCAGGTGAAGCCGACGCCGCTGCTGCTGCAATACGGCGCCGGCGACTACAACTGCCTGCACCAGGACCTCTACGGCGAGCACGTGTTCCCGTTCCAGGTCGCGATCCTGCTCTCGGCGCCTGGCAGCGACTTCACCGGCGGCGAGTTCGTGCTGACCGAACAGCGGCCGCGCATGCAGTCGCGCGCCGAAGTCGTGCCGCTGCGGCAGGGCGACGGCGTGATCTTTCCGGTGCACCACCGGCCGGTCAAAGGCACGCGCGGCTTCTACCGCGTCACCATGCGGCACGGCGTGAGCCGGCTGCGCTCCGGCCGCCGCCACACCCTCGGCATCATCTTCCACGACGCGCGCTGAAGCGCGCGATCGTAAGGGCGGCCTTGGGGGCGACCCTTGTGGTCGCCCGCAGTCGCGTGCGGCGTGCAGGTTGGCGCCCACGAGGGGCGCCGCTACGGCCGCGGCGCAGCCCACCGTTGCACCAACGTCTTGGGTAATTGCGCTACAAGGCGCAGCATGAACGACACGAGCTCCGCCGCGCCCGCGCCGGCCAATCCGCTGCTCGTGGCACCGATTCTACCGACGCTGGTGCGGCTGACGCTCCCGAACACGGTCGCCATGCTGGCGACCGCGCTCGTCGCCATCGCCGAGACTTCCTATATCGGCCGCCTCGGAACGGTGCCGCTCGCCGCAATGGCGCTGGTGTTTCCGATGGTCATGCTCACGCAGATGATGTCGGCGGGCGCCATGGGGGGCGGGGTCTCGTCGGCGATCAGCCGCGCGCTCGGCAGCGGGGATGTCGAGCGCGCGCAGGCGCTCGCGCTGCATGCCGGCTTGATCGGCCTTGCCGCCGGCCTCGCTTTCACCGCCTTCTTTCTGTTGCTCGGGCCGGCGATCTATCGGCTGCTGGGCGGGCAGAACGGCGCGCTGCGCGAGGCGGTCGCCTACTCCAACATGGTGTTCTCCGGCGCGGTCGCGATCTGGCTGGTGAACACGCTCGCTTCCGTCATTCGCGGCACCGGCAACATGATCGTGCCGTCAGCGGCGCTGCTGGCGGTTGCGGCGCTGCAGATCGTCGTCGGCGGGACGTTGGGTCTCGGTCTCGGCCCGTTCCCGCGGCTCGGGATGCCGGGCGTCGCGATCGGGCAGGTCGGCGCCTTCGCCTGCGGGGCGGTCGCGCTGTTCGCCTTCCTGCGTTCGGGGCGTGGACGGCTGACGCTCAAGTTCGCAGGGGTAGCGCTGCGGCGGGAGATGTTCGCCGACATCCTCAAGGTCGGCGCGCTCGCCTGTCTGTCGCCGCTGCAATCGGTGCTCACCATCCTGATCTTCACCGCGCTCGTTGCCCGCTTCGGCACGCAGGCGCTCGCCGGCTACGGCATCGGCGCCCGGCTCGAGTTCCTGCTGGTGCCGATCGTGTTCTCGATCGGGGTCGCCTGCGTGCCGATGGTCGGGATGGCGATCGGCGCCCGCCAGGTCGCGCGCGCCCGCCGCGTGGCCTGGACCGGCGGCGGGCTCGCCGCCGGCGTGCTGGGCGTGGTCGGCTTGGCGGTCGCGCTGATGCCGGACATCTGGGCGCGGCTGTTCACCGCCGATGCCGCGGTGCTCGACGCCGCGCGGCAATATCTGCGCTGGGCGGGGCCGGGCTTTGCCTTCTTCGGGCTGGGCTTGTGCCTCTACTTCGCCTCGCAGGGCGCCGGCCGGATTTTGGGGCCGGTGCTGATCGCCACGGTGCGCCTGGTGCTGGTGATCGCGGCCGGCTGGTGGCTTGCGGCCGCGGGCGCGCCGCCCTGGAGTCTGTTCGCGCTGGTCGCCGCCGCGATGGTGGCGTATGGCGTGCTCACCGCCGCGGTCGTGTACCTGACGCCGTGGGGAAAGACGTAGCGTGGGCAAAGCGCCGCGAACGCGACGCGTGCCCACGTCTTGCGCGAGCACGTGGGCACGGGCGCGCAAGCGCTTAGCCTTCGCCCCCTACGAGCTGTATGCCGGATGGCGGTCGAGCAGCTCGATCGAGACGCCCTGCGGCCCGCGGATGAAGCAGATGCGCACCCCCGGCCGGATCGTGGTCGGCTCGCGCGTGAACTCGACGCCCTTGGCCTTGAGCTCGGCCGCGATCGCATCGATGCCGGCGCACGCCAGCCCGAAATGGTCGAGGCCCTGGTAAGGCGTGGTGGGCGGGGGATTGACGCCGTCGCCGGCCGTCACCGGCGCGATGAAGATGTTGGCGCCGCCGAGCTTGAGATCGATGCGCGGCTTGCCCTGCTGCATCGAGCGCAGCACCTCGGCGCCGAGCATGCGCTCGTACCACTGCGCGGTCGCCTCCGGATCCGGGCTGCGCAGGTGGATGTGGTCGTAGGTGAAGGTGGGCATGGCGAAGGTGCTCCGTAGCTGGCGGTAGCGCAAGCTAATGCATGGAACCTTGCGCCGACAACATATCGGGCGACCGGCGAGGGCCCGGCGTCTTCGCGAAATCTCCAAAGAAACTCACGGCATCTTACAAGGCACACACCGGCGATGGGGAAACTGAAGCATTCACCATCGACTTCGCCAGCATCGAGTTCAACTACAACCCGATTGCTGAGGACGAGCTCGAGGAAATGCTGCAATCGGTGTTCAAGGCCATCGGGATGGGTCGTGCGGTCTCGCGCGCAGCACCCCCATGAACCGGTGGCGTCAATGGCGACCAAGTAAAGGGTCGCGAAGAGGACCTCGGCCTCCGCGAAATGAAAACCCCGCCTTGGCGGCGGGGTCTCGACTGCTCGGCTTTGGCGCGGGTGTCGATCGTCAGACTGCCATGCGCTCGTCGGCGTCGATCGGCTCGCGCAGCACGTAGCCGCGCCCCCACACGGTCTCGATGTAGTTCTTGCCGTTCGAGGCGTTGGCGAGCTTCTTGCGCAGCTTGCAGATGAACACGTCGATGATCTTGAGCTCCGGCTCGTCCATGCCGCCGTAAAGGTGGTTGAGGAACATCTCCTTGGTCAGGGTGGTACCCTTGCGGAGCGAAAGCAGCTCCAGCATCTGGTACTCCTTGCCGGTCAGGTGCACGCGCGCGGAATTGACCTCGACCGTCTTGGTGTCGAGGTTGACGACCAGGTCGCCGGTCTGGATCACTGACTGGGCATGGCCCTTGGAGCGGCGCACGATGGCGTGGATGCGTGCGACCAGCTCGTCCTTGTGGAACGGCTTGGTCATGTAGTCGTCGGCGCCGAAGCCGAGACCCTTGACCTTGTCCTCGATGCCGGCGAGGCCGGAGAGGATGAGGATCGGCGTCTTGACCTTGGAGACGCGCAGCGAGCGCAAGACCTCGAAGCCGGACATATCGGGCAGGTTCAGGTCGAGCAGGATGATGTCGTAGTCGTAGAGCTTGCCGAGGTCGACGCCTTCCTCCCCGAGGTCGGTGGCGTAGATGTTGAAGCTCTCGGATTTGAGCATCAGCTCGATGGACTGCGCGGTCGCGCGGTCGTCTTCGATCAGCAAAACGCGCATGCCAGTTCCCTTCCTAGCCGCCTCGGGCTCAAGGTCGGCACGCCGCTAAGGCGGCCCCGGAACGCCTTGGGACAAAACGACTCGGAGACCTTACCGGCGAATGGTTAACAGAATCTGATTCTGGCGTGCAAGCACTCTGGCGGCGAAATCCTAAGAATCGCCGTAAGATGCTGCAGTCACCTAAGATTCCGGACGGGCGCAGGCTCATGTTTCAGATTAAGAGTCGAGATTAACGGACTCTCTTGACTCGCCTCTGCTCGGGTTTCGCAGCGAGGCGTGGGTGGTCCCAGCGGCGTGCACCGATCATTAACGACGCGGGTAAACGCAGCGTTAAGGCACACGCGTGCCGACGGGATGCCCGCTCAAGATGCACGCACAGGTGATGCGGGCGCGGAGGCGGTTGGCTGCGGGCGGCCATGCGGTGCACGAGGCGATCGCGCTGAACCGGCCCCAGGCGCCGATTCCGGCGCCGGGCCAAGAAGGCCGCCCGCCAGCCTCCGGGGAGGGCTACGACTGCAGCAAGTCCTCGAGACCCTGGAAACCGAAAACTAACGTTGTGCTGCCAAAGTCGGCCGCGATGGGTCCGGTGCCCGGTCGGCGCGGCCGGTCTCGGGCCGGGCGGAGCCGGATCCTCGGGCTGCGGGGGGAGTGCCAGTTGATGAAGTCGCGTGAGACGCTGATTCGTCTGAAGAGGTTCCAGGTCGACGAGAAGCGCCGCCAGGTGGTGCAGATCGAGACCATGATCGCCGAGTTCGATCGCATCGCCAGCGATCTCGACCGCGAGATCCAGATCGAGCAGGACCGCGCCGGCATCCACGATCCCGCGCACTACGCCTATCCGACTTACGCCAAGGCGGCGATGACGCGGCGCGACAATCTCAAGCGCTCGGCCGAAGAGCTCACGGGGCAGCTCGACGACGCCAAGGCGGCGCTCGGAGAGGCGTTCGAGGAGTTGAAGAAAGTGGAGCTGCTCGACGAGCGCGACCAGTTGCGCGAGCGCGCCGTCGAGGAGGCGCGCGAGCAGGCCGAATTCGACCGCATCGGCCTGGTCACCGTGCGCGGGGGCCTGCCCGCCTAGGGCGGCCCAGCGGCCAGCCACCACCGGTGCCTTGATGACGGCGTCCGGTACGGGTCGTGAGCTGCGACGTCGAGACCGGCCAAGGCAGCGATGACGCGGTGCGACAATCTCACGCGCCGGGCAGCGTCACTTCATCGCTTCGGGGAAGGGCCGGCTGTCGGCATGCGCATCCCGGCGCCACAAGCGCGGGTCGAGGATAGGGTCACGCGGCACCTCGGCCGACGAATGTCGGCAAGCGGCGCGCGTCGGCGCGGGGCGGGTCATGTTGCACCGCCACCGGCGCGCAATCAGCAGGCTGCGAGGCCTTTACGATCGTTGCGCGCATGCCGGCGATCTCCGCGACGCAGCCGGCTCCCGGCGAGACGCTGAACCGGAACCCGTGCAGCTTGGCGATCGCGCTGACCAGGCTGAGGCCAAGCCCGAGGCCGGGCTCGCGCCTGCTCTTGTCCGATCGATAGAAGCGTCCCGCCACAAGGTCCTGTTCGCCGGCAGGGATGCCAGGCCCGGTATCGCTGATACGGACGACGGCCTCATCGCCCCTGCCGGATAGAGCAAGATCGACCCGGCCTCCTTCCGGTGTGAATTTCACGGCATTGTCGACGAGGTTGGCGACCGCCTCGAACAGAAGGTCGCGATCGCCATGTACGGTCAGGCTCTCCTGCGCGGCGACCGCAAAGGCGAGCTTTCGATCCTCCGCAATCGGCTCGTATAGTTCGCCGACCTCGCGCACCAGATCCGCCAATTCGACGTTGCGGAAGCCGTCCAGCCGGCGACTATGCTCGATCTCGGCGATCCGCAGCAGGGCGGTGACGATGGCCAGCGACTGATCGAGGCCGACGATCGCTTGATCGACGCTTGCCCGCAGTTCGTCGAGACCTCCCGCCTTCTGCCTGGCCCGCTCCAGCCCCACGCGCACGCGCGTGAGCGGCGTGCGCAGGTCGTGTGCGATGTCGTCGCCGACCCCTGCCAGCCTGCGGACCAAGGTCTCGATTTCGTCCAGCATGCCGTTGACGAGGGCTGCGAGCCGGCCGAAAGGATCGTTTGCGCCGCTCGTCGGCAGCCGCTCGCGCAACTCACCCGCCACGATCCGCTGGATGCGGGTATTGACTTCCTCGACCCGCCGTTGCGCCCGAAGGCTCAGGAAGATCCCGGCCGCCAAGCCGAGGCACAGAGCCGGGATCAGGCCGAGTGCCAAGGCCCGCTCGATGATGCCGACCATCCAGGCAAACTCGTAATCGCTGCGGCCGATCACCAGCGTTCCACCTTCGGGCAAGCGGCGCGCCACCGCGCGGACGGTTTGCCGGGCGCGATCCGAATCCTCGAGCTTGACCAGCGAGACCAGATGCGGCCCCGCCTCAAGCTGGAGCTCGGGCGGCAAGGACTCGATGTTGCCTGCGACGCGCGTGCCATCGGCACCGAACAATCCGCCAAGCTTGAGGTGACGCGGATCGATGCGCAGATACTCATCGAGTTTCTGCACGCGAGCCTCCGATCCATCGGCGGCAATCACGTTCGCGACCCCGCCGACCAGCCGGTCCACGTCGGCGCGCATGAAAGAACGCGCCTGCGCCAGGACGAACCCGAACATGACGAGGATGCACAGGCTGAAGGCGCCGGTAACGACGAGCGTCCAGCGAAATGTCGTGGTTCGCGTAAATTCAGGCAGGCGCACGCAGAATGAACCCTTCGCCGCGAACACTGTGGATCATGGGCTGCTCTTCCGGCTTGTCGACCTTGCGGCGCAGGCGTCCCATATGCACGTCGACGAGGTTGCTGTGCGGAACGAACCTGTAGTTCCAGACCTCCTCGAACAGCATCGCTCGCGTCAGCAATTGATCCTTGCGCCGCATCATGTATTCGAGCAGGCGGAACTCCCGCGGCAGCAGCTCGATCCGGCGATCCCCGCGTTTCGCGGTGCGTGACAGCAGGTCGAGCTCCAGCGGTCCGACGCGCAAC
>Ga0075421_100001757_pt1 | contig 25511 bp, 21 predicted proteins | sample SoiMetdeltSBSDD5_FD_75292 | JGI IMG/M metagenome (GOLD analysis project Ga0075421, IMG submission 75292) | Bulk soil microbial communities from a Populus tree surrounding site in Tennessee, USA - Soil MetaG P. deltoides SBSDD5 | ecosystem: Environmental > Terrestrial > Soil > Tree plantation... | reverse complement strand
GAGCGACTCGCTCACCTCGCCCGTCGCGAGCGCGAAGTCGACTTGCGCCTTCTGGTCGACTTCGAGCGTCAGCCCGCTGCGGATCGCCCGCTTGAAGCCGTCGCGCGTGATCGTCACCATGTAGCCGCCGACGGGCAAGTTGGGCACGGTGTAGGAACCCTCGTCGTTGGTCGCGGTCGTGTAGTCGAGGCCGGTCCCGACATTGGTGATCTTGACGGCCGCGCCGGCGATCGCCGCGCCCGTCGGGTCGGTCACCGTGCCGAGGATCGTGCCGCGCCCCTGCTGGGCCACGGCCGCGGCCGGGAGCAGGAGAAGGAAAAGGGACAACAGCCGGCTGGGATGTCTCATGGTGATGCCTCCGTAAAGACAGGGGGAGCACGCTTCGCCGCGTGTTTCGTTCGTTTCCGCGTCTCCCGCGTGGTGCTTTTATGACTTGGCCGAGCGTGCGACGTCCTCGACCAGCGAAATTTTGGCGCGCTTGAGGTGCTCGTTGATCGCGCCGGCGACCGCCCCGGAGTCGCCCCCCTCGAGCGCGCGGACGATCGCCCGGTGCTCGCGCTGCTCCTGCCCGACCCGGTCGAGCCAGTTGGTCGAGCGGAAGTGCACCCCGGCGATGTGGATCGAGGCGCGGAGGCGGCGGTAGATCTCAACCAGCTTGCGGTTGCCCGAGAGCCCGACGATCAGCTCGTGGAACTCGAAGTTCTTCTCGAGGTGACCGCTCACGTCGCGCCGCGCGGCCGCCGCCTCCATTTCGGCGATGAGGCGGCGTAGCCGGGCGAGGTCGTCGCGGGTGACCTGCCCCGCGGCGAGCTCGCCGGCGAGCACCTCGAGGGCCCGGCGAACCTCAAAACTTTCTTCCAGCTCGCGCGGGTCGACCCGGCTGACGTAAGTCCCGCGCCGCGACTGGACGTCAAGCAGGCCCTCGGCCGCCAGCCGCCCGACCGCCTCCTTGACCGGCATGCGCGAGACCTTGAGCCGCTCGACCAGCTCGTCGAGCCGCAGCCGCTCGCCCGGCGCGAACCTCCCGGTCATGATCTCGCCCCGCAGATAGTCGTAGACCTGCTCGCTGATCTTCGCCTGGTTGATGATCGCGCTCTCGCTCTGCCCCATTCTGACCCCTGAAATCTAATATATCAGATGTCAGATTTTAGATCCCTGAGTGGTGGGGTGTCAAGGGGCGGGGGTGCCGGCCGGGGGGCGGAGGAGGGAGGAGGGGCAGGAGGGCTCGAGGGCGCACGCTTCGCAACGCGGGCGGCGGGCCTGGCAGACCTCCCGCCCGTGGGCGATGAGGCGGTGCGAGAAGGCGACCCATTCCCGGCGCGGGACGAGGGCCTGGAGGTCGCGCTCGATCTTCTCCGGCTGGGTCTCGGCGCTCAAGCCGAGGCGCCCCGCGAGGCGCGAGACGTGCGTGTCGACGACGACCCCGGAAGCGATGCCGAAGGCGTTGCCGAGGACGACGTTGGCCGTCTTGCGCGCCACGCCTGGCAACTCGAGTAGTTCTTCCATCCTCGGTGGCACCTCCCCGCCGTGGCGCTCGAGGAGCAGCCGGCAGGCCGCCTGGATCGCCTTCGCCTTGTTGCGGTAGAAGCCCGTCGAGTGGACCGCGCGCTCGAGTTCCGCGAGGGGCGCGCCGGCGTAGTCGGCGCACCCCGGGTAGCGGCGGAAGAGGTCGGCCGTCACCTTGTTGACGCGCTCGTCGGTGCACTGCGCCGAGAGGATCGTCGCGACGAGCAGTTCAAGCGGGGTGGAGTAGTTGAGCGCGCACCGCGCCTCGGGGTACTCGCGCTTGAGCACCCGGAGGACCTGCCGCGCGCGCGCTTTCAGTTCCGGCGTCGGCTCTCGAAATCGGCTCTCAAGAAATTCAGACATCGGTCGTCCGGTGTCCCGACAGGACTCACCGAGCCCGTTCAGGGCGCCGGCGTCTCCCGCGCGAGCGTGAATCTCGGCTCGATGTCTACCGGCACGCCCCCGAGCCGGTCGAGCGCTTTTTGCATGACCGGCCGGATGACGGCGTACTTGTCGAGCAGCGCCTTGGCCTTCTCGTAGGAGCCCTCGGCTTCGACCGTGAGCAGCTCGGCGGTCAGCCGGCGCACCCCCTCCTTGACGCGGTCAAAGTCAACGCGGAAGGTCCCCGCGCCCTCGTCGACCCGGATCGCGCCCTCGTCGAGCAAATAGTTGAACTGCAGCGCGACGCCCCGGCCGTGTGCCTCGGTGATCCCGAAGCGCACCGAGCGGAAGATGCTCGCCAGGAAGGTCGCGTACATCGGCCGCTCGATCTCGCGCCCGACCACGCCCCGGTCGATCAGGTACTGCAGCGCCCACAAGCCCGTGGCGTCGGCCTTCGCCTCCTCGACGGCCGAGTAGAGCTCCTTGAGCTCGAGCCTGACGGTCGTCTCCCGCGCCCCGCTCTTGATCGTCTGCGGCCCGATGCCGTGCATCAGCTCGTGAGCCAGGATGTGGGTGAAGAAGGCGTCAAAGGAGATCTCCGGCCGCTGCGCCGGGTCGAGCACGACCCCGGCGATGGGGACGAGCGTGTGGTCGAACTTGGCGCGCTGCGTGTTCTTGAGCATGACGCGCTTGCTGCCCTTCTCCCGGACGACGCGCTCATCGTTGGGCAGGTTGAAGGCCGCCGTCTGGACGCCACGGTTCCCGTCGCCCGCGGTGAAGACGACGTCAACGACGCGGATCGGGGCCGCCGCGCCGAGCTTCGGGTTGCGGTGGTGCGGGTCGATTGGGAGGTGGTCCTCGAGCTCCTGGAGGTAGCCGCCGAACCGAGCGAGCTTCGCCGACTCGGCGTCGTCGCGCAGCGTGACGTAGGCCTCGAAGGCCGCCTTGTAATTAAAGAGCTCGTCCTCGTAAGTCTCGTACGGCCCGATCGTCACATCGATCGGCGCGTCGAGGTCCATCCAGGCGACGTCGCTCGCGTAGTATTCATTCGAGGCGAAGGCCTCGGCCCGCTTGGCAAGAAAGTTCCTCAGCGTCGCATCGCTGGTCAGGGCGGCCGCCTCGCGGAGCAGCGCGGCCGCCGGCCCGAGGAACTCGCGGTACTCCTCGCTATAGGGGACCGTCTTGAGCTTTCCGCCGGGGCCGTCGGGGCCGCGGCGGATGACGTGGAAGAAGCCGGTCGCGCGCCCGCGCTCGGCCTCGGGGAGAGTCTTGACCCAGGCCTCGAACTCCTCCCGGGTCATGTCCGCGGGGTAGAAGTTGGCCCCGGGCGGCTTCTCGCGCGGGACGTCGGGGACGAAGGGCTCATTCTTGTCGAGCCGCGACCAGGGGCCGGCGTTGATCGTGAAGTAGTGGAGCCGCGCCCGCCCGAGGGGGCTCGCGTCGGCGCGGAGCCTGGCGAGCAGCGCCTCGTTATCGGCCCAGACCTGGCGGCGGTAGAGCGGGTCAATGAGCCGCGCGGCGGCGATGATCCGGTCGAGCGCCCGGCGGTCGCCGGGGGTCAGCCGCGAGCCGTCGGCGGTGATCTCTGTCGGGGCAAAGCGGCGAATCTGCGCTTCGAGGCTGGCGAGCGGCGAGGCGGCTGACATCTCGGGTGCTTCCTTCTTCGTCCCGCACCCGGCGAGCGCGAGGGCGAGCGCCGCGGCGCCAAGGATCTTTTTCGTCATTGCCAAATCTGACTCACAGTGGTATTGAGATAACGCTTCCGGTTGACGCTATTCTGCAACAAGCCGGGCGATTATTGTAGGGCCGGGGCCGGGTCGCGCAGCCCGCGCTCAGTTAACAAATGGCCGGGCGGGGAACGAAGCCCCGCCCCTACGGTAGACTCTGGCATGCCATCATCGATTGTTGCCGTCGCCGCCGTCCAGGCGGCCCCGGTCCACCTCGACCTCGAGAGCAGCCTCGCGCGCGCCCTCGACCTGATCGCCGAGGCGGCCAAGAAGCAGGCGCAGCTCGTCGTCTTCCCCGAGACGTGGCTCCCCGGTTACCCGGCATGGCTCGACACCTGCCGCGACGTCGCGCTCTGGAATCACCCGCCGATGAAGCAGCTCTATGCGCGCCTCCTTGAGGAGGGCGTCCAGGTGCCAGGCCCGGCGACCGAGGCGCTCGGCGCCGCAGCGCGCGCGCACGAACTGACGCTCGCGATCGGCGTTCACGAGCGCGTCGCGGCGGGGCCGGGGCGGGGCACGCTCTACAACTCGCTCCTCGTCTTCGGGCCGGACGGAGCGCTCCTCAACCACCACCGCAAGCTCGTCCCGACCTACGGCGAGCGGCTCATCTGGGGGCCGGGCGACGCCCACGGGCTGCGCGTCGTCGAGACCCCGGCCGGGCGCCTCGGCGGGCTGATCTGCTGGGAGCACTGGATGCCGATGACGCGCCAGGCGCTGCACAACGCCGGCGAAGAGATTCACGTCGCGCTCTGGCCCTCGGTCAAGGAGATGCACCAGATCGCGAGCCGCCACTACGCCTTCGAGGGGCGGACCTTCGTCGTCGCCGCCGGGGCGATCATGCGCGCGCGCGATCTGCCGGAGGAACTCGAGGCGGCCGCGCCCGGCGGCGACGAGGACGCGCTCATCCTCAACGGCGGGAGCGCGATCATCGGGCCGGATGGCTACTACGTCGCGGGGCCGGTCTTCGACGCCGAGGTCATCGTCCTGGCCCGGATCAACCTCGGCCGCATCCGCGAGGAGAGCCTCGCGCTCGACGTCACCGGCCACTACTACCGCCCCGACCTCTTCGACTTCAGGGTCAAGAGCGAGACCGCCCCGCCGCGGCCGGTCGAGCGGAGGCCGGCCCCGGCACTGCCCTCGCCGGTCACGCCCAGCGAGGGGGATGTCTTGGAATAACTACCAGCCCGACCCCTTCAACCTCCGTCTCAGGGGCGCGAGCACACCGCCCCGACATTAAGCCACCCGGGCGGCCGGTGATCACCAAATCACCCGTAAATCACGCTCGCTGAAGATCTGCCACCCTTCGCCCTGCCGCGACAGCGCCAGCTCGTGCCAGACTTCCCCGCGCCGGGTCCGCCCCCGCCGCTCGATTTCGTACTGCTTGCGGAAGCGTACGTAGGCGACGTTCCCCTCCATCCGGAAGGTAAAGTGCGGCTCGTCCACGCTCACCCGCACCGCCTCGGCCTCGCCCAGCGCCCGGCGCTTGTCGGCGCGCACCACGTCGCGCGAAACGTAAGCCATGCGGTAGTAGCGCTGGACCAGGGGCGCGTACATGCCCATCAACTTGTCGACGTCCTGGGCATTGGTCGCCGCGACCCATTGGTCTATCGCCGCCCGGATGCTTTCGCGCCGGGCTGACGCGGCCTGCTCGGCGGGCGGCGGCGAGGGCTCGGCCGTAGTCTCCGGCGTGACCCTCTGGGCTTTAGTCGCCGTCAGGTCGGCCGGCGCTAAGGCCGGTTCAGGCGTCGCCTCGGGTGGGGGCGCCGGAGTGGTGGCGGGTGCCGGAGTGGCGGCGCCGGAAATCGGGGCGGCGGACCGCGGCCGACTGACTAAGTACCAGATCCCGCCGAGGACGAGAACCAGGAGGCCGGCGAGCGCGATCTGTTGAGGCCGCACCGGGTACCCCGCCCGCGCCGGCGGACTCGTACCCGAACGGTTCGGCTGCAATCCGCGGCCGGCCGGCTGACCCGCCAGCGGCCCCGCCGTTTCAACCCGCCGCATGGACGCCGCCGGGGCGAGCCCCGAGTCACTTGGTGCGACAGGGCCGGGCCCGCCCGTCTGTGGCCCCACCCCGGGCAAGGCCGCAGACGGCGATTCGAGTTCAGCCAGCTGCTTGAAGCGCGCTAAATTTTCTCCCAGTCGGCTTCTCGGGTCTTCGCCCAGCAGCCAGGCGGCCGCCTCGGTCTGCCCCGTGTCGGCCTCGTCGTAGCTCAGCCTGAGACACATCAGGGTGGTGCCGCGCTTTGTCTCTTCGAAGGACGCGTCCCACTCGGCTTCGACCGGCCCGCGGGGGGAGCGCCAGGCGAGACGGCGGTCCGGATCGAAGTGGGTGGCCTCGGCCTCCCACTCGAGGGTCGCGCCGGAAGGGTCGCGCGCGGTCCAGTGACTCCAGCCCGGGCGGAGGGACCGTACCGCCTCGACGCCCTGCATCCACCGAGGGAAGCTGCCCGGGCTGCTGAACAGGCGGAAGACGTAGCCGACCGGCGCCTTTATTTCGACCCATTTTTCGACTCTCTTCATGGCTGCCTCCGCGCTCGCATCGAGTGGACTTACCCACCTATACCTGCGGCTTTTGGCGAGGCACCGAGTCGGAGGCTAACGATCGAGGGCGGCCGCGCGTCGCGAGGGCCGACGCGCGGCCGCCCCCTCTCTTATTTACCGCGGCGTCGGGCCCTCGCCGACCGCTCGGCGTCCACCTTCTCGACTTCGACGTCGGAGCGGCGGACGGTGTCGCGCACGGTTTCGGCGTGCTCGGTAACTTCTTTGTTGACGACCACCTCCTCGACCACGCGCGCCCGCTTGTCGACGACTACTTCTTCACCCATCTCGGTGACCTCGATGGTGCCCTCGCGGAAGGCCGCGAGGTCAGCCTCCTCTACCGGGCGGTCGACCGGCCGGCGCTCGACGCTGACTCGCTCTTGGCGCAGGTTGACGGTCTCCTCGACCGGCTGCTCCCGGAGGCGACGGACGATGCGGACGCCGCCGCGCTCGACCGCGCGCTTGCCGACGCGCAGCTCCTCCTCGACTACGGGCAGCGTCTCGCCGCCGCGCCCGCCCTGGGCCGAGCGGTAGGCGTTGCGCTCGCGCTCGGCCTCGTCGGTGGTATAGGGCTGGGCGTTGGCGTCAAAGCCGGTGTACCCGCGCTCCCGGTACGAGGCGATGCGCTCGTCGATGTCGATGGCGCCATTGCGCTCCATCAACTCGGTGATGCGGTCGGCCGCCTCGCTGTCTTCGGCGCGGACAGCGACAACGGCGTTGCCACGCCGGACTGCCTCGGCGTAGTTGCCGCGCTCCGCCTCGGAAAGGTCGTCGCCGAAGAGCGAACTGAAAAAGTTGCTCACCCTCGCGCCGAACCCGCTCTGGGCGCCGCCCGAGGCGTCGCCGGACTGAATTTGTATGTCCTCCCGGCGGAACCCGCCCGCCGTGAGCTCACGCACGACCTTTTCCGCCGTCTGGTAGGTATCAAAAAAACCGATCACTGTCGTAGCCATTGTCTGCCTCCTAAATTGATGATCACCCGGCCCCGCCGCCGGTGATGGTTGTTGCTCGCAGGTGCCCTGGGTCAGGGCCGCCCAGACTCGGCGTCAGGTAACTCGTCTCGCCGTTCTTGGCCGGGCGCGCCGCGGACGATGCGCTCGACGCTTGCTTCCTCGCTGCGCAGCGTGACCTGCTGCGCCTCGCGCGACTCGACGCGCCTCCGCGTCACATGCAACTCCTCTTTGAGCACCAGCCGCTTCTCGACCACCAGCACCTCTTCCAGCAGCGGCACGATCATGGTGTCGCCCACATGGCGGATCGGGACCGGCCCCTCGACCACGCGGTTGACCGGCACCCGCTCGACGCTGATTTCGTCACGCGCGAGCGGCTCATCAATCATCTCGACCCGCTCGCGGACCGTCTTGGAGATGCGCACGCCGCCCCGTTCGACTTCGCGTTTACGGACGCGAATCTCTTCGGCCACCACCGGCACGACCAGCACCTCGCCGCCCCACGCCCCGCCCTTGCGGACCGCCAGCTCGAGCTCGGCCAGGCTCTCGGGGAAGAAATAGCTTCCATCCTGGCGCTCCACCAGGGCGCCGGCCGGGACGAGTACCTGCTGCCGGTCGCCGAAGTGCACGACAAGGTGGGGCTCTCCGCCGACCGTGACCTCGCCGCTCCCCGTTTCGATCACACCGCGTAACCCATCTCTGTCGAGCACTGCCACCCGTCCGTCCTGACTCATACGTGCCACCTTTCCCGCCGCCGGCCACCTTCCCGGCAGGTAAGACTGACTCTCTCGATGAGACCTCGGCCCCGGCCGGCTCTCCCGGGCATTAATCGGGGTAAAGCCCTGCCAGGCCCGCCAGGCGGGCATGACATTTACTTGGCTACTGCTGGCTTGAGGTCGTCAGGAACGCGCCACGAAAGATCGTTCTCTTTTCGAGAACAAGGGTGTAGCAAGTAGGGTGCCGTGCCACGCCCTCAGGGCGCCGCAGCGGGAAAAGTAGTGGCGCGAGGGACGGACGTCCGTAAGTGGCATTCAGGCTTACCGGACCGGATTAGTGTCCGCGGCCGCCGGCCGATCCGCGGCGACCCCACTGACAAATTTTACTACAATAAAAGCACCGAGCGGAGACACGTCGTGACTGCGGCAGACGAGCACAGTACAATGCGGCCGAACCAATGTGCGCATGTGTACCTACGCTCGCGTCCCCTACCCTTAATACGCAGGCAGGATCGCGTGGGGGAGTTTCACGCGGGGGCGCGAAGACACCAGGATCATTCCCGGACAACAGAATAAGGGAGAGTTTCACATGCTAATCATTCGGCGAGAGCAGATGGCGGCGACCTTTACCCCGGCCCCGGCGATCCGGTGGGCGGCTCTCCTGACGGTCCTTTCATTGGCCCTGGGCGCGTCGGCGTTGGCGCAGTGCACCTACATCGGCGAAGCGAGGATCGGCGACCAGCGGGGGCTCAGCCTGACACTGGACAGCAGCTCCCAGGCGGGGCTCTCCCTCACCGTCGCCACGCAAACAAGCTGCTCCACGAGTATCGTCGGCCGCCCCGACTGGATCACCTTCGGCGGCAGCACCACCACGTTTGAAACGGTGACGATCAACGGGACGACGATCGTTAACGCCCAGAAAAGAGTTCTCGGCCTGGGTTCCGTCAAGGAGAACCTGACCGCGACGCCGCGCACCGCGACGATCAGCGTCGGCGGGATCACCTTCACGATCACGCAGGCCGCAGGTCTCTCACTCATCTCGGCCGCGAGTTTTCAGCCCACGGTCGCCGTCGGGAGCATCTCCTCCGTCTTCGGCGTCAATTTCTCGTCGGCCGCCGAGACGGCGACCAGCGTACCGCTGCCGACCTCGCTCGCCGGGGCCAACATCCAGTTCACGGCCTTCGGCGGTAACCCGGTGCTCGCCCCTCTCTTCTTCGTCTCGCCGGCGCAGATCAACTTTCAGATGCCCCCCGGGCTGGCCGCCGGCATCTACCGCGTCGCCGTGCTCAAAGGCGGCACCGAGATCGCCGTCCAGGACGACCAGGTCATCGGCGCCGTCGCGCCGGGCCTCTTCACCTTCAGCCAGAACGGGCAGGGGGTGCCGGCCGCGGTCGCCCTCAGGGTCAGCAGCAACAACCAGCAGACAACCGAGACCATCTACCAGCTCGAGGCGCCCTACCGCTACACGCCCAAGCCGATCGACCTCGGGCCCGAGGGCGACCGCGTCTTCCTGGTGCTCTTCGGGACGGGCATCCGCGGGCGGAGCGCGCTCTCGGCGGTGAAAGTCACGATCGGCGGCGTAGACGCCATGGTCGGCTCAGCAGGAGAGCAGGGGGGCTTCGTCGGGCTCGACCAGGTCAACGCGCTCATCCCGCGCAGCCTCATCGGGCGCGGCGACGTCAACGTGGTGCTCACGGTCGACGGCCAGCAGGCCAACGTCACGACCATCAATATCAGATGAACATGGATCGATCGGTGCGCATCCGTCGCACCCGTGGCATCCGTGTTCCCTTCAACCTACCGTCGGAATCTTGACGCCTCTTTCGCGCGCGACCTCGGCGGCGCGCTCGTAGCCGGCGTCGGCGTGGCGCATGACGCCGGTCCCGGGGTCGTTGGTCAGGACGAGCGAGAGCCGCCTGTCGGCGTCGGCCGTGCCGTCGGCGACGACGACCATGCCGGCGTGGAGGCTGTAGCCGATGCCGACCCCGCCGCCGTGGTGGAAGCTCACCCAGGTAGCGCCCGAGGCCGTGTTGAGGAGGGCATTGAGGACTGGCCAGTCGCCGATCGCGTCGCTGCCGTCGCGCATCCCTTCAGTCTCCCGGTTGGGCGAGGCGACCGAGCCCGCGTCCAGGTGGTCGCGCCCGATGACGATCGGCGCCGCGACCTTGCCCGCCCGCACCAGCTCGTTGAAGATCAGCCCGGCCTTGTCGCGCTCGCCGTAGCCGAGCCAGCAGATGCGCGCGGGCAGCCCCTGGAACGCGACCCGCTCCTCGGCTTTTGTCAGCCAGCGGGTCAAGTGGTCCTTCTCGGGGAACGCTTCCATGAGCGCCCGGTCGGTCGTCAGGATGTCTTGCGGGTCGCCCGAGAGCGCCGCCCAGCGGAACGGCCCCTGGCCTTCGCAAAAGAGCGGGCGGATGTACTCGGGCACGAACCCGGGAATCTCGAAGGCGTCGGCGACCCCGCCCGCGACCGCCTGCGCGCGGAGGTTATTGCCGTAGTCGAAGACGACCGTCCCCGCCCGCTTGAGCGCGAGCATGGCCGCGACGTGCCGCGCCATCGAGTCCACGGCGCGCCGGACGTACTCGTCGGGGTTTCGGAGCCGCAGCTCGAGCGCGGTTTCGTAGTCGATCCCCGCGGGCACGTAGCCGTTGAGCGCGTCGTGGGCGCTCGTCTGGTCGGTGACGACGTCGGGGCGGAGGCCGCGGCGGACGAGCTCGGGCAGCACCTCGGCGGCGTTGCCCGGGAGGGCGATCGAGCGCGCCTCGCCCTGACCCCGGTACTCGTCGGCGCGCCGCAGGGCGTCGTCTAAATCCTCCGCCACCTCGTCGCAGTAACGTGTCTCGACCCGCCGCCGGATGCGCTCCCGATCGGCCTCGACCCCGATGAAGACCGCGCCGTTGAGCGTCGCGGCGAGCGGCTGCGCGCCGCCCATCCCGCCGAGGCCCGCCGAGACGACGAGTCGCCCCTGGAGCGAGCCGCCGAAGTGGCGCCGGGCGACGGCGGCGAAGGTCTCGTAGGTCCCCTGGAGGATGCCCTGCGTGCCGATGTAGATCCACGACCCGGCGGTCATCTGCCCGTACATGGTCAGGCCCAGGCGCTCGTAGTCGCGGAAGTGGGACCAGTCGGCCCAGGCCGGGACGATGACCGAATTTGAGATGAGCACGCGCGGGGCCATCTCGTGAGTGCGGAAGACGCCGACCGGCTTGCCCGACTGGACGAGCAACGTCTCGTCCCCGCCCAAACCCCGCAGCTCCCTCACCAGGGCGTCGAAGCAGGCCCAGTCGCGCGCCGCCTTGCCCGTCCCGCCGTAGACGATCAGCTCCCCGGGGCGCTCGGCGACCTCCGGGTCGAGGTTGTTCATGAGCATCCGCAGCGCGGCCTCCTGACCCCAGCCGCGGCAGCTGAGCCTGGTCCCGCGCGGCGCGCGTATTTCGGGCATGGCCCTAATATAGGTATCAACTCTCAAATTTCAAACCTCAATTTGAGATTTCCCCCCGGAATCCGGTATCATTGGCACTCGTTTTTTTTCTCGTCGTGAGGTGTCCCATGCGGTGCCCGTACTGTCGTCGCGAGACGACCTGGGAAGAGAACGAGTGGCGTCCTTTTTGCTCCGAGCGCTGCCGCATGATTGACCTCGGGCGGTGGGCGTCGGAAGATTACCGGATTCCGGTGGCGGAGCCCGAGCCGGGCGACCTCGTGCCGGATTCTGACCAGCCGAGTCCTGACCATGTTGCTGATGAACGCAATTAGTCGACGTTTCCTGGCGCCGGGCCTGCTGCTCCTCCTGGGCGGCGCGCTCGCCTCTGCCTGTCAATCGGGCCCGCCGCCCCGGCCGGTCGCGGAGGCGCCGGCGGGGCTCGGGATGAGGTCCGGCGGTGGGGCCAACCTGCGGGCGATCGAGACGGTGCGCGATTTCCCGATCGTCCGGCCCGACGGCAGCAGCTTCAGGCTCGCGGACCTGCGCGGCAAAGTCGTCGTCGTCGACTTTTGGGCGACCTGGTGCCCGCCGTGCATCAAGCAGGCGCCGCAGCTCGCCGCCCTCGGCGCGCGCTACCGGGACCGCGGCCTGGAGGTCGTCGGCCTGACGCTCAACTCCCGGGGGGACGATGCCGAGGTCGGGCGCTTCCTCAAGCAGACGGGGATCAACTACACGGTCGGATACGCCGGGCAGAAGGTCTCGGACGCCTTCCTTAAAGGCACCGAGGACGACACCGGGACGGCGCCGATCCCGCAGCTCTTTGTCATCTCGCGCGACGGGCGCATCGTCGAGCACCTCATCGGCGAGGATCCGGAGCGCGGGCTCGAGCGCCTCGAGAAGGTCGTCGCCGAGCAGCTCTCGTCGGGCGCGGCGTCCTAGCCGCCACTCACCACCAGTAAGGAGTCGAAATTCATGAAACTACCCTGGCCCGTTTCCCCCAGCCCGTCCCGCGCCTGCGCCCTCGCCCTGGCCGCCATGCTCCTCCTCGCTAGCGCCGTCCCCGGCCTCGGCCGCGACGACATCCCCGAGCTGCCGGCGCCCGACGGCTCGTCCGACACGCCCGAGATGGTCATCCAGATGGTCGACAAGACGAAGGTCAAGCTCTCGAGCCTGCGCGGCAAAGTGGTCCTGCTCAACTTTTTCCTCTCGACCTGCCCGCACTGCCAGGAGCAGGCCCCGCACCTCGCCGAGCTCTACGCCCAGTACCGGCAGCGCGGCCTGGCCGTCGTCGGGCTGGCGAGCGACCCGCCGACCAACGGCGAGAGCGTCCGCGCCTTCGTCCGCAACCAGAAGGTCACCTACCCGGTCGGCTTCATCACCACCGAGCTGGTCGCCTATTACACCGACAGCCACAACCACAGCGTCCCGCAGATGGTCCTCTTCGGCCCGGACGGCAAGATGGCGAGGCGGCTCATCGGCTGGGACGAGAAGAATGACAAGGAGCTGCGCGCCGCCATCCAGGCGCAGCTGCAGCGGCTCCCGACGGTCAAGCCGGGCAGCAAGGCGAGCGGCCGCCCGAACCGCCGCCGCTACGCGCACGCCTGAAGAGGAGATGCCGATGAAAGTGCGGAACGCCGTCTTCGTGATTGCCCTGCTCGGCCTGCTCGCCGCCGGCCGCGCGGGCGAGGCCAAGCCGCGGCTGGGCAAACTGCCTAAAGATAAAGTCGCGCGCCAGCGCCTGACGACGCTCGACGGCCGCCAGTTCAGCCTCGCCGACATGCGCGGGGAGGTGGTCGTGCTCAACTTTTTCGCTGTCTGGTGCGGCCACTCGCGCGACCAGCTCCCGGCCCTCGGGCGCTTCGCCGGGGAGGGCGCGGGGAGCGGGCCGCGGGTCATCGGCCTCGCGGTCGCCGACGAGCAGACGTCGGCGGCGCGCCTCGCCCAGTTCGTCAAGGACCAGCGGGTGAGCTACCCGGTGGGCCTGATCGACGACCGCTCCTTCGGCGACCATATCAACTCGCGCGACGTCTCCGTGCCCCAGACGCTCGTCTACGGGCGCGACGGGAAGTTGGCGGCGCACGTCATCGGCCAGAGCGCCGAGACCGACGCGGTGCTCGCCGCCGCGGTTGAGCGCGAGCTGGCGAAGAAGTAGCAGCGGGCATGAGGAGAGCCAAGATCATTGCGACTATCGGGCCGGCCTCGCGCTCTCCCGAGCGGTTGCGCGAGTTGCTCCTGGCCGGAGTCGACGTGGTCCGCGTCAACATGTCGCACGGCGCGCACGAGGAGCATGCGGCGACGATCCGGTCGGCGCGCGCGACAGCCGCCGAGCTCCATCGCCCGCTCGCGGTCCTCCTCGACCTGAGCGGGCCGAAGATCCGCACCGGCAAGCTGCGCGACCATCAACCGGTCACCCTCCTGGCCGACCAGCGCCTGACGATCACCACGCGCGAGCTGGCAGGCGACGCGACTACCGTCTCGACGAGCTACTCCCACCTGCCGCAGGACGTGAGCGTCGGCGACCGCATCCTGCTCGCCGACGGCCTGATCGAGCTGCGGGTCGAGCAGGTCACGCCGACCGACGTCGTCTGCCGCGTGATCAACGGCGGTGAACTCGGCGAGAACAAAGGGATCAACGTCCCCGGGGCCCGGCTCTCGGCCCCATCACTCACCGAGAAGGATCGCGCCGACCTGAGCTTGGGGCTGGGGCAGGGGGTCGACTACGTGGCGCTCTCCTTCGTCCGCTCGGCGCGCGACTGCATCGGCGCGCAGACGCTCATCGAATTCCTCGGGGCGCAGGTCCCGCTGATCGCGAAGATCGAGAAGCGCGATGCGCTCGATGACCTGGACAACATCATCGACGCCGCAGACGGGGTCATGGTGGCGCGCGGCGACCTCGGCGTCGAGACCTCGGTCGAGAGCGTCCCCTTCTACCAGAAACAGATCATCGCCAAGGCCAACGCCGCCGAGAAGGTAGTCATCACGGCGACGCAGATGCTCGAGTCGATGACCCACGAGCCGCGCCCGACGCGCGCCGAAGCCTCGGACGTCGCCAACGCCATCCTCGACGGCACGGACGCCGTCATGCTCTCGGGCGAGACGGCGGTCGGCAGCTACCCGGTGGCGTCCGTCGAGACCATGGCGCGGATCATCACCTTCACCGAGAGCAACTGCGCGACCACCGACCGGTCGCGCGCACTGCTCCACGGGCACGGCACCGGGGCCGAGGGGCGGGCGATCGCCGAGGCCGCCGTCTTCGCCGCGCAGGAGATGCGTGCGCGGTTCATTGTCGTCTTCAGCCGCTCGGGCACCATGGCGCGTCACATCGCGGCGCTCCGGCCCGCGCCGCGGATCATCGCCTTCACCCCGCTCGAGGCGACGCGGGCGGCGCTCGCCGCCGTCTGGGGCCTCGAGCCCCACCTGCTCGATTTCGGGGGGAGGAGTTCGGAGATGATCGCGCGCTCCGAGGAGCGGCTGATCAGCTTCGGGCTGGTCAAGCGGGGCGACCTCATCGTCGCCATGGCCGGTCGCATCCCCGAGCAGCCCAGCCTCTCGTCCATGATCAAGCTCTACCACATCGGCGCGCTCGAGGCGGCATAAGAGCAGTCAGCTCTTAGCGGTCAACCAAACCGGAGACTTCTTTCTGGTTGAGAGCTGAGAGCTGCTTTGCCGAATCAGTGGTCGGCGGTCAGCTCCGGCCTGTCGGCCGTCACCGTGACCCCCGGCCGAGAGTCATGAGCTGACGGCTGAGCGCTGACAGCTTCCGGGCTGATATTGAACGGCTGCTGCGGCGCGCGCCAGTTGTCGACCATGGCCACCTGCTGGACGCAGGCCACAGTACAGAACTTGGCGCACGGCTTCTCGGTCGAGAACTCGCGCTCCATGTGCTCGCGCGTGTAGTCGGAGAGCGGTATCCCGGGGTAGCCGCGCTGCTGCGAGCAGTAATGGACCAGCCCGTCCTCGCAGATGTAGAGGTAGCGCGCCCCGGCCCGGCAGCGCCACTCGTTCGGCTGCGCGTGCGCGAGGTTGTCCTGAAACTGGTTAAGCTTGGCGTACTTCTGCTTGCCGAACCGCTTCAGCTCCTGGAAGACGCGCTCCTCGACCTCGTTGAGCGCCTTGAGCTGCCCGTCGCCGTCGTGGATGATCCCGAGCGAGGTGCTGAAGCCCAGCTCCACCGCCCGGCGCGCCACTACGAGCGCGTCCTCCGGGTGCTTGATCCCCCCGCCGATCACCGAATTGATGTTGACGTGGAAAGCGGCGTACTCGGCGAGGTAGCCGAGGTAGCGGTCGAGCACCCTGAGGCTCTTCTGCGAGACCTCGTCGGGCTTGACATTGTCGATGCTGATCTGGAGGTACTCGAGCCCCGCGTCGTTGAGCCGCTGAATCCGCTCCCGGGTCATGTAATAGCCGTTGCTGATCAGCCCGGCGACCATGCGGTGCGCGCGGACATGCGCGATGATCTCGTAGATCTGCGGGTGGAGCATCGGCTCGCCCCCGCTGATCGTGATCGCCGAGGTGCCGAACCCGGCGAGCCGGTCGAGCCGCGCCTTGACGTCCCTGAGCGGGACCGGGTCCGAGACCTTGTCGTACTCGTTGCAGTAGCCGCAGGCGAGGTTGCAGCGGCGCATGGGGATGACGTGCGCGAGAATCGGGTGACGGGTGGAGAGCAATGCGCGGGCGACGAGATTGGCTTCGCGTAAAGCTCGGGTCAGTTTCTTCATCTGGTTAGTTGGTCGTCATCGCGAACGGACCCGCGGGGCGCGGGTCGCGAACGGGCCGGGCGCCCGCCCTCCTGATCGCTTCACCTGATGCTCGTCTTGCCTGGCTCGAGTGTGGCGGGCGGTGAACCTTGCGCCCTGCGTCGTGATTAATGGCGACAGGCCGCGGGGGCGGCGAAGCCCCCCGCGGCCTCCTGACCAGCTAAATCTTATCGACGACCTTGGTCCCGCTCGGGTATTTGACGACGAAGAGGTCGTCCGCGAGCTTGACGTTCGGCTCCAGGTTGGTCAGCTTGACGATCGTGTAGTCGCCGTTGCGCTCGTGAAATTTGTACTGCACCGGGAGCGACGACCCGGTGTCGACCCAGAGCTCGAGGCTCGTGAAGGACTCGCCGGCCCCCTTCGGCACGAGCCGCAGCTGCGTCGCCATCTTGCCGTCGATCGCCTCGTCCCGGAGCAGCTCGATATTGAATTTGCCGGCCAGCGTCTTGACCGAGCTGTCGAGACCAACGAGCTGCGAGTAGCCTCCCGTCCGCCCCTTCGAGGCCTTGGCGACCGTCGTCTTGAGCGCCTGGTTGATGCGCGGCTGGTAGAAGACGACGCTCTCGCCGATGACCGAGAAGACCCGCGCGTCGGGCCGGGTGTAGTCGATCCGCATCCGGCCCTTCCCGTTGGCGGCCGGCTTGTAGAGCAGCGTCCCGTAATCGGTGTCCTTGGTGTTGATCTGAGTGTTGACCTTCTGCTGCACGATCCCGGCCTTGAGACTCTGGAGGCCCTGGTGCGCCCGCTCCATCTTGGAGAGGATCCCGGGCAGCAGCTGCGGCGCGACCGACGCCTCCGCGCGGTGACTCGCGCCGCCGACGGCAAGCAATAAACTCAGAATTACAGCGCCACTTAAAATTCTTTTCATTACTCCGTCTTCTCCGTCTCCGTATGGCTTCAAAGTTTCTAACCTTCGGTCTTCAAACTAACGCATTATATACCAGCACCGGTAAACTAGTCGACCCTCGGCGTCACGGTCAACCCCGAATCTTTCGGGGGTGACCTCGGCCCGGAAGTGGTCGCGGGCGTAAAGCCGGCAGGCCTCGCGGGCATCGGAGAGCGCCTCCACGCCCGCGCCCTGCCGGCGGAGGAGGGCTTGCATCTCGTCTTCGGGGATTTCCAGGGGAATCAGGCGCGCTTCGTTAGATGCCGCCGGCCCCGCCGGGTTGCCTCGGTCCCGGTCGCCGAAAAATCTGCCCGGCAACAGAAAGATCGCGCCGACGATCAGCAGGCAGAGCACATCGTACTGCCAGCTGCCGCGGCCGTAGGACCAGAGCATCACGTTCTTCATCCCGGCCCAGAGCGATTTCATTCACGGCCCCGGACTTCTCTGACGATCATCCCGTCGCGCATCTCGACGGTCCGCCCGGCGATCGCGGCAGCCTCGGGGTTGTGCGTGATCATGACGATCGTCTGGCCGAATTCGCCGTTGAGGCGGCCGAGCATGTCGAGGACGACCGCCGAATTCTCAGTGTCCAGGTTGCCGGTCGGCTCGTCGGCGAGGATGATCGCCGGCCGGTTGATGATCGCCCGCGCGAGCGCGACGCGCTGCTGCTCGCCCCCCGAGAGCTCGAGCGGCTTGTGGCGCATCTTGCCCTCCAGCCGGAGCAGCCGCAAGACCTCGCGCCGCCGCGACTCGTCCCCCCGGCTGTTCCCGTGAATCTGCTCGGCGAGGCGCAAATTGCCCTCGGCCGTGAGCGTCGGGAAGAGGTTGAAGCGCTGGAAGACGAACCCGATCTTGCGCCGCCGGATGTCGGTCCGCTCCGCGTCGCTCACCGCCCCCAGGTCCTCGCCGTCGACCACGACCCGCCCCGAGGTCGGCTTGAGCAGACCGCCGAGGATGTGCAGCAGCGTCGACTTGCCGCACCCCGACGGGCCCATGACCGAGACGAACTCGCCGGGCGCGACCCGCAGGTCGACGCCCCGCAGTGCCGGCACGTCCACCCGCCCGACGCGGTAGGTCATGGCCAAATTCTCAGTCAGTAAAATCGGGTCCATACCTCAAATCTGACAATTGAACATCTGAGACCTCATTCGTAGGCGAGCGCCTTGACCGGGTCCTGGTTGGCGGCGCGCACCGCCGGGTAGAGCGCGCCGAGCGCGCCGGCCCCGAGCCCGATCATCGCGGCCACGAGCATCCAGGTCCAGTGGTACTCCAGCTGGAGCGTCGTCGCCCGCTCGATCGCCCACCCGACGAGGTAGGCGCCGGAGAGGCCGACCGCCACCCCGATGAGGCTCAGCGCGAGCGCCTCCTGCTCGATGACGCCGACGATGAAGCGCTTCGAGGCGCCGAGCGCTTTGAGCGTCCCGATCTCGCGCGTCCGCTCGGTGATCGTCGTGTACATGGCGAGCAGGATGACCAGCGTGCTGACGATCGTCGAGAGCGCGAGCACCGCCTTGACGAAGCCGTCCAGCCCCGGGATCGAGCGCCCGAAGCCGGTCGCCACCTCGCGCGTCAGGAAGACGATGTTCCCCGGCAGCTCAGCGTCGATCCGACGCTGGACCTCCTCCTGCCGCGCCGGGTCCGCGCACTTGACCATGATCAGGCTGCACTTGTCCGGGGCCGAGAGCGACCGCTGCAGCGCCTCGAGCGACATCTTGATGCGCGCGCCCGACTCGGGCGCGTAGACCCCGACGACCTTCAACTTCCGCCCGAAGACCTCGATCTCGCTCCCGGGGCCGAGCCCCTGCTGCCGCGCCTTGAACTCGTCGATGATCACCTCGTCGTCGCTCGCGAAGACGCGCCCGTCGGTGACGCGCAGACCGCTGATCGCGGCGTAGCTCGGGAAGTCGATGCCGTCCACCTGCTCGATCCCGATGCCCGAGTTCCCGCTCTGGACGTAACGCCCGAACGGGCTCGCCGCGCTGACGCCCTCGATCTGGCGCAGCCGGTCGGCGTAGCGCACGTCGAGCGAGAGGACCGAGGAGGGCGAGAGAATGCTCGACCCCTTGCGCGTGAACTGAATCTCGGCCCCGATCCCCCGCTCCCGCCGGGCGCGGTCGTTGAGCATCCCGCGGACGAGCCCCGTGTTGACGACGATCAGGAGGACGGCGAGCGCAACCCCGGCGACGCTCACCAGCGTCCGCGTCGGCCGCTGCCGGATGTTGGAGATGACGAGACTGTCGATCATCGCGCGGCCGACCCCTCGGGCTTGTCCAGGTCCGTCTCGGGCAATTTCTCCTTGTTCTCGAGGACGAAGACGGTCTCGGGGAGGTCGGCCGGGTTGATCTCGAACCGACCCTCGCTGAAGGTGAGCTTCGCCGAGTAGCCGTCGTGCGGGCGCGAGACCGTGACGACGCCAGGCCAGGGCGCCGGGTGGTCGGCGTTGAGCTTTTGGTAGGCGGCATACTCGACGTCGGTCACGATGCTGCCCCGGCCGTCGAAAATCTGCTGCCGGGCGAAGCGCGCCTCGGCCGCGCGGTCGAACCAGAAGCGGCGGCGCACCCGGCCCGGCGCCTCTCCGCCGGCAGGCAGCTCCGCTTCGGTGATCACATAAAAGCTGCGCAGCACCCGCGCCTCGCGCTTGGCCCCCTGCCGCCGGTCAGGCTCGACGGCCAACTCTTCGCCCAGCGTGTAGACGAAACCCGGCTCGCCGAGGCGCAGCGGGCGCAGCATGAGCGCCTCGGTGAAGTGGAACGGCCGCGCGTCGACGAGCGCGCTGCGCCCCTCGCGGCCGAGCTTCTCGCGCCACCGGCTGTAGTCAGCGTCGTTGGTGCCGATGAGGAAGCGCCGATACTGCTGCGGGGTGTAGATCGCGACGCGGAAGCGGTTGGCGTCTGAGACCATGTCGGCGATCTGAGTGCCCGTCACCGGCACCTGAATGATGAGCCGGATCTTGTCCGGCCGCTGGAGGACGAGAACCCCGTCGGCCGTGCGGTAGCGTTCGGCCGACTCGGCGTCGTTGAACTGGATCAGGACCCGCGTCGAGCGGAGCGCCTGGAGGGAGGTGAAATGCTCGAGTTGCGCGACGAGCGCCTTGAAGTCAGAGTCGGAGAGCGGCGTGAGCAGCCGCGGGATCGATTCGTCGCTTACCCGGGCGAGGTTGCTGCAGGCCCCGGTCAGCACCATGAGCGTCAGACCCACGGCGGCGAGGGCTGCACGGGAGAGCCGAAGCAGGCTGCGCCGCCTCTGCCCGGCACCGGGGCTAGTCGCCGGAGTCATCGAGTGTCTCGTCACCATAGCGCCGCCGTCAAACAAAGGAGCCACGCTAACAGAAGCCCGGAGGCTTGTCAAACCTATTGTCCGGGGTAGTTTAACGGGACGGCGGGAAGCGCACCAAAACGTCGGGTGGCCTCACCTATTGGTGTGAGGAGAACCCGACTCGAGGCCCCTTAAGCCTCCCCGTAAACCACGCCTGAAACGCGATTACTACAATTATCGCTTCGGTTTGGATGCCATGCACTCGGGCCGGCGGTGCCCTGGCACGAGGCTTGTTTAAGGGGTCAGTGCCCGAGGATAGAGGTGGAGGAAGTGAGCGCCATCGCCAGCAGGCCGACGGCGGCTTGACAAATCGGGCCGTAAAGTTCTTTGAGTTTGACGCGCGGCGGGGAACTGGGGGCATTTCGCTTCACGGGCTCGCGCCTGCGAAGGGCGAAATTCCCTGGCGCGCGTCAAAAAGTTTCCCAGCAACCACTCGCAGGTTGATTTGGGAAGTAGGCGCCGCGCGGCAGACGTAAAGGGGGCTGAAAGGAATTCTTTCAGCGTTTGTCGCGCGGCGCTTTTACTTTCCCTCCCCCCAATCTTTTCTTCTAACCTCTTCCTACTTAATTTGATTCCCACCTGTAGGAATTCCAAAAAACTGAATACGATCCGAAAATTTGAATCGGCACAAGTCTAAGGGTATCTGGAGTTCCCGGCTGGCTCGCGCCGGCAAGAAGCTAAGTGTGGAAAGTACATTAGTTGCGCTCCGAGTGGGAGCAACACCCGATCCAGATTAGCGTCGGCACATCGATTGCATTTCTTAGACTCTTCTTGTCGGGAGGGTCGTCCTCGCATCCAGACAGGCACTCATTCACCTATTCAAGGATGGGGCCGGGGGCATGACAGGAAATCTAGATCTGCCGACCCAGGGCCCGCCGGCACAGCCAACATTCTCGAATTGCCGACCGAATTTGGAGGGCTCATGTTCAATCATCGTCTCATCTGGAAGAGTGGTCTGGGGCTCATCCTCATCCTGCTTGGCTCCGGTCTCGCCATGGCGCAGGCTTCCTTGATGTCGGGTCTGGTGGTTGACCCGCAGGGAAACGCCGTGACCGGGGCGACGATTGTCGTGACCAACACGGCGACGGGCGCGGCCCGCACGGTGACGAGCACCGGCGACGGGAGCTACCAGATTCCGCAACTGGCGCCGGGCGTCTACCGGGTGCGCGCCGAGGCGTCGGGCTTCGCCTCGGTCGTGCAGGAGGACGTGCAGGTCCTGGTGAGCACGCCACTGACGCTGAACATCACGTTTCAACAGGTCGGCGGGGTGACAGAGACGGTGACGGTGCAGGGTGGCGAGTCGACGCTCAACACCTCGGACGCGACGCTCGGCAACACGATCAACAATAACCAGGTCGTCAATCTACCGCTCAGTGCGCGCAACGTGGTCGGGCTCCTCTCGCTCCAGCCCGGGGTGACGGTTGAGGGCGAGGTCAACGGGGGTCGCAATGACCAGGCGAATGTCACTCTCGACGGCGTGGATGTCAACGACCAGCAGTCGGGCGAAGCTTTTTTCAGCGTGCTGAGGACCACTCCGGACGCGCTGCAGGAGTTCCGCGTGATCACGACCAACGCGAACGCCGACCAGGGGCGCTCCTCGGGGGCGCAGATCTCGCTCGTCACCAAGTCGGGGACCAACCAGTTCCACGGCTCGCTCTACGAGTACCACCGGAACACGGTGACGTCGGCCAACAACTGGTTCAACAACAAGGCGGGGGTTGACCGCGAGCAGCTGCTGCGCAATAACTTCGGGGGCGCGATCGGCGGCCCGATCAGGAAGGACAAGCTCTTCTTCTTCTTCAACTATGAGGGCTTCCGGCAGGCCTCGAACACGACCGTGGTGCGCGAAGTGCCGCTCCCGACCCTCGGCCAGGGCGTCGTCCGCTACTACACTGCGGACGGCGCGAGCGACGCCTCATGCCCGGCCGGCACCCCCTCGGGCGTGCGCTGCCTGACCCCGGCGCAGATCAGCAGCTTCTACCGGGATGCGTACGGCTCGACTCCCGGCATCAACCCGGTGGCCCTCAGCGCGCTCGCCGACGCGGCGCGGCGCTACCCGGCCAACGACACGACCGTCGGCGACGGGCTGAACACGGGAGGCTACCGCTTCAACGCTGGGACCCCGGTGAGGCAGAACACGGCGATCGCGCGCTTCGACGCGAACCTCTCAGCCGCCCAGAACCTCTACCTGCGGCTCAACTACCAAAACGACAACGAGACGCCGACCACCCGCGTGCGGCGCTTCCCCGACACCTTCGGCCCGACCCTCTGGACGCACCCGCGGGGGCTGGCCGCCGGCCATGCCTGGACGCTATCCAACTCGCTGGTCAACAATTTCAGGTACGGGTACACGCGCGACGCCTTCACCGACGGCGGCGACGCGCAGCAGAACACCGTCAGCTTCCGCTTCATCTTCCAGCCGCTCAACTTCAACTACACGACGAGCCGCGTCACCCCGATCCACAATTTCGTCGACGACCTCTCGTGGACCAAGGGTAACCATGCCATGCAATTCGGGACCAACATCCGGCTCATCTCGAACAAGCGCGTGACCTACGGCTCGTCATACGACTCGGCGATCGCCAACCCGTCCTATTACGACTTCTCGGGCGACGTCATCGTCAACGACGACAACGGCGACCCGATCTTCCCGAACCTCGACGGCGGGTTCCAGACCGACCTCCGCGACTCGCTGACGGCCGTCATCGGCCGGTTCTCGGACTACGGCGTCAGCCTCAACTACTCGAAGGAGGGCGACCTGCTCGGCGTGGGTGACGGGATCGAGCGCATCTTCGCGACGCAGGAGTACGAGTTCTACGGGCAGGACAGCTGGCGCCTGCGGCCGAACTTGACGCTGACCTACGGCCTGCGCTACTCGACCTCGACGCCTGTCTACGAGACGCGGGGCATTCAGGTCAAGCCGGTCCAGAGCCTGGGCAAGTACTTCGAGCAGCGCGTCAAGAGCGCCTTCGACGGCGTCCCGTTCAGCGACCCGATCACAGTCGATCTCGCGGGGAAGAAGAACGGGCGCGAGCCCTACTACGACCAGGACTGGAATAACTTTGCCCCGGCGCTCGCCTTCGCCTGGTCGCCGAGCGCCAAGAGCGGCTGGCTCAACAAAATCTTCGGCGAGAACAAGAGCACGATCCGCGGCGGGTTCCGCATGACCTACGACCGCATCGGCAGCCAGCTCGCCGTCGGCTTCGACCTCAATTCGACGCTCGGCTTCAAGTCCGAGTCGAACATCTCGGCCAACACCTACAATGTCAGCGACCGGCTCGGTCCGCTCTTCAGCGGCTTCAACCAGAACGTGCGCACCCTGCCGGGGCTGACCATCGACCCCTCGCTGCAGTTCCCCCTGACCAAGGCGTCCGACGAGGACCAGCGCATCGAGTCGTCGCTCGACGACACGCTGGTCACGCCGGTCAACTACAGCTTCAACCTGAGCTACGGGCGCGAGCTCGGCCGCGGCTTCACCCTCGAGGCGAGCTACGTCGGGCGCATCGCGCGCGACCTGCTGATCACGCGCGACGTCATGCACCTCAACAACCTCCGCGACCCGACGTCCGGGATCGACTGGTACACGGCGATCAATCAGCTCATCGACCTCCGCTACCAGAACGCCCCGATCGCCTCGGTGCCGACCAACCCCTTCTTCGAGCGCTTCTTCCCGGGCCTCGCCGGCCGCTACAGCGTGCTCGGACAGAACGTCAACCTGACGGCGACGCAGGCCGCCTACCGGCGCCTCGCGCAGACGAGCGTCGGCGGCCGCAACCAGACCGATTACACCTTCACGCAGCTCGTCTGGGACGACCGGCCCGACTGCCAGACGTGCCCCTACATCGGCCCGTCGATCTATAACAACACCTTCTTCCAGCCGCAGTACGGGGCGCTCTCGACCTTCTCGACGCTCGGCACCTCGGACTACCACTCGGCCCAGCTTACCTTGCGCAAGCGGCTGACCAACGACCTCTCTTTCGACGTCAACTACACCTTCGCCCACTCCCTCGACATCGCCTCGGGCAACCAGGCGGGGACCTCCTTCGGCGCGCCGTTCGTCCTCAACCCGCTCGATCTCAACGTCAACCGGGGCCACTCGGACTTCGACATCCGGCACCTGGTGACCGCGGATTGGGTCTACAATCTGCCCTTCGGCAACGGCAAGCGGTTCGGGAACGGCGCGCGCGGTTTCGTCAACGCGCTCGTCGGCGGCTGGACGCTGACCGGCATCTTCCGCTACAACTCGGGGCGGCCCGTGGGGGCGCCCGGGGACGCCGACCGCTGGGCGACGAACTGGAACGCGCAGTCAAACGGCGTCGCCCTGCGCCCGGTCGAGTCGTCGCCGACGCGGACCGGCGACCCGAACATTTTCGAAGACCCGCAGGCCGCCTTCCAGAGCTACCGCAACGCCCGGCCCGGCGAGTTCGGCGACCGCAACACGATCCGCCTCCCGAGCTACTTCACGATCGACCCCGGCCTCTACAAGGCCTTCAGGATCAAGGAGAATCTGCAGCTCAAATTCCGCTGGGAGGTCTTCAACGCGACCAACAGCCAGAGCTTCACGACCCTCGCGAACTTCAGCCTCCCGCAGGATCCATTTAACGAGCAGGCCCCTTCGGACTTCGGGAGGTTCACTCAAATCCAGGGCAACCCGCGCGTCATGCAGTTCGCGCTGCGCATCGAGTTCTAAAGGGGAATGGCCCGCGGATCAGACGGATCGGCCAATCAGTAAGGACCGGCACGGATCAGAAGTTTGAAGGTCGTGGGGTAAGCATTCTTCTCGTCCGCCGCGCGGCGCTCGGTCTCTGCCTCAACCCAGTCGCGCTCGTCGAAGGCGGGGAAGAAGGTGTCGGCCGCGGCCTCGGTTTCGACCAGCGTGAGGTAGAGACGGTCGGCGCGGGCGAGGGTCTCGGCGTAGATCTCGGCCCCGCCGCCGACGAAGAGTTCGGTCTCGCCGCGCGCACGGGCGATCTCAAATGCGGCCTCGACCGAGTGCGCCACCAGACAGTCGGGCGCCGCGTAGCCTTGGTCGCGCGTGACGACGATCATGACGCGCCCCGGGAGCGGCCGGCCGATCGACTCGTAGGTCTTGCGGCCGACGAGGAGGTGGTGGCCCATGGTCAGCTCGCGGAAACGTCTGAGGTCGGCCGGGAGCCGCCAGGGGACGCGGTTGCCGGCGCCGATCCCGCGCCCGAGGTCCATGGCCACGATGAGCGAGACGATCACACCGCCACCTCGGCTTTGATGTGCGGATGGGCAAGGTAGCCGACCAGCTCGAAATCCTCGTAACTGAAATCGAAGATCGACTCGACCCGGG
>Ga0075421_100001754_pt1 | contig 25534 bp, 50 predicted proteins | sample SoiMetdeltSBSDD5_FD_75292 | JGI IMG/M metagenome (GOLD analysis project Ga0075421, IMG submission 75292) | Bulk soil microbial communities from a Populus tree surrounding site in Tennessee, USA - Soil MetaG P. deltoides SBSDD5 | ecosystem: Environmental > Terrestrial > Soil > Tree plantation... | reverse complement strand
GTTCGCTGGTCCTGGGGCTTGGGGGTATCCCCCCACCCCTTGCTCACTGTGTGTTATCTGCGTGCCAGCCACCGGGCTGGGCTTGGGAGGTGTGCCTGTTGTGGCAGCGCTCGCACAACCCACGTCCGTGCCTGGGGTCGTTGGGGTTGAGGCCAAGAGCTACTAGCTCTCGCCTGTCGAGGGGCCAGTGGTCAGCCACCGTTGAGGGTGCGAGGCAGGGTGTGCCGTGACGGTGGTTGGTCTCGGTGCACACGCACAGCGGGTCGCGGCGCAGGACGGCGGCTCGGAAGCGGCGCTCGTGGATGCGGTCGTAGCCACGCTCGGCAGCGGTGCCGCGGGCACGGTCGGCTGCGGTGTCGCACGGTGTGCAGCGGCTGGTGCCGGCGGGGACGAGTTCGGGGCAGCCTGGTGTGGAGCATGCCTTGAGCGCCCTAGGCATCGTCGTCGTCGTCGCGGATCCTGGCCCAGTTGGCGTCGATGGCGGCGTGGAGTAGCCCGTCGCGTTGCCAGATCGGCCGGTCCTCGTCCCACCAGCGGGACAGCCACGACTTGCCGTCCACGGTGGACCATTCGATGACGAGGACCCAGTTGGTGGCCAGGCAGGTGCCGTCGGCTTCGACGGCCATGAGCTCGGCGAGTTCGGTCAGGGCCCGGTCCATGATGGCTTTGACACGGTCGTCGTGGTCGCTCACCACGGGCCCCGGAGACCGCTGCTGCCCGCCGCCCCTGCTGGGGTTCGGGCAGACTGGTGGCGCTGCAAAGAGATTAAGATTCGGACATCCCGCCCGTCAAGCTGCATGGCTGTGGTCCTGGACATGGGCGGCGAGGATGCCGATGGTGTCGGGGGTCCAGGTCTGGCCGCAGGCGACGCAGACGGCGGTGCGGCGGGCGAGGCGCACGCGTAGGGCGCGGGTGTCGCAGGCGGGGCATGGGGCGTCGGGTTGCCACGGTGGGCGTTCCCATCCGGTGAGGGTGGCGGCGAGGCTGTGCCAGCGGCGCAGGTCGGGTAGGGCGGCGGTGGCGCGGGCGCCGACGATGCCCCAGATGTTGGCGGCGGTCTCGCCGCGGGGTGGCAGGCCGAGGTGTGTCATCCAGGTGGCGGCGCCGGTCTGGATTCGCCAGTGCGCGTCGACGGCTTCGAGGCGGGCGGCTGGGGCGGAGCGCGGTTGGTGGCGGGTGCTGGCGATGTCGTCGAGGTACACCTCGCCGGGGTGGGTGGCGGCGGCGAGTTGGTCGAGCAGGGACGCCATGGTGTGGGTGTGGACTCGGGTGAGTTTGAGGTGGCCGTTGGTGCGGGTCCAGATGGGTTCGGTGACGCGGATGGGTGAGCACAGCGCGTCGGCTGCGGCGGTGAGGTCGTGGAGCGGGTCAGTGCTCATCGGCGGCGCCGGTGGCGGCGAGGGCGAGGGTTCGGTATTCGCTGTTGGGGTGGACGGTGGCGAGTTCGCGGTGCCAGGGGCATACGGTCCAGCCGAGTTTGGCGAGGGGCTCGGGGATGCGGTAGGGGCAGCCGGGGTCGCCGGCGCAGCCGCGGTGTCCGGGTGGGTATGGGGTGCGTGCCATGGTCAGGCCCCTCCGCCTTGGGCGACGGCGCGGGCGACGCGTTGGAGGTTGAGGGCGGCGGTGATGACTTTCTCGTCGGCGCGCAGGGCGGCGGCGACGGCTTGGGCCTGTTCGGCGCTGACGCCGGCGGGCAGGGTGAGCAGGCTGGTGGTTTGGTGGCGTTTGCAGGCGGTCAGGAGCGCGTCGAGGGGTATGGCGGCGAGGAGGGTGTTGATGGCGGCGAGTTGCTGGCCGATCTGGGCGTAGTTGGTGTAGGCGACGGCTTCGAGCTGTTGTTGGGGGGTGGGGTGGCCGTTGGCGGCGGTGGGGTGGGGTGGCTGCGTCACGGCGTCGTCTCCAGGCGGGCTGCGTAGGGGCAGTTGGGGGTGGCGCATGCCCACCGGCCGGGGGTGTATATGGGCTCGGGGTCGGCGCGGCAGGTTACGTCGACCCAGCCTTGTGCGACGCGGTGGCCGCATCCGGGGCAGGCGCGGGGTTCGTGCCGGTCGCGTTCGGCGGTGGTATAGCGCCTCACGGGGTGGCCTCGGCGATGGTGGTGGCGCACGGGTCGGTGGCGTAGTGGTCGAGCAGCCATGCCAGGACCCGACGCTGCGCGGCCGGGTCGACTGTTTCCAGGGCGGTGATGCATCGCCGGCATGCGGCGGCCTCGGCGGCCAGCTTCTGCTCGAAGTCGCTCTTGGGGGCCATCAGGGTGTCCCTTCGTCGTTGTGGGTGTTGTCGTCGGCGGCTTGGGCGGTGAGGGCTTGGGCGACGGAGTGGTCTGCGATGGCCTGCACCTGCGGGGCGACGGCGAGCAGCGCCGCAATCGGGTTGGTGGGTGGGTCGGTCGGGGGGACCTCGACCAGGGGCCCGATCTCCGGTGTGAGCTCACGCAGGGCGGCCATCGGGTCGGGTGCGTCTTGGCCGGGTTGGCCGTGCCGACCTCGGCGGGCGGCGGCGATGCGGTCGCGGATTGCCGCTCGGGCCTCGTCGGCGGCGGGGCCGTTGGTCGGCGGGGTCGGCGGTGGCGAGAGGTTTTGATCTTCTGCTCGGCCGTCGTCCGCGCGCTCCGCCGCCCCGCGGCGGGCGGCGGTCGCTGCGGGGGCCCCGCCCCCGCCTTCCTTCGGGGCGGGGCGGGGCGGGGTAGGGGATACGGGCGCGCGGGGGGCAGCGTCTGGTGGACGGTCTTGTAGGCCGTCGGGTGCGCCGTCTGAGGTCGCATCAGGAGTCGGTGCGGGAGACGTGCGGGAGACGGGTCCTGTAGATGGTTCGTTAGACGCGTCACCGTCTCGTCTCCCGGCCCCGGAGTGTCTATCGCGCCACCGGGCTTGTCGCTCGGACTTCATCTTGAGTTGTTGGCGGACGCGCTCGGCCGTCGGGTTGTAGTCGAGGTAGTCGTGCACGACCCACCCGTCGGGGCCGGGCGGCGCACAGGTCGGGATCTCGAGTAAGGAATGAGGGCAGGGCGGGTCTGTGGCGCGGTGCCAGCGGCCGCGGCGGACCAACTCGGCGACGACCTGGGACAAGATCCGGTTGACGGTCTTGCTGCGGGAGATGGTGCCGATCTCGTCCGCCCCGATACGGCCGTCGGTGCCGCAGGAGCTCGACCACTCCATTGCCTCGCGGTCGAGGCGGAAGGCTTGGTCGGAGAGCACCGCCACCTTGCGGTTGTTGCTCATCTTGTCGTCACTGCGTACCCACGTCATGCGGCGGCCTCCTGTTTGAGGGCTCGGGTACGGCGCTCCCACCAGCCGCCGGGCATGTGGCTGTGGGCGCTGCTGCGGGCGAGGACGCGGCCGCCGGGTGCGTTGATGGTGTGGCCGTTGGGGCATTCGGCTTCGTAGTCGAATCGGCCGTCGTGTTCGGTGGGGTGGTGGGGGTGAAGGTAGGCGCCGCAGGTTCGGCATTCGCCGGCGATGCCGCCTTCGGAGCAGATGCGCATCCACCGGTGGTGGTCGATGTGGTCGTCGGCGATGAGGTGGCGGCTGATGCCGCCGGCCGTGATGTTGTTGTGGAAGAGCCCGGGGCCGGTCATGGCTGGGCTCCGGTAAGGGTGGCCAGGTTGGGGTGGTGGCACCAGGTGCAGGGGCATGGCTGATCGTGTTCGGTGGGTGGTGTGTCGGTGGTGGAGCCCGGGCCGATCACCTCCGCTGATGGGTGGCGGGTTTGGGCGGCGGCGCGGCGTTGGTCGAGCCAGGCGGTGAGGTCGTCGGGGGTGATGCGCCAGTGGCCGTCTTGGTTGCGGTAGGCGGGGATGGCCCCTTTTTGGCAGTAGAGGGCGATGGTGTTGGCGGTGACGCCGGCGAGTCGGGCGGCTTGGCCGGTGGTCAGGTTGCTGTCGGTGGGTTTGGGTGGCGGGTTGTGGGCGGGGTTGGTGATGGCTAGGAGTGGGCGCCCGTAGCGGAGTTTGGTGGGTTTGCCGTCGTGGTCGTAGTAGGTGCCGCCGCCGATGGTGCCGGTGCGTTCGAATGGCCGCAGGGTTTGGTAGTAGGTGTGGCAGTCGGGTTGGACTGGGCAGCGGTTGCAGGTGGCGAGTGCTTGGAGGTTGTCGCGGGTGAGTGCCCGGGTGACGTGCCAGTCTTCGGGTTCGTGGCCGGGTTGGGCGCAGAGGGCGGCGAGGCTCCAGTGGTCTGGTGGTGGGGTGTCGAGTCCCCAGCTGCTGGTGGCGTGTCGGGTCATCATGGCTGCACGCTTCGGCGGAGGTCGCGTAGGTGCGTGAGGGTGTCGGGGTCGGGGGCTGCGCAGCGTGGGCACATGGCGTCGGGGGTGCCGTCGGTGCGGTGGCCGATGCGCCAGCCGGCGGCGCGGGCGTTGTCGAGGAGGTTGCCATGGTGGTGGTGTGCCGCGGTGATGGTGGCGCCGCACGGGTCGCTGGTTGGTTGGCTGGTTTGGTGGTCGAGGGTGCGGCCTTGGCAGGTGATGGTGGTCAGGGTGCGCAGGTCGGCGGGGACAGGGACGAGGTCAGTGCCCATCATCGGTGGTGGCCCCCTCGGCGTCGATGACGATGCGGATGCCAAGCGCCGATGGCGTCTTGGCCGCGGGCGATGGCTTCGGCGAGGTCGAGGTTGGTGATGCCGGCGCGGACGAGGCGGGCCATGCGCATGGCGACGAGGCGTTCGTCGGGTGTCCAGGTGCGGGTGTGGCCGGCGGCGGCGAGTTCTTCGTCGATGTAGGCCCGCAGGGGTGGCGGCGGCTGGTCGTCGTCGGCTGGGTTGTTTGGTTGGTCGGCGGGTTGATCGGGGCGGGGGTGCGCGGAGCGGTCGGAGGCGAGTACGTGGCGGGCGATGCGTTCCTGCAGCCGGCAGCGGTCCCATAGCAGGTTGCGTACTTCGGTGTAGTGCAGGGCGTGGGTGTCGGCGATGGCGCGGATGGTGGCGCCGTCGGTGAATGCTTGAAGGATGGCGCGTTCGTCGGCGGTGAGGCGCGCGGCGACGAATGGGGTGAGGTCGATGGTGGTCATGCTGCGGTCCACCTCCCGGTGTGGGCGTCGCGGGTGGGCGGTGTGGTGGGTGGCGGGTGGCCGCTGGGGAGGGCGTCGTTGAGGGTGTTCTGTTGGGCTGTGGTGTCCGGGGCTGCCGGTGTGGTGGGTCGGGGTCGGTGTGGGTGTTGGCGTAGTTCTCGCCAGGGGATGGTGGGGCCGTAGCGTTCGGCGGTCAGCTCGTCCATTCAGGCCACCTCCCACAGCAGGCGCGGCATGTCGTCGGCGCCGCGGTCTTCACGTGGCCGGCTGGGTGTGTCCCACCCGGCTCGGGCTGGGCGTTGTGCCACCACCCGATAGCCAGCTGCTGCGCGCAGCGACGCGCCGGTCTCGTCGTCGGCGAGGGTGTAGGTGACGAGCCGGCGGTAGCCGAGGGCTTTCGCGGCCCGCCATGCGGCGGCGTAGAGCGGCGAGGCGGCGTTGGGTGTGCCGTCGGTGGCGAGGCGGGTCACTTCGAGGGTGGTGCCGTTGTCGTAGGAGCGGGCGACGGGCCGGCCGACGATCGCGACGCCGCGTAGCACGCCGGTCTGGTCGGCGACGGCGGTGCAGAATTTGCACCCGGCCGGTGGGGTGAGGTGGCGGTGCCACATGGTGACGAAGTAGCAGGCGTCAGCGAACATGATCGGGACCAGCGCAAGGTCAGGCATGGTCCACCGCCAGGGACGCCAGCAGCTGCTCGCCGATGAACTCGCAGTAAACGGGTGGGATGGCCTGGCTGAGCTCGTCGCGGTTCATCCAGTCGATGCCCATGACCCGGCGCCAGTCGGCGACTGTCGAATTGGGGAGCCCGAGGGTCCGGCGCCGGGTCCGGCTCGGCTCACCATGTCCGGCCACGCTGACCGCGGGCTGGGTGTGCTGGCAGGGCGGGCTGAGGCTGTAGCCGTACCACGAGGTTTCGAACCAGCGCACGCGGCGTAGCTCGGCCTGTCCGAATTGGCAGCCGCAGAGTCTGTAGTCGGCCCGGATCGGCGATCCGGGTACGTTTTCGATCACCCATGGTGTGCCGGTCGCCTTGAGCGCGGCGCGGGTGGGTGCGACGAGGTCGGGGTAGATCTTTCCTTGCGCCCTATTGGGGTATCCCGCAACGGTGTACGCCTGGCACGGCGGGCTGGCGTGGATCGCGTCGTACCCGTGCAGCGGGAACGTCATGGCGTCGGCCTGGATGAAGGTGAACGGGTACCGCGGCTGCGGCGCGATGTCGACGCCGACCACTTCGAAGCCGGCCCGGTGGTAGCCCATGGCCGCACCGCCGGCGCCGCAGAACAGGTCGAGCAGGCGAGGGCGGCTCATGGCCTGCTCCCGTTGAGGAGTAGGTCGCGGGCGGTGTTGAGGCGGGCCATGGTGTCGTGGTCGCCGCCGGGCATGTCAGGGTGAGCGCGGCGGGCCGCGAGCCGGTATGCGTAGGTGAGCGCGTCGGCTGGGGCGGCGCCATCCAGGATGGCGGCGGCTGCGGCGGAGCGGCGCGCGGTGTCGTCGGGGTGCGCCCACGTGGCGAGGAACTCGGCGGCCTGCTCGCGGGTCATCTTCGCGGCGGTGGCCTCGATCGCAACCCAACCTCTGTACTGCTCGCCGTGTCCGGCGACGCCGTACCGGTCGACCTTGCGTAGGGCTTCGAGGGAGAGGGCGATCGCGCGGATGTTGTCCTGCCAATGGCTGAACCGGTCGGCTTGGTAGGTGAGTGGCCCGTGGCGGGATTCGAACGCGACTTTGACGGCCGGGGAGGCGGGCTGGGCGCGTTCGTAGAGTTGCCCGTCGCGGCGGATCCAGCGTTCGGACACGTCGATTTGCATGACCCAGCGGCGGGCGCCGAGCGCGCGGATCTCCCGGTCGAGCATGACGAGGGTGTTGGTCCAGGTGGCGGAGAACGGGGAGTAGGTGCGGCCTTTGGTGATCGGTCCGGTCCAGGGGCTGAGGGGCCGCACGTCGTAGGGCATCATCGGGCGCCGCCTGCGTTGGCGTTGGCGAGCTCGAGGAGTACGTCGGCGTGGCAGGGCTGGTCGAGTGGGCACCAGCAGGCGAGGTCTTTGCCGCGTAGTTCGGCTGGGTCGAGTTGGTCGTACGGTTCGCGCCCGTTGATCACGTCTTCTCGGAAGCGCCGGACCGCGACGCCGCGCTCTTCACCGTCGGCGCAGTAGTAGTCCTCCCCCCACCGGTCGTCAGACACCCAGTTGGGTCGGATCACCCGGTACGGGTTGCCCCAGCGTGAGGGGCGGCCGACGTAGACGGCTCCGGGTGGTAGCCGCCAGCCTCTGGTGCGTTGGCGTTGGATCCGCTCAGGCATGGCGTGGCCTCCGGCGGAAACTGTCGGCCTTCGCGCACGTCACGAAGTGCGACGTGTGCAGTGCGTCCGTGGATAGCCGCGCCTCGACGGGCACGAACCGCGCGAGGGGTGTGCGCTCGCCGCGGTCGACGAGTTCGAGGCTGCCGATCGGGGAGGGCTGGGCGTCGACGGGCATGGTTTTGCCGCGTTCGGTGTAGGCCCACACGACCGGGGCGCCGCAGCTCGATGCTGAGCAGGGTGCGGTGGGCCAGCGCCCGTCGGCGAGCTGCGGCGGTTCCACGGTCGTCATCACAGGCTCCTCGGCCGTTCGGGACCGGCGTCGCCCGCATCGGAGGTCACGACCCCGGGCGGTACGAGCGCGTACTCGTCGGCGGTCAGCGACACCCGCAGGTAGCCGACGAGGCCGGCGCGGGGACCGACGGCGTAGGCCCACCACTCGCGGTCGCCTCCGACGCCGCGCAGGAGGCGGATGCCTTCGCGTTCAGCTAGTTGAGGCATGTCCACCTTCCTTTTGCTGTCTTTGGTCCACACCGACACGGAGGCGTGCCACACGGGCAGCCCATCGTTGAGGCGTTCTCAACGGTCGACCGCGAGGATCGACAGGAGCAGGTATGGCCTGGTCGGGTGTCGCCGTACGGCTGTCTGGTGCGCCCTGATCTGCTCGTCGCGGGCCGACCCGTCGGCTGTGAGCGGGTGCAGGAGGGCGTACCGCTGCCGTTCGTTCACGGGGGCTAGTCCTCGTCGCCCTCGTCGTGGTCGCCCTCGTCCTCGTCGTCGTCGTGGCCCGAGAACAGGTCCTCCTCCTGCATCGCGTTGCCGGTGCGGGCCTTGAACGCCTCCCGCTGCAGGGTTTTGGCGTCGACTGCGGCCTCACCGGTCAGCGGCTCAAACTCGACGATCCGCACCGTGGGTGTCTCGGCGCCGCCGTTCTCGTAGTCGGTCTTGCCGAACTTGACGCGGTAGGTGACGACGGCGGTGCGGATCGCGCTGGGGTCGGCGAGCAGTTCGGAGGCGTCGAGGCCGTTGTAAAGATCCGTATCCTTGGTGAACTTCGCCGAAATGTTGACCTTCGCTTGTGGCATGTGCAGCTCTCCCTCAGGGTTGTTGGTCGAACAGCCGGGCTGGGCTGTTGTCGGTGATGCGGATGACGACCCGGCCCACGGTTTCGCCGCCGCCGATCGGCATGGGTTCGAGCCGCCACGTCGGCAGCTTGGGTATGACCCGGTCGGAGTCGTCGACGAGCAGCCCGTAGCCGTGGGTTTGGCCGATGGTGCCGTCGCGGCGCCGTACCGGGCGGGACGGGCCGAGCCCGTCGATGCAGGCTTTGATGGTGGGGGCCAGGTTGGAGGCGTCGCGGACGGGTGGCCGCTGCCCGGCGTATTGGATGACGGCCTGGATGCGGACGGGGCCGGGGAGTCCTTTGGGGAGGTCTTCGTGTTCGCAGGCGCGGACGACGGCGCGGCGCCAGGCGCGGACGATTCGGCTGCGGTGCAGGGGTTCTAGTTCCCGGTTGGCGGTGAGCCACGTGGCGGGGGCGGGGACGAGGATCGTCCACACGCGAGGCTCGTCGGCGGGCGCGGTCATCAGGTGCCGTCCCAGCCGTGCTGTCGGGCGATCGCTTCGAGCTCGGCGATCACGTCTGCCTGATCGATGGGTGGCAGCGCGAGCCGCTCGGCGATGGCGAGGTGACGGCGCAGGCGTTGCCGGTCGATCCGGCCGCGGACGGTGAGGCTGTCATCGTCGGGGGCGAACCGGTCGGCGTGGGCGCGGATCGCTTCGGCGGCCTGGCGGCGTCCTTCGGCGATCAGGTACGGGGCAGCGGCAGCGATAACGCGTTCAACGGTGTCGGGCCAGACGTAGCGCCCGGCGTACGCTGCCCGCGCTGCCGCTTGCAGCGCTTCGGTGGGGATCTCGTCAGTCGCCATCGCCGGCCTCATCGTCGGCGTCGCCGTCCAGCCAGTCGCCTTCCTCGTCGTCGCCCTCGTAGTCGTCGTCGCGTTCCAACTCGACGTGCTCGGCGACCGTCGCCGCCGCCCGCTCGAGCTCCCACCGCTGCACCGGCTGCGGCCGCATCGACGCCGCCGCCGCGCGGGCCACGTCCTCGGTGACGGGGTGCAGCCCGTACAGCGCCGACGGGTTGTAGAGCTGGGTGATGCCGGGTTGGCCGTTGACGGCGGGGATTTCGAGGCGGACCCAGCCGGCGGGGAATTGGGCTTGGGTGACGTGGCCGGCGGCGCGGCGGTGGCCGAACAGTTCGACGATGGCCCATTCGCCGAACTCGACCTCTTCGGCCTTCATGATGACCGCCGACCAGTCGCGGTACCGCGCCGCACAAGGATCTCAGCGGCGCGTGCAGCGGCCTCGCCTTCCAGCATGATGTCCGCGCGGTCGGATGGAGCCGGCTGCGCGGTGTGGCGGGGGTTGGTGCAGCGGAAGTGCTCGCGGGCGAGGTGCGCGTTGCCGGTGCACTGGAAGTCCGGGCCGTCGTAGGGCGGCAGGCCGGTGTGGGCGCGCAGGTTGTTGAGCAGCCGCCGGTAGGTGAGGTCGGGATCGGTCGCGGTGCCTGGCTGGCCGGGCGGGACCCGTTCGTCTGAGACCATGCCGGCGTCGTCGCAGAGACGCGCCTCGGCGGTGTAGGGGTCGTCGTCGATCATTGGGTCACACCTCCGGGTCGGCGGGGGGCTTGCGTGCCTCCTCGGTCTCGTCGTCGAGTGCCGGCTCGTCCTGGCCCAGGGAGTCCAGCGCGTCGATGGCGGCGGCGGCTTCGGCGACGGTGAGGTCTTTTGTGGTGGTGATCTCCCGGTCGATGACCCCGGCGATCCAGACGAGGGCGACGTCGCGGTCGGCCATGTCGTGGTCGCGCAGGGATGCGTGCAGTTTGCGTTGCTGCGCGGCGGTGATCGACGCGGCGGCGGGCTCCTCGGCCGGCTGCGGGGCGGTCTGCTGCTCGTCGGTGAGCGGCGGTTCTTCGACCGCGTCCACCACCGTGGCCGGCGCGGCTTCCGGCCGGCGCCGGGAGACGGTGCGGGTGCCGCCGTTCGCGCCGGCCTGCGCCTCGACCTGGATGCTGTCCTGGATCTCCTCGACGGTCGGGATGCCCTTGAGCACGTCGGAGGCGATCCGGTCGCAGACCCGGCCGGCGGCGCGGGCCCACAGCATGTCCTGCGGCGTCTCGGTGTACTTGGTGTTGGAGGTCCACTTGGCCCGCCGCGCCATGTCCATCGTGATGGTGATGCGTTCGGTGTGCCCGGAGCCCTTGCGCCGTCCGCACACCACGGCGCGGGTGTCGGTCAGGTCTTCGGTCCATACCTCGTGGCCGTGGGCTTGCACGAGGGCGACCATCATCTTCGCGTAGAGGCCGGGCCGGCCGTGCACGACGTAGATCTGCTGCAGCGACATGAGCGGGTCGATGCCGAGGCTTAGGCCGTACAGGACGGCGGCGGTGGCGTTGGCCACGGCGACGGCCCGCTTCTCGGCGATCTGTTCGATGGTGTCGCCGCGTTCGATGACCGGTCGGTAGGCGGCGGGTACGAATGGGGTGCCGACGAGTGGGGCGACGAGGCGTTGGGCGTTGCTGGCCGCCTCGACCCATTTGCCGAGGCGGGTGAGCGCGTCGTCGGTGTCGAAGACGGCGACCGCGGCGGCGGTGTCTAGGCGCGCGAGGTCGGTAGTGGTCACCGGGTACCGTCCTCGGTCTGCGTACGGTCGTCGACGTGGTTGCCGCGCTGCCAGGCCTCGACGGCGTTGGCCTCGTCGTCGCCGTCGGAACCGTCCTCCATCGCGTCGACGGCGGTTTCGATCAGCGCTAGGGTCTTGCCGAAGTTCTCGTGGATCTGGCGGTAGGTCTCCCGGTAGTCCTTGGCGTCGCCGACGGTGGCCTCGGCGAGCGGGATGGTCCGGCCGCGGACCTTGATGGTCTCGCCGAATCCGGGGATGAGCGTCGGCTGTTCCCAGGCGTCGGGCGGCTCGGTGGAGACGCCAGCCTCGGCGGCCAGGTCCTCCGGATCGGTCGTTTCATCGACATCCACCACTGGGAAGCCGGCGTCACAGAGCGCTCGCCAGGAGCCAAACTCCGCAGCAGCGCTGCGGACTTTCGAATCTTCGTCATAGACCTCGGCGCATTTAAGCCGGTACTGGATCTCACGCTCGGACAGCTTGAGGCCGGCGCGCTCAGCCTCTGCTAGCCGGTCCTCAATGAAGCCGTGCGGCAGTTGCCGACGGTCCTTCTTGGCCTTCAGGCACTCCCGACCGTATTTCCAGCGGTCCAGGACGCCGCCCTGCTCGTCGCGCAGGATACGGCTCTCCAGTTTGATGTAGACGGAACGGGCCACCCTTGCTCACTCCCTCGCTGTTGATCGGACTAGCCGGAACGTGGATGTGGTCGGCGAGATGATGGCCGGGCCGATCAAGTCGCGTGACCGGGCGACGAACTGGCCCACCCGCATCGCGTAGAGCAGGTCCTTGTGCTCGGCCGGTCCGGCCTCGACGGGCACCAGGTCGTAGCCGTCGCCGCGGACGTGGATCGCCGCGCAGTAGTCGATGTGCGGCGGCTCGATCTCCTCGCCGTCGATGACCCACACATCGGCGTACCGGTAGCCCGCAAGCTGCAGCGCGGTCTCACCGAACACACCCGACCGGCTGGTCTTGAGGTCCATGAGTAGCTTCGCCGCGCCCTTGTCGGGCAGCACCAAGCAGGCGTACAGGTCGGCGGTGCCGGCGTAGCCCCAGCGGTAGGACACGCACGAGAACTCGACGTGGATGGCCTCGACCTTGAACTCGTCGAGGAACCGGGCGTAGGACTCGACGTGCCCGGCGATCTCCTCGGGCACCTGTGCGGGCTTGCCGGCCAGCAGCAGTTCGGCGGCGCGGTGGACTTCGGTGCCGCGGTCCTTGGCCTTGTCCCGGTCGGCGTAGCGGGCGCCCTGTAGCCGCTTGAGCCGCTGTGCGGGGGGCAGCGGGCCGAGCTCGTCCCAGTGGTCGACGGCGTACTCGGCGGTGCTGGTGCCGGCCCAGTTGATGAGGGCGGGTTTGGGTACGCCGTCGCCGATGATGGTCGTGACGCCGGGGACGCGGTTGCCGGCGGCGTCTTTGTAGTGGTGGCCTTTGGCGGTGTCGACCCGGCGGATCGGTGCGGTGAACCGGCTCATCGGTTGGCACCTGCTTTCGCTGCAGCAGTGTCCGTGTTGAGGAGGTCGCGGGCGCCGGACGCTGACAGGGACCCGCCGGGCACCGGGTCGGCGTGGTAGGCCTCGGCGGGGATGTCGTACACACCCGGCGCGGTGACCTGGATGCCCCCGACGGCGGCGGTCATGACGGCATCGCCCCGTTCAGCGGAAGCCGGCGAATCCACACCTCGTCGGTGGGGGGATTCCACGACGCCATCCACGTACCCGGCGAGACCTTCGAGACCTCAACGTCGCGTCGGTCGAACACGATCTGCTTGGCCCGCCGGAGGGTAGTCGCGACCGCGACCGGGTCGTGTCCTTCACCTCGCTCGCCCTCGGCGATGACGTACACGTAGGTGGTGCGGCTCATGATGCGGCTCCTGCCGGGATCGGCTGGCCGAACAACTCACGCGCCACTGGCGCCGCATCCAACAGCGCCGCCCGCCAATCCGCCGCGAGCGTCCGCAGCGCAGCCGAATCAGGCGCCGCCGCGGTGGTGAACCGGCCCCGCGGGGACAGCAGCACCGGCCCGTCGACGGGCTGCGTCCAGGCAAGGGCCCGGTCGATCGGGTCGTCGGGGTCGGCTGGGGCGGTGGTGGCCCACCAGTCGGTGAGCGCCTGCCACCAGGTGCGGCGCCGGCGCCCGCGGTAGCGGGTGGGCCGCAGCGGTTCGGCGGGCACCCACCCGTGCCGGGGGCCGCTGTCCACAGGGTTGTCCACAGTGGGGACCACGGCGAGGTCGGCCGCGTCCAGAACCGGGTAGGTCGGCAGCGGGTTCGGGGCGGGCGCCGCCGGCAGGGCGTGCGGCGCCCGCTCCCCTTCCCCCCACCCCGCCAGGATCCGGTCGATGTCCGCCCGCTGCGCGCACGCCGGGCAGCGGCGCGGGCGCCAGGCGGTGGCGAACCCGGCGGCGAAGACGCCGACGGCGAGCAGCAGCAACGGGGTCATCGGTCAGTCCGCCACGATGCGGATCTGCTCGGCCTGCTCCCGCTGCCGGCGGATCACATACGTGCCGGGGCCGATCCCCGCATACCCGTGCTCCGGGTGGGCCAGGTAGGCGGTCGCGCCGTCCTCGACGGTGAGCACACCGAGGGTGAGGTCGCGCGGCGCCGGGTCGTAGCGGACCGGCCCGTCTGCCAGCAGCAGGTGGGTGTTCCCGCCCGCCTCGCCCCGCACCACCGCCACGCCAGCCGGCGGAACGGCGCGGGTCGCGTTCGCGGTGGGACGGTTCGCCACCACGGCGGGCAGGACGAGGATGTCGCCTTGGCGCTGCAGACCGGTCGACACGGGGACGGCGGCCTGCCGGTCGAGGTGCGGGTCGATGTCGACGCCGTGGGTTTCGATCAGATCGTTGACGGTGCGCACTGCGGGTGCCTCCTTAGTAGGCGTGCTGGAGCTGGCGGTACTGGTTGGCGCGCAGCCCGAACGTCCAGGCGGCGGCGGTGATGGGGTCGCCGATGTCGGCGGGGACTGTGATCCCGAACCGGCGGCGGGTGCCGTCGCGTTCGGGGGTGGCGTTGTCGCACAGCAGCACCCGGATGGGCTGCTCGTAGATCTGCTCGGGCACGTCGTACAGCTGCAGGTAGTGGCCTGGGTTGGCGGGGTCGGGTTCGTCGGCGCCGACTTGCCGCAGCCCGGCATCGTTGACGAACACGTCCCAGCCGACGCGTTCGATGGCGCAGCGGCGGACCTCGGCGTTGGGGTGGGTCAGGATGTCCTGTGTGGACCAGCGGCCTTCGATGAGGTCGCGGGGGACGCGGACACCATGCCAGGCCCAGACGGCGAACCCGTCGGCGTATGCGATGGCTGGTCCGGTCTCGTGGTGTAGGCGTGTCTGGCCGTCGCGGTGCAGTTCGGTTGGCCGGTCGGTGAGGAGCACGGCGCCGGTGTAGGGCCACCACCAGCCGGCGTTGGTTGCGACGCGGTTGAGGCCGTTCATGCGGTTGCAGCAGGCGAGTTGGCAGGCGCGGCGGAAGTAGTCAAGGAACGACAGCCAGCCGGCGTCGTGTTGGCCGTAGACGGCTCGGTGGACCTGGCCCCGGACCTGGTCCCCGACCTGGTCCCGGACCTGGCCCCAGACCTGGTCCCGGACCTGGCCCCAGACCTGGCCCCGGACCTGGTCCCGGACCTGGTCCCGGACCTGGTCCCCGACCTGGTCCCAGACCTGGCCCCAGACCTGGTCCCCGACCTGGCCCCCGACCTGGTCCCCGACCTGGCCCCCGACCTGGCCCCAGACCTGGCCCCCGACCTGGCCCCCGACCTGGCCCAGACGCGTCAGCATCCACGAGCCGATCGCCCCAGCGTGCGGTGAGTCGAGCCACACCACGATGCGTGGCGGGTCGAGGCCTGCGGCGCGGTATGCGTCGGCGACGCCGCGGATCGCTTCGTCGCGGTCGGCGCGTTGGGTGGACAGGCCGATGGTGAGCCACTCGTCGCGGATGACGGGCAGGAGGGCTTCCTGTTCGGGGGTGAGGGCTTCGATGCGGCGGGTCACGGGGTGCCGGTCCCTTCGGTGGCGTCGGGGTCGGCGGGCCGGTGCGGGTGGCCGTGGGTGCGCTGCTCGTCGACCGCGAGGTCGTCGTATTGGGTGGCGCGCCACACCAGCCGGATGGGTCCGCGGGTTTGGCTGCGGTGCCAGTCCCACCACTCGGCGTTGCGCCAGCCAGGCACGGGGCGGGCGGGGGCGAGCGACACCACGTCGTCGACGAAGTCGGAGGTGTACGCGAAGAGGGCCATGCCGTGGGCGTCGGCCCACACGTCGCCGGGTTTAGGTTCGCCATCGACGGGGATCGTGCGCGTGACTATGACGGCGTCGGCGGGCAGTTCGTCGAGGTATAGGTGCAGGTAGCGTGCGTGCCCGTCTATCTCGGTGCCCGGCAGCCGAAATCCGGTCTCAAGGTTGTGGTGCCAGCCGACGGTGACTCCGCGCAGGGTCAGGTCGACTACTTCGCCTTCACGCAGTTCGACGCGCTGGGCTGGGGTTTGGTCGCGTCCGCTGGTCGGGGCTGGGATGATGCTCATCGAGACCTGTCCTCTCCTGGTCTCGTGGAGACCCTGGCGGGTTCGGGCCCGTTGGGGTCTCGCTTTTTCTTGGTTCTGGGGCTGGTTGCCGGGCCCCGCCGCCGTCTTCCGTGGCGACTACCGGCGGGACCCGGCGGGTTCTGGTTAGAGGGCGGAGTTGTCGGCCTGGGTGTGCTCGTCGCCGAGCTCGCGGGCCTCGGCCGCGGCGGCGCCCTGGTCGTCGTCGTCGCCGGCCGGGACGGTCTGCTCGGCAGCGGTGGTGGTGTCTTCGGTCGTCTCGCCCTGGGCTGCGTCGTCGGGGGCAGGGGTCTCCGCGTTGGACTGGGTGGTGTCGTACTCGGTGTCGCTCATGTGCTGTGCCCTCCTGTGTGGGGTGGTGCTGGTTGGTTGGCCCGCCCGCCGGGCCGGCCGTAGTCGGCGATCAGTGCGTCGGGGCGGGGGGTCTTGGGGGGGGTTACACCCGGCCCGGCGCCGGGGGTGGTCGCCGGGCCGGGTGCTGGGGCGGCGCGACACGGGGGCGGTGCGCCTGCCCCCATCTGCCGGCTAGGCGTGGAGGTCGACACCCGGGACCTGCCGGCAGCCGCAGTCGTCTGCCGCCGCCCGCTCATCGGTTCCTGCCGGTGAGTGCGAGGGCGAGAACGACGAGGGCGACGGCGAGGAGTAGGAACAGGCCGCAGCCGCCGCGGCGGGTGGGTGTGGCTGGTGGTGGGGTCTTGGGGACCTTGGTGCGGGTCCAGTTGACGGGCGGAGACGCGCCGGGGCCGCGGCGCGCGCGGGCGGCCATCAGGCCACCGCCGCGTCGTGGTCTTTGACGAGCCGCTCGACGGTGACGCCGAGCGCCTCCGCGAAGCGTTGGAGATCGTCGGTAGTGATGCCGACGCGTCCTGACATCCGACGCGAGACCCACGGCTGCAGGCGGCCCATCCGCTCGCCGAGGTCCTGTTGGCTCCAACCACGCCGGGCCATCTCGGCCCAGAGGTTCGAACGGATAACGTCGGTCGACCTTCGCATGGGCGGAACGTTATTACGGATAGCGTAATTTCGTCAAGACTCCGGGGCAGATCTACCCTGGGGGCTTGCGCGTCATTCGCTGAGCGCATAAGAATCACGCCATGGCTATCGACGTAAAGCACCGCGGACCCCTGACGCTGAGCCTGCAGGTCGCCGAAGAGATCCGCGTGGTGATGCTGCGCCGGGGTATCACGGGCGCCCGTCTAGCGCAGGAACTCGGGGTTTCCCCCGCCTGGGTGAGCTATCGCCTCACGGGAGCGCAGCCGATCGATCTAAACGACCTCGAACGGATCGCGGACGCGATCGGTATCGGGCCCGGGGAGCTGCTCCCAGCGAGGATCCGAAAGGCTACCGATGGGCAGCCTGAGCAGGTAGCCAACGACGCCCGGCCCGGCATCGACCCGCTCGCCGCCCGAGTGGTCGCCACCATCGGCGAGACCCGACCCGGACCCCGCACCACCCTCGTCGCCAGGCCGCCGGCGCACACCGGCGGCCGCCGCCTTGACCAACCCCGCCGCCCCGACCGCACCGGTCACACCCGCCGGCCCGTGTCAATCGTCGCCCAGCCAGCCAGGGCGCTGACCCATTGACGACCATGGTGGCTCGTTCAATTGGCGCGGAAACCGACCGCGGAAACGGCGTTTCGCACCGACACGTGTCCAGCGACGTAACCGATGTGAACGCCGTTATAAACGCTCACCTCGAGTGGATGGAGGACGAGCACCCAGACCGGCGCCCAAGGCGCTACTCCCAGCGAAGCATCCACGACCGGGCCGGCTGTCTCGACCGAGCCGACCGCGCACTGCCGCGCGGACTCTGCGACGTGTACCCCACCGAGATCCGCGACTACCTGTCCAACCCGGAATGGTCGGAGTGGACCCGGCACACCTACGACGGACACCTGCGAGGCTTCTACGCCTGGGGCACCGCGGCCGGGTGGCTCACCTGCGATCCGATGGTCGGGCTCGCCGCCCAACCCTCGGGCCAGTTCCTGCCTCGCCCGCTCACCGCGCAGGAGCTCCGCCTGGCGCTGCAGCTCTCAGAAGATCCCTGGTACACGTGCATCATCCTCGGCGTCGGGGCAGGCCTACGAGCGTCCGAGATGGCCGCGCTCGTGCGCGAGGACATCACCGACGAGTACGTGCTCGTGCGCCGTGGCAAGGGCGGCAGAGGCCGCGTCGTGCCCACCTGCAATTCGGTGTGGTCTCACCTACGCGACCGGCCCGGCGGCCCGGTCCTGCGACGGTCGCGGGGCCGGCCGGTCACCGGGTCGTGGCTGTCGGCGTGTCAGCACCGGCACTGGTCCGGGATCGGCCTGCCGCAGATCCACCTTCACCGGCTGCGGCACACGTTCTGCTCGATCATGTACGACGCGGGACACGACCCGCTCGTGCTGAGGGATCTGATGGGCCACGCGTCGGTGGTCACGACCCAGGGCTACGCGCTGGTGTCGGGGCGGAAGCGACTGCAGGCGTTGGCCGCTGTTGATGAGCTGCTCGCCAGTCTTGGGGCACCGGCCAGCCTGTAACTGGCCGGTGTCGCCTGGCGCCTGATCACGCACACAAAGCATTCCACTGATGGGATCCCCCCGTGCTCTAGAACGGGTTGTTGTTCTGCAGCCAAAGCCCCGCGACGAGCACCGCGAAAATGACGACGACCCCGATCGCGATCACGATTGCGATCTGGCGGCTCTGCGTCCGTGCTTCCGCGATCTGCTCCGGGGTTTGGGGAGTCTGGCCGTTCGCGGCGGCGACCTGGGCGTAAAGGGCCTGAACCGCGGCCGGGTCGGCGCCATAGGGAACCATCACCTCGTAGCGGGCCTTTGGGGCCCGGACCGCGAAGTAGATGTAAAACGGCAGCCACAGTCCAGCGGTGAAGACCAGGCCGACGATGTGGGCTAGGTGCTCGCCGGTGGTCAACCCGCCGGCCTTGACGATCAGTTGGGGCTGGGGGCCGGGGACGATCGGTGCGGTCATGGCGCCGAGGGTGGCAGGCCGTGTGCGTGATCGGCGTCCATCGAACGGATGAGCCGTTCCGGGGACATGGCGGTCACGAACGAGCGCATGAAGGCGACCAGGACCTTGGTTCGGTCAGAGCCGAGCGCGGCGGCCGTGTCGCCGAAGCGGTCCCAGAGGTTGTCGTCGACGCGGATGCGCTTGAGTGGGGTTGCCACAGGCTGAGGGTACACCTCCTACTTGTGTGTGGGTACGGAACGCGCTAGACTGTGGGTACAGCGAGCGGGGGCGCCCGTTGATTGACAACTGGATCCGCCGCACACAGACGGAGCACAACGAGCCGGGAGCACCGGCACCCCGCCCCGGGCGGAGGGAACGCAGCGCACAGCGCGCGGCCGACCCCCCGGGGCCAAGGCTTCGGAGCACTGGCGCTGCCGGTGCGACCGTCAACCGGACGACAGGTCCGTATCCCCCAGCGCGACGTGACCTCCCGTCCCGCTGATGGCGGAACCGCTGGAGTGAGTTCGAGGCTCACCGAAGTCCACTCCCGCCACCATCCGGGTGGCCAGTGGGAGGGAGACCCACGATGGAGATCATGGTTCGCGGCGTTGAGGCCGCAGCAGCCGAAGAGCACGCGGTGTCGCTGGTGTGGGCATACCACATGGCGCTCCACGAGGGGCTCGGCGAGGAAGAGGTAGCGCGGCGGCGGGCAGCCTATGTCGCGTTCGCCGAAGGGCTCGGGTACGAGCCGCTCGGCGAGTGAACACACCAAGGCGACAGGCCCCGACCGGCCGACAGGGCGGGGCGCACCGACCGCGCAGCCGCGTTGAGCACTGCTCCGCTGGCGCCGGGGATCTCCGCATCACAGCGCCGGCCGCGGGGGCCGGGCGCAGGGTGCGTCCGAGACCCACCCCGAGGAGGGGTCATGAACCGAATCACCGTCGCCAAGACGGCGGCCTACGTCATCGCCACGATCGCGGCGGTGTCCTCGTACGGCTACCAGGTCCACCTGCTTTCGCTCGCGGACCTCGACCCGCTGTTCGGCCTGGTGCCGAGTGAGTGGGTCACCCCGGTCACCGTGGACTCGCTTGCCATCGTCGCTCTGATGGTCCGCATGTCCGATGACGTGACCGAGCGCACCAGGCAGCTTGCACTGTTTCCGCTGGTGCTGGCTGGCGGGCTGAGTGTGGCGGCGAACGTCGCGCTTGCCCGCAACGTCGTCCAGGTCGCCGTTGGCGTCTGGACGGTACTGGCCTACATCCTCGCCGAGATTTTCGTCGCGAAGATGGAGCGGAAGGCAGCCGCTAAGGCTGAGGCCACCAAGGGCACCGTGAAGGTGTCCGACGCGGAGAAGGCGGCCCGGAAGCGGGCCGGCTACGGCGCGATGTCCGCGGTCGACAAGGCCGCGTGGACGAAGCAGTACCGGGAGCGCAAGACGCGGCGCACCGAGGCTGCGGCACCGGTCAGCCCGGGCTATTCACCGGTGGTGCCGACGGCGGCGCAGGTCGCCGAGATGGCCGCGTGATGTACGTCTGATCGGACCCGGCGGTCCGGTCAGCCGCCCGGTACTTTGAGGGCGCGCCACCTGCTTCTGACCGGGCAGGTGGCGCGCCTTCGTTTTCCTGGCCCCTCGCGGGGAGCGGCCAGCGCTCTGAACCAGTCGGCCCTCGGCGGTGTTCGTCCACCAGCCGAGGGCCTCGGCAACCCGACCCCTGGGAGGTCGAATCACCGTGCCAGACAACCTACCCACCGGACCGTTCCGCGCTCAACGAGGTCCACCACGCACTCAACCGCACCCACCGCTCACTGACCCGTTTTCAGACCGGCGAGGTGGGGGCCGGCTACGAGGCCCTGACCGAGATCGACGCCGCGAGGGAACTGCTGCGGACGCTCGGGGATACCGTCCGCGAGGAGATCCGCGAACTGGAAGCCGAGCGGGGCGGCAAGGGTGAGCACCACCAGCAGCAGATCGGACCAGACGCCTAAACGACGGAAGGAGCCCGGCACCTACCCCCCGAGAGGGGCGGGTGCCGGGCTCCTTCGTGTCTGGTCTGGTTCTTAGGCGTGGGCGAGGAACGCCGCCGCGATCGCGGCATGCCCCAGGTCGCCCGGGTGGATGGCATCCTCCGCCATCAGGTCACGCCGGGCAAGCAGCGGATCGCCGAGATCCACGTAGCTGCCACCAACGTCGGTGACGGCCTGGCGCACGAACGCCGCAACGGCGGGCGGGCGAGGGCGACGGTGGCGGGGCCGACGGCGGCCGTGCTCGCCACGATCGCCACCGCCCACCGCCACTGTGCCCACACGCGGCGCAGTGTATCGGGGTTCGTTCTACTGCAGCGGGATTAGGGTTCCGGTCTCGTCCCACACGTTGCCGGCTGCGGCGATGTTCGACGCGCGGCAGCTGGTCATCGGCCCGTAGTAGCCGCCCACGTCCCCGTGCTCGTGGTCGGGGCCGGGCGGCCACGTGTAGAAGCTGCGCGCGATGCGGTTGTTGCGGAACACGTTGGAGCCGAACGGGAAGCCACCTTCGTCGGTGCCGCAGTAGATCGTCCACCCGCCGCCGGCTACCAGGTTGTTCTCGATGGTGACGTTGCCGATCGGCAGGGTGTTGGTGGAGATCAGGATCGCCGAGGTCTGCTGGCAGGGGTTGCGGATGGTGTTGTGCCGGTAGACCTGGTGGTCGCCGCCGTCGGACTGGTAGCCGTCCCAGTGCGGCTCTCCGCCGTCGACGCGCATGTGGCACCAGTCCCGGTTGGTGGCGCCGTCGGGGCCGAGGATGCAGTAGGAGTCCTCGATGACGGTGTTGTAGCCGGTGTGGGCGCAGTCGGCGCCGTTGTGGTAGTAGACCCGCCGCGCGGTGTAGCCGTCGAACGCGATGCCCTTGCCGTCCCAACGCTGTAGGTGGTTGATCTCCACGTCCTCGATGAGGGTGTTCGCGTCGGGTGAGATCCAGACGTTGCCGCTGCCGGTGTTGATGGCGATCGCGTACCAGCCGGAGCACGACACCTTGACGTTGCGGATGGTCACGTTCTTGGCCTTGACCGTGATGCAGCCGCGCACGTCCCGGTTCTCGTACACCATGCCGGCGGTGGTCAGGCTGATGTTGCCCTGGACCACGGTGAGGCTGCCGTGGGTGCCGGTGTTCGTGGTGTCGGGGTAGCCGCACGCCGACGGGACGGGCATGCAGTTCACGACCGGCCCGGTCGGTGACGGCGTCGGTGTGGGTGTCGGGCTCGGGGTTGGTGTGGGGCTGGGCGTCGGCGTCGGGGTAGGGCTCGGTGACGGCGGCGCTGTCGTCGGGGCCGGTGGCGTCGGCGTGGGTTGCGATGTCGGCGACGGGGTGGTCAGCGCACCGGCCGCGTCGCAGCCCTGAATCCAGGTCCGACCCGTCGACGTACGGATCCGCGCGCGCTCGCCCGGGGTGTTGTGCTCGTGGCACCAGGCGAAGAAGCCCTCGATCGTCAGCAGCGGCAGGTCCTCGGCGACCGGTTCCGCCGCGGCCCCGGTCGGCCCGGACGGGGTCCCGTTGCCCCCAGACGTGAAAAACGCCCCGGCCACGGCGGCCAGGGCGAAGGCGAGGGCGGCGATCCCGGCGCGCAGCCGGGTGATCTGTCTACTACTCGGGCGAGGCGCACGGTGGCGCATGAAAAACTCCTCCTACAGGTTGGCCCGGACGAAGCAGTCCTTCGCCTCGAGCAATTTGCGGAGCCCGGCGGTGAGCTCGGGCCCGTCGGGCAGGGCGCCGATCATCTCCTCGGCCAGGTCATGGCACGGCCTGCTGATGGCCTGCAGGTGCGCTGGCAGGTGGTCGTAGGCGAAGAACCGGGCGATCTGCACGGTGGACGTGTGCCTGCCAGCGAGCTCCATTGACATCTCCACTACTCGACGTGCCGCGAGTCGTGCCGGCGGCGGGCCCGGTACACGGCAATCAGCCACCAGGCGAACACGGCGTTCTGCGACATCAGCACGATCACGGCGATCCAGTTCGGCACCCGCAGCCCCAGCGTGGCCACGAACAGCAGCGACTCGAACGCCACCGTCACCCAGCCCCACGCCGCCAGCAGCCACGCCATCCTCGGGTTCTCGCTGCGCCGCGGGTCACCCAGGCGCAGCACCACACCCAGCGGCAGCAGGATCGACAGCCCCACCAGGACCTGGATGAGCAGCCTCACACCGGTCCCCGTTTCAGCCGCAACGCGTTCTCGATCTCGCCGGCGAACCGGTCGGCGCGGCGCACTGCCGCCTCGGCTGCCCGAACCGTCCGTTCGACCTGCGGGGTGCGCGCTTCGGCCGCGACCCGCTGGTCCTCAGCGTCCTGGCGGGCAGCGGCCGCGGCGCCGCCGTTGTCCTTCAGGCGCGGCCGCCGCAGCGGCCACCACCTCATGCCGCGCTCCGATCCTTGCCCGCCGCCGCCATGGCCTGCAGCAGGACCAGCATCTCCCGCTGCGAGGTGGCCAGGTGTTCGACGGAGCCGATCAGCTTCTCGACGTTGGTCGACAGGACCGTGTTGGCCGCGGAGGTGGCCTTGGCCGCCTCCCGCCAGTCATCGGCCCGGCGGCGTTCCGCGCCGATGGCGATGCGCACCAGGGCGAGCATGCCGGTCAGGATGGTCCCGACCACGCCGGCCTGTATGAGCAGCGCGACCAGATTGGTCACGTCGCGTCCGGGTCGGCGCGCACTTGGGCGGCGCCGCCCTCGCCGAGGTCGGCGGCGGCGTCCCGGATCTCGGCCTTGAGCTCGGCCTGCTGCGCGTCGAGTTTCTGCTGCATGCCGGCCAGGATCGCGGCAACCTCCGGGGAGTCGGTGCCGATCTGGCCGATCGCCTCGCCGAGCGCGTCGACCTTCGTCTCGAGCTCGTTAAGTTTCACGACGGTGAAGTTGGCGATGGTGACCAGCGGGGCAGTCGGGTTGTTGCCGGGGTGCAGTTGCACGGTGGGCGCGCCGGTGGCGTTGGCGAAGGCCATGCGGTTGACGTTGTCCAGTGCTGCTGCCTGCTCGGGGGTCATCTGGTCCTCCTCGTACGCCAGGACGGCCGGCGGGATGTCATCGCCGGTGAAGTTGTGCACATGCCACGGCTCCTCCGGGACGAGCTCCCAGGACCAGCCGAACGCGACGGCGTTGGCTTCCAGCCAGTCCAGCCGGGTGCCGGAGGCGTTGGCGATGTCGACGGCGAGCGCCCACCCGTGGTTGGAGGTGCCCGGTACGGCCGCGCTGTTGACGCCGTCTTTCTTGTACCAGCGTTCGCGTACCCCGTTGCCGTCGGAGTCCCACAGCCGCCAGCCGTTGCCGGTGGGTTCGACCTGGTAGCGGGCGGTGAACGTCGCGACCTGCACCTGGTAGGTGCGGTAGGAGTCGGCGTAGCTGGTCGCTCTCAGGATTACCCCGTCGGCGCTGGCGGCCGCGGTCATCGCGAGCCAGCAGCGCATGGCCGTCTCGACCAGCCGCACGGTAGGGCCGCCGGCCAGGCCTGGTGTTGTGCGCAGGATGGCCGGGTCGAGCATGCCGTTGTCCTGGCCGGCCAGGACGGCGGGGGGCTGGACGGGCAGGACGACGAGGGTCATCACTCGGTCCTTATCAGCCGCAGCATCGAACCGGCCTTGATCGTCGAGTCGGTGCCGGACGTGGCGACCACCTTCGAGGCGCGCAGCTGCAGCGTGCCTGCGTTAGCGCCAACGATCAGCGTCCCCTCCAGCAGGACCATCACCAGGTTGGTGTCGGGTACGGCGTGGTTGAGGGTGGTCGACGGGGACGCCGCCAGCGCGAGCCCGCGACCGTCGAGGTCACCGGCCGTTGACGCGCCGCCGGAAGCGATGTGCCGCACGCTGTGCTGCCCGTCGGCGAGCGTCGCAAGCGCCGGGTGTGTCCACGCTGTGGCCACGCCGTTCACGTCATCACCGGTGGCGATGATCCGGCAGTGCAGGTCGTAAACCCCTGATGCGATGACCGGCAGCGACATGCCTGTCACGTCCGTGAGGACGGCGTTGACCAGGCCCTGGTCGCCGGGTTTACGGGCCGTCATCGCCCACCCGATGGGCGTCACCCACCCCGGGCCGGTCTCGAAGGTCTCGTACGCCTTCTGGTCGCGGCGGTAGGAGAGCATGCCGTCGCTGGGGCTGATGCCGAGGGTGGCGAACGCGGCGGTGCGTTCGGTCGCGTTCGCGAACCGCATCACCCCGCCGCGGGCGACCTCTTCCAGCGCCCGGCGCAGGTCTGTGTGCACGACCGGCGCATCGGTGCCCTCCGGATAGGTGTAGCGGTTGATGACCGTCGAGCCCATGCGCGCTGTCTCCTCTCACGGGCCCGGCGTGGCGGCCAGGTCGAGGTAGGTGGGTTCGCCGGCGGCGAGGTGCTCGTAGGTCAGGTACGCGGTGGCGGCCTGGTCGTAGCCGACCCCGTAGGGCCCGGACGCGGAGCCGGGTGGGCGGGCGATCACGTCGAATGGCAGGGTCCAGTTGCGGCGGAACATCCACCCGGACTTATCGTCGAGCAGCGCCATCGAGGCGGTGTCGACGGAGATGTAGAGCTGGCCCTCGCCGAGCACGGCCCGCTGCTGCAGCAGAAGCGGAGCGCCGTCAGCGAGCAGCGCCCGCAGGGCGTCGTTTTCCGCCCAGGTCCCGTCGGTTTGGATGGTGAGGCTGCCCTGGTCGGTTGCGCGTTCCTGGTGCACGACGATCGGGTCAGGCCGGTCGATCGGCCGGGCGACGCCGCGGCGGGCCGGCAGTTGCCGCGGCCCCATGCGGTGCAGGTGTACCGGCCGGGACAGGTACGGCTTGAGGGGATGTTTGAGCCAGTCGGTCGCGGCGGTCGGGGTGACCGGGTCGCTGTCCCAGTACGTGTCCAGGTCGTCGGCGGGTGCGATCCGGTAGGTGCAGGTCTGGTCGAGCGGGGCCTCGTGGTCGTACAGGACGGCGGCGGTGGCTAGCAGCAGCGGTTCGGTGTTGCGCACCGGCGAGGTGGTGCCGTCGGCGTCGAGGCGGTGGATGGCCGCGTATCGCACGTCGGGCCAGTAGATGTCCAGCCGCACCCGGGCGTAGTTGTCGACGGTCGCGGTGAGCTCCGCGCCCAGCATCAGACTCGT
>Ga0075421_100001753_pt1 | contig 25539 bp, 21 predicted proteins | sample SoiMetdeltSBSDD5_FD_75292 | JGI IMG/M metagenome (GOLD analysis project Ga0075421, IMG submission 75292) | Bulk soil microbial communities from a Populus tree surrounding site in Tennessee, USA - Soil MetaG P. deltoides SBSDD5 | ecosystem: Environmental > Terrestrial > Soil > Tree plantation... | reverse complement strand
CTGGCCGTGCGTTCTGCCCTCGGCGCCAGTCGCCGTCGAATCGTCTCGCAGATCCTGACTGAGGGCCTCGTGCTCGCTGCTGTTGGTGGACTCATCGGCTTGGCCGTCGGTGCCGCGATTCTCAGCGTCGCGCCATCGCTTGTCCCCCCAGGCCTGTTACCGAGTGCCGTCAGCCTCGCGTTTGACGAGCGAGTGGTGACCTTCTGCGCGATTGCGTCGCTGGCTGTCGGACTAGCATTCGGCCTGGCGCCGGCGTGGCAGGTCACGGGATTGTCTGTCGTGCAAGCAATGAGCACGGAGGGTCGGACCACGACACGGGGAGGAAGATTCCGCAGCGTTCTCGTGGTCGCGGAAGTGGCTGCAGCGGTGCTCGTTCTTTGTGGTGCCGGCCTCTTGCTGCGGACATTGATCTCGTTGCAAAGCGTCGATGCCGGAAATGGCGCTCAGGATGTCCTGACAATGACGCTCAATATTCCTGTGCCGAATGGGAGGACACCAACGCGGTACGACACTCAGGATGCGGTGTACCGCTTCTATGCATCTGTTGAGAGGGAAGTGGCTCAGACGACGGGCGTCAGTCGCGTGGCGATCGGGGGTGTCCTCCCGCTTGACGGCATGTGGACGGGACAGGGCATCGACATCGAGGGCGATCCGCCGAGGGAAGGGCCAAGCCGCAATCTCGTTTCTTACCACATGGTCAGTCCGGCATATTTCGAGACGCTGGACATCCCGATTGTGAGTGGCAGGGCTTTCACCGAGACTGACAGCCGCGACGGCGTTCAGGTGTGCATCGTGAGTGAAGTGTTCGTTCAGCGTTTCCTCAATGGTCGTAATCCGCTTGGGGTGCGCGTTGCCGTCCCAGCGATGGCATTCCCGATGCGTCCTGTTCTGAGGGAGATCGTCGGCGTGACGCGACAAATCACGATGTGGCCGAACGAGCGTCAGCCCGTCCCCCAACTCTACGTGCCGATCGCCCAGAACTCCTGGTACAGCGCGTCACTCATTGTGAGACCGCAAGCAGGCCCCGCGGAGGCACTCTTGCCGGCGGTGAAGGCCGCTGTTGCTCTCGTGGACAAGGAGCAGCCGGTCACCCGCGTGCGAACGATCCAAGCCGTCGCTGCCGAAGCGACATCGAGACCGCGCTTTCGCGCCGTGCTCGTCGGCACGTTTGCCGCGTTGGCGCTCGGGCTTGCGATGGTCGGCGTATTCGGCCTCCTCGCGTACTCGGTCCAGCAGCGTGTCCGTGAGTTCGGCGTGCGCATCGCGATTGGCGCCGGCACGTCCGACGTGATGCGTCTCGTGATCGGCAGCGCCGCGAAGCTGACGATCATCGGGTTGGTGATTGGACTGACCGGCGCCGCGCTGCTGAGTCGATATGTCACAACGCTGGTGTATCCCGTTAGACCGCTGGATCCGGTCACCTTCATTGCTGTTCCGATCGTCCTCGTCATCACCGCCGCAGTCGCGGTGATGGCACCAGCGTGGCGGGCGGCGCGCGTTGATCCAGTCGTGGCGTTCAGAGTCGAGTAAAGCCGCGTCAGGGCAGATCGCGTCGTATTCAGGCGTTGCCCTTACAATGAGCGCGGTCGACTGAAGACCCACGATCATGGCTCTGACGGTTGGTAGCGCGCTCGGCACCTATCACATCGTCGCCCTCATCGGCGCCGGTGGTATGGGTGAGGTCTATCGCGCCAGGGACAGCCGGCTGGGCAGGGACGTCGCGCTCAAGATCTTGCCTGATGCGTTCGCCGGCGACAGCGATCGACTCGCCCGATTCGATCGCGAGGCACGCGTGCTCGCCTCGCTGAATCATCCCAACATCGCCACCATTCTTGGTGTCGAGGAAGCGGCTGACATCAAGGCGCTCGTTCTTGAGTTCGTCGACGGCCCTACGCTGGCCGAGCTGATCGCCAAGGGTCCGTTGCCCGTGGCGGAGGCGATAGCCATTGGCGCACAGATCGCCGAGGCGCTCGAGGCCGCCCACGCCGCGGGCGTCGTGCATCGCGACCTCAAGCCGGCCAATATCAAAGTTCACAATGGCCGGGTCAAGGTACTCGACTTCGGTCTTGCCAAGGCGCTTGATGTCTATGATGAGGCTCGAGCGCCTCTTTCGCATTCGCCCACGGTGACGAGTCCGGCCGCTACACGACACGGCGTCATTCTCGGGACGGCGGCGTACATGGCGCCGGAACAAGCACGCGGCGAAGCGGTTGACGAGCAGGCAGACATCTGGGCTTTCGGGTGCGTGCTCTTCGAGTCGCTGACGGGCCGGCCGGCATTCGAGGGGCGATCGGTATCCGACATCATTGCGGCGATCCTGCGCTCAGAGCCCGAATGGAGTCTGTTGCCCGGAGACCTGCATCCGCGAGTTCGGATGCTCCTCGACCGCTGTCTCGAGAAGAACAGCGCCCATCGTTACCACACGATCGCGGACGCGCGTGTCGATCTGCAGAAGGCGGTGGCGGATCCTGCAGGATTTTCAGCGCCGACGGCACAGAGGGGCGAGCCGCTTTCGATTCCATGGTACTGGGCGGCCGCATTCGTCGCACTCGCCGCGACTATTGTCGGCGCGACCATGTGGAGCGTGTCGCCGGCGCGCGATCTGTCGATCGTGCGGTTCAGTGACGTCCTCCCGCAGAACACCGGCTTTACCAGCGCCGGTCATCCGCTGATCGCAATTTCTCCCGACGCAGCGTCGGTGGCGTATGTCGCAGCCAACCGGCTGTTCTTGCGACGGCGGGATCTTGTCGAGGCATCACCGATTCCCGGCACTGAAGGATCACCGACAACGCCGTTCTTTTCACCCGACGGGCAGTTCCTCGGGTATTTCGATTTCGCGCGGGGGGAGCTTCGCCGAATCCCGGTTGGAGGAGGTACATCTGTAGCGCTCGCCAAGGTTACGAATGTTTTCGGCGCTCGCTGGAACATCGACGGCACCATCGTCTACGGTGCAGACACCGGAATCTGGAGGATCGCGGCACGCGGCGGCGCACCTGAGCCGGTGGTTCGGATCACCGGAGGCGAACGGATGCATGCTCCGCAGCTCCTGCCGAATGGTGAATCGGTTCTGTTCACGTTGCGGCCGGGCACCGGGTCGGTCCAGTGGCGGCAAGCACAGATAGTCGTGCAGTCGCTGCGCACGGGCGAGCGAAAGAACATTCGAGCTGGCCGTGACGCCCGATACTTGCCGACCGGCCATATCGTCTACGCGGCTGACTCCACCTTGTTCGCGATGGGGTTCGACGTGAATAGACTCGAGGCGGTCGGCGCGCCCATTCCGGTCGCAGAAGGTCTTCGTTTTGCCACTTCCTTCCCCGGGATGACCGGAACCGCCAATTACGACATCAGCAGCAACGGCGTCCTCGTCTACGCGCGGGGCTCCGCCTCGGCGCCCGTGTTGAGACAGCTGGTCGCCGTGGACCGCAACGGAAACGCCGAGCCGCTCATCAAAGAAATGCACGACTACTGGCGGCCGCGAGTGTCTCCGAACGGCTCACGTGTCGCGGTGGAGGTGGACGACGAATCGGGGGCCCAGCTCTTTATCGTGGACCTCAAGACGGGCACCGCGACCCCTTTGAACACGGGCGGCAGCAATGTCTACTGCTGCAGCTGGACCTTCGACGGACGCTTTGTCATCTATCGCGACGACCGCGAAGACGGGTACGGCCTCTTTCGCCAGTTACAGGACGGCAGCGATTCACCTCAACTGCTGTACAGAGCGACTGAAGACCTCATGCCGGGCGACGTCTCCCGGGATGGTGTGCTTGTCTTCGCCTCGGGCGAGCAGACGGGTCGCCGCTCGATTTTGACAATTCGCATCGGTCAACCGAATGCCATGCCGTTTCTAGTCACGCCAGCACTGGAGCACATGCCGGCGTTTTCGCCCAATGGCCGATGGATCGCATACGCGTCGAATGAATCCGGCCGCAGCGAAATCTATGTCCGGCCCTATCCGCCGAGCGACAAGCCAGCGAGGCGAATTTCTGATGCCGGAGGCACTGGACCGCTCTGGTCACCTCTCGGGTCTGAGCTCTTTTATCGCAGCGCGGCGGGCAACCTGATGGCGGTGCCGATCCAAGCGGACACAGCGATACCGGCCGGGCGTGCCCAGGAACTGTTCAGGGTGCAGGGACGATTCCGTATGTCAGGTAACACCGCGGCGTATGACGTCGAGCCGAGCGGACGGCGGTTCATCATGGTCACCGAGCCGGAGAACGCCCTGCCCGATCGACAACAGATCGTCGTGGTGCGCAACTGGTTCGAAGAGTTAAAGCGGCTGGTCCCCCCAGCGCGCTGATGATCGAAACGAATGTAGACTCGATGTGGAGGACTTATGATGAGGGCCGCAGTCGGCGTAGTCGTCATGCTGTTGGGAGCGTCTGTTCTTGCACAGCGCCCCTCGGATCCGGCGCTCCTCGTGCCTGAAACGGCGCCCGAGTTGGACTACGTCGTCGCGCCGACTGCCGTGACGCTGCCCGCCGGCAAAACGATGGGCGCGACGGCGAGCGTCGCGTTCGATGCGAGCGGCCACCTCTGGGTGCTGTCACGCGGCGACCAGGCCTTCTTCGAGTTCAATCCCGACGGCACGTTCATCAGAAGTTTCGGCGACAAGCTCTTCACGCGATCGCACGGCTTGCGCATTGACCGCGAGGGGAACCTCTGGGCCACTGATGTGGGCGGTCACATCGTGATGAAGCTGACCCGAGACGGAAAGCCTTTGCTGACGATCGGGACCAAGGGAGAAGCGGGCGAGTGGAACGAGGCGACTGGCTCGCACAAGCTGAATCAGCCGAACGACGTCGTGATTGCCGCCAACGGCGACGTCTTCGTCGCGCAGGGGCACACGCCTGGTCCGGATGGCGACGCGCGAGTGTTGAAGTTCGACAAGAACGGCAAGTTCATCAAGTCCTGGGGTGGCAAAGGATCGGGGCCCGGTCAGTTCCAGGTCGCGCACGGCATCGCCATCGATGCGAAGGATCTGCTCTGGGTGGCGGATCGCGAGAACCAGCGGATTCAGGTTTTCGATCAGGATGGCAAGTTCGTGAGGGAGGTCAAATACAAAGGGTTGCCGTGCAGCCTCGACATCGGCTCTCAGTTCATGTACATGGTCAACGGCTTTGCGGGTCAGGTCCTCAAGCTCGATCTGAATGGGAAGGTCCTGGCGGCGATGGGGAAGCCAGGCAAAGGTCCAGGGGAGTTCGGCGAGGCCCACATGATCGCGGTCAGCAAGAAGGACGAGATCTTCGTCGCCGATTCCGTGAATGCCGCTTTAGTGAAATTCGTGAAGAAGTAGCAGATACGAATCAATTCCCTGTATACGTGAATTCCAGGATGCTCCCCGGGTTGGCGAGCGGGCGAGGCGAGCCAGACATATCGCGGTTCGGGCCCTCCGGATCCGTCGCGAGGTAGAAGGTCCGGCCGTCCGGGTTGAGCGCAATATCTCGATATCGATTGGCCGTTGGGAAGAGCTCAACCGGCGGGTTCACCACGGACCGGCCATCCTGTGCGAGCGGCAGCCGATAGACCACGCCCCTGATCAGGCTCAGAGCGAGCAGCGAGGTTCGCCAGTTTGGGATCGCGCCCGAGGTGTAGATATCGATCCCGCCCGGTGCCATCGTGGAACTACCGATGCCCTGCGCCTTGAAGCCATTGTCGACCGTGAAGAAGGTGCGCAGCGGGGGAGCGAAGCGCTCGTTGTTCCACGACATCTCGGTCTGCGTGGGCACCGACGCTGGGACCGCGTTGCCGGGTGGCAGCGACTGACACGGCGTCGGTTTGGATGCCGACCAGTTCGCGTAGACGTAGGCCTTGTTGTCGCGATACCCCGCCACGTTCGGCCAGCCGTAATTACGTCCGCCCTCAATGAGGTTGACCTCATCGTCTGTGTTCGGGCCGTGCTCCGACTCGTAGATTTCCCCCTTCGGGCCGACGACGAGCCCGAGAGGATTTCGGTGGCCGTAGGAAAAGACGTGACTGCGCACGCCGTTGATTTCGGGATTGTCCGCGGGAATCGAGCCGTCGAGATTGATCCGGAGAATCTTGCCCTGGTAGTTGGAGAAGTCCTTCGCGCTGACCTGGCTCATCGTCGGAAGGTCTTGCGCGTGATTGGCGTTGCAGCGGTTTCCCCCGAAGTTACTCCCCTGGTCGCCAATGGTGAGATACAGCTTCAGATCACGACCGATGGCCAGCCTCGCGCCGACGTGGTCGTCGTGTGTCGGGAGTCCCATGATGACATCGACCGGCTTCGACAACGTCCGCGCGGTCGCGTCGTATTGATACCGACGGATTCCTAGACGTCTCGCAAGCGCGGGTCCAGGGGCATCGTCGTAGGTGAACGCAACGTACACGTAGTCGCTGCCGACGATGCCTTTCAGGAAGTCTGGGTGCAGCGCCAGGCCGAGCAGACCATCCTGCGAGACGCTCTGATGGACCTCATGCAATGTCAGGAGCGTGGTCCGCGTTCCATCAGCTGGGTTGACGCGGATGACGCGACGGCCGCGTCGCTCTGTGACCCACAGCTGCTGATCAGGACCCCAGGTCATCTCCCACGGACCCTCGAGGCCCGATGTGACGACGCGCATCGAGAATCGTTCGGGCGGGTTCGTGATGATGGTTGGATCTTGCATCGCAGCTCGCGCCGAGATCACAACGAGGGTCACCCCGACGGCCACAATGAGCTTGCGCATAGAGGCCAATTAGACACCATCTTGGGAATCAGAAGATGAGCGCGACCAGGAAGATGCCGATCATCAGGAATGCGAGCGCGACCTTGACGGCTGTGCCGATGGCGAAGCCAATCCAGGCTGCGACGCCGGCTTTGCCGGCCTTGGCGAAGTCGTGGTGCGTGGTCAGCTCGCCAACGACGGCGCCAACGAATGGGCCCACGATGACGCCGGGAAGCCCGAAGAAGAGTCCACCCAGCGTGCCGAGCGCGGCGCCGGTCATCGCGCGTGGGCTCGCCCCCAGACGCTTCGCGCCAAGCGCAACCGCGACGAAATCGACGCCGTAACTGGCAAGCGCGATGAGGCCGAGCACTACCAGGGTCCAGACGCCAACGCGTGTGAACCCGTTTGCCCATGCGCCCACGATCAGCCCGCCGAGAATGAGCATGTGGCCTGGAAGCGCCGGCATCACCACGCCGATGATGCCGATGATGACCATCGCAACGGCGATGATCCAAAGCAAGACCGTCATCTGTTAACTCCCAACTCCCAAGCTCCAACGCCCAAATCTTCCCATTGGCCCTCTCCGGTTGGAAGTTGGGAGTTGGAAGTTGGGAGTTTACCGGGGGGATTCACCGTAGAATTCCTGTGTGTCACTGACGATCTTCACGTCACAGATCTTTGCCGATCATCTGACGCCGCCCGGACATCCAGAACGCGTCGAGCGCTTCGAGGTCATGCAAGCAGTCGCCTCCGAGTTCCGGCAGAAGGGCATCGCTGTCGAGGAGCCGAGGCCGGCGACAGACACCGAGATCGGCCGCATCCATGCCCCTGAGCACATCACGCTCATCAGGGAGACAGCTGGACGGGCGGTCGCGCTCGATCCTGACACGTTCACGTCGCCGAAGACATTTGAAGCGGCGCGAATGGCGGCTGGCGCCGCTGTGAGCGCGGTGGATCACGTACTCGACAAGGGTGCGGGCACACGCGCGTTTGCGCTCGTCCGTCCACCCGGGCACCACGCCGAGCACGCGCGCCCGATGGGCTTCTGCTTCTTCAACAGCATTGCGATCGCCGCAGCGCATGCGCGCGCGCGCGGCCTCTCGCGCGTAGCGATCGTCGACTTCGACGTGCATCACGGCAATGGCACGCAGTGGAGCTTCTACGACGACCCCTCAGTGCTGTTCATCTCCTCGCATCAGTATCCCTACTATCCGGGAACCGGAGCGGCAGGCGATGTCGGGAAGGGCTCAGGAACGGGCTTCACTGTCAATCTGCCGCTGTCGGCGGGCGCAACCGACGCAGATTACGAAGTCGCGTACTCGCGAATCGCGTTGCCGGTGCTCAGGCAGTTCCAACCAGAGCTCGTCCTGGTGTCGGCAGGATTCGATGCGCACATGGACGACCCGCTGGCGGGGATGCGCCTGACCAGCGAGTACTTCGGACGGCTCACGCGCGCCGTTGCGGACGTGGCGGATGCGACCGCTCAGGGTCGGCTCGTTGCCGTGACCGAGGGTGGCTACGACCTCGCCGGGCTGGCGGGGAGCTTGCGCGCGTCGATTCGCGCTCTGACCGCCGAGGCCGCGAGCCACACTGAGCCGACAGGGCAGACGCCTCGCGGCGAAGCCACGATCAAGGCCGTCGCCCCGAATCTGGCGAAATACTGGAAGCTATAATGGGGTCGGGAGTCATTTGATCAGGACACTTGTCGGAGAGCCGACACAAACTGTCCTCAACAAATGACTCCCGACCCCTTTTCATATGGCCGACTACCATCCGCAGGAACTCGATAGGAAATGGCAGCAGCGCTGGGCTGATGCGCGCGCGTTCGAGGTGAACGTCGATCGGTCCCGTCCAAAGTTCTATTGCCTCGAGATGTTCGCGTATCCGTCGGGGCATGCCCACGTCGGGCACGTGCGGAACTACATCATCGGCGACGTGATGGCGCGCACGAAGCGAATGCGCGGTTACAACGTCCTGCACCCCTTTGGCTGGGACGCGTTCGGGCTGCCTGCGGAAAACGCGGCGATCAAGAGCGGCATCCACCCCGAAGTGTCCACGCGCGGAAACATCGCGCACATGAAGGGCCAGCTCCAGCGGCTCGGAATCAGCTACGCATGGGAGCGCGAACTCGCGACGTGCGACCCCGAGTACTACAAGTGGAACCAGTGGCTCTTCATCCGGATGTTCGAGAAAGGGCTCGCGTATCGACAGAAGTCGTCAGTGAACTGGTGCCCCGTCGACAACACCGTCCTCGCCAACGAGCAAGTCGTGGACGGTGGCTGTTGGCGTTGCGGCACGCCAGTTGAGACACGAGACCTGGAGCAATGGTTCTTCCGTATCACGGCGTACGCCGACGAGCTCCTCGAGGCGACGGCTCACCTGACGCACTGGCCCGAGAAGGTTCTGACGATGCAGCGGAACTGGATCGGCAAGTCCGAGGGTGCCCGGGTGAAATTTGCCCTCGAGCCGGGAGCGGGGATCGGGGATTCGGGATCTGACTCCATCGAGGTTTTCACGACGCGCATCGACACGATCTTCGGTGCGACCTTCGTTCTGCTCGGGCCGGAGCACCCGCTCGTGGCGCGTTTCGCCGATCGCTCCAGCGATCCGGCCGGCTTCAAGCGGAAGGCGCATGAGTTCCGGATGCAGGACCGTGCCGCGCGCATCAGCGGGGACATCGAGAAACAGGGTTTCGACACAGGATTTCGCGCGATCAATCCATTCACCGGGAAGCCGGTTCCAATCTGGGTTGCTAACTTCGTGCTTGGCGAATACGGCACCGGTGCGGTGATGGCCGTGCCGGCTCACGATGAACGCGATTTCGAGTTCGCGCGGAAGTTCGACCTGCCGGTGAGTGTGGTGGTGACCCCCGACGGCAAGCCTGCCGCGTCTGACGCGATGACAGAGGCGGCGCCTGCATACGGCACGCTCGTCGACTCGGGTGAATTCAGCGGTTTTGCCTCCGAAGAAGCCCAGAAGCGCATGATCGCGTGGGCGCGTGAACGCGGCATCGGAGAAGGAACCGTCCAGTTCCGCCTCAAGGATTGGGGCATCTCGCGACAGCGTTACTGGGGCACGCCAATCCCGATGATCTATTGCCAGAAGGATGGCATCGTTCCCGTTCCCGATGACCAGTTGCCGGTGGAGCTGCCCCGGATCGCGCACTTTACCGGTCGTGGTGACTCGCCGCTCGCTCAGGTCGCGGAGTTCGTCAACGTGACCTGTCCGAAATGTGGCGGTCCGGCCCGTCGCGAGACGGACACGATGGATACGTTCGTCGACTCGTCGTGGTACTTCTATCGTTTCGCCGACCCGCGCAACGACACGATGCCGTTCGACCCGGCGACGCTGAAGTACTGGCTCCCGGTGGACTTCTACAGCGGCGGAGTCGAGCACGCGATCCTGCACCTGATCTACTCGCGATTCTTTGCCCGCGTCTTCCGGGACCTCGGGCTGGTCGATCATGCCGAGCCGTTCACGCAGCTGTTGACCCAGGGCATGGTGCTCAAAGACGGCAACGTCATGTCCAAGTCCAAGGGCAACGTTGTCGATCCGGACACGATGCTGCAGAAGTTCGGCGCTGACGCTCTTCGTCTGTACGTGATGTTTGTCGCACCGCCGGAGAAGGAAGTCGAGTGGACCGACACGGGGCTCGAAGGCAGTTTCCGGTTCCTCGCGCGCGTGTGGCGACTGGTCGATCACTGGGCCGGTGTCGTCGCGGCTGGACGCGGAACGCAGAGCGCCGGCGAACTCTCTCCGGCCGAACGAGGAGTGCGCAGAAAGACGCACGAGACGATCCGTCGCGTGACTGTGGATATCGAAGATCGCCAGCAGCTCAACACCGCTGTGTCTGCGCTGATGGAGCTCGTCAACGAGTTGTACGCGTTCAGTGAGCAAACGGAAACTGGCAGCCCTGCCCGCCATGCGGCGACGGCGACGCAGACGACCGTTCTCGAGCGGCCCGGCACGATCGTTGTCGTGACCGAAGCCGTGGATGCGCTGGTCCGGATGATCTCGCCATTTGCTCCGCACACTGGCGAAGAACTCTGGGAGATGCTCGGTCACACAGGTGGACTCTCGGCATCCAGGTGGCCGGAGTTTGACCCCGAGGTGGCGAAGGCAGACGAGATCGTGGTGCCGGTGCAAATCAACGGCAAGGTTCGCAGCCGGCTGTCGGTCTCGGCGGAAACCAGTGAATCGGAGCTCGAAGCGCGTGCACTCGCCGATGCGGCCGTGCAGGCGCACACACACGGGAAGACGATCCGGAAGGTAGTCGTCGTGAAGGGGAAGCTTGTTTCGATCGTGGTTTAGTAGATTCGCTGCCGCGATTGCGCTGATCCTTGCGGTGGCGGGCTCGGGCTGCGGCTACGCGCTCGCCGGCCGGGGCTCGTTCCTGCCTGACTACATCAGGGTCGTCGGCATCCCACAGTTCGAGAACCGCAGCAGCTTTTCGCAGGTCGAGCAGATTCTCACCGACAAGGTGCGTGCCGAATTCATCGGTCGCGGCAAGTACACCGTCGTCTCTGAGGCAACGGGATCCGACGCGGTGCTGTCCGGTGAGGTCCTCGCCCTCTCAGTGCAGCCAGTCGGCTTTACCGAACAGCAACTGGCGTCGAGGTATCTCCTCACGTGGACGATGAAGGTGGCCTTTACCGATGCGCGGACCAACGAAGTGCTCTGGTCGAACGATGCGCTGACGTTCCGAGGCGAGTACGAGCTCTCGACGCGTGGCACCGAGATTCAAGGGTCGGCGTTCGTCGATCAGGAGCGAAGCTCGGTTGACCGCATTGCCAGTGACGTGGCTCGCTCAGTGGTGACATCCATCCTGGAAGCGTTTTGAGCATGTTTTCGTTTGAGTTGACGATCACGACACACGGAGGCGGTGAGGCACTGAGATCAACAGCCAAAGGATTTCTCTGTGTCTCGGTGCCTCGGTGTGTCGTAATCGCCGTCAAGGCAAGCGCTCTCTGCGATTAGCCGAATGCCTCCCGTCGCGACCTCGGTCCTGCACAAGCAAATCACGTCCGGTGAAACGGCCCCGCTCTACGCGCTCGTCGGCGGCGACGACATGGAGAAGTCCGCTGTCGCCGCTGAATTCGCGGAGATGGTCGACGAAGGGTTGCGCGCCTTCAACGTCGAGCGGATGTACGGCGGCGAGATGAAGGTGAGCGATCTCGTCGATGCCGCGAACACACTCCCCATGATGGTGCCTCGGCGTGTCGTCATCGTGCTCGAGGCGGAGAAGCTGTTCATCCCGAAGCGGGAAAGCAAGGCGGCCGACGAGGAACTGCAGCGGCTCGAAGAGTTCCTGCAGACGCCCCCGGAGACCACGACGATCGTGTTTGTCTGCGGGGCACTCGATATGCGCCGGCGCGTCGTGAAACGCCTGGTGAGCCAGGCCCAGGTCGTCAACTGCGGTGTGATCGAGAACGAGGCGGACGCGGAGCGCTGGGTCAAGGTTCGGGCGGCGCGCGACGGCATCACGCTCGATCCCGCCACGCCACGGGCACTGGTCGCGCGGACCGGACTGGACATCGTGCGGCTGCGAGCCGGGTTGGAGCGCGTCAGCCTCTACACGATGGGGCAGCCCGCGATTACGCCGGAAGATGTCCGTCAGGCCGTGACGGCGGGTCCGGAGGCGTATACAGACTTCGGGATCGCAAACGCGATTCAGCGGAACGACGTGCGCGAGGCGCTCAGGGAAGTGAGCCGTTCGCTCGAGGCAGGGATGACGGCGTTCTTCATCCTGGGACAGCTGCGGCTGGCCGCCCAACGTTTGCGGGCATCGCGCGTGAAGCCTGCCGTCGACGCCGTCTTTCGGACGGACATTGCCCTCAAGTCCTCAGGTGGTGATCCGAGGATCCTGATCGAACGGCTGGTCGTGGAAATGTGTGAGGAGAAAAAGCCCGTCAGGCGGGTCTGAAGACCCGCCTCCACCTGGGCATACCTGGCTGGACTACGCGCTGACTTTCTGAAGCCGCGACGACAGCCGCGACTTGTAGCGGCCGGCCGTATTGCGGTGAATGATGCCCTTGGTCGCCATCTTGTCGACGAGCGACACCGTCTGACTGAGCGCCTCCTTGGCGGCGGTGACATCCTTGGCGTCGAGTGACGCCCGAATCGCCTTCAGCGCCGTTCGGAGCTTGGACCGCAGCGTTCGATTGTGCTCGCGGCGTGTGATGTTCTGTCGATTTGCCTTCAGGGCAGACTTGGTGCGCTTGGCCACGGTTCTGACGTCCTCTCAGTCGGGAAAAATCTCAGGGCTACAAAGCGCTCATTGTACCACGCCACTCAGGTCCCGTAGTGCCTGGCCCTGGCCGGACCTGGTCACTCGTAGTGTCCGGCTTTAACCGGACATCGAGTCACTGGGGTTGCAAAACATCCAGGGCCAGCTTCCATTGGCCGTTTCGCTCCCGGACCCAGACGCGGACGTAAAAGCCACTCTCATTCCCGCCGCGCCCCGCTTTCCGCGAGTAGGTACCCCACGAATAGCCGAGATCGCCGGATCGGGCCGCTTCGGTGTACCGGGTGTCGGCTGTTGCGAAGGCCGGCTCCGACTCCAGCCACCGATGAATCTGCTTATCACCCACGATCGGCATCACGTTCTGTCGATGAAGGCGGGCAAACACCGCCAGGTTCGGTCGATAGGCGCGTGCGGGGCTTCTTCGCAACTCGGCGTTCAGCAGACCGTCGGCAGTCCCGAGTGGAGGAGTGGTGTCATCGTAGTCGCCAGTGAATCGGTTCTTCTGCGGAGCCCGGGTAAAACCCTGCGCGAACGACACCGGTCCTGGCGTGTTGATGCCGACGTCCATCACGACCTTGAACGAGCCGTCGCGCTGCCGTTTCCACACGCTCGTGTAGTTGGAATACCGCGGCTTCCCGCCGTCGCGCGACGCGCGGACGTTGCGCACCGGACCCGTGAGGAAGCCGAGATCTCCGCTGCCTGCAATGTCGCCGAATCGAGGCTCCCAGATCAGTTGGAGGTCAGGCGGCGGATCCGGATTTTTCGAGATCTGCTCGCGCGCGAGTCCGACCTGACCCTGATCGAAGCCCAGTGCGTCGGACGAGAAGTATTCGAGGAATGCCTGCTTCCAGCCGATGACGAGCGCGCGGGCGGCGAAGGCGCGCTCGGTCTCGATCATCTGTGTGAGCGCCTGCGGCATCGGCTCGGGGGCCTGCCCTCCGAGGCTTGCCGTGGCGATCAGCAGTGCAGCGATGATCCACAGGCGAGGACGCACGACGGAAATATAGCAGGCGAGGGCTGGTAGCGGCGGGTCTTTAGACTCCGCCGCGACGTTGTCAGCGGCTGACGATTTGAAAAGTCCCGGATGATGGGCGTTCCGAGGAGTATCGGGGGACCGCGCGTCCCTCGAGAATCTCGACGGTCTTGTAGATGATGAGCTTTTGTCGCGGGCTCGACCCAGTCTCGCCGGCGGCCGCGCCAACTTTGCGGACGTAATCGCGCGTCTCGCGGTAGGGAGGTATCCGGCGACCGTACTTGGCGACGGCTCCGGACCCGGCGTTGTAGGCGGCCAGCGCCAGTTCCTCGTTGCCCTCGTATTCGTCGAGCAGCCGCCGCAGGTAGTCCGTTCCCCCACGGATGTTTTGCGCCGGGTCCCAGGGGTTGTTGACGCCCAGGCTGCGGGCAGTGGCCGGCATCAACTGCATCAGACCCATCGCCCCCTTTGGCGAGAGCGCCCGCGGGTTGAATCCCGACTCGACCTGAATGACGGCTCGCACCAACTCAGGCCGCAGAGCCTGGCGGGTGGAGTGCTCCTGGATCAGCGTCTCGAACCGGTCGTATTCGGTATCATTCTCGACCTGGCGTGTGGTGACGTATTTGGGCGCCCCTGGAACCGTATACACGTCGGTCGGCGCATCGATCGCGCGGTCCGAGAGCACGAGCGTGCCGTTGGCGTCACGCCATGCGTAGATCTGCGCGTCCGCCTGTGATGGCCAGGTCGAAACGGCAAGAGCCGTGAACAGGAGTGCACAAAATCGCATGTTTCGTCGAACTTCGAAGGGGTTTCAGGTCTTATCGGTCCGGTCGCGCGCCAGCTTGATGGCGGCAGCTCGATCGGAGTAGGCCGCTTCACAGGTCGGCAGAGGTCGGCACCACGTGCACATATGTGAAGGGGTCTGACCCCAATGTGGTGTACAAATCACGGCGGCGCTCAGGTGGCGTCAAAGCGGGGGAGATGTGGCGTTTTGGCAAACGTGGCTGCGGCAACCGCAGCGAGTCTGGCTACGGCGGGCATCGTTTCAGATCCATCTGTGGACTGGCCTGGCGATCGGTCTCTACATCGTGATGCTCAGCATCACCGGCAGCGCGCTGGTGTACCGCAACGAGCTCGATCGGTTCTACGCGACGCCGCGGCCGCAGTTCGAGGCGGGGCGCACGATCCTCACGCCGGACGAGCTGCGCGCCTACGCCGAGAAGGCGTACCCGGGCTACGAGATCACGCGGCTCGGGGATCGCATCTCCCGTCGCAACCCCACGCTCGAAGTCTGGGTCGAGCGTGACGGCGTCAAGAAGGAGCGCCTCTTCAACCCGTACACCGGCGAGGACCTCGGCGACTCGGTGACCCAGGGCGAGTACTTCGTGCTCTGGCTCGCGCGCCTGCACGACGAGTTGCTGCTGGATCGCGAGGGGCGATTCTGGAACGGCATTTTCAGCCTCGTCGCGACGCTTCTCTTCATCACGGGCATCGTCGTCTGGTGGCCCGGCGTCAGCCGCTGGAAGCGCAGCCTCGGTGTGAAGCGGGGTGTTGGCTGGAAGCGCTTCAACTGGGATCTCCACAGTGCGCTCGGCTTCTGGTTGTTTCTCTTCATGCTGATGTGGGGCATCTCCGGCTTCTATCTCGGCGTTCCGGAACCGTTCTCCAATTTTGTCGACTCGATCTCGGATCCCGATGCTTTCCTCGGTGATCGCCCCGGCGACATCGTGCTGTCCTGGCTGACACGCCTCCACTTCGGTCGTTGGCGTGGGCAGCCATTGCTCAAGGCGTTCTGGGCGTTCGTCGGTCTCGTTCCCGCGCTGATGTTTGTCACCGGCGTGGTGATGTGGTGGAATCGCGTGCTGCGCCGGCGGCCGATTCGCGAAGTTCAGGAAGTAGAAGAATCCGCAGCGTAGGTTCCAGGTTCCGAGTTCCAGGTTCCCAAGTTCCAGGGTCCGAGTTCCAGGTTCCGGGTTCCGGTTCGGAGACCGAGAGCATGCGCGCGTGGATCGTTCCCGCTGGATGCAAGAGCATCGACGAGTTACGACTGATCGAGCGTCCCGATCCCGTTGCGGGACCTCGCGACGTTGTCGTGCGCGTCCGTGCGACATCGCTGAACTATCGCGACCAGGCGGTTGTGGCAGGGCAGTATTTCGGCGGCGCCGTCAGTCGAGATACGATTCCGCTGTCTGATGGTGTGGGCGACGTTCTCGTCGTCGGACCCGCAGTCTCTCGTTTCAAGCCCGGCGATCGCATCGCTGGTACGTTCTTTCAGCCCGGCGCACCGCCAGCGGCACTCGGCTCACCACTCGATGGCATGCTCGCGGAGCAGGTGGTCCTGAACGAGGACGGGTTGGTCGCGATTCCCGATCACCTCACGTATGAAGAAGCCGCGTGTCTGCCATGCGCTGGCGTCACGGCATGGCATGCGCTGTTTCGCGCCGGTCGTCCCGTGAAGGCGGGCGACATCGTCCTCGTGCTCGGGACCGGCGGCGTGTCGGTGGCCGCGCTCCAGTTCGCGCGCGCAGCCGGCGCCCGCGTCATCGCGACGTCATCGAACGACGAAAAGGGCGCGCGCGTCACGGCGTTCGGCGCGTCCGACGTGGTCAACTATGTCCGCACACCGGAGTGGGACCAGGAGGTCAAAAGACTGACGTCGGGTCGTGGCGTCGACTGTGTCGTCGAGATCGGTGGTGCGGGCACGCTGGCGCGATCGATGCGCTCGCTTGCGCGCGGAGGAAAAATCGGGTTGATCGGGTTTCTCGCCGGCCGCGAAGGCGACACCAACCCGACGCCGTTGATGATGACCGGCAGCAGTCTGCACGGCATCTTCGTCGGCGATCGGGAGATGTTCGAAGAGATGAACCGTGCTCTGCACGTCAATCGCATCGGGCCGGTCGTCGACCGCGTGTTCCCGTTCGACGAAGCGCCGGCTGCGTACCGCTATCAGGCGTCTCGCGCGTTCGTTGGCAAGGTCGTGATCGCAGTGTCTCTACCGTCCGCCTGAAGGCGGAGACGACATCTGGAACTGTTGTCGCGCAGGAGGGTGGGATGCCCGCCTTCGCGGAGCACGAAGGGGCGCCGCAGTTGCAAGTGGCGTACGACGAGCTCACGGCGAAGAAGTCGACGTAATGGGTTGAGTGGAGAGTCGCCGATGTGGCAGCCACGCCGAAGTCAGTGGTGGGTGCTTCTGGTGATGACCCTGCTAATCGTGGTGTGCTGGCCGCCTTCGACGGACCGCAGCCTCGGTGTGAAGTTCATCAACTGGAGCGTGGATCCACGTGACCAGCTTCCGACGCTTCCCGGCCCGCTCGCATTTGGACAGGGCGACGACCCCGCGGCGGTCGAGGCGCACGATCTGCAAACGAGGACGTACGACGAGCTCTACGCGAAAGGCGGGTGGACGAGAACTCGGCTCGAGCTGAAGGTCGCGCGCGATCCGTTCAATCCGTCGACCGAACGGCAACTCCTCGTCGCGATCGGTGTCGTGACGGCTTTTGTGACATGGCGGTTCAGCGCGCGTGCGGAACCGCCAAAGCCGTCGTCGTAGAGCGCAGGCGCTTCAGACCTGCGCGATGTTACAACCAGAGCCGAGAGCCCAAAGCCGAGAGCCGAACGTCCTACCGCGTCGACGTTGCGGCGGTCTTTCCACCACCCTTGATCGTGATCTTCTCGACTGTCCACGTCGAGCAGTCACCCTTGTAGATCACGGTGTCGGACTCACAGTGAAGCTCGTGGATCAGGCACGTCGTCTGCCCGTGGCCTCTGCCAGTCTGTGCCCACCCGAGAAGATTCCCGTCAAGGTCCAGCTTGTATAGCTTCCCATTGCCGTCGCCGCTGAAGAGGTACTGATTGGGCGGCGGGCTCGTGCAGACGCTCCATGGCGCGGCGGCCGTTGCAATGGTGCGCACGAAGTTCAGGTCTGCGTCGTACACCTGAATCCGGCGATTGCCGCGATCGGCGACGTAGATGTTGTCCTTGGCGTCGGACGTGATCGCGTGCACGGTGTTGAACTGATTCTCGCCACCACCGCGAGTGCCGACGGTCTTGAGCCACGTGCCGTCCTTGGCCAGCTTCACCACGCGTGAGTTGCTGTAGCCGTCGGCCACGAAGATGCTGTCCTTGCTGTCCCAAGTCACGTCGGTTGGCCGGCCGTAGGTGCCGGTCGTGCCCACGGGAAACTGGACCTCGTTGCGCTCGCCGCGCTCGAGAAATCGCTCGAGGAAGTCGATGGCCTCCGGCTTTCGCCCGAGTGCCAGTGTCACCATGGCCTGCGGGTTGAACTTCACCACCATGTTCGAGCCTTCGTCGGTCATCCACACGTTGTCGTACTTGTCGACGCGCACCGTGTGTGCGAACGAGGCGGCGTAGTTGTCCGGACCCCACTGCTTGACGAACTTCAGGTTCTGATCGAATTCGAAGAGCTGCGAGGCGGTCGCGCCACGCGCCGGGCCGGCGTTGCCGCTGCGGGTGAACACGAAGAGGTGCCCCTTGGAGTTCTTGGCGACGCCGACCGCCTCACCAATGGTATGACCAGGAATCGAGAGGCTGAGGACATCCTCGCTGATCTGCAGCTGAGGAGTCGCTTTCTCGAGGGCATCCTGTTTGGCGAGCGCTGCCTGCTGCTCGGGGCTTGGTCCCCGTCCACGGCCACCGGGCTGTCCTTGCCCGGCGCCCGCTCCGCCCTCGCGCTGCGCATGGACCATCGCAACGAATCCCAGGACGACGACGACGATAATGGTGCGCTTCACACCGGCCTCCTTGTGAAAGAGACGGCCGAGAGTATACAGGGATCCCACATGTCAGGGAGCGCTTCGATCACCTTCGCACGTTCGCGCTGGCTGTTCCTGCGACTGCTGGGTGTGGTCTACCTCATCGCGTTTGCGTCGCTCGCCGTTCAAATCAACGGGCTCGTGGGCGAACGGGGCATCTTGCCGGCCGGAGAATTCCTGAGCCGGATCCATGAGGTATACGGCTCGCAAGCCTATCGCCTTTTCCCCACCCTGGCCTGGTTCTCATCGAGCGACGCGTTTCTCGCGGTTCTCTGTTGGAGCGGGATTGCGACCTCACTCCTTCTCATCGCTGGTCTGGTGCCCACTGCGTCAGCAGCCCTCCTGTGGCTTCTGTATCTCTCGCTGACGATCGCCGGGCAGGTATTTCTCCAGTTCCAATGGGACGCGCTGCTGCTCGAAACAGGACTGCTGGCGATTCTGTATGCCCCTCTTTCGTTGCGCTCGCGCCTGGATCTCGATCGCGAGCCGCCAGCGATCGTGCGCTGGGTGATCTGGGGCCTGGCGTTCAAGCTGACGTTGCTCTCCGGCATCACGAAGATCGTCAGCGGTGATCCCACCTGGGCGCAGTGGACCGCGCTCCGATTCCACTACGAAACGCAGCCGATTCCCACCTGGACGAGTTGGTTCGTTCATCAGTTACCACCATCGATTCATTACTGGTCGGCGGCAGCCATGTTCGTCATCGAACTTGGAGTGCCTTGGCTGATCTTCGCGCCTCTTCGCTTTCGCCGCCTGCGGCTCGTGGCCTGCGCCCTGATGATCGCGCTGCAGGTGGGGATCGCCGCGACCGGCAACTATGGCTTCTTCAACGTGCTGACGATCGTCCTCTACCTGGCGTTGCTCGACGATCGAACGCTCGAGCGCTTGTTGCCGCAACACGCCGAGGGCACCGAGCCGCAGATCCCTCGACCCATCGCATCGGCTTGGCGAATCGCGGTGAATGCTGTCGCGTTGAGTATCGCGGTCCTCAGTCTACTCGCGCTCGTTCGAGAGGTCGACGCCACGCGGGGACGACGAGAATCCGTGGTGGGGGAGTGGGCCGAAGGGATCCTCGATTGGTTTTCGCCGTTCAACTCGATCAACGGCTACGGACTCTTCCGTGTGATGACGACTGAAAGGCCGGAGATCGTGATCGAGGTCAGCGATGATGGAAAGGCCTGGAAGGAGTACGAGTTTCGATGGAAGGCGGGCAATGTGATGCGCCGGCCGCAGTTCGTTGAGCCGCACATGCCGAGGCTCGACTGGCAGATGTGGTTCGCGGCGCTCGATCCGCGCTCGGCGCAGGGCTGGTTGGGCCGACTGATGGCGCGTGTGCTCGACGGAGACGCTGCCGTCGTGCACCTTCTGGGGCCGAATCCGCTCGCGGGCCGGCCGCATTACGCGCGGCTCGCGTACTACCAATACCACTTCACATCCAGCCCCGAGCGCGCGAAAACGGGCGCGTGGTGGAAGAGGGAGTTTCTCGGGTACCTGACTGACACAATCGGGCCGGCTCCGCCTCGTTGAAGTTGGCTTGTTGCTCAGCGTGTGGGCCCGTCGTGACGTGTCCGTCAGGCCTGTTCTGAATCCGAGTTGCATCGAGGCGCGTGCTATCCTGCCGCGGGAGAGCGCGGAATAGGAGCGGCCGGCGGCCATGGACTACGCGACTTTGTCACTGACCGATGTGAGGACGGGCCTCGACGCAATCGCCCGAGAGACGCAGTCGATGTTTGGCGGACTCGACGCGCGCCTGCTGAATTGGCGGCCCGACGCGACGCGATGGAGCGTGGCGCAGTGCTTCGATCATCTCGTCGTGGCAAATCGCCTGATGTTGCAGGCCGCGGAAGCGGCGTTGGACCGTTCCGCTCCACGGACCGTCTGGCAACGCTTGCCGGTTCTGCCTGGCATCCTCGGTCGGATGCTCGTTCGCTCGCAGGCACCGAGCACGACACGACGGTTCAAGGCACCACCGATTTCGCAGCCAGCGAGCAGCGATATCGCCGCGGATATCCTCCTGCGTTTCATCGAGCAGCACCGGAACGCCGTGGAGCGGGTCGGGGCGCTCGATGAGCAAGTCGCCGCCGGCACGATCATGACGTCACCGTTCATCAAGGTCATCACCTACAGCGTACAGGACGGGTGGCGGCTGATGTTCGCCCACGATCGGCGGCACTTCGAGCAGGCGCGTCGCGTGACGTTGTCTCCCGGCTTCCCCAGCGCCTGAGCAGCCGTGTGGCGCGCCAACACTCGCGAGAGAACCCGATTCGACAGATCATCACGATGGGAGATCCCGCATGAGCCGTGAGCTCGAACGAATCGAGACGCAGTTGCGACTGTCTTTCGAGGGCGCAGCGTGGCACGGACCAAGTGTGCTCGAGTCGCTCGAAGGAGTGTCGGCCGAGGCCGCACGTCAGCAGCCGATCGCCGGAGCTCATAGTATCTGGGAGCTGGTTCTCCATCTGAGCGCCGGCTATCGGCTCGTGTTGCGACGACTTCACGGCGACGGCAAACAGCTGACGGCAGAAGAGGACTGGCCGTCAGTGGGCGAGCTGACGCCGGCCGCCTGGCAGGAGGCGATTCGCGATCTTCGCGAGTTGAACCGGGAGTTGCGCCGAGCCGTGCTGGACTTCGATATCGAACGGCTCGATCAGCCCTTGGTCGCAGAGCCACCCTACACCGCGTACACGCAGTTCATCGGGATGACTCAACACGACGTGTATCACGCCGGACAGATCGTCCTGCTCAAACGGGCGATGATGAAGGGCGCGTGAAACGACGCATTACCGGCTTCCATCAGGATGACGAACGCCACTGGGTGGCCGAACTCGAGTGCGGTCACAACCAGCACGTCCGTCACGATCCGCCGTGGCAGCAGCGCCCGTGGGCGCTGACAGAGGAAGGCCGTCGTTCGCGACTGGGTGAGACGCTGAACTGTGTGATCTGCGACGAGGACGTCGAAATCGCGCGGTAACCGAGCCGATGGCCGCTGAAAGGTGCGTATGTCTGCGCCCGGCCAAGCGGCTCAAGTAGCAGAGAGCATTTTCTCGATCACGCCCCGGCTCGCCGCGAGAAGCTCGCCGATCTTCGACGCGTCTTTGCCGCCGGCCTCGGCGAAGTCAGGACGTCCGCCGCCGCCGCCACCGACGATGGGCGCGAGCTGCTTCACGACTTGTCCTGCCGGAACCCTCTTCGTGAGATCCGGTGTCACACCGACCACGATGGAGACCTTGCCATCGGAGGGAGACGCGAGAACGACGACACCGCTCTTGATCTGTCCGCGATGCTGATCGACGAGCGCGCGCAGGCCGTCCTTGTCGAGTCCATGGACTTCGCGTGCAACGAGCTTAGTGCCACCGAAGAGCTCCGCCTCGATGGGTGCAGCACCTGCGAGGCCAGTGGGCGCCGGTCCCTGAAGCGCGATTGAGGCAGCATTCACTTTGAGAACCTGTGCTTCCTTCTTCGCGCTCTTTAGCTCGTCCTGCAAGGCAGTGACTCGTGCCACAAGGTCACCGGGCCGCGCATTGAGTGCACCGGACAACACACCCAGCTCGTCGCGCTGACGCTGATAGGCACTCAGCGCGTCGAGGCCCGTGATCGCCTCGATACGCCGCACACCGGCAGCGACACCGCCCTCCGAGAGAATGGCGAACAATCCGATATCGCCCGTCGCGCGGACGTGCGTGCCGCCGCACAACTCGACGCTGAAGCCCGGGATCGACACCACGCGCACCTTGTCGCCGTATTTCTCCCCGAACAGCGCCATCGCGCCCGCCGCGATCGCGTCCTGCGTATTCTTCACGTCGGTCTGGACTGGCGTATTGCGCAGGATCTGCTCGTTGACGATGCGCTCGATCTCGAGTGACTGTTCGCGCGTGACGGCGCTCACGTGCACGAAATCGAAGCGCAGTCGATCGGGCGCGACCAGCGAGCCTGCCTGCTTGACGTGCTGGCCGAGGACCTGCCGGAGCGCCGCATGAAGCAGGTGAGTGGCGGTGTGGTTGCGGCGAGTCGCATCGCGCAGGCCGGAATTGACGTCCGCCGTCACGATGTCACGACGCGTCAGCTCACCGCTCGTCACGTGGACGCCGTGGAGGCGAGGCCATGATCCCGTACGGACGACAGCGGTCACGCGGGCTTCACCGCGAGGCCCGGTAATCGTGCCAACGTCGGACACCTGCCCGCCCGCTTCGAGGTAGAAGGGGGTCTCCGCCAACGCGACGAAACCATCCTGGCCCGCGGCGAGCCACTGGACTTCATGTCGGTCGCTGTTGAACAGGGCAAGAACCTGCGTGTTCAGCGTCGTCGTCTCGTATCCTCGAAATGCTCTATCGCCAGCCGACTCCAGCTCCGCCCGAACATCGTCGCGTACAGTCCACGTGGCATCTTTCGCGTCGGCACTCTTGAAGGCGCTTTTGGCACGCGCCTTCTCGCGTTGCGCTTCCATCGCGCGCTCGAAACCCTCTTGATCGAGCCGGAGCTTCCGGTCCTCGACCATGTCCTCGATGAAGTCGCGCGGCAGTCCGTGCGTGTCGTACAGTTTGAACGCGGCATCGCCCGGGACCACGCCAGTGCCAGCCGCCGCCCGGTCGAGGATCTCCTCCAGTCGCGGCAAGCCGGTCGTCAGCACCGCATCGAAACGCTCTTCTTCGCTTCGAATCACCTGGACCACGATGTCGCGTCCGGTTGTGAGCTCCGGATATGCGCCGCCAAACTCTGCGACCAGGGTGTCGACCATCGTGTGCAGGAAAGGTTCCTGCACACCGAGTCGTTTGCCGTGCCGCATCGCGCGGCGCATGATCTTGCGCAGGACGTATCCGCGCCATTCGTTGGATGGAATCACACCGTCGGCGATGAGGAAGGTCATTGCCCGAAGGTGATCGGCAATCACCCGCATCGAGACGTCCGACGGCTCCATCGTGCCGCGATGGATGGTGCCCGCGCGCTCGCCAATTGCCGACAGAATCGGCGTGAAGAGGTCGGTGTCGTAGTTGGACAGATGGCCCTGGAGCACGGCCGTGACGCGCTCGAATCCCATGCCCGTATCAATCGACGGCGCCGGCAGCGGATTCAGCGTCCCGTCCGCCTGCCGATCGAATTCCATGAAGACGTTGTTCCAGATCTCGATGTAGCGATCGCAGCTGCATTCGACACCACGGCAGTGTCGACCGACGGCCTCCTCGCCGCATGGCACGTTGGCCCCGCGGAAGAAGTAGATCTCGGAGCTGCGCCCGCATGGGCCGGTGTCGCCCATCGTCCAGAAGTTGTCGTCGGCGCCGAGCTCACCGATGCGGTCGGCCGGAAGGAGAGCGCGCCAAATGTCGTACGCCTCTCCATCGCGCGGTACCGCGGCATCGCCTTTGAAGATCGTGACGATCAGTCGGTCCTTCGGAATCTGCCACACGTCGGTGAGGAGACTCCATGCGAACGGGATCGCTTCGCGCTTGAAGTACTCGCCAAACGAGAAGTTACCGAGCATCTCGAAGAATGTGTGATGACGGAAGGAGGGACCCACGTTGTCGAGGTCGTTGTGCTTGCCGCTGACGCGCATGCACTTCTGGGCGGTCGTCGCGCGTGTGTAGCTGCGCTTCTCCTTCCCGAGAAGCACGTCCTTGAACTGATTCATCCCTGCGTTCGTGAAGAGGAGCGTCGGGTCCTCGTGCGGCACGAGCGGGGAACTGGGTACGATGCGGTGGCCGTGTTTCTCGAAGAACGCGAGAAACGACGCGCGGATCTCCTTGCTGGTCATCAGATCTCTATTGTAGGTCCGGCTACCCGCGTTCGCTCGGCGGAGGAGGGCGACGGCGAGGCCTCGCCAAAGCGCGTCTATCCACCCACGCGGGACGGGGGAAGCCGGACACTACGTACGCCGGCTTCCGCCGGACTTCGATCGCAAGAGCGCCATGACCCGGTCCGGCTCGAAGCCCTGGGCCACCAGATACCGGTAGAGGCGACTGAACTCCTTGTCGCCCTCGACGCGGGTTTTTCCCCTGAGCCGGCGTGCCAGCGCCTCACTCATCAGGGAATCGGCGTCGATCGTTGCGAAAGTCTCGTCCACGACGCGCCGCGCGATGGCTGGCGCGATGCCGGCGGCTTCGATCTGGCGTGTCACTCGGTATCGACCGCGTTTCTTGAGATCAGTCTCTGATCGCGCAATGACGCTCGCGACACGCTCGTCGTCCAGGCTGCGCTCGGCTTTGAGGCGGGTGAGGGCGGCTTCGATCGATTCAGGATCGTGCTCGCGGCGGATCAGCCGCTGACGGAGCTGCGCTTCGGAGAGCTCGCGTCCTGCGAGGATCTTGAGTGCTGCGAGATAGGTGTCACCAGACACGTGATGAGTTTATGTAATTCAGAATGCTGAAAGAACGCGGGTTCTGAATTCTGCATTCTAAATTCTGAATTACAGGCACGCAGAATCACCCGCCGAAGCGAGTGATTTCCGGAGATCGACCGCCGCTGGTCTGTCCGGCACGAGCCATCTGGTCGCGTGCCATATCCGATGTCGTGTGAATGCCCTGCACCCGGAGCTTGAACTCGTCGACGTTGGACGCCCAGCGCAGCGCCTCGTCATACGTGACGAATCCCTGCTCGTAGAGGCTGAAGATCGACTGATCGAAGGTCTGCATTCCGTACTGCGACGTGCCCTGCGCGATCGCGCCGTGGATCAGATGCGTCTTTTCCTTGTCGAGAATCGCGTCACGGATGAACGCGGTGCTGATCAGCACTTCGACCGCCGGGACGCGACCCTTGCCGTCGGTCCTGGGCATCAGGCGCTGCGAGATGACTGCCTTGATGACGCTCGAGAGCTGAATACGAACCTGCTTCTGCTGGTGCGGCGGAAAGACAGCGATGATGCGGTTGATGGTCTCCGTCGCGTCGAGTGTGTGC
>Ga0075421_100001751_pt1 | contig 25552 bp, 17 predicted proteins | sample SoiMetdeltSBSDD5_FD_75292 | JGI IMG/M metagenome (GOLD analysis project Ga0075421, IMG submission 75292) | Bulk soil microbial communities from a Populus tree surrounding site in Tennessee, USA - Soil MetaG P. deltoides SBSDD5 | ecosystem: Environmental > Terrestrial > Soil > Tree plantation... | reverse complement strand
CCCATGCGACCTTTGAGAATCCTCAGTCTTACAGCCGGCGTCCTGATCGGCGCCCTTTTATACCAGAACAGCGTTGGCGAAGCGCAAGCCCAGATGAGTAGACCGGGAGCGATTCCCACGCTGGTGTACGTCGGCACTTATACGGGCGAAAAGAGCAAAGGGATCTATGTGTTCAGCCTGCGGACATCCGGCAATGAGGTGTCCCAGAACATCACGCTCGTTCCAATGGGACTCGCCGCGGAGACACCGAACCCTTCTTTTATTGAGCTCGACGTGAAGCGTCGGCTTCTGTTTGCCGTGAACGAGGTCGACGAGTTCCAGGGTAAGCCGACTGGCTCGGTCAGCGCGTTTTCGATCGAGCAGAAGACCGGAAAATTGACCCTCATCAATCAGGTTGCTTCCGGCGGCAGAGGGCCTTGCCATCTAATCTTGGACAAAGAGGGTAAGAACCTGCTCGTGGCGAACTACAGTAGCGGCACGGTTGCCGTGGTACCCGTTGCAACCGACGGCCGCCTTGGAGAAGCGACATCCGTCATCCAGCACACGGGCAGAAGCGTGCATCCGGAAATCCAGAAAGGACCGCACGCGCACGGAGTCGCGCTCGACGCCGCTAATCAGTTTGCCTTTGTAACCGACCTAGGACTCGACAAAGTCATGATCTACAAGTTCGACGCGAAACAGGGAAAACTGACTCCCAACGAGCCCCCGTTCGCGAAACTCAAACCCGGCGCCGGTCCGCGGCACATCGAGTTCCGCCCAGATGGCCGTTTCGCATACGTTCTCAACGAAATGGATTCCACGGTGACCGCATACTCCTACGACGCAGCGAAGGGCGCCTTGACCGAAGTTCAGACGACTACCACTTTGCCCGGTTACTACGAAGGCCCCAATACGACGGCTGAACTGGGAATCCATCCGAATGGGAACTATCTCTACGCGTCCAATCGCGGGCACAACAGCGTAGTGCTTTTCAACATCGATAAGGACAAGGGGACGCTCGAATACGTTGAAGAGCAAGGCACCGGAGGAAAAACGCCGCGTCACTTTGGAATCCAGCCCTCGGGTCAACATATGGCAATCGGCAATCAGAATTCCGACACCGTTCTGGCTTCGAGAATCGATGCCGGTAATGGCCGATTGAAGCCGTCGGGGATTTTCGCGGACGTCGGCTCGCCAGCCTGTATAAAGTTTCTGCCGCCGCCGGAACCCGCCAAGTAAGGAGTCGAGATGAGAATTTTCGTATTCGGTACCCTGATCGCAGCCTTGTGCTGGGGGCAGCAACCCCGACCGGCTCGTACATCCTCACCCGAGGTCGGCCCGGACCGTCGTGTCACATTCCGGCTTCAAGCTCCCAACGCGACCGAAGTGCTGCTGACCGGCGAGTTCCAGCAGGGCAGCAAGAGTCTCGAAAAGGGTGAGAAAGGCGTCTGGACCCTCACGGTCGGCCCGCTCGAACCGGAAATCTACAACTACAATTTCACTATCGACGGTGTGCGCACCATCGACCCCGGCAATCCTGACGTCAAGGTCGGCTCGACTCCCAGCACGATCTCCAGCATTTTGGAGGTCCCCGGCGACACACCAGCGTTCTACGATGGCCAGCCTGTTCCTCATGGCGACATCCGCAGTCACTGGTACCAGTCGAAATCGCTGAGCAGCCTGCGGCGTCTCACGGTCTACACTCCGCCCGGCTATGAGAAGAACCTCAAGACACAGTATCCCGTTCTTTATCTGTTACATGGCGCGAACGGAGACGAGACTGTCTGGTACAGGCTTGGACGCGCGAACCTGATCCTCGACAACCTGCTGGCAAATGGTAAAGCAAAGCCATTTATCGTTGTCATGCCCTTCGGCTACGGCGTGCCTCCCGGCCTTCCCGGGGGCGCACTAAACACGGCGATGTTCAGCAAGGATCTTATCGAGGATGTTATCCCCTACATCCAGTCGCAATACCGCACCTTCACGGACCGCGACCAGCGCGCCATCGTCGGGCTGTCGATGGGTGGCGGCCAAGCCCTCAGCATCGGACTAAACCATCTGGAGTTATTCAGTTACGTCGGCGGATTCAGCTCCGGGTTAGGACGCGCGACGGAATTCCCCAAGACTTATGCGAGCCTGATCGGTCAGTCCGACGCGGTGAACCAGAAGCTGCGGCTGGTATGGGTCGGATGCGGGAAAGAGGACGGCGCATTCACTGCATCCAAGGGCTTCTCGGATTTCCTGACCGAGAACAAGATCAAGCATACTTTCCGGGAAACCAGCGGGGCTCACACCTGGACGGTTTGGCGGCGGTACCTGAACGAAATTTCTCCTTTGCTGTTCAAGTAACATCCGCAACTTCCGGTTCGCCTTGCCGGGGGCAATTCCCTTAGGATCAATGACTACGCTTGCGCCCGACCAAACCGTTAAGATATATTGTACACGGGCGAAACTAATTAATCGATGCTGATGAAAACATGCCTTGCGGCGATCATTCTGCTCTCCGGAAACCTCCCTTTTACGGCCAGCGGAGTTCCTCCCGCCAAAATCGAACTTGAACCCCGTTTCATCAGCACGGTTCGTCCGTTCCTGGTGACGTATTGCAACGGATGCCATACGGGCGAGAAAGCCATGGGGCAGCTCGATTTGAGCCGCTACGCTAACATGTCAGCGGTTGTGCAGGATCACGAGCACTGGGCTACCGTGCTTGAGAAGCTCACGGCGAAACAGATGCCGCCGCAGCAGGTCAAACAGCCGGCGCCGGAGGATCGGCAAAAGGTCATCGACTGGATCAGCGCTGTGCTCAAAGAGGAAGCGCGCCGGAATGCAGGCGACCCTGGCAAGGTGCTGGCGCGGCGGTTGAGCAATTCCGAGTACAACTACACGATCCGCGATCTGACCGGCGTGGACATTCGGCCTGCAAAGGAATTTCCCGTCGATCCGGCTAACCCTGCCGGCTTTGACAACTCCGGTGAGTCGCTGTCGATGTCGCCGTCGCTACTAGCGAAGTATTTGCAGGCGGCGCGCCAGGTGGCGAATCAAATGGTGCTCAAGCCGAATGGCATCGCCTTCGCTCCGCACCTGGCTCTCGCCGACACCGATCGCGACAAGTACGCCGTGAAACAGATCATCGACCTCTATCAGCGCCAGAACACGAATTACAGCGATTACTTTCAGACCGCCTGGCGCTACAAGCATCGCGCGGCTCTCGGGAAACCGACAGCGACTTTAGCGGACCTCGCCGCCACCAACAAAGTCAGCCCCAAGTATCTGGCCACTATTTGGCAAATTCTCGAGGAGACGAAAGAGGATGTCGGTCCACTGGCTAAGCTCCAGAACATGTGGAGGCAGCTTCCGGGGCCGAAGGGCAACCAGCCGGAGTTAGCCAAATCCGGCGCTGACCAGATGCGCGACTATGTCATCCAGCTTCGCAAGAAGACCGAGGTGCAGTACACGGCCGTACAGATGAGAGGAATCCGCGGCGCTACCCAGCCCATGCTGATGTGGCGAAACCGGGAGTACGCTATCAACCGGATGAATTTCGAACGCAGCGTGCTGCAGGTCGAGGGCGAAGCGAAGCCCGTCGAGGCCGCTCCAGCGCGGGCCCGAGTCACGGCCGAGGTTGAAAATGCGGATGACGAACCGGCCCCCGAAGCAGCCAAGCGCGCGACTGGAGCTGATCCCGATCTGCACGTTCCCGCCGGTCAACGCGAGCGTTACGAGGCGGCCTTTGCGCGCTTCGCAGCGGTGTTCCCGGACACGTTCTATATCTCCGAGCGCGGCCGCTACTTCCCGGATAACACTCGTGACACGGGGCGTCACCTCAGCGCAGGCTTCCACAACCTGATGGGTTACTTCCGCGACGACCTCCCGCTCTATCAGCTGATCCTGGATGAGAAACAGCAAAAGGAGCTGGACGGATTCTGGCGAGAGCTCGATTTCATCGCATCGGCCAACATCCGGACTTACGTTCAGTGGTATCTGTTCGAGAGCGGTGAAGCGCGTGATCCGAGCAAGACTGCCGACGGCACAGCAGTTGCCGCGCCGGAAGACAAAGAGATTGCCTCCGAGGCCAGAATCAAGAAAGTTCACGAGACCTTCCTGGCGAGGGCGATCGCCAGCAAGAACGACACTGCGGTCAAGGCGATCGACGTCCACTTCAAATTCGTGAACGACGGGATTCGCTGGGTCGAAAAGACAAGAATCGAAGCGGAGCCATCGCATCTGAAAGCGCTCCAGGATTTCGCCGCCCGCGCTTACCGCCGTCCGCTGACTGCGGCCGAGCGTGACGATCTGTTCGCCTACTACAAGACGCTGCGCGAGAAGGATGGCTTAACTCACGAAGAGGCAATCCGCGACTCGATCGTCAGCGTGCTGATGTCGCCGGACTTCTGCTATCGCATCGACATGGTTGACTCCGGCGTCCGCGAGACCGTAGCTTATATGCCCGCGATGGCGCGATCGTTCGCCGCCAAGGAAGCTCCGCGCAAGTCTGCGGTTGCCGCTCCGGGCGGCGCCCGCCCGCTATCCGACTATGCTCTGGCCAGCCGGTTGAGCTACTTCCTCTGGGCCAGCATGCCGGACGACGAGCTGATGGCGCGCGCCGCCGCCGGCGATCTGCGAAAGCCGGGAGTGCTCGCGGCCCAGACGCGCCGCATGCTGAAAGATGATCGCGCGCGGGGCCTGGCGACCGAGTTCGGGGGAAATTGGCTGGATTTTCGCCGCTTTGAAGAGCACAACGCCGTCGATCGCGAACGCTTTCCAACTTTCGACAACGCGCTGCGAGACGCCATGTTCGAGGAGCCGATCCAATTTATCCTCGACGTCGCTCGCAGTAACCGCTCGATCCTCGATTTCCTTTACGGAAATCATACCTTCGTCAATCCAGTTCTGGCCAAGCACTACGGGATGACCAACGTCACGGCTAAACCGAATGAGTGGGTGCGGGTCGAAGATGCCCGTCCCTATGGCCGCGGCGGTCTGCTGCCGATGTCGGTGTTTCTGACCAAGAACGCGCCCGGCTTGAGGACCAGCCCGGTGAAGCGCGGGTACTGGGTCGTCAGGCGAGTGCTCGGCGAACAGATTCCTCCCCCGCCGGCGGTGGTGCCGGAGCTGCCTCGCGACGAATCCAAGATCGAGCTGCCGCTGCGAGAGATGCTGGCCAAGCACCGCGAGGATGCGGCCTGTTCCGGTTGCCACGCGCGCTTCGATTCCTTAGGTCTGGCGCTCGAAGGCTACGGCCCGGTCGGCGAGAAGCGCACCACGGATCTCGGCGGCCGGCCCGTCGACGCCAAAGCTTCCTTCCCGGGCGGTGGCGAGGGTGACGGCCTCGAGGGAATTCGCGCCTACATTCGGACGAAGCGCCAGAACGACTTCGTCGACAATCTGTGCCGTAAGCTGCTCGCTTATGCTCTCGGCCGCGGCCTTCTGCTGTCTGATGAGCCGACTATCGAGGCCATGCGCGCCAAACTGGCGGTGAACGGTTACCGCTTTAACACGTTAGTCGAAAGTATTGTCACCAGTCCTCAATTCCTTACTAAACGAGCCCCTGACGCTGTCCCTGAAAGGAAGAGTGATTGATATGAAACCATCAGCCATTTCTCGTCGAGCCGTTCTCCGTGGATTAGGCGTCACCATGGCTCTCCCCTGGCTGGAATCGGTTCCCGTTTTGGGGGCAACTACCGGGACGAACGGAGCTTTTCCCAAGCGCTTCGCTGTCGTCTTCATGGGCAACGGGATTAACGGAAATCACTGGTGGGCCAAAGGTCAGGGCGCTGACATGAAGCTCAGCAAGACGCTCGAGCCGCTGGAGCCGGTGAAAAAGAAGATCAACGTCATCAACGGTCTCTTCAACAAGCCGGCGGTCGGCATGGGTATCCACCCGGGCCAGACGGGTAATCTGCTTTCGGGTGTGCCGATCCAGAAAGGGGCGATGGTCAAGGCTGGAATCACTATGGACCAGGTCCTGGCGAAGGAACTGGGCCAGGATACCGCGCACCCCAGCATCGTGCTCGCCTGCGAGCAGCCGATGACCGGCTATCACGAGACCAACTTCTCGATGGCCTACAGCTCGCATATCTCCTGGTACAGCGCCGAGTCACCGGTTCCTAACGAAGTCTACCCATCCCTGGCGTTCGACAATCTCTTCGAAAACCGCGGCAGCCTGCGCAATAAGAGCATTCTGGATCGTGTCCAGGAGCGCGCCAACGCCCTAAGCCAAAAAGTGAGCTCGAGCGACAGGGTCAAGCTGGACGAGTATCTGACCAGCGTTCGCGAGGTCGAGAAGCGCGTCGAAGGCATGCGCGTCGATAAAGCCAAAGCCGACGCCAGCGCCGCAAAAACCGGCAAGCCCGCCCTCACCATGGAGCGCCCGCAGAACGGTCTGCCGGAAGACCTACGCGAGCACGCGAAGCTGATGGTCGACATCATCGCCATGGCGTTCCAGACCGATAAGACCCGCTTCGCCTCGCTGCTTCTAGCCCGTGACCTTTCCGGTCTCTACTATCCGTTCCTGGGAGTCCGCGGCGACCATCACGGGGCGTCGCACGACGATCTGTCCGACGGCTACGAGCGGGTGTCGCGCTTCCATCTTGGTTCGTATGCCGCCTTGGCGGCGAAGCTCGACGCAATGCCGGAGGGCGAGGGCACCGTACTCGACAACTCTTGCCTGCTGTTCCTGTCGAACCTCTGGGCCGGCTGGAAACACGACAACATGAAGCTACCGGTCGTTCTGGCTGGAGGCTTAGGCGGGACGCTCCAGACCGGTCGAGCGCTCGACTACTTGTACTCCGGCGACGAAAATCGCAAGATCTGCAGTCTGTACCTGTCGATCATGGACCGCATGGGCGTGAAGCTCGACCACTTCGGCGACGCGGACACTCGCCTCGCTCGTTTGTAAAAACTACTCACACTCCGCTACCTCTACGCGCCGCTGGGAAAGGGCAGAACTCCCTGACGTGTTTCGGGGACGAGCGCCTCAACAAGGTCGGGGTGTTCCGCGCCCAGGCGTTTGGAGAGGATGTCCCGCAGCTCGTGGTACAGAGCGGCGCGATCCAGCCCTCGTCCGATCTGGATGATCGTGTCGGCGCGATCCGGGAGTGTGCGCTTGAGCTGATCGGCATACTGCGCGGCAGCGTCGTACTGCCGAAACTCGAAGGCGCGCCGGTCCTGGCTCCCATACTGAAATGCTCGCGCGCTGTGGGGATTAGTCGCGTTGAGAATGTAAACGGAATCCATAGCCCAATAGGGTGTAAGCGCCAGGCGGAGATGCTGGCTCACCAGCGCGAAGTCCGGGTGCTGCGTGATTGGTCCGTTCGCCAGACGCCGGCGCAACATGCTGCCGACTGTCGCTTGCACCACGATTGGTACACTGGCGACCGCGTTGGCCGGGATAAATATCCAGTGCCCAATCTCGGCGCCGACAATGGCTCCCAGCATGCGGTCTGCGTGCACTGGCAGCGTTTCCAGTGGTAATGGTGAGTGGATCACCAGTTGAGATCCAGGCTCCAGGGCGCCATTCTCCTCTTGTGGCCGCAGATGGGCGTCGAGCTCACTAAGCGACCAAATGCAGCATCCGCCGCGCTCCGGTACTTCAGTAACTGGCGGGGATCCGTTTGGGATTGCCTTTGGCTGGAGCCGGTATCCTTTGCCGCGTATATTCTCAATCGCATTGGATAGGAACGGATGGAGTTTCTTCCGCAAGCTCGTGAGGTGCGTATCCAACCGATCACGACGACCGAGGTCGCCCTTGCCCGGCCACACCGAATCGCACATCGCGCGGCCGCTCAGCAAACCCTCGGGGTGCGCACACAGCAGAGCGAGGAGCTGGGACTCGATATCCGTCAGACGGATGATCTTACCAAGCCCTTGCAGCATCCCGTCTTCGGGACGGAAGTACAGCGGTCCAATCTGATAGGCGACGTGCACGGGAGACCAGAGCAATATTTAAATGGTCCCGGTATTATGCCACCCAAATAATACCGTAGCCCTAAGAAAAACAAAAGAAGATTCTTACGACTCGCTGAGGGTTGGGCATAAGAGACTCTTTGGTAAGGACGAGGGTCAGAAATGGCTTGGTCCGAGGTTATCTATGCGATTGAAAATAAGACAAATATGCGATTGGCCCGGACCTAGAGCATGCAAGGATGACTCATGAGGCAAGCAGCGAAGAAGCACCCGCACTCACGAAAAGAGCCGGATCCTTTCCTGGAATTTATCAATAAATGGGAGAAACGCGCCATCGCGCTGTTTGCTTTTGTGTCGATGCTGCTTGCATTCGGCGTAGCGTTGAAGCTTGAGGCGGGAAACGCGCTGAACCCGCTCTCGTCCCATTCCGGAACCGCTGCAGAAATCCTTAATGGGAAGACCGACGCCCACACACCTCACGCCTGCCAGTGTGGCTGCGTCCGGCCAGCGCCTTTACCCTCCGATTCACTGCCGCAGTCCCAACGGATCGGTCGAGAGTAATAGCCGATCCCCGTCTTGCTGTCTTCCCAGGAGATAGTAAGCGCGCATTAGCTCCGTTACAGCCGCATCAATGTAACGTTTCTGTACGGCGTCTTCGGTTTCAGCCTCGGGCGGATAGCGTTTGAGAAATGCTTCCCAACGCCCGATCGCCTCGCCGAATGTCTTAGCGGACGCGGCCTCTGCAAATGCGGCCGCAATCGTTCCCTGTGCATGCGTCCTTGCAGCCTCAACGGCGGATTGAAACAGCGGCGTGTAAGGACGCCTATCCAGAGCTTCGGGCCTCGCGCAGGCCGATGTCATCAACACCAGCGCCAGCGCCGCAGTTGAATACCGGCTCAACATTGATCAGCCGTCCTTCAGGTCATCGAAGATCGCCAGGGCGATGGCCTTCGCTATTGCCTGCCGAACTGCCGGCGAAGTGGCGCCGGTATTCAGCAGCGCGTCTACCTGCCCGACGTCGATGAATTCGATCTCCACAAGGCATGCGCGACAGGGATGGTCTGCGGCTGTATTGCCGAGGGCAACGTCACTGAGCACGCCTACTTTCTGATCCTTGACGCCGCGATCTTTGACGCCGGAGTCGAAAGCCTTGATCGTCTCGATCACCGCCTTCTGAATCCGCCTTGCGAAGGTCTTGTCGTCGTCATAGTTCACGTTGCCATCAGCCTTCGGACGAATGAGCGTCTCCACTCCTCGAGCTGTCTTATCAAACCCATTGAAATGGATGCTTAGAAATCGTTCGGCATGATTGGTCTTGGCGACTTTGGCGCGATCAAGCAACCCAAGATTGACGTCTGTCTGCCGAGTCATGACGACCTTGATGTCGGTGTCGGCGCTGTTCAACGCGAGAAGAGCATCCCGAGCCAGCAACCCGAATTGAAGGGTCATGGACTTTTCTAAGACACCACTAAAGCTGATCGCGTTGTTCGCGGAAGAGCCTCCTACCTCGATTGTCCCTCCGTGGCCGGGATCGATGACGACAGTGGCCTTCAGCATTTTTCCTCAAACCCTCTTCTAAAAGTCACACGCCGTATCTGGCGAATGCTTAAAGCGCTCAATAATCTATTGATAGCAGGGGAGAAACATTCTGAACATGGCTGTGATCGGCTACGACTTTCGCAAGTCGAGGACTTCATCAATCAGCGCCAGGAGGCGCTGAGAATCTTCGAGAATGTGGCTAACAAATAGCATTTGCCTTTCGTTGAGCGGCCCTTCGAGTTGCTCCGAAAGCAGCTCCGAGAATCCAATTATTGAATGTAGTTGACCGCGCAGTCCGTGGCGCAGTCCGTCGAGACCGGAACGGTCGCGTTCCGTTGCATCCCGAATCACCACACTTGTGGAGCCAGGTTCCGGCCGCTTCGGACTCAACCGGATCTCCACCGGAAATCCGGCCCCATCTTTTCGCCGACCACGTAGATCAGCGCCGTTGACTCCCTTTGGGAGCAGCAGCTCGACCGCGCGTCCGAGAAGTTCGGCGCGATCATAGCCAAACATCCTTTCCGCCGCCAGATTCAGCAGGACAATCCGCCCATCGCCGTCGATCTCCAGGATCGCTGCCGGCAAATATTCGAGCAACTCCCGAAGCCGCTCCGGATTCACATCAGCTCCGCATCTTTAGAAGCATGTATAGCCCCGCCAGCGAAAAGACCACGTCCGGGGACCACGCCGCGATTTCCGGCGCCAGGTGATTCATCTTTCCGATCTCATCAAATAGTTTTCCAACCGCCAGATAGGCGATCGCGATTCCGATACTGGCTCCGATCCCGGCCATCGCGCCGCGATTACCTACCAGAAAGGCGAACGGCGCCGAGATCATAGCCATGATCAATGCGAATAGCGGCGCTGAAAATTTCTTGTGCAATTGTACGCGAAGGTGCACCGTGTCGAACCCGCTCTGCTCCAAGTCCCGTATATAGGTCCGCAGCTCCAGGTGGTTCATCTGCTTATCCTGCTTGTACTCCCGCCGGAAATAATCCGGCGGCTCGTTGAGCTCATCGAAAGTCTGCACTTCGAACCGCTCGACCGGCTCCTTGGCCGCCCCCATAATGTCACGCCGCCAGCCATTCTGAAAGATCCATTTGCGCATGGAGGGCTGCCACTGCGCCCTCTCGGCCGTGATCTCGCGCTTCAGACGAAAAGTCGCGGGGTCGAGCTCATAGACACGCACTCCCGCCATCACGTCTTCGGCCGGATCGAAATACTTATAGTAGTAAATCCGCTCGCCGCTCCCCTTGACCCACGTCCGATCCCGCCGCAGGTAGGTCTGCACGGGACGGCCTTTGATCTTGTCGCGGAGCGCATCCTGACGGCGGTTGGCCTGCGGCACCACGTAAAAATCGAATGCGAACAGGCCGGCGCTGAGAAAGACGCTGGCGAGCAGGATCGGCGCCGTCAATCGATACAGACTCACTCCGGACGCCTTGAAGGCCGTAACCTCATTGTGCTTGGTGAGAATGCCGAACGCGACCAGCACCGCTACCAAGATGCTGATCGGTAGAAAATCATATATCAGCATCGGTATAAGGAAGAACAGGTACTCCAAAACCTCCGCCATGGCGATCTTGTTTTTTACGATTTCGCCGAGAAGCTCGAAAAAGTTATAAGTCTGCGTCAAAAACACAAAACTCGCCAGCATCAGGAAGAAATAAAAGAAAAACTGGGTGAGGACATACGTATCCACTAGCTGCGGGAGCAGCGGAAAGCGGCGTCCCTGCGAGACGTTTGGCGACTCGAGTTTTTTGCCCAGATCGTGATAGACCGCGGTGATCCAGCCCCGAATGGTTCCGAGCAGATCGCGGTCGCCAGGACGTTCGAGCCGTGCCAAGAGCACGATTCCGCAGAGCATAAACGCCATGTTGGGCGCCCAGGCGGCGAGCCACACCGGAAGCTTCTGCTGTTCGGCGAGACCGATCAGGCTCAAAAAGGAAAGGTAATAACACAGGAACGCCAGGAACACCGCCGTCACGTAGCCGCCGGATTTGCCTCCTTTGCGCGAGGAAATCCCCAATGGAATTCCCACCAGCGCCAGCGCCAGGCAGCCGATCGGCAGAGCGAGCCGCTTGTGCAGCTCGATGCGGGCTTCAATCCACTTCGAAGAATTTCGCGCATGCCACGGCAATTCCAGCGTGGACATTTCGGTGAAATCCCTGGCGCGCTGCGCCACAGGAGGACTCGCCGGAAGCGCCTGGTCGCCTTGCGGGAACGTCTGATCGTACGTCTTGCCATCCTTATCGACTTCATGTGTGACTGCGTCGCGCAGGCTGAGCTGAATCCGGTTATTCGCCGCGTCGGGCACCGCGATGGCTTCGCGCGCGACCGTGATGAAGGGGCCGTCCGCCTTCTCCCGCATGCCGGATGTCCGCTGCTCCGGAGGAGTAAGGTCGGCGATGAATACGTTTTGCCATTGCACCACCGGCCCTGTCTTGATGTTCTCAACGTACAGAATTTTATTCGGAAAATCCTCCGCAAATACACGTGGCTGGATCGCGGCATTCAGTTGCTCGCCCATGAGTTTGTTCGCCATGCGATAGGTCTCACGGGTCGCCGCCGGTGTCAGCCAAGTCGATGCAGCCCCTGCGGTCAGGGCGCCCAGCAGGGCGAAGATCATCACCGGCGGTATCACTCTCTGGCTGGGAACACCGGATGCGCGCAAGGCAGTGATCTCACCATCGCTCGACATTCGTCCAAGTCCGATCAGGATCCCAACCAGCACGCCGAAGGGAATCGTCAACGGCAATAACTGAGGCAGCTGTAGCGCAAACAGATACCCGGCGTCGGTGGGCTTTGCCGAGCTGCGAAGCAGAATTTCAAAGTAACGGGCGGCAACGCCCTGAAGAAAGATGACGCAGGTCGATAGCACGGTCCCCAGCAGCGCGCTGGGGATGATCTCGCGGAAGATATACCGGCCGAGAAGCATGGTGTCGACGCGGATCTATGTCGGCGGCGGCACGATGGGGATCTTCGGAAACTCCTCTTCCATGCGCTCCATCTCCAGATCGTCGATCAGCACGGAAGGCGCTATCACGCAGGATTGCGAGATGCTGCCGCCCGATCCCATCAAAGCCATGGGCGCGCCGTTTTCGAGAAATTCGAAAACATAATTCTCGTCCGACGCCGCGAGGATGTCTTTGAAGGAACGCGCGTTGAAACCACGGAACCGGAGACCTCGCACCAACTCCTCTCGTCCATCCGGGTAGACGCGATAAGCAAGAATCGGAATCGAGACAGGCCTTGCCGATCCACCCGAGTTGGCCGAGCCGGTCAGCAGTCTTCGCAGCTCGTCGAACGAAGCTGAGGACGGGAAGTCCATTTTACGGACGATTATGCCGTACGGCTTGTTGCGGGTCTTGCAAATCTCGATCATTTTCCTTTTCAACTCGGCCAGCGACGCGGTTTCCGAAGCTTTGATAAACAGATTGCCGAAGGCCGCCGAATGTGATCCGTATCCGCCCGGCAAGCGCGCCCGCCCGTTCGAGCCGTTGAAGCCGCGCATGGGCTGGCGAGTCAGCAGGAAATTCTTGAGGACACCCTTCTCGACGAGCGAAAGTGGTTTTGGAGCGACACCGTCCGAGTCCACTTTGTAGGAGCCGAACAGGGGACGGCCGCGCCATTCGGCTTGGGTAGGATCGTCTACGACATCCATCCACTCCGGCAGGATGCGCGCGCCGAAGCGTCCCTCCAGTTCGCTCGACGCGAACACGCCCGGCCGTCCGGGTTCCATTACGGGACGTCGAGTCAGGGCCAGATTCTTGCCGATGATTTGCGCGAAAACCTGAGCGGCTGCTTCGCGCTCGAAAAGGACCGGTCCGTTGTAACCTTCGCCCATTGGCGCCTTGGACAGCGCAATGATGTTTTCGGCCATCGTGGTAGCCGCCCGCGCCATCTCCACTTCACTTGCAAGCGTGCCCGCCAGGCTGCCGTGGAACACCAGGGCGTCCCGCAGCATCATTCCGTCAGGAGCCTGGACCGAGGCGCGCGCCCGCACATAGTTAAGATGCTCCTGGGTCCGGATCTCGCTACCCTCGGTGTTCGCCAGGTACTGAATGTTGTGTATCCCGGCAAATTCCACCGTGGACGTCCGCAGCTCAGGATATTTCGCGAAGACCGCGGAGAGGTTGCGGACGCGCGATTTCCACATCTCCTCGTTGAAGGTGGCTGGACCTACTTGCTCGACCAGCTTGACCGGCTCTGCTTTGGCGAAATCGTCCGGCTGCTCGCCGATACTGATGTTCTTGAGCGCGGCGCGTTTTCTGGCGATCGACTCCACAGCCGATTTATACGCGCGGTCGATCGCGAGCCACAGATAGCGCCTCAGCAGATCGTAGTTGTTCTCCAGCGGAAGGCGGTCGACGTCGTAGTTGCTCCCATACGTAAATCCGCTCCCGATATAGTTCGTATTGTCGAACTTGTAGCTTCCGACGCGAACCTGGACTCGCGGCGAGCGGAATTGACTGCGGTTCGCGGCCAGCAGACCACCGAGCGTGGCCGATGCGGAGAAGCCGTAGACTTCATCCACGGTCGCTTCGGCGAAATAGGGCGATTCCAGGTTGACGAATTTCAGAGCGCGGGCGCGTTCCAATTCCGCCCGCATCGCCCGCAAGACGACATCATCGGAGTCGGCCGCGTAGCCGGGAATGCACAGCAGCAGGATTACAAACCAGCGCCGTCTCATTGGCCGGTCTCCCTGCTCGCCGGTACCGGTAGCAGCGGCGGGCGATCTTGCGACTTCTGCTTCTTTTCGATTTCAATTTCCGAAACGAGCAGAGCCGGTGACACCGCCGACACCGGGACGCTGCCCGATTCGGCGCCACAGTAGCCATTGAAAACCTCCTGCCGATCGGACGTCGCCAGGATCTTCGCAAAGCTGGACAGCGGTGTGCCTACCATGTCGGCGCCGCGAACCAGCTCGTCTGGACGGCCGTCCGGATATACCCGATACACCACCAGCGGCATCACCTTGAACGCCTGCAATCCGCCGCGTCCGGTAGTCGTGTAGCCTCCCGTGATGTTCTGAAAGTAGAGTCCGTACGGCTTATTCTGGCGTTTAACTTCGGCGATCAGCATCTCGCGCAGGCGGGCTTCGGGAACCTGTTTCGACGACTCCACGAGCAGGTTGGACTGGCGCGAGACAATCTCCGCGCCCGTCTGCCGGCGTCCGTGCCCGTTTGAGTGATCGAAGCCCTGAATCGGCGAACGAGACATCAGGAACGTTTTAAGAGTTCCATTCTCGACGGCGCGCACCGGCCGCGCCGATACACCTTCGTCGTCATAACGATACCAGCCGTTGAGGTCGATGCCGCCCACCTTTCGTTTCGTCGGATCGAAGATCACTGAGAGAAACTCCGGCAACACGGGCAGGTTGACGCTCTTAGTGAAGGTCTGCCCCTCGTTCTCATCCTTCTGACGATGACCCTCCACGCGATGGCCAAAGATTTCGTGAAAGAAGACACCAGCGGCGCGTCCTGAAAGTATTGCCGGTCCTATGAAGGGATCGACCACGGGCGCTTTCAGCAGGCCAGTGAGATCCTTCGCCACGCGCTCGATCGCCGCCAGGATCACTTCGTCTTTTGGAAGATCGCGGGGATCGACGGCTTCGAACGTTTCCGACGTCGCCAGATCCATTCCATCCTCGGCCCGGGCCACCGCTGAGACGATCACGCGGGCGAAACCGCGGCCGTGCTGCAATCGGGTTCCGTCTGTCGTCGCCAGGTACTTGGTTTCCGACTGCGCCATCACGCTCACGCCGCTTGTGAGTATTCCCGGATACTTACTGAAAGCTGTCGAAAGCTTCCGAACGCGCCCGGCCCACTCCTCCTCGGCGAATTTGAGCTGAGGCGGAGCCTCGGCAAACACCGCAGGCTCCTCTTTGGAAAAATCGTCGGAAGGATCTTCTTCTTTGACTCTAACCTCTGAGCTCGTGCGGATTTTGATCAGACGCTCGGCAGCCAAGCGGTAGGTGCGATCCGTGTCGAGCCAGATGCGCCGCTTGAGCGCCAAAGGTGTCTCTTCGATGACCACCGCCGACCCGCTAGTGAACTGCGGCCGATCCCCGCGTATCCGATGGTAGTTATCGAGCTTTGGATTCCCCACCCGCACGGTGACGTCCAGATTGCTGGTGCGCGATTGGTTTTTGCCGGTGATCGCGCCGAAGCTAGCTGACACTGCCGAATAGTCCTGCTCGGTAACTGAGTACGCCATGAAGTACGGAGGTGGATCCACTTTCTTCAGAGCCACATAATTGCGATCTAGCTCCTCGGACAGTGTTTTGAGCACACCGGAGGTCTGCGCGCATGCCGTCCAGGCGCAGGCGAGTATCAGGAAAACTCTATAGATTGTCGCCACTGTGCTTTTAGGATATCAGGCGTACACTATTCCGGCACTTTGGCCATCCAGATATTCCCGGTCAGATCTCCCAAGGTGAGGAAAATCTGGTCTTTGCCGATGAACATGTCGATCCCGTTCAGCGGCACAAGCCCCGGCGATCGTCGCGCCGCGTGGAAATGGTAGACGCCGAACGGAGCCCCTGCTGGCTTGCGCGACGAGTCGATCTTCTGCGCCCAGATGCAACGGTATCCGTCGCGGCTGGATGTGTAATAGATCAGCTTACCGTCCGGCGACCACCCCGGCGCCGTGTCCCAGGAAGAGCCGTTCGTGAGCGCGATCCACGAACTCTCCGGCGACCTGGTTTCATTTTGATAGGGCGCAACCATGACCTGGGAGCGGCCGGATTCCAGCCGGATTACGAACGCTATCGAGCGCTGGTCCGGCGAGAAGTGGGCCTGCATCAGATTGTATTTGGGATGCTGCAGAATCTGGATACGGTCAGGCGAATCGAGTTTGAGCAGGCCGATTGCCAGCAGTCTTTCCGGCGTGACGAAATCGATCAGCATTTTCTTTCCATCCTCGGTCCAGTCGGAGATGACCGGCCCGCAGTTCTGGCAAAGGATGTCTACCGTCCCGCCGCCGGCAGGGGCTGACAGATGCTCGTAACTGCCGATGCGCGACTCGGCGTAAGCGACTTTCATTCCATCAGGACTGATTCTTGGCCACATCTGGTCGTGAGAGGTGATGACCACCGATGACTCGGCGCCGGTCTTCAGGTCGAGCACCCAAGGATTGTAGTTCCCTTTCCGATTCGATAGAAATGCAAGCTTCCGTCCGTCGCCTGAAACGGATGGATAGACATCGAATCCCGGATTTCGGGTAATCCTCTTCAAATCACCCTTGACCGCGCCCTCGTTGAGTGAGACCGGAACGCCCCAGATGTCCGCATTCAGGACCTCGCGAGCGAACACTAATCGGCCACCTGGCGCAACATACGGCCCAATTTCAAAGCCCTTGCCTGAGGTAACCTTGAGCGGCTTGTCGATGATTTCCCCGCGGCCGACGGTAAGATCGGCGCGCCATAAATTCGAACCGTCGGCGTTAGGGGCCGAAAAGTAGATATGGTTCCCGTCCCAGTCTCCCGGAATGGCGCACTGATAGTCGGCGACCACGCCACGCGAGAGAAACGTCGGGCACGCGCCCGTCTTGAGCAATCCTTTTTGTTGGCTTCCGTCGTCAACCACTGGCGTTAGGTACCAATCGATCGTGTTCAGCAGGTTACTGCTGGAATCCGGCCGTCCGAGAAACATCAGCATCTGGCTGTCAGGCGACCAGATCGGATAGCTGGCGGAGGAGAAATCCCGGCGGAGCTGACGCGTCTGGCCTCCCGCCGCAGGAATGACAAAGACCTTGAACTCGCCGTCAGCTGAAGGCGCTACTCCTGGCGGCCCTGCCCAATACGCGATCCATTGCCCGTTTGGTGAAAAGCGTGGACGGCGGCCATGATCAGCGATCCGTCGCGCGTCGCCGCCGGTGCTGGCAACTACGTAAATGCCGCCGCCATCCCGCTCCGACCGGAACGCGACGGACGCCCCATTGGGAGATATCGCCGGCTCATGGTCGTCGGAGGGATGATTGGTGAGCCGCATGGGCGCGCCTCCGGAGCCCGCCTGCAGCCAGACGTCCAGATTGCCCTCGCTGAGCCGATCGGAGGCGTACGCAAGCCACCGTCCGTCTGGCGAGATCGCCGGCTCTACGGAGAACCCTTCGTCGGCCGTTATTTGCGAGAGCGACGGGTTGATGGTCCTCTCGGATTTCGGCCGGCTCTTCCAAAAGATAATTCCGGCCGTCACCAACATGCTCGCGAGGATGCCGATGAACGCCACGCGCATGACTCGCTCCCAATAAGGAGTGAACATCGAGGCGCCTGACAAGAGGGTCGTATAATATTCCGCTCTGAGACGCTTGAGCGATGACTGGAGGCCATCGATTTTCTGATATCGCTGTCCGAGGTCCTTGCGCAGGCAGCGTATGAGAATGCTATCCACTCCCCTCGGCACTCTGCGGGTGACGTGCGCGACGGGTTTCGGCTGCTCGTGGAGAATGGCATTCAGTGTGCCCCCGATGGAATCTTTACGGAATGCCCTCTTTCCCGTGGACATGTGGTACAGCAGCGATCCGAATGAAAAGACATCGGACCGGGCGTCCATCGGCTTGCCTTGTATCTGTTCCGGCGATAAGTATTCGACCTGCTCGGAAGACGGATCCTGCTGAGGAAGCTCTTTCAACCGATCCAGCGGCTCGATCAGGCGCCACAATCCGAAGTCGATGATCCTTACACGGTGCTTCGCACGCACAAAGATGCTCGACGGTTTTAAGCATCCATGAATAATGCCGATCTCATGCGCGGCTTTAAGCGCCTCAGCGATCTGGAGCGAGTATCTGGCCATTTCGTGGCGCCGAAGCCGCCGGCGCTTCATCATGGCGCGGAGCGACTCGCCTTCCGGCAGTTCCATCGCCACGAAATGGATCCCGTCGGTCTCGCCAAACTCATGGATGCGCGCTATGTTGGGGTGCTTGAGATCGGAGACGGCTTTGGCCTCCCGCTCGAACAGCTCCATCCGCGCACTGTCGGCGGCGATAGCCGGATGCAGGATTTTGACGATGATCTCTTTGGCGGCTTCGTTATCGCGAGCCCGGTAGATGACCCCGGCGGCATCGTCGCCCATTCGCACTTCCAGCGTATAGCGCGAGATCGTCCGGCCGATCATCGGGTCGTCGTCGAGACTCGGGGACTCCGGATTAACGATCATGGGGCCTCGAATCAGAATACAAGATTCGAGGCCACGCGAGCGAAGTAGAATCTCTACTTAGGGAGATTGCGTTCGATCGTCTCCGCCATGTTCAGATGATCCTGAAGGATCGGAAGCGTATTCGAAGCGAACGTCTTTAACGATAGATTTAAGCTCGACTCTGCTTCCTTCCGGAACAAGTCAATCGCCTCACGGTGGTCGCTGATCGCGTGCTTGATGAATTCGCGATCGAATTCCGCGCCCGAAAGCTTCGACAACCTGTCCTTCAGATCTCGATGCTTTTGAGCGAATTCGCTGGGAAGCGTGATGCCTTCCTTCGCTGCAATCTCTCTTAGATCGGCATTTGCTTTACCATGATCCTGGACCAACTTTCGTCCGAAGTCCTTCACATCCTGACTTGAACCCTTCTGCACGGCCAGGTTCCCCAATTCGATCTCAGCCATCCCGTCCTGCGCTGCTCTCACGGCAAAGTCCTTGTCATCCGCGGTTACACTCGCGGTCCGATCGGCGGCCTCACCAGCCCGACGATCGCCAGCCATGTTCCGTGTGTTCGAACAGCCGACGTTAGCCAGTGATAGGGCGAGCCCTATAGTGACCGCAAAAGCTGAATAGATAGGCAATTTCATGGATACCTCCCCCCAAGACTGCAGCAAATCCAGTGCCAGGATAGTCGCGGGTTGCACTTAGGACTGGCAGGCGATTCGCTTGCCCGGGTTCTACCAAGAAATTCTTACCACTACTGGACTCGCTCCAGGCGGTAAAGGGCGCGATTCGGGGTTGGCCTCTCAACGGTATAGCCGACCCCGTCTCGCTTCCCCGCTCTCAACGTTTCCGGAGGCAGCGCTTGATCCTGCTCCACATTCAATGTATTGCCGGGTCCCAGCGTGACCGTACGCAACCCCTTGCTCGTCTGGAACTGCCATCCCGATGCCACTCGAGTCGCCGTCACCGGACCGCTCGCAGCCCACTGTCCCGATTCCGGCAAGAAGTTCGTGTTCGAGTCCTTCCAGACCCATTCCATCCAGCGGCCGTCCGCTCCCGAGAACGACGCTCGCACTCTCTGCGATTCGACAACCCTGTCCTCTGCGCCATCGCCGTCGAGATCGCGGGCATAAGCCGCTACATCGTTGCGCCCGACAGGTAGCGCCTGGAACCGGTGCTCGATCTCCGCCGCTCCAGAAACGCGAGCCGTAGCTTCCCGCAGTGTCGTTGCAGGATCGTCGGAGAAGACGCGAACCGAAATCTCCCGCTCAGCTGCGGCGGCGATGCTGACTTCGGCCCGGGCCGGCATGAATGTGAGTCCCTTGCCCGTGAGCTCTAGGGAGTAGTTCTGGATGGACGGGTAGTTGTTCCGAATCGCGATGTGCAGCTCGCGCCCCGCCTTCGGATCGAAAGTGACGAGAGGCGGATCGAGCGGCGCGTCTGAGTCCGCACCCAGGCGCAGAGAGCTAGCCTCCCGAATGCGTAGTGACGCCGGACGGAACAATTGCACGCGCGTGCGGCCCAGCCGCACGCCATCGGCTTCGAGCGCCAACGTAACGAACTCGCCGTGGGTCGAATCATGCGGCGCATCGGCCGGCACAGTGACTTCGTAGTCGATCTCCATCGGAGATTTTGGGATGGGTTTGAGCCGGAATCCAGGCGGGGCGAGCACGCGGGACCGGCTCGCGAGCGCCACCGAGGAATACGAAGTCGATACGATGTTCGGTTTCCCGATGATGAGTCGCGACGGTCCGCTGAAGAATGCCGACGTATCGGGAGGCTCGACCGCGAGCCCAATGCGAACGCGGCTCAGCGCGCCTTTTCCCGCGGGAATCGACAGCCGCACGACCCCGTTCTTGTCATCCCATTCAAAGTCGGTCGGCCGGCCGCCTGCGATGAACGGTCCACTGGGCGTTCGGGAAAGTTGGATGACGACTTCACCGGCCACCGGCGCGACAAACTCGCACGCCAGAATGCCATTTTCATACTCGATGGAGTGCAACTCCGCCGTAGCGTACACGATGCGGTCGCCGGGAGCGAACGTCGCGCAATCCTTGCAGAGTCCGCCGGTCGAGAGTCCAAGATTGACCGGCAGCCACAGATTCTCGCCGGCCGGAACTTCAATCTTAGGAATGATGAGCTGGCGTGCGACGCGCGGATCGTAGATATGCAGCGGTCCGGACCAGGCAGCGGGTCCTTTATTGGAGATTGAAACCGCCGACGTAGCATGCGGACCCGCTGAAGTTAGTTGGACAGCGGGAATTTTGCCGGGAATTTTCCGCGTGGTGTTAAGTCCCGGGAGGATCGCCGCCCAATTTTGAAGAAGGGTTGCATTCCGGCGCAGCGTCCTTGCTCCGGGCCGCTCATCGCCGGAAAAGGAAACGACGCCCCGCTGCAATGTAGGCGCTAGCGTGTCCTCCACATCCTGCCAAAGCACCGATCCGTGGCCGTCGGCGAAGATTTCCCGACTCCGTAGCAAGCTGGTTGGGGCCGTCGCGGAGAGCCGCGTGATCGGAGCCGGCGGCGTTGGAGCTCCCAAAGTGGAGGCGCCTTCGATGAAAGCGACAGGACCACCGTGTTTCTCCAGTTGCAACTCGAGTTTGGCCTCGAGCTCGCTCGAGACGCCGTAGATCCAGCCTCTCATTCCGAGACGTCGCAAGATTTGCAGGAATGCCGGCAGGTCCGACCGCGGATCGCTTGGCGTCAAAGTTTGGTTTCCGGAAAAAGCCACTGTCCGGATACCGATATTTTTGAGCCAGACCAACTCCCGCTCCCACAGTACGCGCGGATGATGATAGTAAGGGAATTCGACCGCTTGCACGAACTCGGCCGGAAAGGCGCAGCCCGCGGCAAGCAATGCGAGAGTAGCGAGACGCCGCATGCCCATCAGCGGCCCGCGGACAGCCGATAGTCTCTCACCGTTGGCATGCGAACAACCCGGCACATCTCAAATAGACGCGACCGCGCCCGATCGCCGACACGCTCGGCAAGGGACACCTTCGCGTAGGCTTTCTGCGGCAACCCCGAGTCGCGCTCAACAATGGAGTCGCCCACCTCGGGATCGGGAAGATTGGTTGTCGCGATCAGCGGTTTGCGATTATTGCAGCGGTCCGTGATGAGCGCAGTAACTGTATCCTCCACCCATTCCGTCACTCGATGCGTGCCGAGATCGTCCAGCAGCAGGACCTCCGCATCGAGCGCCGAGCGGTAAGCGGAGCGGTCGCTTGCGCCCGAGTTTTGGTCGTAGCCGGCCCGTATTCGTTCCAGCAGCTTCTGATAGTCGAAGAAAACACCTTCAAATCCGCGCGAAATCAGGATGCGAAGCGCCGCCACAGCCAGGTGCGTCTTTCCGGTCCCCGGCTCGCCGATCAGAAGCAGTCCCGGTTTCTTGTCGGTTGGGAAATCGCGCGCAAAGGACTTGACCATCAGCAGCACGCTGGCGAGTCCTCTATTGGCCGTAGGATTGTCCGTGGGTAGCTTGAAATTATCGAGCGACGAGTTCCGGTAAAGCGGCGGAATTCCGGCACGCTCCTCTATCGCACTAGAGCGCTCATGGTCACGGCAGCCGCACCGCTCCGCGCCGGACGCGCCATCCCGCTCGACGATCTTCCATCCGGAGCCACCGCAATGGGGACAAATCGATTCAGGCATCTTTATTGATTATGCTTCACTCGATGGCCGCCAGGATCTCCCCGGCATGCACAGTCGCCCCGGCCGCCACCGCGAGGGTCACGACCCGCCCCGCCCGGACGGCCTTCATTTCGTTCTGCATCTTCATCGCTTCCACCACCACGATTCCCTGCCCTGCTTCCACCTGGTCGCCCGCCGTGACAAGCACGCGTACCACTCGACCCGGCATGGTCGCAATGATACTCTGCCGCCCTTCTCCCTCGCCGTGATTTCGCTCCCGATTCCAGCGGCGCGGATCGAGGACCTCGGCGCGAAAACTTCGCCCGCGAATCCAGATTCTGCTCCCATCCGTCCGAACTTCATAGCTGCGCCCCGCCGAGAGCACCGAATACACACCGGATCCAACCTGCCGAATGTCGGCCGTCTTCTCGGCTTCCTTCTCTACATCAGACTCGGCGCGAAAGCGGCAGGTTGCTTCAACTTGATTCCATTCCAGCCGAATTCGCCGGCCGTCGAGCAGAACCAGCGCTATCGAAATAGTTCCTCCCTTCCCTCCGAACGCCAGCGGGAATTGACCGGCGTGGATGGCGGCTCGCTCTTTTGCGATTGATCGTGCCACGCGGCCACCAGCGCAGCCAGCGTTTCCAGATCCGGATCCTCGTCCGCCTGCGGATTTCGCGCCAGGAACCGCTCGATAAATCCCGTATCGAGCCGTCCTTCGCGAAACTGTGGATCTTCGAGCAACAGGCGGAAAAAATCCACATTCGTGCGAATTCCGCCGATTGAATACTCACCGAGCGCGCGCGACATTCGAGCGATCGCCTCGTCGCGCGTCCCTGCCCACACCGCCAGCTTCGCCAACAGCGGGTCGTATTCCATCGGAACGGTGAACCCTTCGTAGACTCCGGAATCGAGCCGGATCCCGGGACCGGCCGGCTCCATCAGGCGGGTCATCTTTCCCGGCGACGGCATGAAATTGCTATCCGGATCCTCAGCGTAAACGCGGCACTCGATCGCCGAACCGCGCCATTCGATATCTTCCTGAGCGAGTCCAAGCGACTGCCCGGCCGCGACGCGAATCTGGAGCTTCACCAGATCGAGGCCTGTAACAAGTTCAGTAACCGGATGCTCCACCTGCAGCCTGGTGTTCATCTCGAGGAAGTAGAAGTTCCGATTGGCGTCGACCAGAAACTCGACTGTCCCCGCGTTGTAGTACCCGCCTGCCTTCGCGACGCGCACTGCCGCCTCGCCCATTGTGCGCCGCATCTCCGGATGCGCGGCCACCAGCGGCGACGGACACTCCTCGATAACTTTCTGCCGCCTCCGCTGGATCGAGCACTCGCGCTCGCCCATGTGAATCAGATCGCCATGTTTGTCGCCGAAAATCTGGATCTCGATATGCCTCGGATTTTCGATCAGCTTTTCGATATAGATTTCCGGATTGCGGAACGCGCGTTCCGCTTCGCTCGACGCGTCGCGCAAAGCAGCTTCGAGCCCGGCTTCGTTGTCGACCCGCCGCATTCCCATGCCGCCCCCGCCGGCGACAGCCTTCAGCATGATCGGATAGCCGCACTCCTCAGCGATGCTTGTGGCCTCGGCGAGGCTCGCCGCGCCGCGATCGGTACCAGGCACAACCGGCACGCCCGCGCTCGTCGCCAACTGCCGGGCAGCGGTCTTCGAGCCCATGCGCTTTATGGATTCCGAGCTCGGTCCGATAAATACGAGTCCTGCGTCCTCGCAGGCAGCGGCGAAACCGGCGTTTTCAGAGAGAAAACCGTATCCCGGATGGATCGCCTGAGCGCCGTGACGTTGTGCAGCGTCCAGGATGCGGTCGATGCGCAGATAGCTCTCCGACGAGGCCGCCGGTCCGATGTGCGCCGCCTCATCGGCCATCCGCACGAAGAGCGAAGCGCGATCCGCGTCGGAATAAACAGCGACCGAGCCAATTCCCATCTCCCGCAAAGCGCGGATAATCCGCACCGCGATCTCCCCTCGATTGGCGATGAGAACTTTACGGAACAACGGGACGGCTAACCCTGAACCCGCTTGTCTTTGTCTTTCCAAAATTCTTCCCGCAGGGCGCGCTTTACAATCTTCCCGCTGCCCGTCTTCGGAAGCGGCGAGGCGGAGAATTCGATCCGTCGTGGCAGCTTAAACTTGGCGAGCCGCTGTTCCAGAAAGCGCAATAGATCGTCACAAGACACCGTTTCGCGCTCCTTCAGGACCACGATCGCCACCGGAATTTCCCCCCACTTCTCATCCGGCGCCGAAACCACCGCGCATTCAAACACCGCCGGATGCGCGAAGATTGCCTTCTCCACTTCGATGGACGAGATATTCTCGCCGCCGCTGATGATGATGTCCTTCTTCCGGTCGACTATGTGGACGTAGCCTTCCTCGTCCCATACCGCCATGTCGCCCGAGTGAAACCAGCCGCCGGTCATCACCGCCGCCGTCGCTTCCGGCTCCCGGAAATATCCGTCCATCACGTGGTCGCCGAAAATCACTACCTCGCCGACCGACTCCATATCGCGCGGCACATCGCGCATTTCCGAATCCACCACGCGAATGTCCACTCCGGGAAGCGTCCACCCGGCCATGGCTTGGCGGCGATACCGGTCCGCATCATCCTTGTAGGTGACCGTCGACTTCCTGCGCGCCGACGTGGCCACGGGCGCTGTCTCGGTCAATCCGTAGCCTGCCACGCACTCCCAACCAAAAGTCTTTTCCACGCGCTCGATCAACTCGGGAGAAGCAGCCGCGCCGCCAATGTGGGCTAACCGCATGCTGGAAAGATCGAACGCCCCGCGGTCGGGCGCATTGAGCAGCGCGTTCGCCATCGTCGGCACTAGCGACATCGATGTCGGCTTCTCTTCCTGGATCAACTTGAAGACGATCGTCGGCTCGAAGCGCCGCACCATCACATGCTTGGAACCAAGCAAAGTGTGGCACTGCGGACGGCCCCAGCCATTGGCGTGGAACAAGGGGATCGTGTGCAGCTCCACGTCGCTGTCGCGGAGATTTAAGGCGACGGCCACCGAAAGCGCGTGCAGATACAGCGTGCGATGAGAAAGCATCACGCCTTTCGGCGTTCCCGTGCTGCCGCTAGTGTAAAACAGCTCCGCAATCGAGTTCTCGTCGTAGGTGAAGATGTCAGCGCGCTCAGGCCGGCCGCGCGAGAGAAGATCCTCATACGTGAAATTGGCCGCCCGGATCTTCTCGTCGAGAGTGACGAACTTTTCGATGCTTGGACAGTAGGGCTGCAACTGCTCCACGAGCGGCGCAAAATCGTTCTCGAACGCCAGCATCCGCGGTTCGGCGTGATTGAGGACGCCGATCAGCTCGGCCGGAGTGAGCCG
>Ga0075421_100001750_pt1 | contig 25568 bp, 24 predicted proteins | sample SoiMetdeltSBSDD5_FD_75292 | JGI IMG/M metagenome (GOLD analysis project Ga0075421, IMG submission 75292) | Bulk soil microbial communities from a Populus tree surrounding site in Tennessee, USA - Soil MetaG P. deltoides SBSDD5 | ecosystem: Environmental > Terrestrial > Soil > Tree plantation... | reverse complement strand
CCCTGGTCGATGCGCGAATACTCCATGTACAACGTGCCGTAAATCTGGACAGTGCTCGATTGCGCGAGCGCGACAGCAGGGACACCTAGAGCCCCCGCCACAGCAATTGCGATTACCCTCTTCTGCATGTGACCCTCCTCAAATTTCGATGTACCACCAGCGCAGCTTTTTACTGATTACAGGCTGCACAAAACCGTAGTCAGTATGCCGAGCGAATATCCACGCATCCAAGTACTTTCAACGCGCTGTCACATCGCTCGTTGCGCCGATACAACGAAAGTCTGAAGTTGAAACCAAGCTCAATGGTTTGAACTACCACTGCCCATCACGCTCAAGCTTAGCCGGTGGCGGTGAGCGCGGGAGATTGATGGCGCGCAGCTCGCCGAGCAGCGACCCCGTCAGCGCTTCGATTGTTTCGCGGGCTCCAGGCCTTCGTCTGCGAGCATGCGCCGGAACGCCTGCAGCTCCTTGCGTCGTTTAACGTCCGTTTTTGGGTAGTCGATCGGCATGCCGCGCAGCGTTTCGATGATGATCTGCGAGATGATGAGACGCGCGTTCGGCTTGTCGTCGGCAGGAACGACAAACCACGGCCCGTATTCGGTACTGGTCGCGCCAAGACACGCTTCGTACGCCTTCATGTATTCGTCCCAGTAATTGCGCTCCCGAACATCCGCCTCATTGAACTTCCAGTTCTTCTCGGGATCGTCCAGACGCGCGAGGAAGCGCTTGCGCTGCTCTTCCTTCGAAATGTGCAGAAAGAATTTCACGATGCGTGTGCCATTCGAGTGCAAGTGGCGCTCCAGCGCCCGGATGGATCGAAACCTTCCTTTCCATATCGAACCGTCTTCAAGGGTCTTTTCCGGCAACCTCTCCGCGGCGAGAAGCTCCGGGTGCACGCGCACGATCAGCACCTCTTCGTAGTACGAGCGGTTGAATATGCCTATGCGTCCCCGCTCGGGGAGGACCCTGATCGCATTCCACAGGAAATCGTGCGCAAGCACATCGGGGCCAGGATGCCGGAAGCTCACCACGCTCACGCCCTGTGGGTTGACGCCCGACATGATGTGCTTGATGGCTCCGTCCTTTCCTGCGGCGTCCATCGCCTGGAACATGATCAAGAGCGCGTGCCTGTTGTCGGCGTATAGCTTGGGCTGGAGATTACGCAACTCCTTCACGTGCGCATCGAGCAGCACCTTGTAGTGAGGCTTGCCGTCGTAGAACGGCTCTATCAGGGTCGCCACCCTCTTCAGGTCTATATCGGAGTGTGGCTTTACCTCGAAATCCTTTGACTTGATCTTCATCGAAGGCGCCCTCGGCAGCATGGTTAATCCATCTTCATATCACGATCGTCCCATCGCGATTCGCAGCGCCGGGATCGGTGAGCGGCGGAACTGCCAGATTAGAAACGCGACCCCTTCTAATCAGCCGCGAACGGATGCGAGCAGCGCAGCGTTGCCGCCCGCCGCCGCAGTGTTGACCGTGACCGTCTGCTCGACGCAGAAGCGTGGCAGGTACTGCGGCCCACCCGCCTTCGGCCCCGTGCCGCTCAGGCCTTCGCCCCCGAACGGCTGCACGCCGACCACCGCGCCGATCATGCTGCGGTTCACGTAAATGTTGCCGACGCGCGCACAAGTGGCGATGCGCTCGGCGCGCCCGTCCAGGCGCGTCTGCACGCCGAGCGTCAATCCAAAGCCGAGTGCATTGACGCGCTCGATCAGCGCGTCCAGTTCACCGGACCAGCGTACGACCAGAAGCACCGGGCCGAAGATTTCCTCTTCCGCCGCTTCCACGCGGTCGATCTCGTAGATGCAGGGCGCGACATACTCGCCTGATAAACCTGCGGGAAGAGCGGCGCCTGCCACGAGGCGCCCGGTGCGCTCGAGGCGTGAGATCTGTTTCTCCAGTTGTGCCCGTGCCGCCGCATCGATTACGGGACCCACGTCGGTTGCCGGATCGGCAGGCTCGCCGATGACGAGCTCGTTCAGCGCGCCGCTCAGCATCTCGAGCAGGGACTCGGCCGTGCTTTCGTGCAGGCATAGAAGCCTCAACGCCGAGCAGCGCTGCCCCGCCGAACGAAACGTGCTCGCGATCGCCGCGTCGACGACCTGCTCCGGAAGGGCGGTCGTGTCGACGATCATCGCGTTGATGCCGCCTGTCTCTGCAATGAGCGGCACCAGCGCGCGCGTGTCGTCGGTAGCGAGAAGGGACCGTGCAATTGCACGCGCGACCGGCGTCGAGCCGGTGAACACGACGCCAGCAGTGCGGCGATCCGCGACGAGCGCGGCACCGATCGTTTCGCCTTCGCCTGGACACAGCGCAAGCGCGTCCTTGGGCACGCCGCAACCGTGCAGCAGATCGACCATCGCCGCGGCGATTGCAGGCGTCTGCTCCGCGGGCTTCGCCGCGACGGCGTTGCCGGTCACGAGCGCTGCCGCCATCTGGCCGGTGAAGATTGCGAGGGGAAAATTCCAGGGTGAGATGCATACCCAGACGCCTCGACCGCGGAGGCGCAGCTCGTTTGTTTCTCCCGTAGGCCCGGGCAGCGCCACCGGCGCCATGATGCGCTGTGCTTCGACCGCGTAATAACGCAGGAAGTCGATCGCTTCGCGTACTTCGGCGATGGCATCGTCCCAGGTTTTGTGCGCCTCCTTCAGCAGCAGCGCGGCCCAATGCGGCAAGGCCGCCTCGAGCGTGTCCGCCGCAGCATTCAGCATTGCCGCACGCTTCTGCACGGGCTGCTGATCCCAACAGCGCGCCCCGCGCTCCAGCATGGCCATGGTGCGCTCGACGTCCTCGATGCCGAGGTCACACCCCGCTAGCATTGCGGCTTTCGAATAAGCATCGAGCAGCCGCTCGCGGTCGCTGCGGACGGCGATGTCCAGCCCGCGGCTGTTCGAGCGCTCGGGGCCGTAGAGCTCGCGCGGAAGCGGCAGCGCCGCGTCGGATTCCACGTACAGCGGCGAGTGCACGAGCTCGTCTATTGCCACGCTGCGGTCCGCGAGCTGATGAACGAACGAGGAGTTCGCCCCGTTTTCGAGGAGCCGCCGCACGAGGTATGCGAGAAGGTCGCGATACTGACCGACCGGGGCGTAGATTCGGCACGGCACGGACGCCGACTGCAGCACCTGCCGGTAGATGCTCTCGCCCATGCCGTGCAGGCGCTGCAGCTCGAACGACGCGCCAGACTCGCGCGCAAGCTCGAGCACCGCCGCGATCGTCGCCGCGTTGTGGCTCGCGAGCTGCGGATAGACCGCATCCGGTGCGGCCAGCAGCGCACGTGCGCACGCGAGATAGCTCAAATCCGTGTGGTGCTTGTGCGTGAAGACGGGATAGCCGTCGACGCCGAGTACCTGTGCGCGCTTGATCTCGGTATCCCAGTAGGCGCCTTTCACCAGCCGTAGCATGAAGCGCAGCTGCGTGCGCCGCGCGAGCTCGACCACGTGCGAAACGACATCGAGCGCGCGCGTCTGATACGCCTGGATTGCGAGGCCGAGGCCGCTCCATTGCGGATGCGTGCGCGCGACGAGCCGCGTCAGTGCTTCGAAGATGTCGAGCGACAGCTCGAGCCGTTCGCTTTCTTCGGCGTCGATGGTGAGGTTCAGGCCCGCGGCTGAGGCTTGCTGGCACAACGACCACACACGCGGTACGAGATTGCGCATGACGCGTGCGTGCTGCGCCTCTTCGTAACGCGCGAAGAGCGCCGAGAGCTTGATCGAGATGCCATCGCGGTCCTCGGGAGCTCGTTGTGCGCCCGCGCCCGCCGCCACGGCTTCGACGGCGAGACGATAGTGATCGAGATACGCTTGCGCTGCTGCGTCGGTGCGGGCGCCTTCGCCGAGCATGTCGTAGCTGAACCGGAACTGCCGGTTGTCGCCTCGCCACTCGTCGGCGCGCGCGATCGCGGCTTCTATCGTTTCGCCCAGCACGAACTGACGCGCGAGTAACTGCACCGCGCGACTCGCGATCGTTACCACCGCGTCAGCGCCGAGCCGACGGACGAGGCTTTGATGCGCGTCATCGGCGTCCGGGAGCATCGACTTCGCGAGCGCGAGCGCGCGGGCGGAGACGGCGGCGAGACCGCGGCCGCGGTGGGAAGAAAAGTCCGCGCGCCCGAGCTGGTCTGCGGTGAGCGCGATCGCCGTCTCGCGGTCCGGCACGCGGAGCAGTGCTTCCGCCAGCCGCATCAGCGCGAGACCTTCGTCGCTCGAGATCGGGTATTCGGCAAGCAGGCTTTCAAGCGCCCAGAACGGCGCGGGATCCCGGCGCACGGCTTCGACCCATGGCGTCGCGATCGCGGCCACGCGCTCCCAGTCGAGCCGCCCCTCCAGCGACTCGAGCGCGGCGCCCGCGGCCTCCGCCTCCGGCCTGTATGGTGACGGTAGACGCTGCGGCGGCACGCGACGCGTCGACACTTCGGCGATCAGCTGCGGTACGGGCTCGTGCGTCATCGTAAGTCGTAGGGTGCGCTACAAGCGAAGCGCGGGCAATATACGGCACGCGCCGGACCCTCTGCCTGCAAGGGTGGTGCCATCGAAAATGAATCGATGAACAGCGCGCAATGTCAGCATGTCATAATGGTCGAGCCCCGCAACTGCGTCGCTACACAGCGTGCGCGTTGACGCACAGGAGGATCATGTTCGGCTCGAAAGCCGTCAACTTCGAGGCGCTCGTCAAAGCGTATTCGGCAGAGCTTTACCGGTACGCGTACTGGCTCACTCGAGATCGCTTCGTCGCTGAAGATCTCGTGCAGGAGACATTCTCGCGGGCATGGAGCAGCTGGGAGACCCTGCGGGAAGAGGCGTCCGCGAAAAGCTGGCTGTACACGATACTTCGGCATGAGCACGCGCGGCTCTTCGAGCGCAAGCGCCTGGACGTGGTCGAAGACGTCGATCTCGATACACTCGTAGACACTCGGCTGCGCGCGATTCCCTCAGACCTCGAGCTTCGGGAAGCGCTCCACGCGCTTCCCGCGGCTTACCGAGAGCCGCTGCTGTTACAGGTGCTGGGCGGCTTCACGTGCGAAGAGATCGCCAAAATCATCAACACGACGCCTGGGGCGGTCATGACGCGGCTCAGCCGGGCACGTCTTACGCTCCGAAGGAGCATCTCCGGAGCCCGAGGTAAGAGTCAGCGCCATGAAATGTCTTGAAGTGCGCTGCGAGCTGCGCCGTATAGAAAAGCTGTTGATCGGAAACCGGGGCGCGTAGACAGGAGCGCAAATCTTCTACGCAGGCCCTTCTCAGAACGCCTCAGCCCCACTCGCTTTCACGACCTTCTGCCATTTTCGCCATCGGCGGCGGGCAGGTAGCTCCTGATTCCTGCGGCGAGCTTCCGACCGGGGTTGCGTCCTTTCGTTTTCACCGTAGGGAGAGTTCACAATGAAGGTGTTCGGCTGGATTACGATCGTCGCACTCGTCCTGCTTGCCGTCTTCACGATCGCCAACTGGTCGCTTTTCACCGCGCCGGCGACCCTCGATTTCCTTGTGTTGTCGGTGCAGGGCCCACTTGGGCTGGTGCTCCTGGGCGTCACGCTCGCATTCGTCGCCCTCTTCGCGATCTATGGGTTGTCGCTTCGCACCACCGCGCTTGTCGAACAGCGCCGCCACATGAAGGCGCTCGAGGCTCAGCGCGCGCTCGCCGAAAAAGCCGAGGCTTCGCGGCTAGCGACGCTCGCCAATCAGTTGACGGACGAATGTGCACGTCTTCGCGGTCTGGTGGAGGAATCTCGTGGTCAGGCGTTCGCCCGCGCGGACGCGCTTGAGAAATCGCTCGTGCGGTCCATGAACGACACGGCGAATGCGCTATTCGCGAATATTGGCCAGATCGACGACAAGCTCGAACGGCTCGCGCTGACAGGCCGGGGAACTGCGCACTGACGTCGGTGCCCGCGCGCGTGCGCGACCGAAGTCGCGTTGATGGAGGAGAACCTCCGGCGTACGAGGAGCGCCCGGGTAGCTGGCGCCAGGTTTAGCGCAAGGTATAGCCGTTTTCTGTCAGCGGCGCGTAAGACGAAGCAGACGCCCCGAGACATCCCTCGGCGGCTCATCGTATCCGGACACGCCAGTATAGCCACGACGTTGCGCATCCGCGACGCATTCCTCGAATTTTCTGAACGCCGTGCGTCCCTCCTCGATCATTTCGTGCCGCAACGACTGTCGCTGCCAGCGCCAGCAGCCGTCGCCGTCTTTTTTGAAATCCCATACATCTGAAACTTGGGCTGCCATGTTCGATCCCCGGATAGAAGTCCGTATATTCATCTAAGCGAGCCGGAGCTTTACCAGTGATGCGTGAGCTGCGCTGCCGCTGATATCGGGGTTGATTGTGAGCTCGAGCAGCCTCACATCTTCCAGGTGCACCTGGTAGTCTTCGCTTTCGCTCACTGTACCATCGGGACTGAAATTCCATTGCTGGCGCACGATCTCCGCCAGCGCCTCTCCTCCGGCTGACCAGCGCAGGACGAACTCTTGCGTTCGGGTAATCGCCGGCTCGACAAAGTGCAGATGTATCCGCCGCAGTGTTTGCGGCTGGTCGAACAAGATGCGCAGCCGCTGCATGCCTGACTCCGCAGCACGCCATCCCTCCTCATTGTCTCCCACCAATGCGCATTCGATCGGATGCTCTGCGTCCTCGGAGGTGATCTCTGCCGTCACCATCGTCAGGTCCAGCCATGGCGGCCCCTCCGCGTGCGGATGACGGCTGTATGGCACGATTCGTTTTCGCATTGCGATTCTCTGCGTCGGGCGCGGGTGGGAGCGGCGCGATGCCAAATCCAGGCGAGCCGGATCGGACCCGACTTAGCGCTCAGGCATCCCCGAGCGCGGGGCTACTTCACCGGCCCAGCCAGTGCGTAATCTGCGCCACCGGGAGCCGTGATGCCATGCGCTCGTGTGGGCTCGACCTCATAGCCGTGCTTGCGCGCATCCGTGATGCAGTCGAAGTAGAACTCGAAGGCGGCCGAGCTTGCGGATCCGGGGGTGCTGCAACGCCACACCCAGGCAAAGCCACTCCGGTCGTGTGTGGGTACTGCGCTGATGGTTGCTCTTTTCATGTGCAGCCCTCTCTTAGGGCATTCGCGTAGAGGCGCGCCGCCGAAAAGTCAGCGCGGACCGCTTACGACGAGGTGGAGCTCAAGCGAGGATCGACAGGTGCCGACTCCGGGCGTTTCCCTTAGCCTGTTCTCGGACGGTACTGCCCGCGCGGTGCCGATACGATGGGTCCTGGTCGAGTCTACTCCAGTTCGCGAGCGGTGAGGCCGGCCCCACTTTGTCATGTCACGATATAGCGGCAGATGCGGCGATATAAGTACGTTGACCATTACGCGTCCACCTTGTAAGGTGCGCCACCCTGTTTAGTTTCTGCTCTGAAAGTACTTGCGTTGGGTGTTCGTTCTTGCGGGCTAGAGATTCGACTCGGTTTTTCGGGCTTAGCCCTTTTTTTTACGGAATGACACAAATGGCAACAGGTACTGTTAAGTGGTTCAACGAATCCAAAGGATTCGGCTTCATCAGCCCGGACGCGGGGGGCGAAGACCTTTTCGCGCACTTCTCGTCCATCAACATGGCGGGGTTCAAGACGCTTGCGGAAGGCCAGAAGGTCTCGTTCGAGATCACCATGGGCAATAAAGGCAAGAAACAGGCTAGCAACATTCAGGCAGCATAGGAGTTAGCCGCCTCACGAAAAGCCGGGCTCGCCCGGCTTTTTGTTTGTACGGCAGGCCCCGTCTGTCATGATAGTGTTTGTGCTACAGGCGCTTCGATGGCGCGGGCGTGGAAGTGCCGGTACACCACACCAACGATCTTCACACATGCGAGCCCGACAATACACGCTACAAGCACGGCGAAGGGGCTACGGGATGCAGCCTCACCGACTGGTGGTCCGAATGAGAGCCATGTGGCATCCCCACCAAAAAGCACCCCGACCCCGCCGATAATCACCAACACCATCAGACCTTGTGTCGCACTCAGGTGCAAAACCGAGCAAGCGATCCAGCCAGCCGCAGTTCCTGCCATCAACCATAGAATCACACTCACTCAAACTCCCACGGCGCATAGTCACGGCGCCCATTCGCTCACCGGCGGATCCCGGCTGATCCAAAGCAAGTTAGTCGAATAGTACAGCGCGCTCCGTTCGCCAGCGCACATTAGAGGAAGAGCACGCGCTGGCGTTCGTCAGTCGGCATGCACCGAATGTGCGTTGCCGCACGGCGATCGCGCTGAATAGAACGCTTGGGGCGAGCACTTAACTATCCGCCAATCGACGCTTCAGGTCGACGCCGGAGCAGACAACTGGATGAGCGATGGCAGCAGCCCTGATAAGTGCGCGTGACCGTCGATTATGTCTTTTTGGATCTCCAGCCTGCGCGCCTTGTCTGCTATGGCAAGTACACAGATGCAATTGGCGCCTCGTGCAACGAGCTTCTCGAGATCGGACTTGCTGGCCAATGCGGCGCCGAGGTTGTCTGTCTCGCCGATCGCCAGCGAACGGTGACTCGCCGTGCCCGGATAAGTCCTGTCTTCGAACGTGCGCTCAGTGAGTAGGTATACGCCGGCAAGGGCCTTGAGCTTCGTGCCGATCGGCAGCACCTGAAAACGATACGTCTCCCCCGAGTGACCTCTGAAGCTCATAATGCTGCTCGTGTGGTGTCGCCCTGTATTTTCTGCGAGCAAGGTAGTTCCCTGACGGAATATGGTGGTGTGCTGCCGTCCTAGATTAACGCGATACGGCAGCGCCGTATGTGCGCTGGCGCACAGTCGCACCGGCCCGCGCAGCCTCAAATAGCGCTGCGTGCCGGTTGTGGCGTGCGCCAGATGGCTGTATGTGTGAGATGCTCCGGCGAATTCGTTTCGGGTCCATGAACGACATTCCACAGGAATCGACGACCGCGACTTCGAGCGGCACACAGATCTATTCCGCCGTGACCCCCAGATAGATGAGCCAGCTCGATCTCCGCGATACCCTGGATCAATACGAGCAGGCGGCAACGCAGCTCCTCGCTTCGTCGGACAAGGCGGTCATCGCGCGCGCTGCGCGCGTCCTTGCCGTATACGTCGGGTACTATCAGCTTCGTCATGGGCCGATCCCGCCTGCGGAACTGGCGACGGACGGTGAGCCCTTGCGCTCGGAAGAACAGCTCGCCGAGCGTATGGAGGCGTCGCGGATCCTGGCTGCCGCGCTCACCGTCGCCAGCGCAGCGGCGATCGACGCCGACTAACCTCAGCTACCCAGCGCGCCGCATATTATCGGCTCTGTCAATGCACTGCGCCGTTTTCGCCCGCATTAGTGCGCACGGTCCAGTGAAAAAACATTCGCCAACATCGCACGTGGAGATGTGATGAAATCTGCTCAGGTGTATTCGATGCGCGCAGAAGCCGCACACGGCTTTGTCTGGAAATGGCGTTCGAACGATCACGCCAAGAAAGTTTCGACCATGGCTTTCGTATGCTACGAAGACTGCGTCGCGGATGCGCAGAAAAGCGGGTATGTCGTCGAAGTCGCCGATATGCGATCTGGCGAGACGCGTTAGCTTGAAGCCCGGCGGCCCGTGTCGCTACGCTTCCACCGCCCTCGCCGCCTGATTGATGGATGTCATGGATTGGCATATCTATTCGGATTCAACAGGCAAATGGCACTGGGAGGTCGTCGATGACCAGCAAGCGGTCACAGCCCGATCTTCGCAGGCATTCGTTAGCCGGGATGCCTGTCTGGCAGACGCGAGAAAACACGGGTTTCTAGGCACGCACACAGGTCCCATGGATCATGCGTGGGACGAGCCGGATGAGGGCTGACTACAGTGCACGCCGCGGTCTCAGCTCGCTGTCAAAGGCACCGGCTTGCCGAAATGAGGAGCAACAATGGTTATTACGCTGCAGGACATCGGCTGGTTGCGACTCGCCGCGCGCAAGACAGGAACCGACGCCATTCCGAGTGAGATCGCTGCGAAACTTATCGGCGCAGGGCTCATCCAGGCGCATCCGGGCGCACGCTGCGTCAGAATCACGAAGCGCGGGGAGCTAGCGCTGGTTCGTCTGGGGTAGTACTTGCGTGGCCGGATAGGCGTACCGGCCAGGACCTGCCGCACATTCACGCAAGTCGACCGCTCTCTCGAAAAGAACGGTGGCCTCGGCATCGGCCTCACACTCGTGCCGCGCCCCGTCGAGCTGCACGGCGGAGCCGCGCGGGCGCTCAGCGATGGCCCGTTGGGATGATAAGATCTGCGTCAGATACGCCGTCATCCAGGGGTGTATGGCCACGAATACCATGTCAGGCGCGGGCGGCTCTGAGCAAGCCCAATTCACACTTCTTTGCGTCGACGACGATCCTAATGTTCTGAATTCACTCCGGCGATTGCTGACCATTGAAGGCTATCGCGTGTTGACCGCTACGAGCGGCCCAGAGGGTCTGGAGATGCTCGGCCACGGCGCCGTGGACCTGGTGGTGTCGGACATGAAAATGCCGGGTATGGACGGCGCGCAATTCCTGGAGCAGGTAAAGGCGCATTCGCCGGATACGATTCGGATACTTCTCACGGCGTACCCCGACCTCCACTCCACTGTGAACGCGATCAACCGCGCGGGCATATATCGCTATATCGAAAAGCCGTGGGACAACGACGTTCTGCTGAGCATCCTGGACGACGCACTGCAGCGCAAGCTTCTGGAGCGCGAGAAAGCACAGCTCGAGTTACTGACGCAACAGCAAAACCGCGAGCTCAAAGAGCTCAATGCAAATCTGGAATCGCAAGTACGTGCGCGTACTGCGCAGTTACGCGAAGCATTGCAGGAACTCGAGCAGGCGCACGACAAGCTGAAAAACAACTTCGTGACGTCGATCAAGGTTTTCACGAATCTGATCGAGCAGCGCGGGCGTACGATGCTGGGGCATTCGCGCCATGTCGCAGAATTCGGGCGCCAGATTGCCTCCAGGATGAAGCTCGACGATAGTGAAATCCAGAACATCACGTTAGCCGGCCTGCTGCACGGCATTGGCCAGCTCGGAATTCCGGACGCCCTGCTCCGCACGCCGGTGAGCGCATTGAGCTCCGATGAAAGAGCCGCGGTGATGAGCCACCCGATCAAGGGCCAGGCTGCAGTGATGGCCGTCGAGCAGCTCGCGGGCGCCGGTAAGCTCATTCGAAGCTATCGGGAAAACTATGACGGCACCGGTTACCCGGATCGCCTGAGCGGGTCTGACATCCCGCTCGGTGCACGCATTTTGTCGATCGCCCACGACTATCATGCGGCGCAGGAGGGCGACCTGACCGGTCGTCGCCTTTCGAAGCCGCTCGCGCGCGCGCAGATCATAACCGGCCGGGGAACTCGCTATGACCCGGCTGTCGTGGACGCTTTCCTCGCCATGGTGGATGACGTTGCAGCCCCTGTTCGGGAGCGGTCGGTCTCTCCCCGGGATTTGCGGGCGGGGATGGTGCTCGCGCGTGACCTGGTTACGACAGACGGGCTGTTGCTACTCGCGAAAGACTGCGTACTCGACGCCGCTCTTATTGACGGTTTACGGCGATTCGAACTTCCCAGGGACACAGAACTGCTCGTGCACGTTCGAACCGGGCCTGGCATTTAACGGGCTCGCCGACCGCGTCAGAACTCGATCATTTCGAAATCGGCCTTTCTGGCCGAGCAGTCAGGGCAACCGAAGCTTTCCGGCACGTCGGCCCAGCGCGTCCCCGGTGCGATGCCTTCTTCCGGCAGGCCGGCAGCCTCGTCGTACACGAAAGCGCAGAGGATGCATTGCCACGTCTTGAATTCGCCTTCGGCCTCCGCCGGGAGGACCTTCGCTTCTTCCGGCCTGCCGCCGCCCGGGACGGGAAAATTCAGAATGAGCCCTTCCAGGCCTTCGGGGCCGGCGACGAGCTCGAAGGGGCCATCGTTCTTCGCGACCCAGATGATCGTCAGATCCTTCTTGAGCTTGCCCTCGTGCAGGACGCTACCCTTCATGACGAGGATGTACTGACCGTCACCCTTGGACGGGTCCGGCGCATACGCCTTCGCGCCGGAGTTCATCTTCACGGACCAGCCGGCGAGGCCATCGGCGTGTCCTGACAATCCATCGAGCGCTTTCATCGCTACGCCGCGTGGCCCGGCGGCGTAGCCGAAATCCGGCACGACCGTAACCTGCCACGGCGTGCGATTGGCCACCTTCTCCAGAGCTTCACGGCTCTCCGGCATGTATTGCGCGCCGGGATCGCGATGCGCCCGTAAAGTGATGAAACCCAGCCCCTTCTCGCTGTACGTGATGGGGCCATACGGCGTATACGCGCGAGAGAAATGCACTACGCCGGGAGCTGCCGGGTGCTTACCGAGCGTGCCGGACCCGTTGTACATCACCTGGAACTGGTCCACGGTGTGGAAATGCGCCCGCAACACACGATGGGCCGAACCCTCGGCGAGGAACGCCATCGGTGTATCGATGCTTTTGTCTTCAGGGCGCCTGATGAAGTCGGTGCGCCAAGCGAAATGCCCGTTCGGCAGATTGCGCTGAATACGCGGGTTTTCGACTTCGTCGTAGGCTTTCACCACTGGCATTGCAGGGTCTCCTGTCGTCTCAACCTGTCATTGTATCCGCGGGCGTGGTGCGTCCACTAGCTCGCAACGGCTTGCATCGGCAGCGGCGCGATGGCTGCGCTTCTGACGAGCGTAGAGGTTCCGCAGGTGCGTCGCTAGCCGGCCAGGAGCTCGCTCAACTTGCCGATGGATCCCGGCTGCAGGAAATTGCGGCCGAGTTGAAAGAGCCTCTCGCACCTTTCGGCGCCAAGCACCGGTTCGACGAGCCCTTCGAATTTCTCGCGCAGCGCATCCCACGCGACCGGATTGTCGGGATGTCCGAGGACGCACTGGCATTCGCCCTCGAGGCGCTGGCCATCTTCGAGCGTCACTTCCAGAAATGCTTTCCACGCGGGCTGATCCGCGACGGACTCGAGCGTGACCCGCGGAACGATGTCCGCAACCGCGGGATCCGTGAACGCTGTCTCGTTGAAGTCCGACGAAACCGCGCGATACCCGGCGAGCCCGAGTGCGACACAGAACGGCACGCTGAACTTGCCTTCGAGAGGCGTTCGCGGCGCAGTCTTCCCTGCCGTGACGAGCGCATTCGGATGCACTTTCGCGTGTACCTTCGCTATCTTGCGTCCACGCACTTGATCCGCGAGTGTGCGCGCCGCCTGGATCGCCGAATGCGTGGCGCGGCAGCTCGCGAACGGCTTGATCTGGTTTTCGAGAAGCTCCCATTTTTTCCCGAAATCGTCGAGCGTTGGCGGCGCGACCTGACGATCCTGGATCAACACGTCGAGGAGCCCCTGGTCCAACTCGTACAGGTGCGTTGCTGCGACGAAGCCTTCAGATGCCAGCTGCGCTGACAGAATGCCGTCCATCGCAGCCTTTCCGGAATGAAAAGGTTTCCCGTGCGTGCCGAAGGAGCCCACGAGCCCGCCTGCGGTGGTTGCCGCAACACCGAGTGCATTCGCGATTTGCGCCTCGTCGAGCTTCAGGACGACGCAGGCTGCGGCCGCGGCCCCGACGCGCCCGAAGATCGATGTGGGATGCCACCCGCGCCTTTGTAGACTGCGACCGACGCCCGGCACCCAGCCGCCACCGAGCTTCCCCATGACGTCGAAGCCCGTAATGAATGCGGCAAGCGTCTCTTGCTCGCTCGCATCGTACTCCTGCGCGAGCGCGAGCGCTGCCGACCAGCAGGGACCGCCGGGATGGCCAGCGCCGCCGGCATGCGTGTCGTCGTAATCCATGGCGTGGGCCATCGAGGCGTTCGCGAGGGCCGCCAGCGCCGGCGTCGTGCGCCCGCCGATATAGACGCGCGCGTTGCCGGACGCTCTCCAGCGCTCCACCACGGCGCGCGCGGGGCGTGCCGCCGCATCGTTTGATGCACCCACCGCGCAGCCCAGATGATCGACGAGCGCTTTCAGCGCGGCTTCTGTGATTCCAGGGGGATAGCTGCGGCGCGATGTGCCGGCGATGTACTTGACCAGTTGCTCGCCGCGTGTGGGTTTCGATTGCTGTGGCTCGCCGTTGACGAGAGTGGCTGGATTGCGGTCGTTCATTGGCCCACCGTCGCTTTGAACGCTGCGGCCAAATCCCGTCGCACCTCCTTGTATCGCTCCCAGTTGAACGAGCACAGGAAGCCGCATGCGGCCTCGGCGCCTCGCGCGAACAGATCCACTTTGTCGCCGTCTTCCATGGAAAAATTGAGCCAGTTATGTTCGCCGGTGTCGATCATCGTGACGAGTTGCCGGTAATCGGGATTCTGCATGATGAAGTCGTAGTCCAGCGTGTGACGCGCCGCATCGAATATCGCGCCCATCAGCTGAGCAGGCTTCGATATGTCGGCTGGCTTGCCCCGGTCGATCCCGATCTTGGCGCCGAATGTGGGCGCCGTGGGCACCTGGAACGGCTCGTGAAAGAGGTTGATCGGGAAGTTGGACATGATACCGCCATCGATGAACAACGCCCGCTTGGGCAGCTCGCCGTCGTAGCCGGCTTCGTCATGCCAGGCGGCCTTTGCCGCCGGACCTTGCGGACACTCCTCCACCGTAAACGGATGGAAGAATATCGGAATGGACATGGAAGCACGCGCAAAGCACGCGGGATTGACGCTGTCGGGATCGGCCCAGTAAAGCTTCGCCATTCTCGGGAACTCGACTTTTGTTTCCGTCGTAATGTCCGCGGCGATCATGCCGAGCCGCCCGCAACTCTCACTTTGCGACAAGGGCCTTCCGTCGCGTACGCCCTGACGCAGCCGGAGCCCGTCAGGCATTGTGCTGAGCTTCGCCTGCAGGTCTGCGGTCGTGCGAATTCCGCCCCGTCGCAGAACTGCCGTCAGCCAATCGAAGAACGCTTTGCCCGGGTTGAGCCCGAGGTCTTCCTTCAGATTGTCGACGATTTGGCCTGCTTTCCACAGCAGTTTCGACATTCGCGCTTTCTCGAGTATCGCTTCGGAGAAGTCACGCGCATCGGAGTCGCCGTCGATGAAAGCCGCCATCGGCATGGCTGCAAGCTCCGCCAGAAGCTTCTCGCTCTTGGCCTCAGCGGGCGTGCCCAGCGCGGCCAGTACCAGCGCATTGATCGAACCTGCCGACGTGCCGCCGATGCCGAGGAATCGTATGCCTGCCTGCTCGAGCGCGTAGGTGTAGCCCGTCAGCGCGATTCCTAGCACGCCGCCGCCTTCCATAACCACGTCGACGTACTGATGGCCCGCCGCGTCTACGACGTCGGAAAATACGCGGCCCGCGCAGGTACGCTTCACTTCAGCTACAGCTCGAGAGACACGCGCGTCTTTCGTGAACATGACCGGGTCTGTCATAGAAACTCTCGTTGTCTGAACCGCTTCTGATGGATTCGGCGTACGTGTTCTGCCATTCGACGACAGGATTGGACCGCGCGCGCCGACCGTCTATGGGTCAAATAGCCTACAGGAAGGAGAGGGAGCGCGTCTTCGACGCTTTTTAGACGACCTGAGCGCCGGACAAGCGCGCAAACTGCAGCCGCGAGTCCTTGAGCGTGAAGCTTCGAAGCTTCGCCCAGAGACGATCGTGGAGCGGCAACAGCACGACGTTGCAGACCGGCTCGACGAGCGCTGCAATACCACCGAACGCCATAGAGCCCGTAAGTGCGTACATGACGCCGAACGCGACGCCCATATGGAGCGCGATTTGACTGATCGTCTGTCCTGCTCTGAGCACCATGAGATCCTCCAGAAATCGAGTACGAAGCATACCCATGCCCTGGCGCGCGGACTAATTGAACGTTCTGAAGAACCGGATAGTGCTGACCTATTACACAACTAGTTGAATTGCGGCGTTTTTGCACCGCATTTTTGGCGGCTGCTTCCGGGCATATTCCCGTAAGCTGCCCGAATGCAAAGTTTCTCCAGCAACACCCCGCTCGCTGTGAGCCCGGGGGCCTTCACCGACACCGGCGATCTTCCCGAACACATTGCCGAGCGGCGATTGAAGGCGATGGTCAGTGAGCCGGGCGGCGCCATCTTTTTCGCGAGCGCTGTGATTGTGACGGCCATCACGTGGATCACGACTCTTCTCGTGACCGTGAGCTCTGTCGCGGCATACCTCACCCAGATGGCTGCTGCGAACACGATGGAAGAGCCTCTCGCACCGATCGTCTCGGCCATATCCTTTTCGCGGGAAGCGCTCGCCGCCCCTGCCCCGCTGCACGCTGAAAGCGCGGTCAACGGACCTGCCACCGCAGAGTCTCGCGTCGCGCCGATTACCGCAACAAACCCGGTCCTGATAATCCCGTCGATTCCGGCGGCCCGCGTAGAGCAGTCGACGCCACCGGTGCTGCCGCCGCAGTCGCCTCAGCTCATTGACTCTCGTATCGAAAGCGTCACGGTGACACCCGCGCGCCTCGCACAGGATCAGGGAACGTCGGCACAACAGTTGGCGCTCGCGGAAAACGCGGTTTCACACCCACAACCCATACAGGGGCGGTGTGGCGAAGGCTTGCTGGGCGACATCTGCAAAGAACGCGCGCGGTGGAGTTATTGCCATCCCGACAAATGGGATACGGCCGCCGAATGTGCGGTGCCGAAGTTCGATCTTTCTTACTCGCACCATTGAGCACGCAAGCACCGCAGCCACTGCGATAATCCCCGGCGCGCAGCAAACGGAGCCGTCCTGGCTCCGGCGAACCTACTTACGTTCCCGTTCCCCGTTTGGCCTAGTTTCGACGGATTATTTGTCACTCGCAGGCCGGTCGCATACCATAGGCGCAGAACGTCCAAAAAGCTGATCCGGCGACATTTTCGGTCTGACGGAGCCACATCTGTGTACGTGATGCGGTCGTGCTTGCAGGTTGGATCTTGCGTTGTGCTGGCGTTCGCGCTCGGCTGCGCGCCCGCACCCAAGAAACCGCCGGTTGCCAACGTCGCGGTGATTGTGGCGAACGACGTGAACCCGGACGCGAGCGGCCGGCCCTCGCCCGTGATCGTCAGAACGTACGAGCTCAAATCGCTCGCCGCCTTCGACGCTGCTCATGTGTATGGCCTGCTCGAGCGCGACAAGGAAGTACTCGGTGGCGACCTTCTCGCCCGCGACGAGCTGCCCCTGAAGCCTGGCGAGCGCCGTGAAATGAAGAAAACCTTGCAGGCCGACACCCGCTATTTCGGCGTCACCGCGGCGTTTCGCGATGTCGAACGTTCGAAATGGCGTGCGACGACGCTCCTGCCGGCGAAGGAGTTGACGCAAGTGGAGATCCGGCTCGATCGTAACGACGTGTCGATCACGGCCCGCTGATCCGGAACCCAGGGAACCCGCGAATGCCATGGAACGATAAGGTCGTGTGGTCTGAGGGATTGTTCCTCGAGCCGCAGCATTTTCAACAGCATGACCGCTATTGGGAAAGGCGCATCGAGGGCCGCACGCAGCCGCTGCTGGGCTACGCCTGGGGTTTCGTAAACCTGGAGCTGGACCGCGACGCGCTCGCACTTGGAAAGGTACAGCTCACAGCGGCTAGAGGCGTGTTCCCGGACGGGACACCGTTCGATTTTCCTGCGGAAGATGCAACTCCGATAGCGCTGGACGTCGAGGGCGACGTCCGCGACGAGCTCGTCGTCCTGGCGCTTCCGATGAAGCGCCCCGGTAGCGACGAGGCTGACGCCGTCGAGTTGCACGAGCAGAGCCTCACCCGCTATGCGATCGGAGAGCTCGAGGTCCGGGACTCGAACGCCTCGGCCACTCAAAGCTCGGTCGTCCAGGTCGGCCGATTGCGCACGCGCCTCATGCGCAAGCGCGACGTGACGGACGCCTATACGACGCTCGGGGTCGCGCAGGTACTGGAGCGGCGATCCGACAACCAGGTCCTTCTCAGCCCTTCCTACATTCCCCCGATGCTGCACACCGGCAGCGATGGGGTGCTGAGCGGATATGTGAGGGAGCTCCACGGTCAGCTGCATCAGCGGGGCGAAGCGCTCGCACAGCGTATGACGCAACTCGGACGCGGGGGCGTCGCCGAGTTCGGTCAATTCCTGATGCTTCAGACGGTCAACCGCTACGAGCCGTTATTCGCTCACTTTACAAGGCATGCGCTGCTCCACCCGGAGCGGCTGTACGCGGCATGTATACAGGTGGCCGGAGAGCTCGAGACCTTTACGACTGCGAAGACGCGCACCACCGCGCTTCCGGAATACCAGCACGATATGCTGGGACAGACCTTTGGTCCATTGATGGCGCGCCTGCGCGATCTCCTGAACATCCCGTTCAGGGAACCCGCAGTCCCGATCGAGCTCAAGGATCTGCAGTATGGGTTGAAAGTCGGCACCATAGACCTCGAGCTCGTGAAAAGCGCGAGCTTCGTCCTGGCAGCCGAAGCGCAGGTCCCCGCTGACGTGTTGCGCGCACGGCTGCCTATGCAGATGAAAGTCGGGCCCACCGAGCGCATACGCGACCTCGTGAATCTGCAGTTGCCGGGTATTGCGCTGCAGCCCCTTCCCGTCGTTCCACGCCAGATACCTTTCCACGCCGGCCGGAATTACTTCGAGCTTCAGCGCCGCGGCGACCTGTGGAAGCAGCTGGAGCGCTCCGGCGGTCTTGCGATGCACATCGGCGGCGACTTTCCCGGCCTCGAGCTCGAGTTGTGGGCGATCAGGAGTGAATGATGAGCGAGAACGGGCGCGGGAGCCTGTCGGACGACGACGCCGACCGCACGATCATCATTCCGTCGCCGCAAGGGCGGACGGCATCAGGTGCCGGGCGTGCAACCGCCACACGGCAGATCTCCGACGTCGCCCTTCCGCATACCTCCGGACTTAACCCTCTTCTCGCCGCAGCCAACCCGGTCCTCAACCTGGTCCCGCAGATACGCGCGACCGTGCAGCACCCGGATCCGCTCGGGTTGCGCGACGCGCTCGCCCGCGACATCAAGGTGTTCGAAACGCGGGCACGCGAAGCGGGCATCGCACCCGAAACGATCGTGGGCGCGCGCTACGCGCTCTGCACGCTGCTCGACGAAGCGGCGGCATCCACACCGTGGGGCTCGGGCGTCTGGGCGAAGAACAGTCTCCTCGCGATGTTTCACAGCGAGACCTGGGGCGGCGAAAAATTCTTCCTGCTCGTCTCGAAGCTCGCGCAGCAGCCTGGGCAGAACCGCGACCTGCTGGAGCTCCTGTATGTGTGCCTCGCGCTCGGGTTCGAAGGCCGCTACCGTGTCATCGACAACGGCCACGCGCAACTCGAGGCTTTGCGCGAGCGGGTCGCGCAGATACTGCGCACCCATCGTGGTGAATACGAGCGCGAGCTGTCGCCCGCCTGGCGCCCGGCCGCGGTGAAAGGAAAACGGCTTTTCACGATCGTGCCACTGTGGGTCGGCTTCGCCGCGTGCGGCGTGGTGTTACTCGTGCTGTATCTCGTCCTCAACGGGTGGCTCAACACCGCATCCGATCCACTGTTCGCGCAGATCCAGCAGATCTGGGTCAGCACGGACCGCCCCAAGCCCGCGCCTCCAGCGCCACAACCGCGGCTTGCGAAGTTGCTCGAAAAGGAAATCGCGGAAGGTCTCATTACGGTTCGCGACGATCTTGACCGCAGCGTGATCACGATCATCGGCGACGGCCTTTTCGCCCCCGGCAGCGGAACGATATCGTCGCACTTCGAGCCACTGCTCAACCGGATCGGAAGCGAGCTCGAGCGCGTGCCAGGCTCCGTGACCGTTACGGGGCACACCGATAATCGGCCGATCCGTTCCGTGCGCTTCCCGTCGAACTGGCACTTGTCGAAGGAGCGCGCGCGCTCGGTCGCGCAGACGGTCGGCGCTCGATTGAGGGACCCGACGCGTCTCAGCTACGACGGACGCGCAGATCTCGATCCGGTGGCGCCGAACGACACGCCCGCGAACCGCGCGCGTAATCGTCGCGTGGAGATCACGTTGGTCGTTCCTCCGGCGGATCCTGGCCCGTCAGCCGCGGTCCGCGCGCAAGGTCCGAAATGAAGCTCCTGCGCGTCATTTTCCATCGCCGCGTGCTGGCTGTGCTGGGCCTGATCGCCGTTGCTCTCCTCATCTGGTTTATCGGACCGCTCATCGCGATTGCGACATGGCGCCCGTTGGAACCCGAGTGGGTACGTCACGCGATCATCGGGCTCATTCTTCTTTTCTATGCAGGGCGAGCGCTGTGGCAAGTCATCAAGGCACGGCGCGCGAATGCGCAACTGGCCCAGGCGCTCGTCGAACGGCCGCTCCGTGGCGCCCCGGCAGGACCGACGCCCGGCAGCGAGGAAGTCGCGGAGCTGCGCAGGCGATTCGAAGAAGCCATTACGGTTCTCAAGACGACCAAGCAAAGGAAATCGGGCAAGGCCGCGACACTCTTCGGAAGCCAGTTCCTGTATGAGCTGCCCTGGTACATGTTCATTGGCGCACCGGGCTCCGGCAAGACGACGGCGCTGGTGCATTCGGGGCTGCATTTCCCGCTGGCCGATCGCTTCGGCCACGAGCTTGCCGGCGTCGGAGGCACGCGGAATTGCGACTGGTACTTCACTGACCAGGCGGTCCTCATCGATACGGCGGGCCGCTATACGACTCAGGAGAGCGACCGCGAAGCCGACCATGCCGCGTGGACGGGCTTTCTTGATCTGCTGAAAAAACACCGGCCGCGCCGGCCGATCAACGGCGCGATCGTCACGGTCAGCGTCGCGGACCTGCTGCAGGCACCTTCGGAGCTCGAGCTCCAGGCGCGCGCCATACGCGCGCGCATACAGGAGCTGCACGAGCAGCTGAACGTCCGTTTTCCGCTCTACGTCATGGTGAGCAAAGCGGACCTCCTGCCCGGCTTCATGGATTTCTTCGCGGAGTACGGGCGTGAGGACCGCGAGCAGGTCTGGGGAACGACATTCGCGCTGAGCGAACGCGGGGGTGACGTTCTCGTGGATTTCGAAGACCGCTTCAAGGCGCTGGAGCAACGGCTGAACGACAGGCTCGTAGCACGGTTACAGCAGGAGCGGGACCCGCAGACGCGTGCAGCGATCTACGCGTTGCCGCAGCATTTCAGCACGCTCAAGGAGCCGCTGCAGAGTTTTCTGCGAAACGTTTTCACCCCGTCGCGTTTCGAGGAGCAGCCGCTCGTGCGCGGTCTGTACTTCACGAGCGGAACACAGGAAGGGAGCCCCATCGATCGCATCGTAGGCGGGCTTGCGCGCGCATTCAGGCTCGAGCGCAAAGTACTCCCGCCTCAGCGGCCGACCGGCAAGAGCTTCTTCATCACGCGGCTTTTCACGAACGTCATATTTCCCGAAGCGGGGATCGCCGGTACCAATCTGCGCTGGGAGCGCCAGCGGCTTGCGCTGCAGTGGGCGAGCTTCGCGCTGGCGGGGCTCGTGACCGCAGGGCTCGTCACGGCGTGGAGCATCAGCTACGCGCGAAACAACAACTACCTCCACGAAGTGCAGGAGAAGCTCAATGTCGTGACAGAATACGTCGCCGCCTTGCGCCAGAATCCCTCGCACAATCAGCTCGTCGAGCTCCTGCCGACGCTCCGCTCGGTACAGACGCTTGCGATCACGGACAGCGTCGCGACCGGGGTGCCACCCTCGATGCAGTACGGGCTCTATCAGGGCGAGAAGCTGCAGGATGCGTCGAGCCACGCCTATCGCAAGCTGCTGCGGGACGTTTTCATGCCGCGGGTCGCGTTCCGTGTCGAGGACCAGCTGCGTTCGCGCCAGCAGAACCTCGAGCTGCTGTACGAAGCGCTGAAGGCGTACATCATGTTGACCGACCGCAAGCATTTCGACCCGAAAGCGGTAAAAGCTTTCGTGACGGCGGAATGGGAGAACAACCTTCCGCGCGAAGTGACGGTCGAGCAACGCAACGAACTCGAAGCGCATCTCGATGCGCTGCTCGCGCTGCCGGACCTTACGATGCCGATACCACCCGACAACGAGCTCATCAAAGCCACGCGCGCGACGATCTCGCGGATACCGACCGCCCAGCGCGTATACAACCGGATCAAGCTTCAGCACGCGTCGACGAACCTCCCGGAGCTCACACTCGCGAAAGCGGGAGGCGACCAGGTGCTCCTTGTTTTCAGGCGAGTGAGCGGCGAGCCTCCGACGCGCGGCGTGCCGGGTTTCTTCAGCTACGACGGATACCACAAATTGTTCAAGAAGGCGGCGGACGTGGTCACCGCCCAGCTCGCGCAGGAAGAGCCCTGGGTGCTTGGTGTGCAGCGAACCATGGCGAGCCGCCTGACCGATCCGCTCGGCAGCGAACAGCTTCGTAACGACGTGCGGCGGCTCTATCTCGAGGAGTACGTTCGCGTGTGGGACAAGTTCATCAACGACATCAAGCTCGTGCCCGTGAGAGACCTCGACCAGAGTGTCGCGCTCACGAATATTCTTTCATCGCCGGATTCGCCGATGCACCTGTTGCTCCGGGCAATCGTGCGGGAGACGACGCTCATCGACGAGAAGGAGAAATCCACGATGGGCAAGGCCGCCGACGTGCTGAGCGAAGGCAAAACGCAGATTGGAAAATTCTTCGGCGCTCCTGGTGCCGGCACGGGTGCTGCGGCTGCGCGGCCCGAAAGCATCGTGGATGACCACTTCGCGCATCTTCGCCGAATGGTGCGCAGCGCCCCTGGCCAGCAGGCGCCCATCGACACCGCCGCGGCACTCATGAAAGATGCCAACGCGCAGCTCGTTGCCGCGCAGGCTGCGCTCAAGCAACGCACGCAGCCGCCGCCAAGCAATATCGCGACTCAGATGAACGCCGAAGCCGCGCGGATGCCCGAGCCTCTGCGCTCGGCGTTCAGCGGGATCGGTGCAGCGGCGGGAAGGCAGGTTGCGCAAAAGACGCGTGAAACCGTGAGCGACTCGCTCGAAAGCACGATGAGGTTTTGCCACCAGGCGATCGAAGGGCGCTATCCGTTCACGAAAACGAGCAAGCTGGATGTCACGCGCGACGATTTCGCGCGCCTCTTCGCGCCAAACGGCGTGTTCGACGACTTCTTCCAGAAGCAACTCGCGCCGATCGTCGACACCTCCACATCGCCGTGGAGGATACGCGGGGGTGGAGACGCCCCTCTCATCAATGCGGCCGGCCTGGCGCAGTTCCAGCGTGCGCGCACGATACGCGACGTGTTCTTCCACGGAGCAGCCACGCCGACACTCAGGCTCGAGTTCAAGCCTGTGTCGCTCGACGCATCGATCACGCAGCTCATCATCGATTTCGACGGGCAGATCCTGAGATACAGCCACGGGCCGCAGATTCCCACGCTGATCCAGTGGCCGGGACAAAAGGGAACCTCGCAGATCCGCATCGAAGTGTCGCCGCCGAGCCCGACGGGCAACCCTTCGGGACAGGTGTTCGACGGCCCGTGGGCTTTGCTGCGCATGCTCGACCGCGCGCAGTTGCAGCACACGAACCATCCGGACAAGATGATGGCCACGTGGAACATCGATGGCCGCAAGGCGCAGTTCGAGATCTCTTCGGCGAGCGTTCAGAATCCGATGCGCCTCACGGAACTCCAGCAGTTTCGCTGCCCCACCCGCCTGTAGGTCGATTCTGGAAGCGCAGGCTCAGCAGGCCGCACCGATCGCCGGCTGGTACGGCAAGATGCCGTGCCTCGCCGACTTCGCTTCGCGCCGCCTTCCGAGCGATTTCATCGAGAAATGGGACGCGTGGCTGCAGCGATCCATCGCCGCGAGCCGCGAGCGGCTGGGCGAGCGCTGGCTCGACGTCTATCTCACGAGCCCAATGTGGCGTTTCGTGCTGGGACCGGGCGTGTGCGGAGACGGAGCGTGGGCGGGCCTTCTCGTGCCGAGCGTCGACAAAGTCGGCCGTTATTTTCCTTTGACGTTTGCACAGCCGCTCGGGCCGCGTACGTTCGACCTGGACGCCATCGTGTCGAAGCAAGCCTGGTACGCAGAGCTGGAACGTATCGCTCTGTCCGCGCTGAACATCGATTACACCGTGGATGCGCTGGAGCAGGCGCTCGCCGGAAACCGTTTCCCCAGCGACAACGCGGTGGTTGGAGACCCGCGCGCGCGAGAGATTGCGGATTGGTTGGAGAATTCCGCCGGAACGCCGCTCAACCGTGATTTTTCGAGCAGTGACGCGCTCGTTGCCGCCATGCATCGTACCGCCGGGCTCACGCTCGGTGCTGTCGCTCGCGGCAGGAGCTTCTGGTGGTGTGTGGAACAGCAATCCGGCGCAACCGAGCTGCATTGCGCGCCCGCGCTGCCCGATAGCGATTACTACGCCGTGCTGCTGGGTTCGCCGGTGACAGCCGGCACGCTTCAGTAGACCTGACCGGCTCCGTAACTCGCCGGCGTGCACCAGACCGCGACGGCCGAGTAGTTGTCGTGCCTGGAGCTTGCACGCGCGAGAACGTACGTCTCCAGCACGCGCAGCCAGTCCTCAGCGGAAGCGCAACCCTGCAGCGCACGCTCCATGTCGCGCTCCTCCACGACTTCCCAGAAGCCGTCGGTGCAAAGCAGAAACTTGTCGTTCGGGTGAAGCGTGAACGCGCTGCCGTCGACGCGCGGCTCGAAGCCTTCCTCGTGGCCCATCGCGCTCAGCAACTTGTTCCGCTGCGGCGATTGACGCACGTCACCGGGATTCATCAAGCCGGCGTCCACCATGGCCTGGACGACGCTGTGGTCGCGCGTTTGCAACGCGAGCCGGTCGTCGCGGAAGCAGTAGAGCCGCGAATCGCCGAGATGCCCCCAGACAGCGGCGTTCCGCGCCGAATCGATCGCGAGCACGACGACCGTCGCGCGCATGTCAGCGACGCTGCTGTCCCTGCGCTGCTCGATCATGATCTTCTCGTGCGCATGGCGAAGCGCCGCGTCGATCGCCTGGACGCTGCATTCGTGGGTCGCGCGAAGCCAGCCAAGCGTCTCCTCGACGACGAGCTTGGAGGCGACCTCACCCGCCTGATGACCGCCGGCGCCGTCGGAGACCACGCAGAACGCCACGTCCCGGCCGGTCCACCAGCCGCAAGTGTCTTCGTTCAGCAGGCGGCCGCCGCGACTTGAAAGCGCCGCAATTTCAACTCCCATGATGCAGCGACCGTGAGGTCAGTCCTTTCTGTCCTCCTGCTTGAACTTGGCGATCTGCGCCTCGTACGCCTTCACGAACGCCCGCCCGAAAACCGTCTCGAAATCGTCTTCCGCTTCCTTCGAGATCTCCGTGTAGAGCTGCTCGAACATCTCCCAGAGCCGCGCCTTGCGGCCGCTCGGCATTAACGCGTTGATCGCGCCTTTTTGTGTAAGCCGCTTTTCGAGCCGCGCCGGATCGAAGCGCTCGAGCACGCCGATCAGAGCCGCGCGCATACCCGCCATGACTCCAACCTGATGTGAGCAGAGATCGCGATACGCATCGCGCATCGCTGCGACCGGCGGCAGGAATCCCTGCGTCTCGGGCCCGAGCAGCTTGTTGAGCGCCGCTTCGACCGTCACCGAGTGCTTCAGGGGATTGTTTTCGCGCGCGACGAGGATCGTGATATCTCGCGCGCGCATTTCACGTTTGGTAAGCGCCCGGGCTACCAGGAGCTCCAGCGTGCCGCCGACCGCCTCGCGCATGACCTGCCCGATGAGATGCATC
>Ga0075421_100001749_pt1 | contig 25571 bp, 16 predicted proteins | sample SoiMetdeltSBSDD5_FD_75292 | JGI IMG/M metagenome (GOLD analysis project Ga0075421, IMG submission 75292) | Bulk soil microbial communities from a Populus tree surrounding site in Tennessee, USA - Soil MetaG P. deltoides SBSDD5 | ecosystem: Environmental > Terrestrial > Soil > Tree plantation... | reverse complement strand
CCAGATCACCGCGTCGTGGCTCGCGGGCGCGTTCACGAACGACGAGCGCGACGGCTCGGGCGCGAAGTCGTCGAACCGGCTCGGTTCGGTGGCATGGCGGGCGGTTGTGAACGGCCGGCTGTTCACCCGCGTGCAGGGATTCGTCCTGTCGACGGCGTATCGCGAGCATGACGCCGTTCGTCCGGTGACCGTGGAAGACGGACAACAGAGCGCTGGACTGCGCGCGGACGTCACCTTCCAGGCCTCATCCGCCCATCAGTTGCAGGCGGGAATCTACGCGCAGCGCGTCCGCGCGCATGCCGGTGGCGTCGAGGCTCTTGGCGCCTTCGACGTAAGGCGGAGCGAACCGTCGTGGTACGTCCAGGATCGCTGGACACCGTCCGCGCATGTGTCGATCACCGCGGGCGCGCGCGTGGACAGCGCGGCCGGCGACACCGTGGCGGCGCCGCGTGTGCTCGCCGCCGCCGCGGCGCGGGGCTGGACGCTGCGCGCCTCGGCAGGGACGCAGTATCAACTGCCTCCGCTCACCGCCTTGCACGGACTGCTGGGAAACCCTGCGCTGCGGAGCCCGAACGCGTTCGAGATCGACGGAGGACTCGAACGTGCGGTCGGGGGCGGGCAGACGCTGACCGTCGACGTGTACCGCCGCCGAGACCGCGACGCCCTGTTCGCGCTGGCCGAGCCGCGCGTCGAAAACGGCCGCGTCATTGCGCGCCTCAATCCCTTTCAGAACTCGCTCGACGGCACGTCGCGCGGCGTCGAGGTGGCGATTCGCCGCGGGAGCGCCCGCCGTCTCAGCGGATGGGTGGCATACGCCTACGGGAACGCGCGCATGATCGACGACGTCGACGGTCTCGCCTTTCCGAGCGATGACGACCAGCGTCACACGCTGAACGCGGTCGGGTCGTTTCGTCTTTCGGGGACGCTCGCGCTTGGCGCGCAGTGGCGCCACGGCAGCGGCATGCCGCGCCCCGGGTTCCTGACTCAGGACGGCGCCACGCTGGCACTCGGGTCCGAGCGGAATCAGGTCCGCCTGCCGCCGTACGACAGGCTCGATCTGCGCATCCGCAAAGTCTTTCTTTTCCGATGGGGTGTCTTCACGCTCTCGGGAGAAGTGCTCAACGTGCGCAACCGCAAGAACGAGTACAACGTCGAGTCGACGCTTCTCTCGCTTGCGCGGACCGGCCAATTCAAGAGCGGTCTGCGGACCGGGTTCCCCGTCGCCCCGTCCATCGGTCTGTCGGTGCAGTTCTGATTACTGAGGAGGCTGAACATGCACGTGACTCCATTCAGCGCCGCGACGATCCTCGTGTTCGCGATCGCGTCGCCGTTGCACGCGCAGGGGATCGAGGTCTTTGGCGGATATTCCGTCAATGCCGACTACGTCCAGAATCGTCCCGCGATCCTCGTCGCCGACCAGAAGGTGTCACCCTTCTTCAGCCATGGAAGCGGCCCGACCGGCTTCGAGGCGTCGTTCAAACACGATGTGCGGAACGGTCTCGGCATCAAAGTCGATGTCTCCGGTTATTCCGATACATTCCCACCCGGCCCCGCGGCGTACTGCCAACCGGACAGCTCCCCTGCCGGGATTGCCTGCGGCACCGGCCTGACGTTTCAGGCTACAGGCCGCGCGTTGTATGTGACCGCCGGTCCCGAGTGGAAGATCCGGCGCGGCAAGCGGTTCGCTCCCTTCGCTCAGACGCTTGTCGGAATCGTGTCCACCCGATCGACGTTCATGATGAGCGGGTCAGATGTGCAATATACAAATCCCTTCACAGGAGGGGTGCTGCTGTTCACCAGTGCAGGGTTCCCCCAGGATCGAAGCATCCATTACGCTGACGCCCATGCCGATGCCGGACTGGCGCTGGCGATCGGCGGCGGCTTTGACATCCGGCTGAGCAAACGGCTCGGCGTTCGCGTCGTCATGGATTACGATCCGACGTTTCTGGTACGCCCGGTGTTTCCCGACCTCACGCCCGACGCCCAAGGGCGGGTCGCCCTTCGACCCGCGTCGAACGAGCGACATCGCCAGGATCATGTTCGCCTGAGCATCGGAATGGTGTGGCACATTCGATGAGTTCAAGCGAGGTCGTCAGGGGCTACACGACCGCTTGTGCCCTTGTCCTCGACGCGCTGGTGAACCCAAAGCGCGGTGCCGTGACGTTGATCAGGACGAGGGCGGGAGCCAGACGAGCAAGCAAAGATGAAGACACTTACCGAGGCTGCGTTCTTGGCGTGGGCCGACCGTGCAGGCTTGTGCCTCGACCCCCAGTTCCCCGAATCAGCCGTTTTGGTGTTCCGTCCGGACCCGCGGCAGGACCGCTTCTGGGAAGTTCCAGTTGAACCCGAGCGACGGCCATATTTTCTGCTGTCTTTCCTGGAACTCATGGGTGATTGGCAGGAGTGCTACGTGTGGAGACACCTCGGCAGCTGGCCTGAGGCTGCCGAGCCGCCGCGTGTCAACGACGTGGTCGAGTGGAGAATCCTCGAGGGTCTCGGCCTGCCGCTGGGAACTGCGGACGTCGTGAAATTCGAGAGAGCGGAGTTGGACAAGCTTGTGACGCTGATGTTCTCCACGACCGTCTTCGGGTGGTCAGTTGGAGAAGATCTCTACCTCGTTCCTGACCATGCCCGCTACATCGTTCAGACGGACCACCACAACGTGATTCACGTCTCGTGTCGGAGTTCGGCAGATGTTGACGAGTGGGTGAGACAGATGGAAGAGCGAGGTTTCGCGCTTCCAGAGGAGGTGCCGGATTCCACATTCAAGCTTCCGGACTGGATGAAGTGAGGCTCGGAGCTAAGGACCGCCAGAATGACTCAAGAGATTCTGCGACGAGAGGAACTCAGGCGAGAAATGCGAGCAATCAAGCTGCTCGATCGAGCTAGCCCCCTTCCGTTTTGACCCCTTCTTCCTTCCGTTCTCGTTTTAATGAGTGACCACCGCCTGGGAGGTCACTCATACTTCGCACGCGCCGGACTCAACCTCTCGCAGTGCTTGTGTAAAGGAGCAGGCGTATGAGTCAGCGAGCTCGGGGGGCCGTCGCTAGATGCGTGAGCCCAGCCACAGCATTGATGATTGTGTACGTGAGCACCGGCTTGCCGAGTCTTGTTGCGCGCGCCCAAGACGTAGCGAAAGGCTCTCGAAGAGCAGAGCCGTGGAGTCATCTCGAGCGCATGGGCGAGGCTGCGCACGGTCAGAAGATCTACCAGGCCGTGGCATCCACAGCACTAGGTGCCAGGCGAGTGGCCACCGTGGGAAGGGCCGACGGTAAGTTCACCATCAACGTCTGGCATGTTTCATATGCCGGTAATATCGGTCAACTCGCCACATACGCGGACGAAGCCGAAGCGACCGCAGAAGTGAAGATCGCCGCCTTGCCGGACGATCTCGAGATGGATCAGCTTGCGTTGCAAAAGGACCCGCCGGAAAAGATCCTGCTGCCCTTCGGTCACAGGTTCATGACTGCCGCGCGGACCGCGAATAAGACTCTGAAGATTGCCGTTTGGGACGTGAATCCGGACGGCAACCAGATCACGAAGCGCGGGAGCGGCGAGACGGAAGAGATCCACAGCGGGTTCGCGCTCGCGGTGTTCTCCAGGAGCCGGGTGGTGACCGCCGTCCGTGATGCGCAGGATCATCTGAAGCTCATCTCCTGGCACGTCGCTACTGACGGCTCGGTCAAGACCCTACATGACAAGAGCGGGAACGAGGAGATCGCAGAAATAGCCACGGCGACGTACGATTCGTACCCACCCGACGAACAGCGCCTGGCCACCATAGTCAGGATGAAGGCTGGGAGGGTGACGTCGGGTCTACCGACGGCGGGTAAGCTCAAAATCACGTCGTGGAGAGTCGGGTTCGGGCGGTCCCGTCCCGGAGAACAGCTGTCCACCTGGGGGCAATTCACGGAATTGGGGACCGCCGAGGGGGGCCAGGTGTGGGAGGTCGCCGCAGCCACCCTGAGCCACCGCCGCATCGTCACCGCTGCTCGGAATGCTCAATCCGAGCTCGACGTGCAGACGTGGGACTTCGATGCGCAAGGGAAGGTCTCTCTACACTCGGGCGCCAAGGGCGGCGAGATCAGGGGTACGCCCGACGTGACGACGCAAGGCGGCGCACGCGTGATCACCTCGGTCCTCGACGGCGAAGACCGCCTCACGCTCATCACGTGGGATGCGATTGATGGCGTCGTTCGCCTCGACCACGTTCGGTCCGACACGGTAAACGCCGGCTCGATCGTGCCCCTTGGCGCCGATTGGGTGGCCACGGCGCTGCGGACCAAGCAAAGTACTCTCAAAGTGATCGCCTGGAGGGAGCACGGCGTCTCCGTTCTGCGCGGCCAATGGCCGGTCAAGTGGCCGATGATTTCCGGAGGTTCCCCGAAGGAGGACGCCCAGGACGATGCTCCGGAGGCGACCCGCTCCCCGACCTACGCGAAAGTCGACGAGGAGGTCACCGACGGCGGAGGCATGAAGCCTTTCCAGCCGTCGATTTCTCATGCGGTGTTCTACCCGGGCATGTCACGCCCGGATGCAATGGTCGCGGTCGGATTCAATCATGTGATCGTGAGCAACGCCGCCAACATCGCATTCTTCGACAAGAAGACGGGGGATCAGCTTCAGAGCAAGAACGGCGAGCCGACGAAGCTCTCCACAACTGAGTTCTTTTGGACGTTTGTTACCGGAACGCGCGCGGACGGTTCACGTAACGAACACAGCATCAATCGGCACCTGGCGCTGCCGACGGATCCTCCCAGCACGTACCCGCCGAACCACACCTGCGACCCCGACGCGTCCGGTCCAGCGCTGAACCCGTGCATCAACGCGTTTTTCGACACCCGCGTACATTTCCATCCCACCGGACCTTCGACCGGTCGGTTCTTCATCGTCGCTGAGACCAGAGGCGACAAGAACATCACCTCGTCGGGTGCGCCGTGCGACCCAGATGTGGATCCGGACTGTCACAACATCAATATGCAGGCGAATCAGCTCAACCGCCGGTATTTTGCCTTCGCCGTCTCGCGAACGGAGGATCCCCGTGACGGGTTCTATCAATGGATGACGACCGAGCCGCACCTATTCGACTGGCCGATCCTCACGGTCCATGGGGGAGTCCTGGCGATCAGCGCGAAGGTCGGTTCCGACAGATCGAACCTGAGCCCCTTCGGAATGAAGCCATCGGTGTATCTCTTCGCCCTCGAGGATCTCCTCGACGGAGGGCGCTACCCGAGAAGCCACAAGCTCTTCATTCGGGAAGCGGTGGATGCGCACCTGGTCCCCCTCACGCACTATGGCGATACCGCCAACCGCATGTTCTTCGTCCAGACGAGGACCTGGAACCCGCCGCCGGAGTGGCAGGCGTCACCAGCGGCGTGGCCGCCCGGGCCGCTTTCAAAGGTCGACGTTTATTCCTTTCACTACCCTTCCGACTGGAAGAAATTTCCGTCGATTGAGCAAACCTCGGCGCCCTTACGGTTCTTGCTCTCGAACCCAATCCAAGGCGCGACTTTTCGAGACGGCAAGATCTATCTCACCGATGTGACGACCGGAAAAGACACGAGCCGATCCATCATCCGCATCGTACGCCTCCCGTTGACGAATCTTGCTACCAAACCACAAGCGTCCTCGAGCGTGTCTGACGGCTACCTCGAAGAGAGATTCGGTACTTCCAATCCCAACGACCCGCCGGGGCAAATCACGGACTACGAGTGGCCGTCGATCACGGCGAACAAGGACGGGCATATCGTCATCGTCTATCGGCGAAAGAACCCGGTCTTTCCGGAAGCGCGCTACAGCATCCTACTCGCGGGCGAGCAGGAAGCGCGGCCGAGCATCCTTCTGCGCAAGGGCGACTGTAACGTCGGGGGCGGCAAGCTCGACTTCCAGACCGCAGTCGTCGATCCCGCGGACGACCAGACGGTATGGATGGCCGCTTTCTTCGCAGCCGACGACGACAAGGACTGCGCGACCACCAATGACCCCCGGGGGGACCGCATCGTCATCGGCAAGGTCAAGCCGTGAGGCGCGCACAAGCTGTCGAATTGCGCCAGGCCGGGACTGTCAGCCAGCCGTTCGAATCTGCCGCGCCCGCTCGAGATCTCGCGTCGTCGACACGACGAGCGGGTGGTTCGCCGGGAGTGTGCGTCGGAGGGTGACGAGGGCGTCCTCGAGCGGTTGCCGTGCGCTGGCCGGGTCGTTGCCGGCGAGTCGTGCCGCTCCCAGCGCCGCGAGGCTCCTCCCAGTCAGGTAGTGCTGCTCGCCCAGGAGCTTGCGGCGCATCTCGACTGCTTCGCCGAGCCGCGATTCAGCCTCGACGAGGTCACCGCGCCGGCGCGCCAGCTGTCCCAGCTCGTGCAGCGTCGTGGCAACCTCGTTGTGAGACGTGCCGTACGCAGCTCGTATCCGATCGAGTACCTCGCGCAGAAGACGCCCGGCCTCGTCGTAGTGTCCGAGGTCGGCCAGCGCGCCTGCGAGGTTCCTGCGGATGACTGCACCCGTTGGGTTTGCCGCGCCCATTCGACGATGCCAGCCTTGGTCCGCATCGCGCAGTATCTCTTCGGCTCGAACCGGATCGCCGCGGTCGCGATAGATTTGCCCGAGGTTGGTCAGCGCACCCACGGCGTTCGGACCATCGGTCCCCTCCACTTTGGCCCACGAGTCGAGGACAGTTCGGGTTCCCGCTTCTGCCGCCTCGTAGCGACCCAGCACTCGATCGATGTTGGCGACGTTGTTGCGCGCCGTCAGCGTCAACGGATGGCCCTCCCCGTAGAACCGCCGGAATTGTTCCAGCGCTTCTCGTGCGGAGGCGGCGGCCGGCTCGAGTTCGCCGCGAAAGAGCTGAAGCGCGGCAAAGTTGTGGACCACGAGCGCGACGAGGGGATGTTCGCGACCGAGCAGGCGCCGGCGAAGGTCGATCGTCTGCTTGTACAGGGCAGCGGATTCCTCGTAGCGACCCTGCTCTCTCTTGATGACGGCAAGGTTGTTCAGCGATCCGGCAACCAGCCGGTGCTCATTGCCGTAGATCGCTTTCCGGATGCGCAGCGATTCCTCTACCGCCGCCAGCGCGTCGGGCAGCCGGCCGCTCTGGCGCGCCGCGTCCGCCACTTCGTCGAGATCCTCGGCCACCTCGTGGTGCAGGTTGCCGTACGCACGCCGATGCTTCTCCAGGGCGTCTCGCGCGAAGCGGTCTGCGGTGTCGAAGTCACTTTGTGCCTTAGCGAGGCTCGCCTTCTGACGCAAGTTCGTCGCGACCGGTGCGCTGTCGGCGCCGTACAGCCGCTCGTGGATGGCGAGCGCCTGATCGGTCAACGGGGCTGCACGCTCGGTGATGCCAAGCTCCTTGTAAACGCCAGCCAGCACCGTGAGAAGTTCTCCCTGTACTGCCGGCTCGCTCGCCAGGTCACGCTGCACACGCTCGGCGCCTTCATCGAGCACCTGCCGCAGGGTGACTTCCCGGCCAGCCGCCTGGGCCGGATCGGCTCCTTGAAAGATGCTGACCAGGAATGTCTTCACCGCCTCGGCCTTCTGTGCCTCGAGCGTCTTCGCGCGCGCCTGCCAGGCAGTCGCTGCCAACCCTCCCATGAGCGACAGCACCAGAGACACGACCACGGCGATGCCGACGCGATGCCGCCGCACGAATTTGCCGGCGCGATAGCGGCGCCCCTCCGGCCGGGCCGCCACCGGCCGCCCCTGGAGAAACCGGTCCAGATCCTCGGCCAACGGTCCTGCGCCTACGTAACGGCGCTGCGGCTCGCGGCGCAGGGCTTTGAGGACGATCGCGTCGAGATCGCCCGCCAGGCGTGCGGCGAGCGCGCGAGGAGCCAGGCCCCTCGCGTGAGCGATCTCGTCGATCGATCGGGCGTCGTCATGATCCTTGGGGAGGAGAACCTTCGACGGCCGTGGCGGCCCGGCGTCGAGTGACGTGCGGTCGAACCCGCTGCCCGCGGACCCGGGAGGCCTCCGTCCTGTGAGCAGCTCGAACAGAATCACGCCGAGGGTGTAGACGTCGGTCGCCGTCGACACGGGTTCACCGCGCAACTGCTCGGGTGCCGCGTAGGCCGGCGTCAGCGGGCGCAGCCCTGTGCCCGTCAGCTCACTTGCCTGCGCCGGGTCGTCATCGGTGATCAGTTTGGCGATACCAAAATCGAGCAGCTTCAGCTCGCCGGTCGTGGTCACGAAGATGTTCGCCGGCTTCAAGTCGCGATGGACGATGAGCCTGCCGTGCGCGTACTGGATGGCCTCGCACACCCGGCAGAACAACCGCAGCCGTGCGTCAATCGAGAGGCTCCGGCGATCGCAGTATGTCGTGATCGGCTCACCCTCCACGAGCTCCATCGCGAAGTAGGGTCGGCCGTCGGTGTGGAGGCCGCCGTCGAGGAGTCGTGCGATGGCAGGGTGATCGAGCTGTGCGAGAATCTGCCGTTCGCGCCGGAAGCGCATCGTACCGTCGCTGTCGAGGCCCCGCTGCACGAGCTTGATCGCGACGACCTGGGCGAACTCGCCATCGGCGCGCTCGGCCCGATACACGATCCCCATGCCTCCCCGCCCGAGCTCGTCGATCACGCGATACGGACCGACACGAGCACCCACATCGAGGGCACCCTGCTCGGCGCTGTGCGCCGCCGTCATCGGCCCGCCGCGCAGCCAGGCGGCGGCGCCATCATCCAGGAAGTCGCCGGCGGCGGCATCAGCCGCGAGCAGCTGCTCGACTCTCTCGCGGAGGGCAGGGTCGTCGCGGCCGACCTGGTCGAGCAAGGTGGATCGTCGATCGATCGGGAGCTCCAGCGCCTGATCGAGCAACGCTTCAAGGCGCGACCAGCCAGGTTCGCGCGATAGGCGGTCCATTTTCGTGGCCTGCCCGGGCAATATAATGCCAACGACGACGAAAGGAACCGAAAGATGTGACGCTGATGCGTGTTCCGCCTGGAGCTCAGCCGTCACTCAGTGCAGCCCGAACCGTGTCAACGGCGAGCGATGGCAGACAGCGACGAGGCACCTCCGGATCCGGGAGAGATTACACGGCTGCTGGTCTCGATCCGCGAAGGAGACCGCGACGCGCTCAATCGGCTGTTTCCGGTCGTCTACGCCGAATTGCGAGCGCTGGCGCATCGTCAGCTCGCGCGTATCCGTCCCGGCGACACGCTCCAGACGACCGCGCTCGTGCACGAGGCCTACCTCAAGCTCCTCGGCGCCGCGCGTCCAGAGTGGCAGGACCGAAGGCACTTCTTTGCCGTCGCCAGCCGCGCGATGCGTCAGATCAGCGTCGATTACGCACGTTCGCAGGCCACGCAGAAACGCGGCGGCGACGCGCCGGTGCTGACACTCGACGAGCAGCGCCTGCCCCTTGCCGATCGGGCGCACGATCTGGTGGTGCTCGATCAGGCGCTGACGGAGCTCGAGTCCGTGAGCGAGCGCCCGGCGCGGGTCGTCGAGCTGCGGTTCTTTGGCGGGCTGTCGGTCGAAGAGACTGCCGCTGTCATGGACTTGTCGGAGCGGACCGTCAAGCGCGAGTGGCAGAAGGCGCGCGCGTTCCTCTTCGACGCCCTCCGGCGCGAGGGCCTCGGCTAGCGACCCTCCCGGTTTGGCCCCTCCCTCGTCCCGATTTCGTTTAGTGAGTGAAGACCCACCTGGAGGTCGCTCATGCTTCGCTCACGCCGGAGTCACGCTCTGCTGGCGCTCGCGCTTTCTGCAGCGATGGTCGCTGTCTTCTTCGGCGTGCTGCCGTCCAGCGCGCTTGCGCAACTCTCGGACGTCAAGGGCAGCAAGGACCACCCGATGGTGTCCCGCTATGCGGGGTCGATCATCATCGGGTATGACTTTCGGAAATTCGACGAGTTCGTCATTCCGCTCGGCGTCCTCCGACGCGCTGCCGGCGGTGGCACAAAGGTAACGCTCGAGCCGGCCAAGAGCCAAAAGGTCGAAGGCAGAGCCACTCGAATTCTCTACGTCGGCCCTCAGGAGCGCTCGCCGCTCGAAATCGTGCGCAACTATGAGCTCGAGTTGAAAAAGAGTGGATTCGAACCGTTATATACCTGTGCCGGGACGCAGTGCGGCGAACAGGACGGCTGGTTCGGCCACTTCTACCTGTATCCGCTCGGCAAGCACCTGAGCCAGACACCGGCGCACAGCGGCAGCGGCGGGCCCGCAGGGCAGGTTTCAGAGTACGCCCTGAGCTCCCCGGTCAATCAACGATACCTGGCGGCGAAGCGCTCCAGGCCCGAAGGCGACGTGTACGTCTCGGTGTATGTCGCCACCAGCCGATGGAATTACCACAAGGACACGGCCGATCACCCAATAATTCTGCTCGACGTGATCGACGCGGTGCCCATCGAGACGGGCATGGTCACCATCGATGCGGCGGCGATGGCGAAGGATATCTCGAGCACCGGCCACGTCGCGCTCTACGGCATCTATTTCGACACGGACAAGGCGGACCTCAAGCCTGAATCGCAACCGACGCTGCAGGAGATCGCCAGGCTCCTGAAGCAGGATGCCGCACTGAAGCTCTACGTCGTTGGACACACCGACAACGTCGGCGGATTCGACTACAACAGCGGCCTTTCGGAGCGTCGCGCTGTGGCGGTCGTGAAAGAACTGACCGCGAACCACGGGATCGCTGCCACACGACTGAAAGCGGCGGGTGTCGGCATGCTGTCGCCGGTCGCGCCGAACGACCGCGAAGAAGGTCGGGCAAAGAACCGACGGGTCGAGCTGGTCAAGCAGTAGCGAGGCAAGCCAAACGGGCTCACGACCCGATCGAATCGAGCAGCTACGGCACTGGCACGAGCCGGACGACCCAGCCAGGCACCGGCGCGATCAGACCGTATGGCGTTCCTGCACCAGTGGCGTGGTTGATGGCGAGGTAGATGTAGCCGTCCGGTCCCTCGACCACGTCGCGGACACGGCCGTACTGATTGAAGATCACTTCCTGCCGCGTCACTCGGCTGCCAGAGATTTCGAGACGGCGAAGTGCCTGCCCGGCGAGACCGCCGACGAACAAGCTCGTATTCTTCCACCCGGGATAACGATCGCTTGTCGAAAACGAGATCCCCGCCGGTGCGTAGGTCGGGATGTAATACACGACTGGCTCGTCCATCCCCGGCTCCGAGCTCTTGGTGATGCCCGCCTGGGTGCCCTTGGTCGCGATTCCCCATCCGTAGTTATGTCCGCGCTCGATGATATTGACCTCGTCGCCAGCCGTGGGCCCGTGCTCCGTTTCCCAGAGCCGGCCCGAGATGGGATCCCACGCGAGGCCTTGCGGGTTGCGATGGCCGTAGCTCCAGATTGACGGTACCGCGTTCGGCGTATTCACGAACGGGTTGTCGCGTGGAATCGTGCCATCGTCATTCACCCGATGAATCTTGCCAAGCGGGTTCGACAGATCCTGTGCGTTCTGCATCACGCCGCGATCGCCAATCGAGTAGAAGAGATGCCCTTCAGATCCGAAGATGAATCGCGATCCGAAGTGTGAGCCGTCTGTCGTGTAGAGCGCCGGCGGTGCGTGATAGATGAACTGCTGATCGACCCACTCGTTGTTTCTCAGGCGCCCGCGGACGATTGCGGTCATCGACGGCGCAATCGTCCCGCCGCGCCCGCCACCCGCGCCGGCGGCTGGCGCGGCCGGCGGCGTGTAGCCGGGAAGCAGCTCCGCGTAGGACAGGTAGATCCAACCGTTGTCGGCGTAGCGCGGGTGCACTTGCACATCGAACATCCCGGCATCCTGCTGGACGTGCGCCCGTGGCGTGCCCTTGACGGGCGGCAGTAAGATGCCCTTCTCGACCACCCGAAGCTGACCGCCGCCGACAGTGCGCTCGGTGACGAGCATGCGGCCGTCGGGCAGAAACGCGATGCCCCATGGCGTGTCCAGGTCCTTGGCCAGGACTTCCATCCGCACCGTCTGCTTCTCGCTTTTCACCACCGCGCCGTCCAGATTGACGACGAACGCGGGACGCGTTTTCAGGACGCCGCTCTGCGTTCGCATGTAGTGCGTGAGTTGCCAGATCTGTTCGTCAGTCAGGCTCTTGAACGGCACCATGGCGGTATTCGGGACGCCATTGCGAATCGCGTTCGCAATTCGCTCGTCGGTCGTCGCTGCGAGCCACTGCTCATTGAACAGGCTGGGCGCGCGGCCGCCGGCCAGGTCCGTGCCGTGACAGCCTGAACATTGCTCGTTGAAGAGCGCAGCCGTCGGATTGGCGTCGCGACCACCGCCCCGCCCACCACTGCGGCCGCCCTGGTCCGGCACACCGCCCTGACGCGCTCCGGCGGCGGGCTTGGCGGCGCCCGCCTGGGCACGTGGCAACGCGATCGCGATTGCCACCAGCCCGATCACCAATGTCACCCCGCTAATGGCGGCGTTCGCTCGAGTCATCGTCGTCCCCGCTGAATGTGAAGCATCGCCATGAGCAGGCGGCAGTTCGTGGGAGAATCGCGCCGGGAGGCCGCTCATGAAACCGTGGTTGTGTGTCGCTATCGCTCTTCTCGCGACCGTAGTGTCCCCGCACGCACAATCGTCCGCGATCGCGACCAGCGAGCACAAGGTGCGGGTCGTTTCCAAGGTGCCGTCGATCGCGGGTCAGACGGTGGAGCTCTATGTGCGCGAGCGCTTTCGGCAGGGAGCCCCCGCCGTTCCACCGGCCGATCGCGTCGTTCTGTTCGTTCACGGCGCCGGCACTCCCGCAGAAGTCGCCTTCGATGTCCCGCGCGCCGACTACAGCTGGATGGCCTATCTCGCCAACGCCGGGTTTGTCGTCTACGCGATGGATACCAGCGGCTACGGCCGGTCGGTGCGGCCGGCGCCGATGAACGATCCCTGCAATCTGTCGCAGGAACAGCAGAAGCAGTTCATTCCGGCAGTGATCCCGGCGCCATGCGCGGCGAGTTATCCAGGCCAGCTCACCACGATCGCGTCCGACTGGCACGATATCGACGCCGTGGTCGATCACATCCGGGCGACGCGAAAGGTCGAACGGGTGAGCCTGGTGGCATGGTCGCTCGGCGGCCCGCGCGCCGGCGGCTACGCCGCGCAGCATCCCGAGAAAGTGCACCGCCTCGTGCTGCTGGCACCCGCCTACAACCGCGACGCGCGTTCTGACCCCCCGACGCTCCCCAGTCCAGGCACGGTCTTCAACACGCAGTCCCGCGCCGAATTCGACGCCAATTGGGATCGGCAGGTCGGCTGTCCCAACCAGGTGGACCCGGCGGTGCGCGACGTCGTCTGGACGGAGATGCTGGCGTCAGATCCAGTCGGCTCGAAATGGGGCACCGGCGTCCGGCGTGCGCCGAACACCACGACGTGGGGGTGGAATGCGGAGATGATCGGCCACACCCGCACCCCGACACTGATGGTCGCGGGCGCCTTGGACCGCCAGGTCCCGCCCGATCGGGTGAAGGTGGCCTTCAGCGATCTCGGCGCGTCAGACAAGGTGCTGCTCGATCTCGGATGCGCCTCGCACAACGCCATGTGGGAAACCAATCACCTGCTGCTGTTCGCTGCCTCGCGCGACTGGCTCACCACCGGCACGGTCAACGGCGCCCGTCACGGGCCCGTGACCATGGGTTATCCGAAGCCAGAGTGAGCTCGATGGAATACGTCGACCCCTATCTGTCGCGCCGCATTGAGGGCTGGCGCAGCCCGTGGTGGATCGTCAATCGCCGTGACAGCGGGTTGTAGGGGAGGCGGTGACCGTCAACGAAGGGGCGGGCGCTCTGTAAACAGCGTCTCGGCGACATCGCGTACCGTTTCGAGCAGGGCGTCACGGTCCTTGTAGCTCAGGCCGGCGACGTGAATCGGGCGCAAGAACACCGTTCGAACGCGGCCGGGCCTCGGCACCCAGGCGCCGTAGGGCCAGACGTCGCGTGCCCCTTCGATATAGAACGGCACGAGGTCCGCTTGCGCGTCGATCGCCAGGACGATGGGGCCCTTTCTATAGCGGGAGAGGTGTCCGTCCGGGCTTCGCCGCCCCTCGAACGAGATGACGAAACACTCGCCCCGCTCCAGCCGTCGCACAGCGCGTTCGAGCGCCCGTTTCGCCTGTGATGGCCATTGGCGCACGACCACGGTTGCCCCGAGTGCCACCGCAAGCTGGCCGACGAACGGGAAGAGGGTGAACTCCAGATTGATCACCGACCTGGTCGACCGCGGCATCGCGACGGGGGAGAGAAACCATTCGATGAGACTCGTCTGGTTGAGGAGGGCAAACACGTAACCGCGATGCTCTTCGAGCGACTCGTCACACGTGACCTCGAGGACAATCCCGAACACGCGAAGCTGCGCTCGCGACCACCGCTGCGACAGCCGGTAGGCCGCCGAGCGAGAAACCAGCGCCGCCACGAAGATCAGCGGCGCATAGATCGCGCTCACCGTGGCGCTGGCCGCCCATCGCGCGCATCCACCGAGGATTTCTCGAACGCTCACATTCCCGGAACAGCGGTATCGTCAGAGCGCGCCTGTCTTGTGACGGCACTCTGCTTGTGAGGGATCTCACATCCTGTGTGAGTTCGCGAAACCAGGAATCACTCCATCGATTGTGGACAGCGTTTCCAGGAGACTCTGCCTCTCGCCCGGCGCGCTATTGCTCGTTGCTTCGACGCTCGCCGTGCTCGCCTCCTCCAGAACTTCGGGCCGCCACGCGCAAGGCGTGATACCGAGCGCGTCGAATCGCGCTTTTTCGAGGGCGCGGAAACGTTCAGCGGCGTCCCCGTCGCCGATCGCGTCCATCGTCTCCGCACAACGTTGAAGGGCGTGCGCCAGAACGGCAAGCAACCCGGCGTCCTCGAGACGGCGCAGGCCTTCATCGAGCAGCAGTCTCGCTTCTGACGCCTGACCGGCCTGGCCGGCGCAGTGCGCGAGGCCGATGAGACTCAGCCCCGCGGCGTATTCGTCGCGACCACCGGCGTTTCCGATCTCGAGACCCCTTGAATACGATTCCCGCGCCGCAGCCAGGCGGCCGGACACGAAACGGACATCGCCGAGGAACCCGTGCGCCCAGCCGACGCCCATTGAAATACCGACAACGCGGGCGAGATTGAGGGCGTTCAGGAGCAGGACCTCGGCCCGTTTCAGCCGGCCGAGGTGGTACTGGTGTCTGCCGGCAAACATCGTGGCCATCACCAGGTAGAGACCGCCGATCCCGTACTCGTGGTCGTACGACAGAAGCCGCGTGGTGTACTTGACGCCCATCGCCCAGTCGAACTTCATCTCGGCCAGCACGGACTGATAGAAATAGGACGCGGCCGTCCGCAAGGGATCGCCCAATCGGGTCGCAAAAGCCTCGCATGAAGCGGCGCACTGCTCGGCCCGCTCATACTCGCCCAGACTCGCCAGCGCCACACTCAGCACGCCTTCCGAGTGCGCCAACTCCACGTGCTCTCCCACGCCCCGCGCGAGATCGCATCCTTTGGTCAGCATGGTGACGGCCTCGCGCGGACGGCCCGACGCGATGAGCACGCGCCCCAGAATGTTGGTTGGCACGCAGGCGTAGGATGAGGATTCCGGGTGTCCCGCAATCAAGCCGAGGCAATCACGGCTGTGCATCACGGCGTTTTGAAAGTCACCCTGCGCATAGAACACGCGCGCATAGGCCGCCCTGATCACGATCGCGTGTTCCTCCGATCCCTGGAGCAGCGCATCGCACTGCCGCAACCGCCTGAGCGTCTGCGCGGTATCACCGGCCAGGCATCCGACACGTGTCAGCTCGTGAGCCGTACGTACGAGCAAGGCGTCCCTCGCAGCGCCGGGCGGCAGTTGTGCCAACAGGTCGAGCGCGTGACCGAGGTGTCGGCACGAGCCGGTCGGATCGTGCGACGCGTCGTGATCGAGGCCCGCTTCGAAATACGAACGGCTCGCCTCTATGAGGTCTCCCGCCCGTTCGAGGTGATAGGCCAACGCGGCTGGCGACCCGCCCCTTCGCTGCAACTGGCGCGCAATGAGCCCGTGCAGCTCGGGGACCTGCTCGGGCTCTGTCGCCGCCTCGAGATGCCCACGGACGGCCTCGTGTACGAAGACGAAGCTTTCTCCGCTGGCGCGACAAAGGAAGTGCCTTGCGGCCTCGTCGACGGCTTGTCGCACCCGCTCGAGCGGAAACAGCCCCAACTCGGTTACGCCCGACACCGTGAACTGGTCGCCAAACAGGGCGGCTGTGCTCAGCACGCGCAGCACATCGGGATCGAGTCCCGCGAGCGTGCGCTGCAGGGCCCTCGACACCGACTCCGGCGGGTTGTAGCTGTTCGCGGCCTCAGCCGCCAGGACCAGGGTCCCAGTCCCGGTTCGCGCGAGATAGCCTTCCGTTTCAAGGGTACGGAGCACCTGCGTGTTGAAGAGCGGGTTGCCCGCCGACAGAACCGGGATCGATTGCTCGAGGCGAGTCAGGATCTTCGAGGTGGCGCCAGGGAGCAGCAGGCTCAAGTGCTCGCGGTTCGCCGCGGCGTCAAATGGTGCCAGCACGATCCGTTCGAGCGCTGCGTCCGCGGGTATCCACGCGTCGGACCGCGTAGTCCACAACAGGAGCGCGCCTGCCGGGATTTCTTCGTGAGTCAACTGAGCGATCACGCTGAGCGTGCCTTCGTCGGCGCGATCAAGATCCTCGAGCACGAGGATGACTCGACAGGAGCGACCCACCTCCGTCAGCAGACGGCGGATGGCGCGACCAACATGGGGTGCCGCCATCACTCGCACGACGTCCTGGTCCCCCGCGGCCGGTTCAGGGGCGAACCGCCGGAATTCCGGGATGAGCCCGCACAGCAACTCAGCCTCTTCGGCGAGACCGGCCGTGATCGCGCGCCGAAGCCGATCGTCGAAACTACTCGAACCGTCGATGACGCGGCGGGCCAGTTGTCCGAGCGCCTCGCGCAAGACCGAGTACGCCGCGAGTCCTTTGAGCTCGCGGCAGCGGCCGTAGGCAATCGCCGCGTGTGACGAGACCGATGCGTCATCGAGAAATTCGGAAACCAGGCGACTCTTGCCAAGCCCCCCTTCGCCGACGACAACGATCGCGGCCCCGGCTCCCTGACTGACAGAGGCGAACGTGGAGCGCAGTCGCTCGAGCTCGGGCCGACGGCCGACGAGCGGCACGCCTTCAGGCGTGACGATGCTCGGCGGCGCCGACGCAACGACCGGCTCGCCGCCCCCGAGCGTCACGAAGTAGAGGTCCTGCAAACACGAGACGAGCCACGCCGCGCTGCCAGGACGCATGGCCGGATCCCTGGCCAGCAGCTGCAGCACCACACGCTCCACGGCTTCTGGAACGTCAGGCGCCACGGTTCGCAAGGGGAGGATCGCGCCGGAGCGCTTCCGCTCGATGAGCTCGCTGTAGTCTCTGTGCTCGAATGGGAGCCTGCCGGCCAGCAGCTCGTAAAAAATGATGCCAAGCGCGTGAAGATCGATGCGTGGGTTGTTCAGGTGCGTTCGCCCGCCGGCCAGGACCTCAGGTGCCATGTAGGGGACAGTCCCGGCGCGCACGTTGAAGTCGCTCGGGTTCCAGCCTCCCTCGAAGTGCGCCAGCCCGAAATCCAGCACCTTGACCAGCGGCGCTTCCGAATCGACGAGGATGATGTTCTGCGGCTTCAGGTCGAGATGCGCGACATTGCGGTCGTGACAATACGCGAGGGCCTCGGCAAGCTTTCGCACGATTCGGATGGCTTCGATCGCGTCGAGCCGGCCGCGTCGGTGCAGGTACAGATTGAGCGGCTCTCCCTCGACCAGCTCCATCACCAGCCACAAGCCACCCTGTGGCAAGTAGCCGTAGCTTCTCAGTTGTACGAGCGAGGAGTGATTCAGCCGGAGCAGCGCTTCGATCTCGTTCTGCTCGCTTGCCGCCAGGCGCGTCTGAAGGCTCGCCGCGTGCCGCTTGAAGACCTTGATGGCAACCGTGTCGCCGCCGCGACCATGCGCCCTGTAAACGGTCCCGAACCCGCCCTCGCCCAGAACGTCGGCGACGACGAATTCACCGATGGTGCTACCGGGCGGAAGCCGATCGGCTCCGGTCAAACCGTCCTCCTGACCATTTGAATGCGCAGGCAAGAATTGGGCCCATTATGCTACAGTCAACGCCGGCCAAGGACTTCTCTAACACGCTGCCGCGCCCTCCGGAGGGGGACCCTCGTGAGCACAGAATCCGCGGACGCTTCGACTCACCCCCGGCGGACAGGTGACATCGCCGACGCCGTGCGACAAGTTCTTGCCACCTATGTGGCTCGACCCATCGACGAGGTGCGTCTCGACACGCAGCTCGAGCTGGATCTGGAGCTCGACTCGTTTGCGATGATCGAGACTACCGTTGCCCTGGAAACCGAGCTGGGGTTTTCGATGGAGGACGTCGCCGACCCGCAGGATCTCGGTCTGGTGACGGTTGGTGATCTCGTCGCCTACGTGAGCCGGCGGCTCGCGGCGCCGCACGTGGAGGATCCAAGCCATGCCCGCTCGCACGATCGCTGAGCGCGACGCTCTCGCGCGGCCGGCTGAGGCGCAGCGGGAGCACGAACGGCGCCTCGTCGCCGATCATTACGAGCACAACCCCGAGATCTTCGCGATGGTGCTCGGTCGCGAGCTCCTGTACTCGACCGGCGCGTTTCTCCACGACGACGACGATCTCGATACGGCACAGGATCGCAAGCTCGCGCGTGTCGCGGCCAAGCTCGACATACGCGAGAGCGAGACGCTTCTGGATGTTGGATGCGGCTGGGGCAGCATCCTTTTGCACACGGCGCAGCACACGAGCGGCCGCGTATGGGGTGTGACGTTGAGCGCGCGACAGCGAGAAGTGGCGCTGGCGCGTGCCGAGGCGTGTGGCGTCTCCGATCGCGTGCGCATCGACCTTGCACACATCGACGACCTGACGCTCGCGCCCGAGTCTGTGGATGCCGTCGTGTTCTCCGGGAGCATCGTCCACATGCACAACCGCGAAAGCGTGTACGAGCGCGTCGCATGCGCGCTGCGTCCTGGCGGTCGCCTGCTGGTGTCCGACTGCTTCTTTCCGCAGCAGGTGCGTGGCAATCGCGAGGGCAAGGCCACGGAGTACATCTTCGTCACTGCCCTCGGCTACTGTCGTCTCCTCAGCCTCTCGGAAGAGCTCGGGCTGATGGAACGGGCCGGCCTCGACGTGCTCCACGTCGAGGATTTGACCCGGTCCTATGTCCTGACGGTGAATCGCTGGATCGACAATGTCCGGCGCCACCGGGATCGCATCGACGCGCTCGCGCCAGGATTCGCGCAGATCCTGCAAACCTACATGACGATCGGGCGGTTGTCCTTCCATCGGAGGTCTGCGCTCGAATACATGATTCTTGCGGTCAAAGGCCACCCCCGCGTCCAGGTCGGTGCCTGGCCTATTCCAAGTTCCCTGGCGTGATGGAGCGGTCGCTGCTCCAGCGGCTCGCTCAGCACGCCGATCGGCGCGGTGATCGGCCGGCCATTTTCTTTCGCGCCGGCAACGACTGGGAGACCTGGACGTGGGCTGAGTACTGGGATCGTGCGCGCCGGGCCGCGCGCGGTCTGCGGGCATCGGGCGTCGGTCCTGGCGACCGCGTCCTCGTCCTGTCTTCAGACGTGAAATCGGCCGTGACGGCCCAGCTCGGCTTGTGGACGATCGGCGCGATTCCGGCACAACTGGGACTTCCGGACCGGTTGACGAACCTCGACGGATTCCTCGACGAACTGCATCACACGCTACGACAACTCGAGACGAACACCTTGCTCGTCGACCGATCCCTAACAGCTATGGTCGCGCCCAGGGACGACAGGCGAGTGCTCGTGGTCGAGGATCTGATGGAAGGGCCGGCAGGCGACGCGACTGACTCACAGAGTGTCGGCGGCGCGCTCTTGCAGCTCACGAGTGGTAGCACCGGCCATCCCAGAGCCGTGCTCGTGCCTCACGACCGTCTGGTTCGGCATCTCGAGAGCATCAGCCAGCGACTGCCGAGCAGCGCTTCGTCGGTCGGCGTCTCGTGGCTGCCCCTGTACCACGATATGGGGCTGATTGGCGGCCTGCTCTATCCGTGCTTCAACGGATTCCCGGTCTATCTTCTCTCACCGCTGGAATTCCGGCGCAATCCGTACTTCTGGCTGCAGACGATGTCACGCGTCCGGGCGACGCACACCGCGGCGCCGCCGTCCGGGTATGCCGTCTGTCTTCGACTGGCGGCCCGGGCACTGGAGGATCAGCTCGATTTGAGCTCGCTCGGCTGCGCGATGATCGGCGCCGAGCCGATTTCGCCGCGGCTCGTTCGGCAGTTCGCGGAGGGCTTCGCGCCGTGCAGTTTCCGACCCGAAGCCTTCTTTCCAGTGTACGGGCTCGCCGAGGCCACCGTCGCCGTGACGTTTCCCGAGCCGCTGGCGCCGACGCGGGTCGATGCAATCGATCGGGACCAATTCGAGCTCGAGGGCAATGCGAGAACCGCGGGCGACGACCGGCCGCGACTCGAATTCGTCGGCGTCGGTTCTCCTCTCCCGGGCGCTGAGGTTTCAATTCGTGATGGACGTGGTCAGGATGTCCCGGATCGGCGGGTTGGCGAGATTTGGATCCGATCGGACAGCCTGATGGAAGGCTACTACGGCGACGCCGACGCCACCGCGCGGGTTCTCAAGGACGGCTGGCTCGACACCGGCGATCTGGGATACATGGCGAGCGGCGTGTTGTTCGTGACCGGCCGCAGCAAGGATCTGATCATTACGCGGGGCCGCAACCTCGTGCCGTCTGCGATCGAGGAGATCGTGTCGTCGATCCCTGGCGTGCGCAAAGACTGCGTAGCGGCCGTCGGCGTTCCTTCGGAAGAACGCGCCACCGAGCGAGTATGCGTCGTTGCGGAGACGCGCGCAGATGCCAGCGGACAGACCGGCCTCGCCTCCGCGGTCCGCGACGAGCTCAAGGTGCGCGGCATCAGCGTCGACCGGGTGATCTTCGTTCCGCCCCGAACGTTGCCCAGGACCTCGAGCGGCAAGATCAAGCGCCAACTGATCGTGCAGTTGCTCCAGTCAGGTGTGCTGGCGGGGCCGCGCGAAGCGGCCGGCACACGCTGACATGTCCGCCTCCCTCGAAGTCCTGGACCTTAGTACACCGGCCTCTCGCCGGCAACGCCGAGTGACTCAGGCGGCGGTGATTGTTCCCATGCTTGGCGTGGTCATCGCCATCGTGCAACTCTGGGGTCGCGCCGTCGGGCCGGTCGACCTGGGACTCCTTGCCGGCATGTACAGCCTGACCGTGCTTGGCATCGATGTCGGCCTGCACCGTCTGGTCACGCATCGGGCGTTTCAGACCACATCGGCACTTCGTGCCTGTCTGTGTATTCTCGGATCGATGGCGGCACAGGGTCCCGTCCTCTACTGGGTCGCCGTTCATCGTCGCCATCACGCGCTCAGCGATCAGCCAGGGGATCCGCACTCGCCGCATCTCGAAGGCGACGGACTGCGAGGGACGCTGCGCGGGCTTTGGCATGCGCACACCGGCTGGCTGTTCAGGCACGAGCTGCCGAGGGCTACGACCTACATTCCAGATCTCATCCGCGATCGATCGTTGAGGCGCGTCAGCCGCCTCTACTTCCTGTGGGTGGCGCTGGGCTTGGCGATCCCGGCGGCGATCGGCGGATGGTTGTACGGCACCGGACGGGGCGCGCTGCAAGGACTTGTGTGGGGCGGTCTGGTTCGGATCTTCGTCGTACAGCACGTGACGTGGAGCATCAACTCCATCTGCCACGTCTACGGCGCGCGCCCGTTTCGCACCGTCGACTACAGCGCCAACAATGCGTGGTTGGCACTCCTGTCGTTTGGCGAGTCGTGGCACAACAACCATCACGCCTTTCCGTATGCGGCTGTTCACGGCTTTCGCTGGTGGGAGGTCGACATCGCGGGGTATGTGATCCGCGTGCTGGCGTGGATGGGTCTCGCCTGGGGCCTGAAAAGGCCACCGCCTGTGAACCGCTCTTCACCGAATTCGTCGGGCACTACCCCCCAGGACCGCACCATCAGGGAGGCGTCAACGACCTCATAAACGATGAGGTCCGCCGTGGTTTTGAGCTCATTTTCTCCAGCAATCCTCGTGGGCATCTTCATAAGTCCGCCGAACACGAATAAACTCCGAGCCGCTGGACGATGGATCGTCTGTCGAAGGAGACACTCTCATGGCGAACCGGTTCACGGGATTGCTCTCCGCGCACCTCATGCTGATCGCGTTTGTGGCGTCCGCACAGACGCGCGCCACCGGCGCCGATCTCACCGGCCGGGTCATCGACCAGACGCAGGGCGTGCTGGCCGGGGTCACCGTCACGGTCACCAACGTCGAGACGGGGCAGGTGCGCACGGCCGTCACGGACACCGAGGGGCGTTTTGCGACACCGGCGCTTCCTCCTGGCACGTACGACGTGCGCAGCGAGCTCCAGGGCTTCGCGCCGCAGTCGGCTCGTGGGATCACCCTGACGCTCGGAGCGGCGGTCGAGATCACCTTGACCATGGCCGTTGCCGGCGCGCAGGAGCGGATCACCGTCAACGCGACCGCGCCGCTCGTCGACACGCAGAAGACCGCGGTGTCGAGCGTCGTGACGCAGCAGCAGATCGAGAGCCTCCCGATCAACGGGCGCAATTTCATCTCGTTCGCGGTGATTACGCCGGGCGTGACCACGGATCGCACGCCGCAGCAGGGCGCGTCGGCGACCTCAGGCTTGACGTTCGCCGGACAACGCGCCCGATCGAACAACATCACGGTCGACGGCCTCGACAACAACGACCCCGCGGTCAACGCGGTGCGTGCGACATTCAGTCAGGAAGCGGTCCGCGAGTTCCAGGTGCTCACCAACTCGTATTCGGCGGAGTTCGGCAAGGCCTCTGGCGGGGTCGTGAACATCGTCACGAAGACCGGCACCAACCGAACTAGCGGCAATCTGTTCGGCTACGTTCGCGATGAGACGCTGAACGCCAAGGAACACTTCGAGAAGTTCGACCCGGCGGGTAACCGCATCGAGCGCGAGAAAGCGCCGTATGCGCAGCAACAATGGGGCGGCACCCTCGGCGGTCCGCTGCGGCGCGACAGGAGCTTCTACTATCTGTCGTTCGAGCGGCTCGAGATCGATACCAACAACTTCGTCAACATCGACGACCGGACCATGATCCGTCTCGGCACCACTGACCTCGGCACGCCGAAGCAGATTCTCGAGCGTGCCGGATTTCCGGTTGAGACCGGCAATGTCCGCTACAGCGTGGAAGGGACACAGTTTCTCGCGAAGGTCGATCAAGGGCTTGGCCAGGGCGGTCAACTGTCCGTGCGCTTCAACTACGCCGATGCGTTCAACGAGAACATCGAGCCTTGGGGCGGCCAGGTCGCGCGCAGCCGCGGCGCCTCCGCCGACAGCCGCGACGTGATGCTGGCGGCATCGATGACGTCGGTGCGGGGCATGCGGCTCGTGAACGAGCTGCGCTTTCAGTTCGCCAACCGCGACCAGGATGTCCTGGCGCTGGACCCGGCCTGCGGCGGGCCCTGCACCGGCTTCGATCAGGGCGGGCCGACGCTCGAGGTGACCGGGTACGCCAGCGTTGGCCGCCAACGATTCACCCCGCAACCGCGGCGGAATCGCCGCTTGCAGGTGCTGGATACCGTGAGCTACTTGGTCGGCAATCACCAGTTGAAAACCGGCCTGGACTTCAGCGCCATGACGAACAAGGACGAGGCGCTGCCGCTCCACTTCGGTGGCCGCTACATTTTCGCCGCGGCCTTGCCCGGTGCGCTCCTGGGGTTGCCGGTACCGACGATCGACGCGATTCAGGCCGTGGCCCTCGGTGTTCCTGCTGCATACGTGCAGGGATATGGCAATCCGGTGAACTCGTACGACGTCTCCGACCTCTCGCTCTTCGCGCAGGACGACTGGCGCCTCACGCCCAACCTGACGCTGAAGCTCGGGGTGCGGTATCAGACGCAGTTCTGGCCGGAGGTCGTGTATGACCCGGCCGGTATCGCGCCGTATCGGTTTCGATCGGATCGCAACAACATCGCGCCGCGGCTGGCCGTCGCATGGGATCCGGGCGGCGACAGGAAGACGTCGATCCATGGCGCCTATGGGATCTTCTTCGACAACCACATCATTGCGCTCTCCAGCATCACCGAGCTGATCGACGGCGGTGATCAGGTGCGCACGTTCGTCGCGCAGCTGCCCAACCCGGCACCGATTGCCGCATGGAACGCGCCCGGCCGCCGCTTGCCTGAACCGGCGCCGGGAAGCTATCCGAGCCTGAAGATCACTGCGGATCCAGCTTTGACGACACCGTACGCGCATCACGCGTCGGTTGGCCTCGATCGCGAGCTCGGTCCGGCGCTCGCCGTGTCCGTGAATGCCGTCTCTGCGCGCGGCTTCGATCAGCTCGGCACGATCGACTACAACCCGATCATCCCTGCGCTTGGCGCCGGGCGGCGTCCGGAGGACGTCGGCGGGCGGCCCGGAACGTCCGCCTCGATTCTGCAATACACGTCGTTCGGTGAAACGTGGTACCGCGGCGTGACGCTCGCAGTCAACAAGCGCTTTGCCGATCGCAATCAGCTGATGGCGAGCTATACGCTATCGAAGGCGGAAGATACTTCAACGGACTTTCAAAGCGCATTCATGCCGCAGGACAATGGTCGCGGCCGCAACCCGCAGGATTTGACCGGGCTGCCGCTCGGGTTCGATGCGGATTCGGAGCGCGGATCGTCAACGCAGGATCAGCGGCATCGGTTCGTGTTGAGCGGCTTGTATGTCGTCCCCGGTGAGGTGCAGCTGTCGTCCATCGTCACAATCGCATCGGGCCGCCCCTACAACATTCTGGCCGGCGCCGATCTGAACGGGGATGGCAATGGCGGCGCATTTCCGCCCGATCGCGCGCGCGCGAATCCCGCCGATCAGGCGACGAGCGTCGCCCGCAACACCGGGACGTTGCCCAACTACGCGACAGTCGATGTCAGGGTAAGCCGCCGTTTCCGTCTGGGCGGTCGTGGACGCGTCGACGGGATATTTGAGGTGTTCAACCTCTTCAACCGGACGAACTACACGGAGATCAACAACATCTTTGGCCCCGGTGCGTACCCTGCGAACCCGTTGCCGACCTTCGGCCAGTTCACGCAGGCCGCACCGCCGCGGCAGGTACAGTTAGCCGTGAAGATCCATTTCTAGCCCGGCGGGTCGGATGAGAGGCATCGCGCCTTCGTCGAAATGACGGAGGAAGTTTCTGAGGGGACGATGTCGGTCACGGCGCCCACGCACACCTACTTCAGCCACTTATCCAGGAATTCGTACGCCGCAGCTCTGATTCTCGAGGGGAATTCGTGTCCCGCATCCGGGTAGATCGCAACCAACCGCTCTTTGGCCCGGAACACGGTGTCGTAAACCGGCATCGCCGCATCGACGCAGTCCCTCACGCCGGAGACCTCAAAGTTTGAATCGTGCAGCGGCGCGTTGATGAAGAGCGGGCGTGGAGCGAGCGCGACAAGTATGTGAGGAAAGTCGAATGGCATCAGCGCCGGGTCATTGCCGTACTGTCCCGCGATCCGCGGCATGTAGCGTTTGCCGGCCCAGCCCGCCAGATTACCGTTGTCATACTTCCGCATCGACGTGAAGCC